>Ga0180104_1000023_pt1 | contig 48872 bp, 42 predicted proteins | sample EasRiv730_16_1Da_FD_121791 | JGI IMG/M metagenome (GOLD analysis project Ga0180104, IMG submission 121791) | Soil microbial communities from meander-bound floodplain in the East River, Colorado, USA - East River metaG ERMLT730_16_1Da | ecosystem: Environmental > Terrestrial > Soil > Floodplain ... | reverse complement strand
CTGATGGAAGTGCTGCGGATACTCGCCGGCGCCGGCGGCTCGCTGCTCGACACGTCGCCCATGTACAACCGTTCGGAAGCGGTATCCGGCGATCTGATGGCGGCGCTCGAGCTGCGCAACCGGATGTTCGTCGCCACGAAAGTCTGGACGCGCGGCAAGGAAGAAGGGCTCGAACAGATCGCGACCTCGATGCGCCTGCTCAAGTCGCCGAAACTCGACCTGGTCCAGGTTCACAACCTGCTCGACCTGGGAACGCAGCTCGCGAACGTGCGCGCGCTCAAGGAGCAGGGGAAGGTGCGCTACAGCGGCATCACGCACTACACCGTCGCCTCGCACACCGACCTCGAGGGTGTGATCCAGCGCGAGCCGGTGGACTTCGTGCAGTTCAACTATTCGATCGCGACGCGCCAGGCAGAGCAGCGCCTGCTGCCGCTCGCCGCCGAGCACAAGGTCGCCGTGCTCATCAATCGCCCGTTTGAGGACGGCGCCCTGTTCGCACGGGTTCGCGGCAAGCCATTGCCTGCATGGGCGACGGAAATCGACTGCACAAGCTGGGCGCAGTTCTTCCTCAAGTTCATCGTCAGCCACCCGGCGGTCACCTGCGTCATTCCCGCCACCGCAAAACCCGATCATATGGCGGACAACGTCCGCGCCGGCCACGGCAGGATGCCCGACGACAAGATGCGCGAGCGAATGGCCGCCCACGTGGCGTCGCTCTGAGTGATCGCTGGCGTACTGCAGCGGCTGGCACGCGTCGAGCCGGGCGAGACGCGCGCGGTATTCACGGCGCTGGCACTCTTTTTCTGCGTACTGTGCGGCTACTTCATGCTGCGGCCGGTGCGCGAGACCGTGGGCACGGTCCTTGGTGAGGAGGAGGTCAGCACTCTTTTCGTGGTGACGTGGGGTGCCTCGATCCTCGTCATCCCGCTTTACGGCCTGCTGTGCTCGGTGCTGCCGCGTTCGGTGCTCCTGCCGCTCATCTACGGCATCGTGTCGGGATCGCTGATCGGGGTCTGGGCACTCCTCGAAGCCAATCCCGACAGCCACGGCGCGGCGCGCTTCTTCTACGTGTGGATCAGCGTACTCAACCTGTTCATCGTGTCGGTGTTCTGGACCTTCATGGTGGACATGTTCTCGAGCGGGCAGGCCAAGCGCCTGTTCGGAATCATCGCGGCCGGCGGCACGCTGGGCGGGCTCCTCGGGCCGATTCTCACGGATGTGCTGGTCGAGCCGCTGGGCCGCAACAACCTGCTGCTGATCTCCGCGGCGCTATTCGCGGTCGCTATCGGCTTTCAGCTCTCGCTGCTCAGGATATGGTCGGTACGGCGCGAGCAGCAGGCGGCGGAGTCCGGTGGCCACGGACACGAGCGCCCGATCGGTGGCAATCCATTCGCCGGCATCACGCTCGTGCTCCGCTCTCCTTACCTGCTGGGCTTCAGCCTGTTCGTGATACTGCTCGCCTCGGCCACGACCTTCCTCTACTTCGATCAGATGCGGTTGATGAAGGAAGCGTTTCCCGACGAGAACGATCGCACCAGCATGTTTGCGCGCATCGATTACATCGTGCAGACCCTGACGCTCGTCACGCAGTTGTTCTTCACCAGCCGCATCGCGTCGCGCCTCGGCGTGGTGGTGCTGCTCACGTCGGTGCCGATCGCGATGATCGGCGGATTCGTTACGCTCGCGGCGCTCGGTAGCTTCTGGGTGCTGGCGGTGGTGATGGTCATCCGGCGCGCCGGTGAATATGCATTGACGCGCCCGGGCCGCGAAATCCTCTTCACTTCAGTCAATACCGAGACCAAGTACAAGGCCAAGAATCTCATCGACGTCGTGGTCTACCGCGGCGGTGACGCTCTCTCGGCGCAGGTGCGCGCGGGTCTTGCGGCCAGCGGCATGGCGTTTTCGAGCATCGCATTGTGCGGCGCGGGCGTGGCGTTCGCGTGGGCGGTCGTCGGCTTCTGGCTCGCAAGACGGCACGAGTCTGAGCCCACTCCGCAGACCCCGGGCGCCCGCCACGCCGCCTGAGCAACGAAAGATCTATTTGTCATTTACCCGCGCCCGTGGCGGTTCGTCGCGGGTTTCGTGCCGTTCGTCCCGCCGTGTCCGATTCGGTACGGAACTCTTGAGCGAGCGCTGCAACCAAATGGCCACCTCGAGCATCCATCTCATGTAGCCAGGTTGGGTGCTGCGGCGCTGGCAGTCCTCCTGCAAGAGGTTGACTGGAGCTGGTACCTCCAGGCAATCGAGTTCTCCGGCGTCGCAGCCTCCACTCATGTGCTGTTAATCTGCCCGGTACAGCCATGAGCGCTTTTCCCAAACCGCCGGTCGAACTTGATGTCGATCGACTGCACGGCACGGCCCAGCAACCTGCGCCGTCCGCGATCACCGGTCCCGACCCCGCGATCGCGAGTGCCTCCGACGCATCGCATCCCGCACGCTCGATCTGGCCGGTCATCCTCTGGGTGACGGTGCCCTTCTGGTTGCTGATGACCGCCACGCGCGTGTCGAGCTACATGGTGCGAGTGGCGACCGTGCCCGACGTCAAGATCGCCGAGCCGTTCGAGCGCATCCTGCAGCACGCCGTCCTGTTCGTGGTGCTGATCCTTTTCTACCGCCTGGCGTTTGCAATCGGCTGGCCGCGCGAACGGCGCTGGCTCGCTGCACTCGGGCAGCTGTTGCTGGCGGCGTTTTTCGCGTGCCTGGCCACCCCGGTGCTGACGCTCGCAATCGACTTGATGAATCCCGAGATGAAGTGGCTGGCGGAAATGACATCCGGCGAAGGTGCGATCGCCGAACAGATTCATGAATGGGCGTCGTCCGGCGTGCTGGCCGTGAGCGTTCCGGATTTCTTCCTGTCCTACTGGTTCGGTCTGCTGCTCGTGTTCGGCGCGCGTACCTACCTCGATCTGCGCGATCACAAACTCAGGCTCGTGCAGCTGGAGGGTGAGACCATCCGCGCGCGCCTGCAGGCGCTCAGGATGCAGCTCCATCCCCATTTTCTGTTCAATACGCTGCACTCGATCAGCGGACTGATTGATTCGCGCCCGGCCGTCGCGCGACAGATTATCGTGCGCCTGGGCGACCTGTTGCGTCGCACGTTGCGCGATGGCGGTTCCGACCTGCTGCCTCTCTCACGCGAGATCGACTTCGTGCGAAACTTCCTCGAAATCCAGCAGCTCAGATTCCCGGACCGGCTGCAGTTCACGATCCAGATCGAGCCGGCCGTGCAGGACGCCATGGTTCCCGGGCTGATCCTGCAACCGCTGGCGGAGAATGCGGTCGTGCATGGGGCCTCCGAAGAGGAAGAGCGGGTGCAGATCACTATCGAAGCCCGCCAGGTCATCGAGTCGTCGCGGCTCACCCGCTGGCTCGAGCTCAGCGTGCACAACACCGGCAACGCGCACGCGGAAGGTGTCGGTTCGGGCGCGCACATCGGCACCGGCAACACCCGTGAGCGACTGCGCGCGCTGTACGGTGATCAGTGCTCGGTGGAGTTCAGCGAGCCGCCCGAGGGTGGATTCCTGGCACGCTTGCGCATTCCGCTGCATGAGGGGGGTTGAAGGATGGACGGCGCTGTGAAGATCCGCGCACTGATCGTCGATGACGAGCCGATCGCGCGACAGACGCTCAAGGAGTACTGTGCGCTCGAGAGCGATATCGAAGTCGTCGGCGAGTGCCGGTACGGCGCGGAGGCCGTCAAGCGCATCGCCGCGCTCAAGCCCGACCTGGTTTTCCTCGACGTGCAGATGCGGCGTCTCAACGGTCTCGAAGTCATCGACAAGATCGGGCGCGATGTGATGCCGCTGGTGATTTTTGTCACCGCCTACGATCAGTATGCGGTCGAGGCCTTCGAGCTGAATGCGGTCGATTACCTGCTCAAGCCCTTCGACCGCGAACGCTTTCGCGCGGCACTGGATCGGGCCCGCACCCGGCTCGCGAATCCCGCCGCCAACGATGTGCGCGCGCAGGTGCATGCGGCCGTGCGCCAGGTGCTCGGAAATCTCTCAGGTGCCCTGCCGGGCATGTCGCCCAAGCGCATCGTGGCGGAGAAGAACGATCGTTATATCTTCGTCGATCCCGCCGATGTGCACGCGGTCGAAGCCAGCCGCAACTACATCACCCTGCACGTCGGCAACGAGCAGCTGCTGCTCCGCTGCGGTATGCAACAGGCGGAGTCGATGCTCGATCCGACGATGTTCCTGCGCATCCATCGCTCGGTCATCGTCAACACGCGCCACATCCGCGAAATGGCGCGCCAGCTCTACGGTGACTACGAAGTGACCTTGAGCAATGGAGCCAGGTTTTCCTCGGGCCGTGCGTACCGGCGCCGCGTCGTGAACTATCTGAACAGCGGAAGGTTTTGAGAGTTGGCAGTTGGCAGTTGACGGTTGACAGCAAAGAGAGGCCGATGGAACTCATCCGCCAACTGCCAACTGCCAACTGCCAACTGCCAGCCCTTCCACCTACTTCTCTAATGCGAACCTCATCCTGAGCCGCGCCCGCTGCTCGACGGCGCGACCGTTACGCATGAGCGGGCGATAGCGCCACTGCGACACGGACTTGGTGGCTGCTTCTTCGAACACGCCGCCGGGTTCGGCCGCGCGCACTTCGATGTCCTTCACGGAACCATCCACCCCGACCGTGAAGTCCAATTCCACCCAACCCTCGACGCCTTTGCGAACCGCCGCGGACGGATATCGCGGTTCGACGTACCTGTCGCGCACCAGGGTGTTCGCAGGAACGACCTCGGCGAGGAACGCTGCACGGGCGCGCTGCTCTGCAAGCTGCGCTTCGAGCTCCGTGACTTCGCTCGAGGAATAGCCGAGCGATTTGGCTTCCGTGAGCATTTCCTGCGCAGCGTCATATCGGCGGCCCAGGTATTCGACCTGCGCCTGTTGAGTCAGGCGGTAGCCGAGCGTCTGGAGCAGGCCCGGCAACTGCGCGTTGCCGGGATCGGCGGCCTTGAGCTCGAGCCAGTAGTGCTTGGCGCTGTCCTGTGATGGCGTCAGCAGTCTCGACTGCGTAATGCGCTCGTTGAGCAATGCAACGAGCTGCGCCTGCCGATCGGCGCGCGCATTCGACTCGCGTGCCGCCTGCAGCTCGCGTCTTGTGCTGCGCGCGCTTGCGCCCAGTGATTCGGCATGCTGGAGCCAGGTCTCGGCCGCAGCAAAATCGCGGCGTGCGATGGCCTGTCGTGACTTCTGCAAGGTCTGGTCCGCGAGCACACGGCGCACCTGCTGCGCCTCCGCGTTGGCGGGATCGGCGGCGAGCGCCGCTTCGATGAACGACTTGGCGCTGTCGCCCGCAGGCTCGACCAGCTTGCCCTGCTGCAGACGCTCGCCGGCCGAACGCAGCAATGACTCGGCATTGCTGCCGAGCCGTTGCTGTGCGAGCTCGTGGCGCGCCGCCTGCACTGCCGCGGAAGGTGACTGCTGACCCTGCGCCGCGCGCTCGAGCAAGGCGCGCGCGCGTGTGTAATTGCCGCCCGCTGCCGCCTCGCGTGCCTGGGCGATCAGGCGCCGCTCGCGTTCCTTGCCAAGCTGCGCACTCAGGAATGCCACGCGCATGTTGTTCGGGCGGACCGTGCGCACCGCCTCGATGTCGCGCGCTGCATCTTCGACCCGCCCCTCGAGCAGCGCATCCTCGGCGCTCGTGAGCAGATGATCGGCTATGGCGTCGAGGCCCGCGGCGGCCTCCGGATCATCCGGATACTTGGCGAGTACGAGTTGGTAATAGTCCGCCGCGCCTTCGCCATCTGCGGCCGTGAGCTTGCCCGATGCGTATGCAGCCTGGGCGGCGGCGAGCCACGTGAGGCGCTCACCGATCGTTTCCGGCGCTGCCGGCTTGAGACTGCCCGGACCCGCACCGGCTGTCGTGTCCCGAGCCCGTTCGCCAGGCGATGACCCGACTGCGGGAGCAGGCACGGGCGCCACACTCGGGGCGACCTGCGAGAGGTCGCTTTCGTCACCATCACTCAGCATGACGGCGGCGATGACACCTGCGATCACCAGAATTGCGGCGCCGAACCCGAGATAGACCGGCAGGCGGCTGCCGTGCGGCTTGGGCTCGGTCTCCGCCGCCGCAATCGTACGGCCCTCGATGTGATGTCGAATCGCGGCGTCGATGGCATTTCGCGCGCGCGGCGGCGAAACGGGCTTGTGCAGAAAACGATAGATGTCACCCGACGTGATGTACTTGACCAGTTCGGTCTGATCGCTGGTGGTGCCCGCAACGACCAGGATGACGTCCGGGAATTGCGCACGCAGTTGATCGCAGAAAGAGGCGCAATCCGCACCAGTGGCGAGCGTGTCGATGACGATGACACCGACCTTGCCGGAAAGAAGCAGCTCGGAAGTCTGCTCACGCGCGGTTGCGTGCCAGAGTTCCTGTTCCTCCCTGGTCGCCTCGTGCAGGATGGCGAGCAGGCCGGAATCCGGCGTGAGCGCGAGGATTTCTACGGGATGGCCACCCGCGACCAACTGCGCCGCGGCCGCGGCGATGCGATCGTCCTTGGGTGCTTCGAGTGGCATCTGGTTCCTTCGCACGGCGGTCTCCGCTCGTACCATACGGAGTCCGCCGCGTCAGAAGTAGCCTGCTGCGCCGCGTCAAACCGATTCTGTGAGATAAGTCTGTCAATGATGCTATCCGCATGAGCCGGCCATTCGCCATCACTTCCCGCATCGGCGCCGAGCACCTGGCGGCGCTCGAAGAGCTGCTGTTCTTCAATCGCCTGCAACCTGCGGTCCGGACGCGAATCGAGGCCACTGTCGACCGGTATGGCCTCCCCCAGATCGTGGTCCGCGATGGAGCGATACGCATCGGGCTGGCGGGGGTCCCGGAGGTTCAGACCCTGTTTGCAGTGTCGCCGGCGGGCCCTTCCGGCGCGCCGATTGGCGTCGCCGTGTTCCTGCGCGAAGGCGAGGAGCGCTTCGTCATCGTTCACGTGGGTGTCGCCGAAGCCTATTCGGGTGCCGGGGATCGCGCGAATGATCACGTGTTCTTTCACCTGCTCAACGCGATCCGGGACGCCGCGCGCCGGACCCGTGGAGTCCGTCACATCGACCTGTTCTACGGTCAAGGCATCGTGCGCCACATTCCCGTGCAGGTAACGTCCTCCGGCAGCTGACCCTCACAACAGTGCCCCGCAACTCTTGAGCCATCGACTCGATGCTTGATCCCCGTCGCGTCGCCTTTCTCGCCCGCCTCGCGCTTGTGCTCCTTGTCGCGGCGACCCTGTTCGGGTTTGCGGGCGCAATGTGGTGGGCCTTCGATCTTTTCTCTCATTTTCGCGTGCAGTACGTCGTTGCCGCGCTGCTGCTGGCGTTGGTCTTAAGCGTGCTTTGCCGCGATCGCTGGGTGCTTCTCGCTGTGGCACTCGGGGCGGCAAATCTGCTGCCGGTGGTGCCGCTCTTCCTGCATCCTCCGGAAGCTGTGCCGGAAAAGTCTGGCCACCGGTTGCGGCTCATGTCATTCAACGTCTTCGGTTTCAATCGGCAGGACGCGCGCATGCTCGAATACGTGCGCCGCGAGCGACCGGATGTGCTGGTGCTGCTGGAAATCACGCCGGAATGGCTGCCGAGCATTCGACAGCTCGCGGCAGACTATCCGCACCGCTGGATCAACGCCGGCAACGCCGTGACCGGAATCGCAGTACTGAGTCGCGCGGCGCCGCAACACTCGAACACTCTCGACCTCGCGCGCAACGGTGTGCCGTCCTATCTGCTCACGTTCGAATCGGACGGTGGGTCGATCTCGGTGCTGGGCACGCATCTCAGCTGGCCGTTCGGCGAGCACAATGCCAAAGTGCGCAATTCGCAGCTGGCCGCGCTGGCGCAGCTCGCGCGCGATCACACCGGCCCGCTGGTGATCGTCGGCGACCTCAACATCACGCCTTTCTCACCGGTCTTTCAGCAAGCGCTGCGCGAGGGCGGGTTGCGTCGCTGTGTCCCGGATGCGGGGCTGACTCCGACCTGGCCAGCTCGGGTTCCACCGCTCTTCATCCAGATCGACCACTGCCTCGCGACCGCCGGAGTGCAGGCCTGGGGCTTCGAAGTGGGCGAGTACCTGGGATCGGATCACTATCCGATCACGGTCGAGGTTGCGCCGACAGTCGTGAGTAAGGTTGGCAGTTGACGGTTGACAGGCCAGAAGGACTCTACTTTGCTGCCAACCGTCAACTCGCCTTTATCCCCCCCGTCAGCACCAGCCTCATCGCATCCTCGACGCCCATCGCCAACGGCCTGAGCTGACGGCGCGGCATGTACAGCGTATAGCCGCCGATCTGGTAGCTCATCGGGAAATACACCGCCACGATGCCATCGCCGGCGGATTCGAGCCCTAAGTCGTGGACCGATTCGCGCGTGACGAAGCCGATGGCCTGCGCCTCGCCGAACGCAGCCAGCACCACGCGCTGCAGGTCGCGCCGCTTGCCTGCGGCCGGTAGGAACTTCACCAGGTCGCGCAGTGCCCCATAAACCGTCTTGACCAGTGGAATGCGTTCCAGGAACCGATCCCATTGAGCCAGGAACCAGCGCACGACGTAGGCGTTGACGAACAGCCCGGCGATCACGAGGAGCACGAAACCTACGATGAGACCGAGGCCGGGCCAGTAATGTTGTTCGGGCAGTACCAGCGTGATCGCATCGCGCAGCAACGATTCCGCCGAGGTGCCCAGCCAGATGACGACGTAGAGGGTGAGTCCGATGGGCAGGACTGCGGCCAGGCCCTTCATCACCAGGTACCAAAGCTTTTTCATCGCTGTTCCCGCTTTCTGCTCAGGCGCGGATTGTACCCCCGCTCGGTCAGACTCCTAGGCAATGCCACCGCTCGAAACGATAATCCCGCTGTCGCAGATTTGATGGAGTGAAATATGACCACCAGCCGGCGATCCCGATTGCACCATCAACGACGCCCGCGCGTGCGTGCGGTGCTCTTCGCGCTGGCGATATGCCCGGTCGTGACATTGGCCGCAGACGCACAAGAGAAACTGGCGACGTCCTACATCATGGCCACGGCCAGCGGCGATCCCGCCGCGGCGCTCGGTCTATATCATCCGGGCGAGCTCGACGATCTGCGCCAGCGGGTGCTCAAGGCCCTCGAGCTCGAGCATCAGCAGGGCGGTGACGCGATTCGCAGCCGGATCTTTGGCGCCGCTGCGTCCGTCGAGGACATCCGCCGGCTCACGCCGGAGAAATTCTACATGAGCGTCGCGCGCGCCGTGGGATTGCCGGCCGAGCGCGTCGAGGAAGTCAAGATCCTCGGGATCGTCGAGGAGAACTCGCAACTGAACCATGCCGTGGCGCGCGTACTGCCACCCAAGGACGCCAATGCACGCCCGCGGATCGCGGTAGTGAGCCTGATCCGCTACGGCAAGGAGTGGCGCGTGCAGCTGCCAGTATGGTTGCAGATGCGGGTCGACGCGGCGCTCATCGCGCCGGGTGAAGGCACCGGTACCGCGCGTCCCAGCGCGCCCCGGACCGTCAACAGTCCTGACCTCATGGCCGCGCTCAAGGCGGGATCCGCGGTGCTCCGCGCCGGGGATTGCGCGGAGTTCTTCAACGTGCACATGAGCCCGGGATTTCGCAGCAGCACGTCGGCAAAAGCGCTCAGCACGCTCATCAAGCAATGCGAGACGCGCGAGGAAACGCGCGAGACTTACATCGACGCGCTCGAAATCGCGCAGCGGCTGTCACCGAAGCTGGAGCAGGACGGAATGCGCGCCGTCTATGACATGCGCGGCCAGGGATTGCCGTTCGAGCGCTTCGTGCTCGAGAAGCTGGACGACAACTGGTACATCGCCGAGTGAATCACGGTACGGGGGTGGTTCCGGCACAGAATCGCTCGAGGCTGCGCCGATACTGGGCGAGCGGCGCAAACGCGCGCTTGTCGACGTCCCACAACAGCGAATCGGTGATCACGAACTCGGCCTCGCGGCGCGTGAACTCGATGAGCCGGCTGTCGTCGCGGAACTCAAGTGCGCGCTCCGCGCGACATGGCAGAGTGCTGAAGACCTGTGTGAGCTGATCGGGAAACGACACTCCGCCGTTCGACTGGTCGATGATCGCCACCTGCTCACACTGCTCGCCGCAACCGACGCGTACGAGAGTAAACCGGCCCGCGAAGTTGCTGCCCGCCGCGGCCGCCTCCTGCAGCTGTGCGGCCAAACCCGCGGCGCGCGGATCGGAGCTGACATCGACCTGGGGCGGGGCGGTCGTGACAGGCGCCACGCGGTATTCCGAATACCGCGGCCGGCCGAGCTCGGCGCTGTCGATCACGCCCGGTGCGTTGCCGAGGATGCGATCGATCTCGAGCGCGGAGGCGTCGCTCAGCAGCCAATCGTCCACCTCGACGCGCGTCACTCCGCCGCCCGGCTGCACCACGACCTCGGCGAGCGCATGGTCCTCGCATGCGGTCGCTGCACCTGAAGCGCCGGCGCGGCGACAGAGACTGTACTGTGTGTGTCCACCATACAGCCCGGTCAGACCCGGCTCGTCGGGCCGCACGAATACCCAGTAGCGACCCGTCTGCACGTCGATGCTGAACTCGGTCTCCCCACGCTTCAACGCGAGCTGATGGAGCGCGTCACCGTCGAGGTTGCGTAGGTACGTCACCGTCGCCGGCAGCGAACTCCCTGGGAACGTGATGCGGCCGCTCACGGTCTCCGCAAGAGCGCCTGAAGTGACCAGGCTTGCCATGAGGGTCGCAGCGGATTGCCACACGCGCATTGCTTGTGTTGTCATCGAGCGCACACTACAGGGCTGCGCGTCTCCCACCCGCGCGAGCGCCAATGTTAGCGTAATTCGTGGAGAGGACACTGCCGTGACGTCGATACACATCGTGCCGGCCACGCCCGCCGACGTCCCCACCATCCTGGGACTCATCCGCGAGCTGGCCGAATACGAGAAACTCCTGCACGAGGTCGTGGCTACGGAGGCGCTGGTGCGGGAGGCGCTCTTTGGTCCACGGCCCGTGGTCGAGTGCGTTCTGGCGCAGGTCGAGAATCAGACGGTTGGATTCGCGCTCTACTTCTTCAACTTCTCGACCTTTCTCGCCCGCCCGGGGCTTTACCTTGAAGACCTGTACGTCCGCCTCGAACACCGCGGCCACGGTATCGGCGAGTCTTTGCTGCGTCACCTGGCGCGGATCGCGGTGAAACACGGTTGCGGCCGGATGGAATGGGCCGCACTCGACTGGAACCGGCGTGCGATCGATTTCTACGAGAAGGTGGGCGCCGTCGGGGTCAAGGAATGGACCACTTTTCGCGTTAGTGGCGAGGCGCTCAAGCGGCTGGGCTCCTGATTCTCCTCGACGAGCTGCTCACCCTCGAGCCGATAGCGCTGAATGACATCGAGGGTGGGGCAACACTGCGGGTCGTCGGGCCCGTGCTTGATCATCTGCACGCTCACGCTGCCGTCGCTCGAGATCTCGACGAACTCGATCTCCACGCGATCGCCGAGCAAAGTGGGTGTCAGCGGCATGGCCTGGCCGCCACGATTGAGCACGGGTACGAGGTCGAAGAACACGCCGCTGCCGCCCGGATCGCCCTCCAGGACGATGACCGCATCGGGTATGCCATCGGCGTCGAGATCGCCGAAGGCATACCAATCGGTGGCGCGGACCAGGATTTCGGTGGCCGAGCCGGGGGCGGCCCGCTCGCGATACAGGCCATCCACGAGGCGTGCGAGGCCCGTCGCCGGCCACTGCGAGCGGTACTCGGCGCTGCGAAGCTGCTCGAGTGTGAGAGACGTCCCCGCCGGGGCCAACGGGGCATCGGGTGCTTGAGAGGGCTCGCACGCAGCCAGGGCGATCAGCACGCCGGCGCCCCCGAATGCCCAGGTACGCAACATCGCGTCAATCTATAGATTCTAAGACCGGGCTGTAAACTCCCTCTGCCATGGGTAACGTTCTCCATCCCGCGCTCCCCGAGGATATCGATCACCTGTTACCGCTCATGCAGGAATACAGCGAGTTCGATCGACTTGAGTTCGACTCCTGGCGCGCGCGGCGCGCGATGCTCGCTCTGCTCGGAAACCCGGGCCTCGGACGCGTATGGTTCATCCGCGAGGCCCAGGAGACTTGCGGCTATCTCCGCGAGCCCTTCCGCGGGCGCGGGTTGGGAACTCACGCTCTTGAGGCCGCCGGGGAAGCGACGCGTGCCGAGGGCGTGGTCGCCTTTCATCTTGAAGTGCGACGCGACAACGCCGCCGCGCAGCGGTACTACGAACGCCTCGGATTCGTCCGCTGCGACCAGTACTTTCTGCACGCGCGGCGGCTTTGCGACTAAGGAAATGGCTCCCGGCCGGGAACAGCAGTAGGCTTGCATAGTCTTCACGTACCGAATTCCAGCTGCCCCGGGGGCAGGGAGGAACACATGCCCGTCGCACGAGTCACAGAGATCATCGCCTCATCGTCGAAGAGCTTCGACGATGCCATTACCTCCGGAGTCGAGCGCGCCTCGAAGACGCTCAAGGGCGTCACCGCGGCCTGGGTCGCGAGCCAGGAGGCCAAGGTTGAGAAGGGTCGGATCACCGAGTATCGGGTGCGACTCAAGGTGACTTTCATCCTCAAGGAATGAAGGCCGAAGCAACCGCCGATTGAATGCCGGAGGACTCACGATGCGCAGCGTGTTGATCATGCTGATGGGCGCGCTCATTGCCTCGCCGCTGATCGCAGGGGAGATCGGTCTGATCGGCCAGGAAGCCCTGCTCGCTCGCCTGGCGCAGAACGACGCCAATCTCGTGATTCTGGATGTGCGTACGCCCGAAGAATTTGCCGCGGGCCACGTTCCCGGCGCGGTCAACGTGGTGCACGATCAGGTCGCAGCGCGTCTGCCCGAGCTTGCGACCTACAAGTCGAAGGACGTGGTGGTGTATTGCCGTTCGGGCCGGCGCTCGAACCTCGCGCTCGAGGTGCTCAGCGCCAACGGATTCGAGCGGCTCTGGCATCTCGAGGGTGACATCCTGGCGTGGCAGGCGCAGCTCCGGCCGCTCGAAACGAGCACCGCGATGGCGCCTACGCCGGACGCAACGCCTGCTCCAGATCCGCAATGAGATCTGAAGCATCTTCAATCCCGACCGAGAGGCGCAGCAGGTTCTGGGGTGTCAGCGTATCGGGGCCTTCAACCGAGGCCCGGTGCTCGATCAGGCTCTCGACCCCGCCCAGGCTCGTGGCACGGATGAACAGCTGCGTGCGAGCCGCGACCGCGAGCGCTTCCGCGGCTCCCCCGCGTACGCTAACTGACACGATCGCGCCAAATCCGCGCATCTGCCTCGCCGCGACGGCGTGCCCGGGATCATCGTCGAGTCCTGGGTAATAAACGCGTTCAATGCGCGGGTGTTGGTGAAGGTAATGAGCGATCTCGAGCGCGTTTGCGCATTGCGCCCTCACGCGGAGCGGCAGCGTCGCGAGACTGCGCCGGATCAACCAGCAATCGAAGGGTGAGGGCACACCGCCACCGATCGCCTGGTAGCTCCTGATCTGATCCGCAAGCGAGCGTTCACGCGCCACCACGGCGCCACCCATGACGTCGCTGTGCCCGCCAAAGTACTTGGTCGAACTGTGCATGGCGAAATCGGCGCCGAGCGCGAGCGGTCGTTGCACGATCGGGGTGGCAAACGTGTTGTCGCAGGCGAGCAGTGCGCCGTGCCGGCGTGCACGCGCCGCGACGGCCGCGATGTCGGTGATGCCGAGCGTCGGGTTGCACGGCGTTTCGATCCAGATCAGCCGCGTCGCGGGCTTCAGATGCGCGTCGACCTCCTCCAGTCGGCTGGGATCCACGAAGTCCAGGTGCACACCCCACGTTTTCACGACGTCGCGCAACTGCTGGCGGGTGCCGTGATAGCACTCGCGCGGCGCGATCACGTGATCGCCGGGCTTGAGCAGGCTGAACACTGCCATCGAGGCCGCCGACCCCGAGGCGAAACACACCGCATCCGCGCCGCCCTCGAGCGCCGCGAGGCAGTCTTCGAGCGCGCGTCGCGTGGGATTGTCGGGGCGCGCGTAGGAGAACGATCGCGCATAGCCGCCGTCCGCATCGCGCTCGAAGGTGGTGCTCATCTGGATCGGCGCGGCGACGGCTCCGGTCGCGGCATCGACGTGCCGGCCGGCATGCACCGCCAGCGTTTCGAGTTTCATGGCATGACTCTCAGCTCGTTCCCCCTCTCCCCGTCAGCGGGGAGAGGGTTGGGGTGAGGGGCTGGGGTGAGGGTGGCTCGTATTCCTGTAATCCCACGACCAGCATTCCGGGTCCGCCGTGCACGCCGAGCGCGGTGCCCAGCGGCATGAGATAGCGCGCGTGGATGTTGTCGAGACCGGCGCAGATCTCCTCGAGCAATCGCCGACCCTCTTTTTCGGCATTGGCATGACCTACGGCGACGCGATAGCGGACACCGGGTTTGATTGAGCGACGCACCAGGTTCGCAAACCGCGTGCGCAGATTGCTGCGGCCGAGGATCACCTTGCCCGCGCCGATACGACCATTCTTCTGGTTGATCAGGATCGGTGTGAGGTGCAGCCAGTCCGCGATCAGCTTGACGATCCTGGGAACGCGACCGCCACGCACCGCGAAATCGAGCCGGCCCAGCAGGCCGAACGTGTGTGTGCGCGGCAATACCGCACGGGTCGCCGCGATCACAGCCTCCCCGCTCAAACCCGCCTGCGCACACTCCGCGGCATAGGTGGTGACGAGCCCCTGTCCGACCGAGGCGTTGAGGCTGTCGATGACCATGACCTTGCCGTACCCCTGGATGCGTTGCGCGGCGGATTCCGCGGCTGCGCGGGTGCCGCTGACGCGCGCGGTGAGGCTGATCGACACGACCGTGGCGTAGTGCGAGGCGAGAAACTCGTAGATGCGGCGAAAGTCGCCCGGCGGTGGCTGCGACGTCTTCGGGTGTACACGACTCGTGGCCAGCTCGCGATAGAACTGCTCGGGACCGAGCGTGACCTTGTCGAGGTAGCTGCGCTCGCCGAAATGCACGCGCATCGGGATCACGTGGATCTCGAGCCGCTCGAGCTCCTCGTCCGGGATGTCCGCCGCGGAATCCACGACCACCGCCACGCCGCGCCGATGCCGGTGATGGGCGGCGTCCTGCTGGCGCTGCATGTCGTCGGCCTTCTGCGCCGAGACGACGCCGAACTCCGTTGCCAGCCGGAACACCGTCGACGGGTCCTTGACGTGCACGTGCACCTTGGCCTTGCGTTCGGTGCCGGCGACCACGACGCCGCTGCCGAGCGCCGCCAGCCGCTCGCGGAGCTTCCGCCGATCGATTATTTCGCCGTTGACGATGCACTCTGTGCAGAAGCGATCTTTAAGATCGATCTCGACACCTGCAGCTTCCTCTTCGATATGGCGGATCGCGAGCGGCAGTTCGTCATCCGCTGACTCGCCACGCTCGAAATGGTCCGCCATTCCCTGCACCAGCTCGACGAAGCCTTGCGCGCCAGCATCGACCACGTTGGCCTTGCGCAAGACCTCGAGCTGGTTGCGCGTGTTGTCAAGCGACGCCAGCGTCCGCGGCAGGGCGCGCTTGAACAGCGAGCCGAAATCGCGGATCGCGCCGGAACTGGCGAGCGAGGCGACTTCGGTGGCGAAATCGGCCAGCACCGTGATCAGGGTTCCCTCGCGCGGGTCGCTCAACGCTTCACGCGCATAACGCGCGCCACCGGCAACCCCGGCGGCGAAGTCGTGTGGGGTGAGCTCGCGCAGCAGGCTCACGCCGTCGCTTAGACCTACGAAAAACTGCGCCAGGATCGCACCACTGTTACCGCGCGCGCCATCGATAGCCGCGTCGGCGATGCGCGTGAGCAGATTGCCGACATGCGGCTCGTCGCGTTGCCGGAGCACGTTCGCCACGGCGCCGAGAGTGAGCGCGAGATTCGTGCCCGTGTCGCCGTCGGGCACCGGAAAGACATTGATCTTGTTGATGTATTCCTGGTTCTCGAGCAGGCGGCGGATCCCGGATCGAAGCGCGAGTGCGAGGCGCCGGCCGTCGAGCTGGGCAACTTCCGCCACCGCGGCGTTCACTGGCGCGGCAGCAGGAATCGAACGCCGCGATGGTTGAGAACGACGCCGTCGCGCGTGATGCGCTCGATGCTGGTGCCTTCGGGTGTCTCGCTGCCCTCGCGATACTTGCGGCTGTTGATGAAGACGAAACGTTCCGCCGGTTGGGTCGCATACACGTGGATGTCGAGGTGCAGCTGCGGCACCGTCGCTCCCTGCAGCGTCACGTCGCCGATGGTCGGAAGCCGTGCCGCGTTCTCATCCTCATTCGCGGAACTCCCGCGCAGCGGCGGTTGCAGCTCGGGCCCCACGTCAGCCGGTTCTTCCGCCGTGAACTCTGCATCCGGCTCGACCTCGTCTTGAGCGTTCGCGAACGAGTCTGAAGGCGTTGGCGCGGACTCCGTGGCCGTGTATGCGCTTGGCGCCGGCGAACTAAGTGCGCGTTCCGGTGCGTCCGGATAAGGCAGAGTCGTTGTGCCTGACGTGGCCGGATCGGCCGGCAGCGGCGTTGTGTTCGTTGAAGGCGAGGGAACTTGCGGCACCGAAGACGTGGCGGCGGCGGGGGAATTGGAGTCGCCGTCTTTCAGCATCAGCACGGCGAGGACGACCAGATTGATGGCGAGGAGCGCGGCCAGCGCGATCGCCCAGATCGGTAACGTGGGCCGTACCATCGCCGGTCGCAGTTCCGCGAGACCTGGGCCCGCCTGGCGGTGCCGCTGGTTCTCCGACTTGCGCAGCGCGTCGAGAATGAAAGACATGATTCAACCGCCCGGTGCCGCGGCCGCCTGGAGGAACGGTGTCCGGGGATCGCGCAACGCGGTGTCGAGCGCGATCTGGGTCTGCACGCCGGCGATGCCATCGACATTGAGCCGATGCTCGCGCTGGAAGTCCTCGACCAGCCGCTCGAGCTGATCGTCGAAGACATCCGCTGGTCCTTCGGTCGGCTCGACGCCGCGCACCTTCTCGAGGCTGTGCCGCAGCCACCTGACCTCATCGCCGCGCATGCCCGCTGACAGCCGCCGCGCACCGGGGACCTGCGGGCGCCACAACACCAGGAAATCGCCGTACCAGTACTTCGAGACATCAGCGACACCGACCGGCTGACGGCGACCGCCGATCTCGACGGCCGCGCGTTCGTCGTCGAGTTCCGAAAGCACCACCTGGTGCCCGAAACCCGTGTCATCGGTCAGCATCAGGATCGCGGGGCGGTTGAGCGCGCGCAGCTGACCCCATGAGCCGCGCTGCGCGACACATTCGAGTCCTTGCTGCGCCGCCTGCGCACAGGCGGCCGAGTCGTTGGCGCGGTAATTCGCGCCCCACAACGAGAAAAGGCGCGTGAACGCGGTATCGGGATCGGTCTCGTTGGCATGAGCACGCAACAACTGTGCAACCGCCGGCGCCGCAGGGGCGGCGGTCGCGGTTGGCGCGTTGACTACGGGCGCTGGCGTCGCTGCCGCCGGAGTGGAAGCGACCTGAGCCGCTGTGGCTTCGGGATTGGTCGACGTGCCGTTCCGATCGAGGAACTGCCATCCGCCGAACAGCAGGAGCGCGACTCCGGCAGCGATCGAACCGGTTGCGACCCAGCGGGCCCAAAGCGGCATGATGGAGCGGCCGTAGACCTCGCTCGCGGCCTGCCGCACGAGCTGCGCCGTCACGCGATGTTGTTCCTGCGTGTAGGCGCCGAGCAATGCACGATCACAGATGACGTTGATGACCCGCGGGATCCCGCGTGATAACCGATGAACTTCAGCGAGCGCGCCCCGCGTGAAGAGTTCTGACGTCGCGCCCCCGACGCCGAGACGGTGGCGCACGTAGCCGCCGGTCTCCGGACGCGTCAACGGGGCCAGGTGATAACGGCCGGTGATCCGCTGCGCGAGCTGGCGCAGCTCGATGCGCTGGAGCAATTCGCGCAACTCCGGCTGCCCGATGAGGATGATCTGCAGAAGCTTCTTTGTCGGCGTCTCGAGGTTTGTGAGCAGTCGCACCTGTTCGAGCACATCCGCGCTTAAGTTTTGCGCTTCATCGACGATCACGACCACGCGCCGGCCACGCGCATGCGTCTGGAGTAGATGTCGATTGAGCGCATCGACCAGCTCCTTGACGCTGCGGCGGTCGCCATCGCGCACCGCGAGCGCGAGCTCCTCGCAGATCGTGAGCAGGAACTCGGCCGGCGTGATGCGGGGATTGAGGATCAGCGCGACCTCGGCGTCCTTCGGGATCTGCCCCAGGAGGCAGCGCACGATCGTGGTCTTGCCTGTGCCGACCTCGCCGGTCAGCTGCACGAAGCCGCCTGCCTCGCTGATACCGTAAAGCAGGTGGGCGAGCGCCTCCGCGTGCCGTTCGCTTAAGAACAGGTAGCGGGGGTCCGGCGTGATCGCGAAGGGCTTCTCGTGGAGCCCAAAAAATCCAGTGTACATAGGGGCTTAAGTGAAGCCACTGGTTCTAATGGCTCCCATGATGCACGCGCGTGCGATCTGAGTAAAACGCAGGGGCCAACGGCCCCGGGTCCGGCCACGGCTTACTCAGCCGGGATTATTTTCGTCCGGGTGAGAAGCCAGATCGGGCACCATGGAGCCATGCTCGAACCGCAGGCGGCGTACTGGGCGCGGGACGCATCCGGCCTGATGCAGGAGCTGGGCAGCGGGCCCGCGGGCCTGTCCACTGCGGAGGCCGCCGCGAGATTGCACCGGCTCGGGGTCAATGTCGTGGAGGGCCGAGGCCGGCTCCCGGCGGCACGTGTACTACTCCGACAGGTGCAGAGCCCGCTCGTTCTCATCCTCGTGTTCGGGGCTGCGGTCTCCCTCGTCGTGCGGGAGTGGGTCGATGCCTCGATCATTCTCGCCATCGTGCTCGGCAGCGTGCTGCTCGGATTTCTCCAGGAGTACCGGGCTTCGACCGCAGTGGCGAAACTCCGCCAGCGGCTGGCCCTGACCGTGCGGGTGATCCGCGATGGCGTGGCATCGACGGTACCGGCTGCGACGATCGTTCCCGGCGACATCATCCAGCTCGCCGCCGGAAACCTGATTCCAGGTGACGGGATAGTACTCGCCGCAGAAGACTTTCTCGTCACCGAGGCGAGCCTGACCGGAGAATCGTTCCCGGTGGAGAAACAGCCTGGAACCCTGCCCGCGGATACGCCACTCGCGGGCCGCGTAAACGCCGTGTTCCTCGGCACCTCGGTGCGCAGCGGCACCGCCACCGTCCTCGTCGTGCAAACCGGCCGCAACACGGCCCTCGGCGGCATCGCCGGACGTCTTGCCGAGAGCGAGCCGGAGACCGAGTTCCAGCGCGGCGTGCGCCAGTTCGGCTACCTGCTGGTCCGCGTGATGCTGGTGATGGTGATCTTCGTGCTGGTGATCAACCAGATGCTCGACCGGCCAGTGCTCCAGTCGCTGCTCTTCGCGATGGCCATGGCGGTGGGGTTGTCGCCGGAACTCCTGCCCGCGATCGTCAGCGTAACACTGGCACGGGGAGCCCGTGAGATGGCGCGGCGGGGTGTGATCGTGCCGCGCCTGGAGGCTACCGAGAATCTCGGCAGCATCGACATTTTGTGTACCGATAAGACTGGCACGTTGACGCTCGGTGTCGTTGCCCTCGACGACGCGCTCGATCCGGACGGCCGACCGGCGCCACCGGTGATGCAACGCGCCTATCTCAACGCGGCCTTTGAGACGGGGATCGAGAATCCCCTGGATGCCGCGATCGTCGACGCCGGCGAGCGCGCCGGCCTTTCCACAACCGGATACGCCAAGGTCGATGAAATTCCATACGACTTCATGCGCAAGCGTCTCACCATCGTCGTCGCTCCGGCCGCCGACCCCGCTCGGCACCTCATCATTACCAAGGGCGCTTTCGCCAACGTGCTGGCGATCTGCCAGGCGGCTAGTCGTGGTGGCGGCGACGTGCCACTGGACGCCGCGAATCGCGAATCGCTGAGCAAATTCTTCCGGAAAAAGGGCGAGGAGGGGTTCCGCGTGCTGGCGGTGGCGGCGAAGCATGTCGTCCAGCGCCCGCGATACACGCGGGAAGACGAGGCGGAGATGACGTTTCTGGGGTTCCTGCTGTTCCAGGACCCGCCGAAAGAAACCGCCGCGCGGACCATCGGTGACCTGGCGAGGCTCGGGATCCGGGTCAAGATCGTTACCGGCGACAACCGCTATGTCGCCGCGCACGTGGCGGAGAGCATTGGTCTCGATTCCCGGGCCATGCTCACCGGCGAGGAGATCGCCCACCTCAGGGATGAAGCCCTCTGGCAGAAGGCAGAGGGCGCGGATCTCTTTGTCGAAGTGGATCCGCAACAGAAGGAACGCATCGTGCGCGCCCTGCAGGCCAAGGGGCATGCGGTCGGGTATCTCGGCGACGGCATCAATGACGCGCCGGCGCTGCATGCCGCCGACGTCGGCATCTCAGTGGACAAGGCAGTCGATGTGGCGCGGGAGAGCGCGGACGTCGTTCTCCTGGAGCCCGACCTCGATGTGCTTCGCCGTGGCGTCGAGGACGGCCGCCGCACGTTTGCCAACACGCTCAAGTACATCAGGATCACCACCAGCGCCAACTTCGGCAACATGGTCAGCATGGCGCTGGCGACGCCGCTGCTGCCGTTCCTGCCGCTGGCCGCGAAGCAGATCCTGCTCAACAACTTCCTGTCCGACGTGCCTTCGATCTTCATCTCCACGGACAACGTGGATGCCGCGCGCGTTACCCGCGCGCAGCGCTGGCGCGTGGCGGAAGTGCGGCGCTTCATGATCGTCTTCGGCCTGCTCAGCACGGCGTTCGATCTCGCTACCTTCGGGCTGCTCCTTAAGGTCTTCGACGCGGACGAGCCTGTCTTTCAGACCACCTGGTTTGTGGTGTCGCTGCTCACGGAACTGGCGGTAGTCATGGTGCTGCGCACCGAGGGGCCCGCGATTCGGAGCCGGCCGAGCCGCGGGCTGCTGTGGTCCACCATTGTCGTCGGCGGCATAGCGGTGGCCTTCCCCTATCTCGGGCCGCTCGCGTCCGTGTTCAACTTCGTGCCGTTGCCCTTGTCCATCGCCGGCGCCGGGGTCGCAGTGGTCGCGGCATATATCGCCAGCACGGAGGCGGTCAAGGGATGGTTCTTCGGGAGCGGCGATCGGTGAGTCGTGCAGCATTGCCGTTTGCCCGGCTGTTACAAGTGTAGCCTACGTCCCGATGATTACTTTTTCTCCGGCGTGTTCTCCATGCCCCCGCTGATACGGCTCCTGATCCTCGTCAATACCGCGATATTCCTGGCCGCAGCGGTCTTCGCGCCCGGAATGACGGCGGCTTTCGCGCTGTGGCCCGCGGGCAGCTTTGCCGTGGCCGGGTTGCCGGGACAGGTCGGCTTCGAGCCCTGGCAACTCCTCACCTACGGCTTCCTGCACGCGAACCTGCTGCATCTCGTCTTCAACATGTTCGGTTTGTACATGTTCGGCCGTGACGTGGAGCTCACGATTGGCAGCCGCCGGTTCGCTGTTCTGTATTTCGCGAGCATTCTGACTGCCGGCGTCACCCAGTTCGTGGTGATCTCGGCGCCGGCCGTGACAATACCCTATCCGACGGTCGGCGCGTCGGGCGGAGTGTTCGGCGTGCTGCTGGCGTTCGCCGTTCTGTATCCGCGTCGCACCGTGACGCTGATATTTCCGCCGGTGCCCATGCCGGCTTGGCTGTTCGTGACCCTGTACGCCCTGGCGGAGTTGTTCCAGGGTGTCACCGGCACGGCGTCGGGAGTCGCGCATTTCGCCCACCTCGGCGGCATGGCCGGAGCGTGGCTGGTGTTGCGCCACCGGCGGCGTTAGCCCGGTCGATCCCGCATCAGCTCAGCGTCCCGATGATGGCGTTGCGGTAGAGCTGCTCGAACTTGCGTGCGTTGATGCGCACCGGGTTGGTCGGCGTACTCGGATCGGCCGCGGCCATCTTGGCGAAGGGCGCGGCGTGCTCATCCTTGACGCCGAGCGCCGCGAGCGAGTGTGGGATGCCGATGGTCTGGCGGAGCTCGAGGACCCAATCGAGGACCGAGGTGAACGATGCGCGCTTCAAGCCCATGTAGGCCGCGAGTCGTTTCATCTTGTCCTTGATCGCGCGCCGGTTGAATACCAGCACGTACGGCATGACGACGCCGTTGGTGAGCCCGTGGTGCGTGTTGAGGTTGGCAGAGCAGGGGTGGCTCAGGCTGTGCATCGCGCCGAGCCCCTTCTGGAACGCGGTCGCGCCCATGGTCGAGGCAATCAGCATGTAGGCGCGCGCCTCGATGTTGCCGCCGTCCTTGCACGCCACCGGCAGCCACTCCCTGATGATGCGAATGCCTTCGACCGCGATGCCGTCCGCCAGCGGGTGAAACGGCGGCGCGCAGAGCGCTTCGAGATTGTGGGACAACGCGTCCATGCCGACGGCGGCGGTGATGTGTGCCGGCAGCCCGACGTGCAGCTCCGGGTCCAGGATCACGATCGCGGGCAGCAGGCGCGGATGAAAAATCAGTTTCTTGGTGTGATCGCGCAGATCCGTGAGCACGGAACAGCGCCCGACCTCTGAGCCCGTGCCCGCCGTCGTCGGCACCGCGACCACTGGTGCCATCCCGGCGACGTTGACGCGCGTGTACCAGTCATCCTTGTCCTCGAAATCCCAGATCGGACGCGACTGCCCCACCATCAATGCGATCGCCTTGCCGGCATCCAGCGCGCTGCCGCCGCCGTACGCGATCACGCCGTCGTGACCGCCATTGCGATAGGCATCGACGCCGGCGATGACGTTGGCCTCGATAGGATTGGGTTGCACGTCGGAAAACACGCCGCACCCGAGTCCATCCGCCTTGCAGATCTCGACCGCCTTGAGAACGATCTCATGCGAGGCCAGACCTGCATCGGTCACAAGGAGCGGATTCTGCATGCCGAGCTCGCGACAGGCGGCCGGCAGTTCGTGGATACGACCGGCGCCGAAGCGCAGGCTGGTCGGGTAGTTCCAACGGCCGACGAGTTGTTCGGGTGTCATCACATTCTCCGTGCAGAAGAGCCCCTCACCCCCGCCCTCTCCCCATTCGCATGGGGAGAGGGAGTGGACCCCTCACTCCCGCCCTCTCCCCATTCGCATGCGGAGAGGGGCAACTCCTAGGTGGCGGTGCGAAGGTGAAACGACTTCGGGCGCGTCAGGTGTTCGTAACCGACGACCGACAGGGTACAGCCACGCCCCGAATCCTTCACACCCGTCCACGCGAGCGCCGGGTCCAGATAATCGCAGCGGTTCATGAACCAGGTGCCGGTTTCGACTTGCCGCCCGATCGCGATGGCGGCGGCCTCGTCGGAGGTCCAAACCGATGCCGTAAGGCCAAAGCGACTGTCGTTCATCAGCCGGATCGCCTGTTCGTCTGAGCCGACGCGCGCGATGTTGACCAGCGGGCCGAAAGTCTCCTCCTGCATGATCGACATGTCCTGGCGCACGTCGACGAGGACTTGCGGCGCGAGGTACGGCGTATCGGCCTTGCTTGCCGGAAATCGCCGCTCCTCGATCAGCGGGCGGGCTCCGGCCTGCACGGCCTTTGCGATCACGCGACGAATGGACTGCGCGGCCTGCGTGCGAACGACGGGCCCCAGAGTGGTCTCGGGCTCGGTCGGATTGCCGAGTCGATACTTGCTCGTGAGCTCGACGAATGCTTCGACGAAACGCCCGTACAGCGCCTCGTGCACGTAGATGCGCCCGATGCCGCAGCAGGACTGGCCCGAATTGAAGAAGGCGCCGTCCACGAGGTTCTCGACGGCGTGGTCGAAATTGGCGTCGGGGCGCACGTACGCGGGATCGTTGCCGCCAAGCTCGAGCCCGGTGCCGACGAAACGCGCGGCGGCCGCGCGCTGAATCGCATGGCCGCCATCCACGGAACCCGTGAAGGCGACAAAGCTGATGCGTGGATCGCCGATCACCATCTCCGTGTCCGCATGGGTGAGGTGCAAGACCTGGAACAATCCGGCGGGCAGCCCGGCCTCCTCGAAGCAGGTGGCGAATTGCTCGGCGCACAGCGGCGTCTGCGCGGAATGCTTCAGGATTACGGCGTTTCCCGCCATGAGCCCCGGGACGACGCTGTTCACCGCGATCAGATACGGATAGTTCCAGGCGGCGATGGTGAGCATCACGCCCAGCGGCTCGCGGCGGATGAAGCGTGTGAATCCCGGCTTCGGTCCCACGTCGATGTCGCGCAGCGCGCCAGCGGCCGCATCGATCATGAATCGCGCACGCTCCAGCGTGCCGCGTACTTCGCCGGGTGAATAGCTGATGGGGCGTCCCATCTGCCACGTGAGTTCCAGCGCGATCGCGTCGCGACGCTTTTCGAATGCGTCGGCGAAAACGTGACAGATGCGCACGCGCTCGGCGATCGGAGTTTCGCGCCAGGCGCGCTGTGCTTCGACAGCACGGCTCAGCGCGCGCTCGATGTCAGCGTGCGTGGCGTACGGCCGTTCGACGTACACGCGGCCGTCGACGGGAGAAATGGTACGTTGAACGGACATGGAGAGTTGACAGTGGACGGTTGGGAGTTGGCAGTCAGAGCGGAGAAGAACGCGCAGCGCTCTTGTCTGTCAACTGCCAACTGCCAACCGCCAACCCCCAACCGCCAACCGCCAACCGCCAACCGTCAACCGTCAACCGTCAACTCAAATGATCTCAAAATATCTCGCCAGCTCCCAGTCCGTGATGTGCCTGCGGAACTCGCGTTCTTCCCATTCGCGGGTGGCGGCGAAGTGATCGACGAACGCGTCGCCGAACCAGTCACGCGCTACCTTCGAGGCCTTGAGGCGCTGTGCAGCGTCCCACAGTGTTGCCGGGAGATTCATGCTCTTCGGGTATTTCTGCGCGTAGGCGTTGCCCTCGATCGGCTTGCCGGGCTCGATCTTCTCCTCGATGCCGTTGAGACCCGCCGCGAGCGCGGCGGCAAGAACGATGTAGGGATTGGCATCGGCGGCGGCGATGCGGAACTCGACCCGCTGCGCCTTCTCGCTCCCGGGGATGACGCGCAGCGCGCAGGTGCGGTTCTCGACGCCCCAGGTCGCATCGGTCGGCGCCCAGAATCCCGGTATCAGCCGCGAGTACGAATTGATCGTGGGCGACACCATCGCAAGAAACTCCGGGAGCAGTTTCTGCTGGCCGCCCACGAAGTGACGCATCGTCTGGCTCATCGAGTGCGGCTTCTTCGCATCGTAGAAGACGCCCTTGCCGTCCTTTGACTTGAGCGACACGTGGATGTGGCCGCTCTGGCCCGGCCAATCCCGCGACCACTTCGCCATGAAGGTGATCATGCGGTTCTGCCGCTCGGCCATGACCTTGCTGAAGGTCTTGAAGAGCGCCGCCTTGTCCGCGGAGGCCTCGGCCCTGTCCACGGTGATGGCCGCTTCCATTACGCCCGCGCCGGTTTCCTCGTGCAGGCCCTCGATGCCGAAATCCATCACTTCGGCCGTCTCGAGCAGCTGCCGGTAGAAATCGCTTTGTACGCTGTTCCTGATCACCGAGTAGCCGAAGTACCCCGGCGCCAGCGGCACCAGGTCGCGATAGTGCTTGGCGCGCACCGACTCCGGTGTCTCGTTGAAGACGAAGAACTCGTATTCGAAACCCACGTAGGGCTCGAATCCCATGCTCTGGGCCCGCTCGATCACCCGGCGAAGGATGCCGCGTGGGCAGAGCGACTCGCCTGGGGGAGTGAACTCGCACAGGAAAAAGAGGCCGTCGTCTTCCCACGGCAACGGGCGGCAGCTCGACGGCAGGATGCGCACGGGCGCGTCGGGATAACCCGTGTGCCAGCCCGTGTAGGACACGTTGTCGTAGAGCTGGTCGTTCGAGTCCCAGCCGAGCACGACATCGCAGAAGCCGAAGCCCTTGTCGAGCGCCGACAGGAACTTCGCCTTCGAGATGTACTTGCCGCGGAGAATCCCGTCGATGTCGAAGACGCCCACCTTGACGTGCGTCAGCTTGCGCTCTTCGACGATCGCGCGCGCATCGCGCGCGTTGCGGACATTGCGTGGTTGCATGCTTCCCTTACCTCGACCCTGTCCCGTAAACGGGAGAGGCGGAAGAGCCCTCACCCCGACCCTCTCCCGCTTGCGGGAGAGGGAGGGAGAGGCTGGCTACAGTGTGGTCTTGCCGTAACCCTCGGTTTCCGGATGGCCGTGCGCGCCCTTGGTGAGCGCGAACTCCTCTTCGGGCGAGAGCACCAGCTTGTGCCGGCCCACCACCGCGAAGTAGAGGATGCCGGCGATGTACCAGATCGCGGCGCCGTAGACGCCCTTCCGATACACCGGGTCCTGCAGCTGGTAGTAGAGCGTCGCCAGCGCAATGACGATGGTGACCGCGGCTCCGAGGTTGCCGAGCGGGCTGCGGTACGGCCGCACGATGTTCGGCATGCGGATGCGCAGCATGATGAACGACAGTCCCTGCAGGGCATACGAGAGCATCGCGCCGAACACCGCCATGTTGAGAAGGGTTCCGCCGATGATAGCGCCGCCCCGCTCCGCGCCGACCGAGAACCACACCACCATCATCACGGCAAAGCCCAGCACGGTGCCGGCGATGAGCGCGCGATTCGGTGTCTTGTGCGCACCGTGCGTCACCGACAGCGCCTGCGGGAAGTATCCGGCGCGTGACAGCGAATAGATCTGCCGGCCGTACGCGTAGATGATCGTGTGGAAACTCGCGATCAGCCCGATCACGGCGAGCAGCGACAGAAGCTTGGCAATGTCGCCGCCGATCGTGACGCGGAAGCCGTCGAGCAGGGGCTCCGCCGAGGTACCGAGGCTGAAGGCACCGTGCATCTTGCCCTCCTCGACGCTGCCGACGCCGGAGTTCAAAAACATGATCATGAAGGCCGAGATCACCAGCGTGGTCATGCCGAGAATGATTCCTTTCGGCATGTGCTCCCTCGGATCGTGCGTCTCCTCAGCGGCCAGCGGCAGCTGCTCGATCGCCAGGAAGAGCCACACCGCAAACGGCAATGCGGCGAAAGCTCCGGCCCAGCCGAATGGCATGAACACACCACCGCCCTCGGGGAGCTCGATTGCCGCTCCGTCCGGACCAACGCCGATGTTGAGCGCCCAGCGATTGAAGTCGAAGTAAGGGATCGCGCTGATCCAGTACACCACGAGCACCGCCAGTGCACCCAGGGTTACGACCACCGATACCTTGAAGGAAAGTTCGGCGCCGCGCAGGTTGAGAAAGAGGAACACGAGGTAGCTGCCGAGCCACCAGAGCGGTTGAAATTGCGGCCCAGTCTCGAAGATCGCCGTCAGATACGCGCCGATGAAGAACACGATTACCGCCGGAGTCAGCACGTACTCGATGTTCTCGGCGAGGCCGGTGATGAATCCGCCCCATGGCCCCATCGCGCTGCGGGCAAAGGAATACGCCGCACCGGTGTGGGGTAGCGCCGGCGACATCTCGGCGATGCTGAAGATGAGACCCCAGTACATGATCATGATGAGGACGCCGGCGACGAACATGCCGCCGAACCCGCCCGGCCCGATGCCGAAGTTCCATCCCGAGTAGTGGCCGGAGATGACGGCGCCCACCCCGAGCGCCCACAGCGACCAGATGCGCGCGTAGCGCTTGAAGCCGCGCTGAGCAAAGTATTCCTTGCCGGCCTGCGTATAGGTGACGCTGCCGACCTGCTTCGTTTCAGACATGAAAACCCCCTGGAGTTGGGCCGTTGCTGGTGGACGAGAACCGAGCCGACGGATCTTTTTGTTTTTGCGCGGGCAGTATAGCCAGCCGCCGCGAGGCCGCGCCAAGAAGAACTCTCTTGCAGTGCGAAAAGACTCTGGCCCGGGTCAGGAGGCGGGCGAGCGTCGTACGCCGGGCCGAAGCTTGCGGAATGGGAGTCTGGACGGGTCGGCCGGGCTCGGTCCGGGCGCCTCCACGATCAGGATTTCACTCGCCAGAGCACCGAAGTCCGCCCGAAAGTGCACTGAGCTCTTGAGGACCAGGATTCGCTGGCCAGCGGGCTCGATCCCGACGTGGCGGAACATCGCCTGGTCAGCGGCTTGTTGTTTGCGGCTGGCCACGACGATGCGCACGCCGGCGAGGACGAGGCAGGCCATGGGACCCAAGTCCATGCGCGAGCCGAGATAGAACGGCCCGGTGCCGGTGAAGCGGCCGTCGCCCAGGGACTCGACGAGGAACTCGGCCTCGATCGGCGTTTCCCCTACAAACCCAGATTTCGCGCCGAGCGAGAGGCGCAGCCGCCTGCCGATGCCCGCGGCATGGGCCTGGCGCGCACACTCGGGATCGCAGATCAGTCCAGCCACGACGCCCTCGGCCCGCGCACCGATCAGCGCCTTGATGATCGAGGTGCTGTCGCTGTTGCCCCCCGCGCCCGGATTGTCCTGCGTATCGACGAGGATCACCGGCCCGAGACCCACGCGCGCCACGTCCAGTGCACGGCTCACGGCATTCTCGATGCTCCAGAAGCGCGTGGCCGCCGCGGGTTCGGAGCGCGCGACCTCCTCGGCGATCTCATCGACAGCGGATCGAATCGCGTCATCCGTGCCATAGCCGAAAACGCAGGGTCCGCACTCGGCGACATCGGCCAGCGGGAAACCCGGGGTGAAATGCAGGCTTAAGATCGAGCCGCGTTCGAGCTCCCGGGCGCGCGCCATGAGCGATCGGCCGGGTTCGATCAGCGTGCATTGCGATGTCAGAGGCATCAGAAAGTCGCCGTGTCGCATGGCACGCCGCAACGGTGGCTTGGTCGTCAGCCGCGGGACGAGGCTTGCCGCACGCGCACCTGTCTCCGCCATGTCCACGTGCGGATACGTGCGATAAGCAACCAGCGCGGAGGCCTGTTCCAGCATCGCCAGCGACACGTTTGCGTGCAGATCGAGGCTCGCGACGACCGGGGTCCTTTCACCCACCAGCGCGCGCACGCGGCGCAACAGCTCACCGTCGGCGTCGTCGCAATGTTCGGTGACCATCGCCCCGTGCAGATCGAGATAGACGGCGTCGATCGGCAGCGCGGCGGTGAGATCCTCGAGCAGGATGAAGGCGATGCGCTCGAAAGCATCGCGCGTGACCGGTCCCGAGGGTTGCGCTGAACACCACAGGAGCGGCTTGAGCTCGTGCCCATCCTGCGCCGCCTGCTCGATGAATCCAGCGATGGGGAGATTGATGCCGCGCACGGACTCGATCAACGCGGGGCCGCGCGACAGACCCGGCCACGCGTCGGCGTGCACGAACTCCTCAAAGGTCGCGCGCGAACTCGCAAACGTATTGGTCTCGTGCTGTACGCCGCCGATCGCGATCCGGGCCATCTCAGACCGTACGCAGGTTGTGCGCGCGCGTGAGCGACTGCTCGCCGAACTTCTCGTGAATGCGATCGACCGCGGTTCCGAGCTTGTCGTCCGCTGCGGCGGAAGTGGAAGCGAACAGGTCGAGTTGCCAGGCGGGGCTCAGGCGTGCCACGCCGACGCCGAGCAGGCGGATGGCGACACGCGGTTGCTCTTCCAGCCAGCCGGCGAGGAGCTTCCGCGCGATGTCGAGAATCAGCTGGCCGTCCTGCGTGGGCGGAGAAAAACTCTGCTGCCGCGTATACGTGGTGAAATCGCGGCGGCGGATCTTGACCTGCACCTGTGAGGTCATGAATTGCTTCGCGCGCAGCCGCGCACAGGTGCGATCGGCGAGATCGGCGAGCTCCGCGTCGAGCTCCTTGCGATTGCGGATGTCGTGCTCGAATGTTTCCTCGGCGCTGATCGATTTCTCCTCGCAATCCGCGACCACGGGTCGATCGTCGATGCCAGCGGCGCGCTCGCGCATGCGTTGCGTGAAGCGCCCGAACAACGGCCATAGCACCGAATCGGGTGCGAGGCGCAGCTGGCCCAGGGTATGAATGCCGTGCTCCTCGAGCCGGGCGCCGGTCTTTCGGCCGACGCCGTTCAGACGTCCGATCGGTAGCGGATCGAGAACGGTGGTCACTTCCTCGGGGCGAATCCACACCAGGCCGTCGGGCTTGCGCAGGTCGGAGGCGATCTTGGCGAGCAGCTTGTTCGAGGCGAGGCCGATCGAGGCCGTGAGCCCGGTGGTCGCGACGATGCGGCGCTTGATTTCGCGCGCGATTTCCTCGGGTGAACCCTTGAGCTTGATGCTCGCCGAGACATCGAGAAAGGCTTCGTCCAGCGACAGGCCCTCGATCAGCGGCGTGAACTCGTGAAAGATCGCGAAGATCTGTTTCGAAACCTCCTGGTAACGACGCATGCGCGGCGGGATGCAGATGGCGTGCGGGCAACGCCGCAGCGCCTCGCTCATCGGCATCGCGGAGTGCACGCCGAAGCGGCGCACCTCGTAGCTCGCGGCCGCCACGACGCCTCGACCGCGCGTGCCGCCGACGATGAGCGGTTTGCCCTTGAGCTCGGGGTTGTCGTGCTGTTCCACGGATGCGTAGAACGCATCCATGTCGACGTGAAGGATGAAGCGGGTGGAGTCCAAGGGGGTGAGTAGTGAGTGGTGAGTGGTGAGTAGCGAAGGGGTTGGCGGTTGGCAGTTGGCGGTTGACAGTAAGTGATTTTCTCGACTCCTCACTCTTCACTGTCAACTGTCAACTGCCAACCTTCTCCCTCATTCCTTCACCTCTATCGTCACCTTCTTCGATACCACCGGCGGGTTATGCGGTACGTGCAGGTGATCGCCCAGCACGAGTTGCAGGGTGTGCTTGCCGGGCGCGAGCTTGAGCTCGGTCTGGGTTTGACCCTTGCCGAAGTGCAATGACTTGTCGGACGTGGGAACGGGTTGGCCGAGGTCGGCGGGCGGATCCGTGTCGATCAACAGGTGATGATGACCCGAGTTCTCGAACACGATTCCCGCCGGCGCGATGCCCATGCCCTTGAGTCCGAACCGCACGACGAACGGGCTCTTGACGACGGCGCCGTCAGCCGGACTGATGATGTACACCTCGGCACCCTGGGGTGAAGGCGTCCGCTCCTGCGCGCTCAACGAGCTGACAACCGACAACGCGAGGAGTGTGATGAGGAGGTTTCGCATGGCCGTTCTCCCGCTGAACTGCATCGAGGTTAGGAGCCCAGGGGCCGTAAAGCAACTTCGTCGGCGCGGTATCAGCTTACACGGTGAGTGCCGTGTAGAAGATCGTGCCGACGAAGGTCAGGAGCAGTGAGATGCCGTAGGTGATCAAGACGACAACGTACTTGAATGCCGTGAGAAGGCGCGACTGCCGATACACCTGGCGCATCCCCATGAAGAGCGCAACGAAGAGATAGACGATCGTGGCAAACTTTACCAGCGAACTGACGCCCGCCAGGTGATTGGTGATACCGAGAACGAACAACAGCAGCATCTGCAGGATGAGCACCAGGAACGCGAAGGCGTGAAAGTGCGTGTAAAAGAGCAGATGTTCGACGTACTTTCGCCGGCGGAAGGCATACAGCAGCAGATTGACGAATGCGAGCAGGGGCAGGAAGAAGAACATCATCTTAGGCACGTTGCGAAAGAGCGCTCGCCCGAACTCGCGCTTCGAGACCGTCTTCAGCTTTTCACACACGCGGTCGAGACCCGGCTCGAACCAGGTGTGCCCCGCGGCACTCCATTTGAACAGGCCGCAATCCGCGTCTGGGATCACGCTGGAGTCAGCATCGGCGGCGGCCTTGCCGATTGCGGCCACGGTCTTGGCAGCGGCCTTGGTCGCCGCATCGGCTGCCGCCTCGTCGCCGGCGGGGGCTGACGCTGACTGACTGGTCATCTCGCGACTCAGCTCGTCCATCGCCTGACTCAGCGCTTCGCCGTCCTTGCCGGTCACGACGCCGGACGGTTCGCCGGTGACGTCGGCACCTTCGAGTACGATTGCCTCCTCGGGCGGGTTACACGACAACAGCACGAAGAAGATGATGCTGAGGACGAGGTACAAGCGAAACGGTGGCAGGTAGCGCGTACGCCGCCCGGCCAGGAATTCGTTGGTCAGATACCCGGGCCGCAGCAGCAACGCACGCAACGTGCGCCACACGCGCGAATCCACATGTCCGAGGTCATGGATGACATCGTGCGCGAGCGTCGCAAGCGAGACGCTGCGCAACTGCGCGCGTTGACCGCACTCCCCGCAGAACTTGCCCGCAAGCGGTGCGCCGCAATCGAGGCAGCGCGTGACGGGCGTCGGGAGGGCCTGCTCCCGGGCAGGCGCAGGCGTGGGCGTTGTTCCGGTCGCGCTCACGCGACCTGTGCACTTCCCAGGGATGTCTGTGTTGGCGGCTGGACCGCTGCTCCCAGTTCGTGTGACGCAAAGTCATCCACATTGATGAGCTCCATCACTTTGCGATCGAAGTCGCGCAACAGCGCCGCTTCGGTCTCCGTGATGATGCCCACGGCGACCGCCTGCGAGATCTGTCCTGGAAGCTCGAGCGCCGTCACCTTGCCGGTCTTGGTGCCTTCGACGCGGATGCGCTTCTCGATCGGCTCCGCCGTGATCGCGAGCGTGAGTGCTTCCTGCAGCAAGCCCAGCGGATTGCCCGGCTCGACTGTCCGGTAGACGCCGCGGCACAGCCGTTCGCGCGCTTCGGTCGGATTCATGATCAGGTCGACAATCTGCCGGCCAAGCCGATCGCTCGCGGCGGAATACGTCTGCCCGCGCGGGAAGATGAAGAAGCGCATGAAGCCGGCGAGGAAGCGGTTCGGGAAGTTGCGCAGGAAGCTGTGCAGCTGTTCCTGCGCGCGATAGAGGAGATTGCGGCACGCCCACTCCACGATCGGCAGGTCCTCTTCCGGCCGCCCCTGGTTCTCGTGATGCTTGAGCACCATCGAGGCCAGGTACATGTAACTCAGCACGTCGCCGAGGCGCGCGGACAGATTTTCCTTCTTTTTGAGGTAGCCGCCGAGCGTGAGCATCGCGACATCCACCGCGAAGGCGAACGACGCGCTGAAACGGTTGATGTGCTGGAAGTAGCGCACGGTGGCGCCGGTGTCGGGCACGCGCGTGAAGCGCGCAAGGGTCAGCGCCATGATGAGCGAGCGCACGGCATTGCTGATCGTGAAGCCGATGTGCCCGAACAGTGCCTTGTCGAACTCTTCCAGGCTGCGCTCGCGATTGTGATCGCGCGCCGCATTCATCTCGCGCAGCACGAACGGGTGACAGCGGATCGCGCCCTGGCCGAAGATGATGAGGCTGCGCGTCAGGATATTCGCGCCCTCGACCGTAATCGCCACCGGCACGACCTGGTACCCGCGCCCTAGATAGTTCTTAGGGCCCAGGCAGATGCCCTTGCCGCCGTGCACGTCCATCGCGTCGTTGGCGACGCAACGGCCCATCTCGGTGATGTGGTACTTGAGCATCGCGGACGGCACCGAGGGCTTCTCGCCGCCGTCGATCGCGCCCGCCGTGACCGAGCGGGCGGCATCCATGATGTAGGTGTGACCCGCCATGCGCGCAAGCACCTCTTCGACGCCCTCGAAGCGCCCGACGGGCATGTTGAACTGGCGGCGGATGCGCGTGTAGGCGCCCGATGCATACGTTCCGGCCTTCGCGCCGCCCGTCGTGTTCGAGGGCAGCGAGATGCAGCGACCCACGGAGAGCTGCTCGACCAGCATGCGCCAGCCCTGGCCCGCCATGGCGACGCCGCCGATGATGGAATCGAGCGGCACGAACACGTCGCGCCCGAGAATCGGGCCGTTCTGGAATGGCACGTTGAGAGGAAAGTGCCGTCGACCGATCGTCACACCCGGAGTTGCGCGCGGAATCAGCGCGCAGGTGATCCCGTAATCGGTCTTGTCGCCCAGGAGCTTGTCGGGATCGAACATGCGAAACGCCAGCCCGATCACCGTGGCGATCGGCGCGAGCGTGATGTAGCGCTTGGAGAAATTGAGCTTGAGTCCGACGACCTCGCGACCCTGATAGATGCCCTTGCACACGATGCCGGTGTCGGGGAGCGACGCGGCATCGGAGCCGGCGCGCGGGCCCGTGAGCGCGAAACACGGTACTTCCTCGCCGCGTGCCAGACGTGGCAGATACTGATTCTTCTGTTCGTCGGTGCCGTAATGAAGCAGGAGCTCCGCCGGGCCGAGGGAGTTCGGCACCGCGATGATCGAGGAGGCGGTGGCGCTGCGGCTCGTGATCTTGATCAGCACGCAGGAGTGCCCGTAGGCGGAGAACTCCAGGCCGCCATAGCGCTTCGGAATGATCATGGCGAAGAAGCCCTTCGCCTTGATGAAGTCCCACACGTGCGGCGGCAGGTCACCGCGCCGGTGCGTGATGTCGAAGTCGTCGAGCATGCGGCACAGCTCTTCGCACGGGCCGTCGAGAAATGCCTGTTCCTCCGCGGTGAGACGCGGCGGGCGCGCCGACATCAGCTTGTTCCAGTTCGGGCCGCCGGTGAAGAGTTCGCCGTCCCACCACACGGTACCCGCCTCGAGCGCTTCCCTTTCGGTGGAAGACATGCTCGGCAGCAGCCGCTTGTAGGCGCGCAGGAATGGGCGAGTGACGAACGACTGCCGGAGGGGCTTGATCGTCAGCAGCCACAGGGGTACGAGCGCGAGCCACAGGAGGCTTCGCCACACGACGCTCCAGGCGGAGGCGGCGTCGGTGAACACCGTGTACGCCAGCACCAGCGCCGTGAAGGTGAGGATCGCGTTCAGCAGGCTGAAGCGGCGGTACGCGATGAACAGGGTGACGGCCACGAACAGGATGAACCAGAGCAGACTCATCATGGCGACGTCCTTGCGGGAGCAGCGACAGCGGCCGGGAAAACACTGCGGCCTTTTGACGCCACTATAGCGACGAGGCCGGTTCGAGGCCAGTAAGGAGAGGTGAGGAAGTTGGCAGTTGGCAGTTGGCGTGTAGATCACTTCTTCTGCCCGTCAACCGTCAACCGTCAACTTTCAAATCAACTCACTCACTCCGTCGCGTTCCTCGCGCAGTTCCCGCTCGGTGGCCTCCAGGCGCCCGCGGCTCAAGCTATCGATCGCCAGGCCCTGCACGATCTGGTACTGGCCGCTGCGGCAGGTGACGGGATACGAGAACACGATGCCTTCCTCGATGCCGTAGCTGCCATCGGATGGGACGGCCATGCTGGCCCAGTCGCCCTCCGCGGTTCCCTTGATCCAGGCGCGCACGTGATCCATTGCCGCGGAAGCGGCCGAGGCCGCCGACGACGAGCCCCGCGCCTTGATGACCGCCGCTCCGCGCTGCTGTACCACCGGGATGAATGTCTCGGTGACCCACTTTTCATCCACGAGGGCGCGCGCTGGCTTGCCGTCGACCGTGGCGTGATTCAGATCGGGATACTGCGTCGAGGAGTGATTGCCCCAGATGATCATCCGGCGGATGCGCGTCACATGGCTCGAAGTCTTGTCGGCGAGCTGGAAGAGCGCGCGGTTGTGGTCGAGCCGCGTCATCGCCGTGAAGTTGCGGACATCGAGTCCGGGCGCATTGCATTGCGCGATGAGCGCATTGGTGTTGGCGGGATTGCCCACGACCAGTACTTTCACGCCGCGATCGGCCACCGCATCGAGCGCTTTGCCCTGCGCCGAGAAAATCTGTGCATTGGCGAGCAACAGATCCTTGCGCTCCATCCCGGGGCCACGGGGCCGCGCGCCGACGAGCATGGCGACGTTGCAGTCGCGAAATGCCACATTGGCATCGTCGCTCGCCACCACGGAATGCAGCGTCGGAAACGCGCAATCGCTGAGTTCCATGACCACGCCCTGGAGCGACGGCAATGCCGGCGTGATCTCGAGCAGGTGCAGCCGGACCGGCTGATCGGCCCCCAGCAGCTGTCCCGAAGCCACACGGAAAGCGAGTGCATAGCCAATGTGGCCGGCGGCGCCGGTGATCGCGACGGTGACGGGTTTCTTCATGGACGGCTCCAGGCTTAACTAGCGGCGGCGGTGCGCCGAAAAGGGCGCCGATTCTACCGGCTACCTGTCTGCCGGCGAAGCCTGCTGGTCTATGTAGCCGGGATACGCCTTCTTGAAGAGTGCGAGTTCGCGATCGGCCGTTTCACTGTCGCCGGCCGCGCGCAGTCGTTCGATCTCCTCCAGCCACTCCTGCGGCGGCTTCAGCGGTGCTTTCCGGGCGGCCGGGGTCTCGGGCTGATCGTTGTACTGAGACTCAGTCGGCAGCGAAGACGCAGATGCGCGTTCGCGTGCCGACTCCCGAGCGGGAGCCGCAATGACACCGGGCGCGACGGCGAATTCACCCGGTGCCTGCTTTGCTTGCTTATCCCTGGAGGCCTGCGGGACTGATTGCTGCAGTGCCGGCTCGGCAATCGCGGGGGCTTGTGCGGCGGTGGCGCGGATTTCCGCTTCGATCACCGGCCGGCTGTTCTCGATTGAAGATGGTGCCGGGGTTGACGCCTGCGGAGTCGCCAAAGTCGCAACAGGTTCGGCACGCAATGTTTCGTGGTCCTCGAGTGCCTTCGGCGCCGAGGCATCGTACGCCGACGTCGCGGATGGGACCGGTGCGACCGGCGAGTCCTCCCGCGGTATCTCCGGCTCGAGCACCACGCGCATCACGAGCGCGAATGACAGCACCACGGTGGCCGCGATCGCGGCCAGCGCGGGCGAGGCGCGAAAGTGGGTGCTATGTTTACGCGGCTGAGCCTGCAGAGCGGCTCGTGCCTGCTTGAGCACGGCCTGATCGAGCGCGGGCGTTGGCCGCTCGGACTTGAGCTCCCCGTAGGCGCGCGACAGCGCGTCCTTGCGTTGCAGGTAGCGCTCGAGCTCGCGATCGTCCGTCATGCTCATTTCACCGACCTCGTGTCACTGCGACTCTCTCGGCGCAGGGCGTTCGCCGTCGTGTCGCCGCGCGCATCGCTCAGACTTTGCCTGAGCTTGGCGAGCGCGTAACGCAGCCGGCTCTTCGCGGTTTCCATGCCGACACCGGTGAGCTCGCCAATCTCCTCGAGGCTCAAGCCCGTTTCTTCATAGAGAACGAATACCTCGCGCTGCTCGATCGGCAGGCGCTCCAGCGCCCCGCGCAACCGGGATGCAACTTGCGCGCTCTCCGCTTGCCGCTCCGGGCCACGGTGCTCTGAATCCGCGAGCGCATCACTGGCGTCATCGAGCGATTCAGCGCGCGCAGTCGGCGCTGTCCCCGCACGCCGGCAATGATCGATGAAGCAGTTGTGCGCGATGGAGAACAGAAACGTCGAGAACTTCGCGAGCGACTGGTAACGCTCGCGGCTGACGATCACCCGACTCCACACTTCCTGGAACAGATCCTCGGTTGCGGCGTGGTCTCGCGTTTGGCGCAACAGATATCGAAACAGCGCGCCCTTGTGGCGTTCGTACAGCCGCGTGAACGCGTGTAGATCGCCCTGGGCGTAACGCAACATCAGCGTGCCATCGTCGTCCTGCGCCGGCATGCGCGTGACGATACTGGGGCCGATAGGTATCGCAAACGGCTGTGTGAGCGCACCGGCGGTCACTGACACTCCTTTCTGGGCCTCAACTCGGCTGCTGCTCGCGCAATTTCAGCCTCGAGATTGAACGCAGACTGGGCTTTTCCGGGTCACACGGTCATTTAACTTGTTGAGTTATAAGGACTAACTCGTCGGGTTGTACGGGCGATCAAAAAAGGCTTGCAAAGTGCTTAGTGTTATAGTCAACTATAACACCAAGGCGCTAGCTGATCGGGAGATGAGCCAGGGCCGAGAGGGGAAAGAGACCGGAATTCACAGTCGCTCCAAAGCTAAAGGGCCTGAGGAGCTGGAGGATGAGCAAATGACCACGCAGATTCGCAAGCCGGTTATGAGCACAGCGCGTATTGCCGCCATCGGCCTCTTGTCGCTGGTCGCCATGACAACCTGGGCCAACAGGGCCAACGCACAGGCCGAACGCGCGCCCGCAATGATGGGCCACATCGAAGTGACCGCGCGTCCCGTGCATCTCGCGGCGGAAAGCCTCGGCCAGATCGTGCAGAAGCTCGAGTCGCTCCCGGTCATTGGTCGCATGACCGTGACGGCGACGCGGCTGCCGACTCTCGCTGAGCAGAGCAAGCAGCCGGCGAGTGCAGGCGAGCCGGCCGTGCGCACCCGGTCACCGCGCGCCGTTCTGGTACAGTAGTTCGCTAGTCGTCCCGCACAGCGGTTAACCAGGCGCACAGCATGGATCCGAACTGGAACGACAGTCAGCCGATCTACCGGCAGCTTCGGGATCGCGTCGTCGCGATGATTCTCGAAGGCGTGCTGAAGGACGGCGACGCGTTGCCCTCCGTGCGTAGCGTCGCCGCCGAGTACCAACTCAATCCGCTGACTGTTCTCAAAGGCTACCAGCAGCTGGTCGATGAGCAGCTGGTGGAGAAGAAGCGCGGTCGCGGCATGTATGTCAGCGAAGGCGCCACCCGTGCCCTGATGAAAGACGAACGCCAGAAATTCCTGGAGGATGAGTGGCCGAACGTGGTGGCAACGATCTCGCGACTGGGTCTGAGCGCCGCCGACCTGCTCGCGCGCGCCGACTTGACGCCCGCCGCTGCCCCTGCGCCCAAGTCGAAGGAGAGCGACGATGACCGCAATGATTGAAATGCGCGGCGTCAGCAAGTCCTTCAAGCAGACGAAGGCGCTCGACAACGTGAGCTTCACCGCTCAGCCGGGCCGCATCGTGGGCTTGATCGGCCCCAACGGCGCCGGCAAGACCACGGCACTGCGGGCGATTCTCGGGCTCACCAATTACGAGGGCGAACTCAAGGTCCTGGGGCTCGATCCCTATAGCGAACGCGATCGCCTGATGCAGGACGTGTGCTTCATCGCCGATGTCGCGGTCCTCCCCGGTTGGCTGCGCGTGCACCAGGCCGTGCGGTTCGTCGCCGGCGTACACCCGCGATTTCGCCCCGACCGCGCCGAAGAATTCTTAAGCCGCACCACGATCAAGCGCTCGAGCCGCGTGCGCGAGCTGTCTAAAGGCATGATCACGCAGCTGCACCTGGCGCTCGTGATGGCAATCGACGCGCGCTTGCTGGTGCTCGATGAGCCCACGCTGGGACTCGACATTATCTACCGCAAGCAGTTTTACGAAACGCTGCTGTCGGACTATTTCGATCATGAGCGGACCATCCTGCTCACGACGCACCAGGTGGAGGAGGTCGAGAACATCCTGACCGATCTGCTCTTCATCGATCGCGGTCGCATCGTGCTCGATAGCAGCATGGAGGACGTTGCCGCGAACTTCGTGCAGCTCACCGTGAACCCGGACCATGTCACCGCCGCGCGCGAGCTCAAGCCGTTCTACGAGCGCGAAGTATTCGGCCGTACGGTCATGTTCTTCCAGAATGCCACTGCCGATGCGCTCCGCCGGCTGGGAGAGGCGCGTACGCCGAGCGTCGCCGACCTGTTCGTGGCCAAGATCAAGGGAGCCAACGCATGAATCACCTGCCATTGCTCGTGCGTCGCGAATTCTGGGAGCACCGGGCGTTCGTAATCGCCCCGGCCGTCGTCGCCGCCATCCTGCTGCTCGGCGCGATGTTCGGCCATATGGATTTTGGTGGCGCGTCGGTGAAGTTCACGGAGCAACCCGAGCTCATGGAGAAGCACGTGGCGATCGTCGGCGGCATCCTGACCGCGCTCGCCCTGCCGTACCTGATCGTGATCGGCTGCGTGATCGTGTTCTATCTGCTCGACTGCCTGTACGCGGATCGCAAGGACCGGAGCGTGCTGTTCTGGAAGTCACTGCCGGTGTCGGACCGCTCCACCGTGCTGGCCAAGCTGGTCACTGCGGCTGTCGTGCTGCCGCTGCTCACTTTCGGCGCGATCGTCGTGAGCAACTTTGTCTTCGCGCTGATCGAGTCGATCCGTTCGAGCATCGGGGGTCACGACATCTGGGCGCTGGTCTGGGTGCCGTACGCGTGGTTTGGCGCGCACGCGCTGATCCTTTACGGCATGGTCGCCGCGATGCTTTGGTACTTGCCGCTCGTCGCCTGGCTGTTGCTGGTCTCGGCGTGGGCGCGGCGCGCGGTGATCCTGTGGGCGGTGCTGCCGCCTCTGATGGCGATGTTCCTCGAAAAAGTATTGTTTGACACCTCCTACTTCGCGGGCGTGCTGCGCGACCGGTTCGTCGGCTGGATCGACGCTGCGCTCAGGAGCGATCCATCCGGAGAGCGCCTGATCATCATCGACGGTGAAACGACTCCCTGGTCGGCGCGCATCGAGTCCATTGTCGACCCCACCGGGTTCCTCGCGAGCCCGGGTCTGTGGATCGGCATCGTGATGGCGGGGCTCTTCGTCTGGGCGGCGATCGTGGCGCGGCGGCACCGCACCGACAACTAGCGCGCATGCCGGCTCCTGCAGGCTAACCCACCCCTGGGGCCTGCAACCTTGCAGCCAAGCAATCGCTTGGCTGTTTTTTCTGTACGTACGTACACTGCCGTCGGGGAGAAACCGGAATGCCGACCCGATACCAGCCAACTCGCCGCCAGCTCGTCGCCTTCGTCGCCGCGATCGGTGCGACTGCCACGCTCGCGGCCTGTTCGGCGCCGCGGCGCGTCGATACGGAAGTGGCGCCGGCGGCGGATTTCACTACTCGTCACACGTTCGCGTGGCAGGAATCCCAGGCGTCCTACGATCCCCAGCCCCCCGAGCCGGATGTCGAGGCAGTCAAGCGTGCGATCCGCGACACCGTCGTCGAACAGCTGGCACTCAAAGGCTTCCAGGAGGCCCGGGATGCCGAGCCCGATTTCCTGGTGAGCTTTCACCTGGTCGTCACCACCGTGATGACCGAGCCCGAACTCTGCACCCGCCGCCACATCATCTTCCAGTATTCGGTCTCCACGCCGGCGCTCGACGAGATCGAAGTGTGCAATGGCACGACCCTCAATCCGCGAATGGTTCGCCAGGGAACCCTGGTGGTGTTCGTGGTTGATCCGACCACGCGCAATCTGCTGTGGCAGGGCGCGGTGGTCGGTGCCGCCGTCTCGCGCCGCGAAAACGTCGAAACGCTGCGCGGCGCCGTGACGCAGATGCTGGCGGAGTTCCCTGCGGGACCCGTGTGACCTGCCGTGCGCGGCAGGCGTTCGCCATTATCGGCACGAGCGCGTCGCGGACTTTGCCAGGCCAATAGCTGCTGTCGATCGATGCCATCGAGACAAACAGTTGGGAATTTGGAGCCCCGCGCGGACAATACGCTGGTCAACCGATCGAACAGATTGGCAGGATTCCAGGAGTCGCCATGCACAAGACCAGAAATGATCTGCCCGAAAAGACTCGCCGCCGGGTGGCGGACCTGTTGAACGCGCGACTCGCAGACGCCATCGATCTGCAGACTCAAGCCAAGCAGGCGCACTGGAACGTCAAAGGCGCCAATTTCATCGCGCTGCATGAGCTGTTCGACGACGTCGCTGAGAACATCGAAGGGCACGTCGATACGCTGGCGGAGCGCGTCACCGCCCTGGGCGGCACTGCGGAAGGCGCGCTGGCAACGGTCGCCAAGCGCACGTCCCTCGATCCGTATCCCGCGGAAGCGACCGATGGCATGGCTCACGTGGCGGCGCTCGCCGGTGCGCTCGCCGATTTCGGGCGCAAGGTGCGCCGCGCGATCGACGATGCCGCGAAACTGAAGGACGCGGGAACCTCGGATCTATTCACCGAGATTTCGCGCGACGTCGACAAGTACCTCTGGTTCCTCGAAGCGCACGTGCAGGATCGATCCTGAAACGAGATCAGTGGTCATCGGCGCTGGCTGCGACAGCGGTATTGCTGCTGTCGGCGGGTTGCGCGCGTTCCGAGACGCAATCGCCCGCGCAGATCCTCGAGACCGCCAACACGCTTGCCGCCCAGGGTGATCTGGGTGGAGCGATCCGTACGCTAGAAGACGCGCTAGCCACCGCGCCGGACAATGTCGAACTGCGTCGGCTGGAGGCACGCCTGCATCTGCGCAATGGAGACGCCGCCGCCGGCGAGGCGTCGCTCCGCCAGCTCCTCGCCCGCGGTGTCCCTTTCGAGCAATTGCTCGAGGATCTCGGCGATGCGCTGCTGGCGCAGAAGAAGTACTGGGAGGCCCTTGAGCTGGCCAAGTCGACTCCGGGTTCGACGCCGCTGGCCCAATTGCAGGCCGACCTCCTCGGCCTGCGCGCCCAGGCGGCGCTGCCGGATCGTGACGACCGGCGCATCGTTCGCGCCGTGGCGGAATTCGCGCGTCGCCGCGAATCAGCCGGGGCAGACGCGAGCGGTGGGACGGGGCTCGAGCGCATCGACGCGGTCCTGGCAGCATGGCGCCAGGCCGAGCCGCTGGCGCGCGGTGGGCTCGAGCACTACGAGTGCGCGCCCTCCCCATCCGCTCCGGCTCCCGCGTCCGCCGCTGATTCGGTCGACGTTCGCAAGCCGGCGCGTGTGTTACGCGTCGGCCCGGGCCGGAGCTACGCGACGATCGCGGCCGCCGCCCGTGAGGCGCGCGATGGCGATCTGGTGGAGATCGCGGCGGGCGACTATTCCGGCGACGTGGCGGCCTGGGAGCAGAACGATCTGGTGCTGCGCGGAGTCGGAGGGCGTCCGCACCTGCGCGCCGCCGGGCGCAACAGCCAGGGAAAGGGCATCTGGGTGATCAGCGGCGACAACGCGACGGTGGAGAACATCGAGTTTTCCGGCGCGAGCGTACCCGATGGCAACGGTGCCGGAATCCGCTTCGAAGGGCGCCGGCTGACGGTTCGCAACAGCTATTTCCACGACAACGAGAACGGCATTCTGACGAGCAATCGCGACGACGCGGAGGTCGTGATCGAGTTCTCCGAGTTCGCGCGCAACGGCTTAGGCGATGGATACACGCACAACATCTACATCGGGCACTCCGCCTCGTTCGTGCTGCGTGGCTCGTACTCGCACGACGCGCGGGTGGGTCACCTTGTCAAGAGCCGGGCTGCGGTCAACCAGATTCTGTACAACCGCCTCACGGATGAAACAGACGGGACGTCGAGTTACAACGTCGATCTGCCAGACGGCGGTCGCGCGCTGTTGCTCGGCAATCTGCTGCAGCAGGGCAGCCGAACCGAAAATCCCGCGATCGTCTCGTTTGCCGCGGAAAAGGCTGCCGGCCCCGGTGACGAGCTCTACGTCGCCTCCAACACGTTCTACAACATGTGGCTCGACGGAATCTTCGTCGACAACAAGAGTGCTTCAGCCGCGCGCGTAGTCAACAACGTATTCTCCGGCGCACCGGCGCAGACGGTGAAAGGAGCGGCAGAACTCGTCGGCAATGTCATCGGCCCGCGTGCCGCCCTGGCGGATCCGCGCGGCGGTGACTTTCACCTGACCGTCGATTCCATCGCTATCGATGCGGCTCAGGATCCATCCTCGGCCGGCGCGTGGATCCTCGTCCCATCGTTGGAATATGTGCATCCCGCGAGCGTGCGAGCGCGCCCGGTGATCTACCTCCGCGATGCGGGAGCGCTCGAGTTCTGCGGCTGGTAGAGGTTACTGGCCGAGCAGCTGCGCGAAGTAGACGTTGAGCATACGGTCGTCCGGATCGAGCCGCTTGCGCAGGCCGTTGAAGAGCTTGAGCCTCGCACCAAACGCATGCGAGACCTGTTCGGGAGTCAGCGAACGCGTCTGATTGAACAGTGGCATGCCGCCGCGCTGTGAACAGAACTCGTTGAATTCGATCACGAAGTCTTCCCACCCTTCGTCCCCGGTCGACGACGGATCGAGCGTGATCACCGGGCCCGTGAGGCTCGGCGACAGCAGCGAGGACTGATCCTGGTGCAGGCGGTGGCCGAGGTGCAGCAGATTCGCGCGATAGCGCTGTCGCTGGTAGTAGTCGCGGCAGAACGCGAAGTAATCGCTGATCAGCTCGGGATAGCCGGGTTGCGGGAATGCCCAAGTGCTGTAGGTAAAACGTGTCCGTCCGGCATCCTTCGGCAGGCGGCGCACCCATTCTATCGGGTACACGGTGACGTCGCGGGAGGCGCGATCGAGCGTCGAACGCATCACGGTGTTGAAATGCTCGATGAGGAAGTAGCGAAACGACGGCATCGAGACGACGTTGCTCACCGTCGAGCCGAACGCCGGCAGGACGTTGTTCAGCACCGATTTGCGGAACGACCAGATGCCCGAGCGCGAAGTCAGCGGCTCATCGTCGTAGCTCCGGAACTCGACCGTGATGCGATCGCGAAACGGCAGCAGGTAGAACTTGAGTCCGACGGGCTGCTCGCACAACCCCGCGAATTGCTGCGCGAAATCCGCAAGGGTGTAAGTCTCATAGTTGAGCCGCACGGCGCGCAGCGGCATGACCTTGAAGGTGAGCTCCTGGGCGACGCCGATGAGGCCATAGCTCGAACGCACCAGCTTGAGCAGGTCCGGTTGCGACTCGTTGATCGTCATTGGCTTGCCGCTCGGCAGCACCAGCGTCACTTCCTTGAGGCACGATGAGAGCTGCCCGGGCGCGCCCGGCATGGACGAGTCCTTGGTGCAGGCGACCGCCGCCGCTCCCATCGTGAGATTGCCGAGGTCGGGATTGACCGGGAGCTGCAGACCGCGCTGTTCGAGCTGCGTGGCGACATCGAAGAGCGACGTGCCCGACTGTACTCGCACCCAGCGGTCGTTGATTTCGAGCACGTGATTCATCGCCGTCATGTCGATGATCGTGCCGCCATCGGCGACGCCGCAGCGCGTCTGCGAGTAGTTGGCACCGATCGCGCGTACGGGCGACGGAAAGGCCCTGGTGTTCTCGAGGATGGTGAGAATATCTTCGACGCGCTTGGGACGCACGATCACGCGCGGCCGCGTGACGACTGTGCCTTCCCAGTTGCGCACGACCGCAACCTTGGGTGCCATGTAGATCCTCCCCCGGTTCGCTAACCGCAATGCCGGCAGCGCGACGGGCCGCGAGTCTGCGGGTGAACGAATCTGCGTGGGGAGTCAGCGGGAGCAGTGATCGGGAAGCATCTCTGCTCGCTGGCAACCCCGCTGTCGTAGAACTCGTGTCCCGTAGACCGGTGGCTTTGCGTCCCCACCTTTCGGCGGGTTTGCCCTGTTCAGCGCGGGTGACTATGAAGGAGCCGCAGTGCGGCCGTAAAGAGGAATGTGTAAGTCAATGTTTTATATGGCTAGTAACCCAATGAAGCGGCGTGCGAATACGTCCGTGTAAACCAACCCGGCCCGCACTTCCGTGTACGAGCGCAGACCGGAGCGACCGCACGTTAACTGCGCTCGCTTGAATGCACGCGTCAGCCCATCAAGAGCACGGCTTCGGCGTGCTCGAGGGCCTCGGGAGTGCCGAAGAGGATCAGGACGTCGCCTTCTTCGAACACGGTGTCGGGTGACGGTTCGCGACCCACGATGCCCGCACGGCGGATCGCACTCACGGTCACTTCGGCGCCGTGTTCCTTCACCTCGACAATCGTGCGACCCACGGCCCACGCTCCGGGCGGCAGCACCAGCGTGTAGAGCTGCTCGCGCATCGCCTCGGTGTCCGGCACCAGCTCGTTTTCGTCGAGCCGGAAGAGACTTCGCATCAGGTTATAACGATTGCCGCGAATATCGCCGATGGTCTTCATCACACGCGACACAGGCACCTGCAACAAGAGCAGCACATGCCACACGAGCATGAGCGCCGCTTCAAACGTCTCCGGCACCACGGTCGACGCGCCCGCCTTCTGCAGCTCAGCGAGGCGCGAATCGTCCTGGGTGCGCACCAGGATCGGCACGTTCGGCCGGTGCGCGCGGATGGTTTCGAGAATGCGCAGTGCCACGCCTGGATCCGAGAAGCTGATGACGACGACGCTGGAGCGGTCGAGTCCGACCGACTCCAGCACTTCGGCATGCGCCGCGTCTCCGTACACGACTGGATCGCCCGCCTGCCGTGCGGCGCGCACCCGCGCCGGATCCATGTCGACTGCGAGGTACTCGAAGCCTTCTTGCTCCAGCACGCGTGCGATGTTCTGGCCAACGCGCCCGAAGCCGCAGATGAGCACGTGCTCGCGCTCGGCGACGGCGCGCGTGATGGCCTCCTCGCGCTCAATTGCGCTCGGCTCGGGCCGCTTCTCGCGCAGGATCCAGCGCGCGATGGCCTTGTTGTGACGGATGATCAGTGGGCTCACCACCATGCTGATGACGATGGCTGTGAGCAGTGGCTGCACCAATGCGGGGTCGATCAGCCGGCCCTGCAACAGGATCGTGAGCAGCGCGAAACCGAACTCGCCGCCGAGGCTGACGACCAGGCCGGTGCGCAGCGACTTGAACGGGCTGCCGCCAGCGAATTTGTAGGCCAGGAGCATCACGATGAGCGTCTTGCCGATGAGGAGCGCGAGCACCAGCAGTGTCACCAGCAGGCTCTGCCGCCCGAGCAGCCCGACGTCGAACAACATGCCGATGGTGATGAAGAAGATCCCGAGCAACACGTCGCGGAACGGGCGGATCACCGCCTCGATCTGGTGACGGAATTCCGTCTCCGCGAGCATCACGCCCGCAAGGAACGCGCCGAGCGCCAGCGACAAGCCGACGGATTCCGTCGTCCACGCGGATCCCAGCGCGATCAGCAATACTGCGAGCAGGAAGAGCTCCGGCGATCGCGCATGAGCGATTTCGTGGAACAGCGGCCTGAGCAGCCAACGGCCCGCGGCGAGCACGATCAGGAGTGCCGCGCCACCCTCGAGCACCGTCCGCAACAGATCCGCGGAAGTCGCCCCGGTCGTGATCGCGGATACGACGGCGAGAAATGGTGCGAAGGCGATATCCTGGAACAGCACGATGGCGACCGCGAGCCGCCCATGGGTGCGGTTGACTTCGGCCTGCTCGCTCAGCTGTCGCACGACGATGGCGGTCGAGGACATGGCCACGGCGCCGCCCATAACGACTGCCACGGCTGGATCGACACCGTAATACCACGCGATGGCGGCCGCGATGCCCGCCGTGACCACGACCTGCCCGCCGCCGAGGCCCAGCACCTCCCATTTCATTGCAATGAGCCGCGGCAGCGAAAACTCGAGTCCCAGCGTGAACACCAGGAACACGACGCCGAACTCGGCCAGCGCGCTGGTGACGGCATCGTCGGTCGCCAGCCCGAGCGCGTGCGGCCCGAGCAGCATGCCGACGACGAGATACCCGACGATCGGCGGCATGCGCAGCCGGCGCATGACGTAGATCACCACCACCGTAGCGGCCAGCAGGACCAGGACTTGCGTCAGAGCGACGTGCGCCATCGGGTAACGGTTGCCGGATTATTGAGGAGAACTTAGCATCCTTTGAGCCAATGTTCCTCGACTCTCATCTGCACGGTGGAGTGCTCACACTGCGTGTCAGCGGCCGCTGGCTGATCGAGAATCTGGCCGCGATCGAATCGCAGCTCGGAGCGCTCGAAGGAACACCGGCGCAATCGCTGGTCATCGATACCACCGGCCTCGAAGAACTCGATCTCTCGGGCGCCTGGGCCCTGTTCGAGCGCCTGCGGCGCATCGAGCAGAGCGGAGTGACGGTGAACTGGCGCGGACGAACGCCCGACCAGATCCGCTTCATCGAACACAGGCTGACCGGCGGCGCGCACCCGGCGGCGGCGACGGCAGAGTGGCTCGATCTGGTCGAGCCCGTGCGCAGCCTGGGTCGCTGGGCGGTCACGCAGGCTGACTCGGCAAAGACCAGCCTGGCATTCTTCGGGCGGATCTGCGCTGTGCTGGGGTCCGCTTTCACGAACCCGAAACGCCTGCGCCTGCCCGCGCTCGTCCGTCACGTCATCGAGACCGGTCTGCAAGCGGTGCCGATCGTTTCCCTGATCGCGTTCCTGATCAGCGTGATCATCGCCTACATGGGCGCCAATGAGCTGCGCCGCTTCGGCGCCGAGATCTTCGTCGTGGACCTGGTCACTATCGGCGTGCTGCGCGAGTTGGGTGTCCTGCTCACCGCGATCATCGTTGCGGGACGTTCCGGAAGCGCGTTCGCCGCCGAGATCGGCGTCATGAAGCTCAACGAGGAGGTCGACGCGCTCAACGCGATCGGCACCAACCCGGTCGAGGTCCTGGTCATGCCGCGCGTGCTCGGACTTGTGATCGCGCTGCCGCTGCTGACCGTGATTGCGGATGCGGTGGGGATCGCCGGCGGCGGTCTGCTCTGCCATTACCTGCTCGACATCCCACCGGCCCAATACCTGGCGCGCGTGCAGGAGTCCATCGCGCCGACGACCTTCTGGGTCGGGATCATCAAGGCGCCGGTGTTCGCGTTCCTCATCGCCTACATCGGGACACTGCGCGGCATGCAGGTCCGCGAATCCTCACGCGAGCTCGGACGCCTGACGACGGTCGCGGTGGTGCAATCGATCTTCCTGGTGATTCTCGCAGACGCGTTGTTCGCCGTGCTGTTCCTGGAGCTCGACATATGAGCGGCCCGGTGATCGAGATGCGTGGCATCGTCAATCGCTTCGGCGCACAGGTGGTGCACGACGGGCTCGACATGGACGTGTTCGAGGGCGAGGTGTTCGGCATCGTCGGCGGGTCGGGAAGCGGCAAATCGGTGCTGATGCGCACGATTCTCGGCTTGCAGCGGCCCTCTGCCGGGACCGTCAAGCTGTACGGCCGCGACATCACCACGCTAAGCGAACGGGAATTGCGCGACGTGAAGCGCGGTTACGGGGTCACGTTTCAGCATGGGGCACTCTTCAGCTCGCTGACCGTGCGAAAGAACATCCAGTTGCCGATGGCGGAATTCTTTCCGCTCGACGAGGCAATGCTCGATGGACTTGCGGCGCTCAAGGTCGCGATGGTGGGATTGCCGGCCGAGGCGCTCGACAAGTATCCGGCACAGCTTTCGGGCGGTATGATCAAGCGCGCGGCACTCGCGCGTTCGCTGGCGCTCGATCCAAAGCTGCTGTTTCTCGATGAGCCGACGGCGGGGCTCGATCCGATCGCAGCGGCGGGCTTCGACGAGCTGCTGCTCGACCTGCAACGCAACCTCGAGCTGACGGTGGTGATGGTCACGCACGATCTCGACACGATCTTCCGCACCTGCAACCGCGT
>Ga0180104_1000022_pt1 | contig 49696 bp, 47 predicted proteins | sample EasRiv730_16_1Da_FD_121791 | JGI IMG/M metagenome (GOLD analysis project Ga0180104, IMG submission 121791) | Soil microbial communities from meander-bound floodplain in the East River, Colorado, USA - East River metaG ERMLT730_16_1Da | ecosystem: Environmental > Terrestrial > Soil > Floodplain ... | reverse complement strand
GGGAATGACGCTGGGCGGTTTGCTGCCGGATAGACCCCTGTTCGGGCTCGACCCCGCGACGCACGAACACAGCCGCATCGCGGTACCCGTCGCCGGCGTGTGGTTTCTGATCTTCATCGTGCCGCTGCTGCTGTGGACGCCTGACCGTCCGGCCACCGGTATTTCGGCCCGCCGGGCGGTGCGCGAGGGGCTGGAACAGCTCTGGCTGACGATCAAGCGCGCGCGGCGCGTATCCAATGTCGCCCTCTACCTGCTCGCGCGCATGCTGTATACGGACGCCAAGGTGGCGATCCTGGCGTACGCCGGCATTTATGGCGCCGGCGTGTTCGGCTGGGAACTCGCCGAGCTGCTCCTGTCTGCCCTGCTGCTGGCGCCGTTTTCCATCTCGGGCGGTTTCATCGGCGGCTGGCTCGACAATACGCTGGGTTCGAAGCGAGCCATCCAGATCAGCGTGGGGCTGACGTGCGTCGGGATGCTGGGCGCCGTGTCCACGACGCCGGATCAGATCCTGTTTGTCTTCCCGTATGACGCCACGGTCGCGGAACCGCTGTGGTCATTTCCCTATTTCCGGACCTTGCCCGAGGTCATCTACCTGATGACGTTCATGCTGCTCGCCATCACCATCACCGCGGCGTTCTGCACCAGCCGCACGATGATGGCGCGCATTGCCCCGGTCTCGATGATGAGCCAGTTCTTCGGTCTCTACGCGCTGTCCGGCACGGCGACGGCATTTCTCGGCCATGCACTGGTGGCGGCTTTCACGCGCGCGTTCGACAGCCAGCGCGCAGGCTTTGCCTCACTCACTATTCTGCTGGCCGCGGGATTTGCGCTGATGTTCCGGGTGCGGCAGGAGCGCGCGCCGGAGATTGCGTGACCTCATTTGGTCCCGCCAGCGGGTCAAGCCCAGGCAATCGAACTACGCTCGGCTTGCGACGCGCGAGCAGTTCTAGGCTTTCAAGCCGACATAGTTCTCAGCCAGGGCCGTGGATGCCGCCGTCGATTCGACCAGATATTCAAGTTCCGCCAGCTGGATCTTGCGATTGAATTCGCCGTGTTCCGGGAAACGGTGCAGAAGTGACGTCATCCACCACGAGAACCGTTCGGCCTTCCAGACACGCGCCAGCGCTTTGCGGGAATAGTCGTTGAGCCCGGCCTCTGATCGCTCGCTGTAGAATTCCACCAGAGCCTGCAAAAGGTAACCGACGTCACTCGCGGCAAGGTTGAGGCCCTTCGCACCCGTAGGGGGCACGATGTGCGCGGCGTCGCCCGCCAGAAATAGTCGCCCGAATCGCATGGGCTCGGCCACGAAGCTGCGCAGCGGCGCCACACTCTTCTCGATCGATGGGCCCGTCACGATGCCTGCGGCAGTCCTTTCGTCCAGTCGGCTCTTGAGCTCCGTCCAGAATCTTTCGTCGGACCATTGAGCAATGTCCTCATCGGCTGCACACTGAACGTAATAACGACTGCGCGACCGGGAACGCATGGAACAGAGCGCAAATCCCCTGTCGTGGTTGGCATATACGAGTTCGTCGTTGCAGGGTGGCACGTCAGCGAGAATGCCCAGCCAGCCGAATGGGTACACGCGCTCGTAGGTTTTGAGGACTTCCGCCGGAATGCCCGCGCGGCTGACACCATGAAAGCCGTCGCAGCCGGCGACGAAGTCGCACCGAATCGTCTGTCGCTTTCCGCCATGAACGAACTCTACTCGCGGCCTGGCCGTGTCTGCGTCGTCAATCGACACGTCCTCGACCTCATACACCGTCATGGCCCCACAGGCAGACCTCGCCTCCATCAGGTCGCGCGTGACCTCCGTCTGCCCATACACGACGACCATCCTGCCGCCCGTCAGCCGCCGGATGTCGATTCGATGGCGCTGCCCTTCGAAGCTGAGCTCGATGCCCTCGTGCACCAGCCCGTCCTGGTGCAGGCGCGCACCACAGCCGGCTGCATCAAGCAGCTCGACGGTGACGCTTTCGAGCACTCCGGCACGGATCCGGCTCAATACGTATTCCGGGCTGCGCCTCTCGAGCACGACCGCGTCGATGCCCTGCTTGTGCAGCAGCTGTCCGAGCAATAGCCCGGAGGGTCCTGCGCCAATGATGGCAACCTGGGTTTTCACGCTATTCTCTCACCTGTTCCAACCGTGTGCATTCATCGAAGGGTCCCGTCCGCATGTTCACTGCCCACGCAAATGTAATCATGCCGACCCCGGCGCGCTATATGGTCCGATTGTGCAATCATTTTGCGCATCGCGTGCCAGTGCATCGGGAGGGAGATCGCGCCCGAATCGAGTTCCCCAATGCGCCCTGCTCCCTTCACGCTCAAGCCGCAACGCTGGATATGCGCATCGAGGCTGGCGACGCCGCCGCCCTGGAGCGGCTGAAGGGAATCGTCGCCGAGCACCTCAAACAGGTTGCCGCGAAGGAAGCATTCGAGATCAACTGGACCGACTCTTGAATTGTCGGCCGCGATTCGTCCTCGGCTGATAGCCGGCACCGGCTGCATCGCGGCTCTGGCGACTTGCTGACCGTCCTGCAAGGAACTGTAGTAACTTACAAATCTCCTTGGGTTTCAGGCGCCACCGATGAGAATAATGATGAGCCTGGTCGGAATCGTCACGCTGTTTGGTCTGGCCTGGCTCTTGTCAGACAACAAGAAGCACATCAATTTTCGCACAGTCGGGACGGCGTTTGCGCTTCAGGTCACGATCGCCGCCCTCATCCTCTACGTCCCCGGTGGCGACGCCGCGCTCAATACGGTATCGAACGCCGTTCAGAACGTCATCAACTACGCCAACGTGGGGATCAGGTTCCTGTTCGGCGAGCTGGGCGAGAAGAAGCCCGGCGCGATCATCTTCGCATTTCATGTGCTGCCGGTGATCGTATTCTTCGCCGCCCTGATGGCAACGCTCTACTACCTCGGCGTGATGCAAAAAGTCGTCTCGATTCTCGGTGGTGGCGTCCACAAGTTGCTCCAGACCAGCCGTGCCGAGTCGATGTCGGCCGTCGCCAATATCTTCGTGGGCCACACCGAATCGCCGCTGGTCGTGCGGCCTTATCTCGCCAGCATGACGCAGTCGGAGCTGTTCGCCGTAATGACCGTGGGCATGGCCACGATTGCCGGTGCCGTCATGGCGGGCTACGCGTCTATGGGAATCGAGCTCAAATACCTGATCACGGCGAGCGTCATGGGCGCGCCGGGCGGGCTCTTGATGGCGAAGATCGTCATGCCGGAGACCGATTATCGTGACCCGAAGCTCGACGGCGCCCAATTCACTGACGGCGAGCGTCCGGTCAACATTTTCGAGGCCATCGGCAACGGCGCACGCGACGGACTCATGCTGGCGCTCAATATCGGCGCCATGCTGCTGGCATTCGTCGCAATGATCGCGCTGCTGAACGGCATGATCTCGGGCATCGGCGGGTGGTTTGGATTCGAGGGCCTGAGCTTCGAGAGAATCCTCGGCTGGCTGCTGGCGCCGCTCGCCTTCGTGCTCGGCGTTCCCTGGAGTGAAGCAGCGCAAGCGGGCAGTCTGGTCGGCCAGAAATTCGTCGTGAACGAATTCGTTGCCTACATCAATTTCGTCGCGATCAAGGAGCAGCTGTCGACGCAGACCCAGGTGATCGTCACCTTTGCCCTCTGCGGCTTTGCCAACCTGTCCTCGATCGCCATGATGCTCGGCGGGCTGGGAAGTCTGGTGCCCGAGCGACGTTCGGACATTGCGCGGATGGGGCTGCGCGCCGTCCTCGCCGGGACGCTGTCAAACCTGATGAGCGCCACACTGGCGGGGCTCTTCCTCTCTCTGCACTCGGCGTGACGTGCGTTCGGAGCCGATCATGCGCAGAGCGGTCATTCTCGTACTCGACTCGTTTGGGATCGGCGCTGCGCCCGATGCCGAACGCTTCGGTGATGCCGGCTCCGATACCCTTGGGCACATCGCCGAGTATCGCGCCCGGTCCGGCGCTTCATTGCGCGTGCCGAATCTCGCCCGCCTGGGCCTGTTGCATGCCGCGAGGGACAGCAGCGGTAAATTTCCAGACGGTTGCGACGCCGATGTCGAGGTCATCGGGGCATACGGTTATGCGGAGGAGATGAGCACCGGCAAGGACACGCCGAGCGGCCACTGGGAGATGGCTGGCGTGCCGGTGTTGTACGAGTGGGGATATTTCCGGGATGCCGAGAACACCTTTCCCCCGCCGCTGCTGCAACGGCTGATCAAGCAGGCGAATTTGCCGGGCGTCCTCGGCAACTGCCATGCCTCCGGCACGGAGATCATCGCGAAACTCGGCGAAGAGCACGTCCGCACGCGCAAGCCGATCGTCTACACCTCGGCCGACAGCGTGTTACAGATCGCCTGTCACGAAGAGGCTTTCGGGCTCGAACGACTGCTCGATCTGTGTCAGATCGCCCGTAAGCTCGTCGACGAGTACCGCATCGGCCGCGTGATTGCCAGGCCCTTCATCGGCAAGTCGGCCAGTGACTTCAAGCGCACCGGCAATCGCCACGACTACGCCGTTCCGCCTCCAGCGCCGACCGTGCTCGACAAACTCCTCGAGAGCGGCGGCAAGGTCATTGGCATCGGCAAGATTCCAGACATATTTGCCCACCGCGGAATCAGCCGCGAGATTAGGGCCCATGGGAATGAAGCGCTGTTCGACGCAACTCTCGAGGCGCTCGCCTCCGCGCCGGATCGTTCGATCGTGTTCAGCAACTTCGTGGATTTCGACACGCTGTACGGTCATCGGCGCGACGCCGCAGGGTACGCGCGGGCACTCGAGCAATTCGACGCTCGACTTCCCGCATTGCTCGCACAACTGCTCGATGGCGACATCGTCATCCTGAGCGCGGACCACGGCTGTGATCCCACATGGCCAGGGAGCGATCACACGCGCGAGCACATCCCCGTGCTGGTGTACGGTCATCGCGTGACAGCCCGATCGCTCGGCAGACGTTCGACCTTCGCGGACATCGGGCAGAGCCTGGCCGGTTTCTTCGATCTTCCCGCGATGGACTACGGCACTGACTTTCTGAGCTGAACCTCTGCAGTCCTTCAGGATTCGCGCCATGACCAATCTCGCACTGATCATCCTCATTGGCCTGCTGGGCGGTATTGCCGTCGGTCTGCAGGCGCCGCTCGCCAGCGCGATCAATCAACGACTCGGCATCCTCGAGAGCGTGTTCATCGTCCATCTCGGCGGCTTGATCGCTGTCGCCGTGCCACTGCTGTTCATGGGCGGCGGCCGGCTGGCCCAGTGGCAGACGGTGCCGCCGTACACGTTGACAGCCGGTGTGCTGGGAGTGGTCGTGGTCGGATCGACGGTCCTCATGGTGCCGCGGATCGGCGTCGCAGCCGCCATCGTGCTGATCATCACCGGGCAGCTGTCCATCGCGGCGACGATCGATCACTTCGGACTGTTCGGCGTCCTCCCGAAGCCGCTCTGCATTCAGCGTGCGATGGGGCTCGGGCTGGTTCTGCTCGGCGTGTGGTGGGCGCTGAGACATTGAGCAGGCGTTGAGACCCCTCACCCCAACCCTCTCCCCACTGACGTGGGGAGAGGGAGTGGAACCCTCACCGCGGCCCTTTCCCCACCAAGGTGAGGCGAGGGAGTGAGCACTCGTCTCAGTCCTCCCCCTCTCCCGCTTGCGGGAGAGGGTTGGGGTGAGGGCTTGCCTTGTCGACCACTTCGGCGCGAATCCTTGCCGCGATTGCTGTCGCTTCCGCGCGCACGCGCCGCTCGTCGACGCTCAGCACGCGCCCTTCGCTCATTAGCACCTTGCCATCGACGACGACGGTCACGACATCCTGCTCGTCGGCGACGTAGATGAGATGCGAGATCACGTCGTACTGCGGCGTGAAGTGCAGATCGGACAGTGAGACCTGGATGAGATCGGCCCGGCGCCCGACCGTCAGCGCGCCAATCTGATCGCCGAGACCGATCGCCTCCGCGCCGCCGAGCGTCGCCATGCGCAACACTGTGCGCGCCGGCAGCACCTGCGGATCCATCATCGCCACTTTCTGCAGGAAGGCAGCCAGGCGCATTTCCTCCCACATGTCGAGATCGTTGTTGGTCGCGGGACCATCGGTTCCGAGACCGACCCGGACACCCTCCTTCAACATCCGGACCACGGGCGCAATGCCAGAGGAGATCTTCATGTTCGAAGTGGGGTTATGGATGACGCCGACGCGATGCTGGGCCAGGAGCGCAATCTCCTCGTCCGTCGGCCAGACCAGATGCGCGCCAATCGTCGGCGCGTTGAGGAATCCGAGATTCTCGAGATGCTTCACCGGCGTCGTGCCGAAAGTGCGCTGGCTGTAGTCCAGCTCGAAACGGGACTCGGAGATGTGGATGCTGAGGGGGACTCCGAGCTCGTCTGTTTTCGCGCGAATCGCCTGGAGCTGCTCAGGCTTCAGCGTATAAATGGCATGTGCCGAAATGATGGGCATGACGCGGTTGTTCTTGCCCTTCCAGCGCCCGACAAACTCCGCCGCGAGGCGCAACGACTCCTCGGCGCCGGATGCATCAGGGCTTTTCTGATCGATCACCGTCGGTGCGACCAGAACGCGCAGCCCGCAGCCCTCAACAGCTCGGGCCACGGCGTCCGGAAAGTAGTACATGTCGACGAAGGTCGTGGTCCCGCCGCGGATCATCTCCCAGCAGGCGAGCTCGGTGCCGATGCGCACGAATTCTTCGTCGACGAAGCGGCCTTCGGTGGGAAAGATGTAATTAGTGAGCCAGTCGATCAGTTCGCGGTCATCGGCAATCCCCCGCAGCAGGGTCATCGCCGCGTGCGTGTGGCCGTTGATGAGGCCCGGCATGACGACGCGCTCATGGCCAGAGATCGTTCGCCCAGCCCGGTACTTGCCGGCGATCTCATCGCGCACGCCAACAGCGACGATCATGCCGTCGTCGACAGCAACGGCCCCGTCGTTGATAACCGGACGGCTCTCGTCCAGGGTCACCACGTAATCGCCGGCAATGATCAGATCGACGGACGGCCGCGTCGTGCAGGCCGACATCAGGACGCTCGCACAGCCGAGCAGGGTGAGCCAGGCAAATCGACCCGATCTGAAATACCATCTCATTCCGAACTCCTACGAGCGAATGATTCGCGTCCGTCAGCCAGCATGAACGTCCGGTCACTGCCAAAAGTCGAGCTTCACTGCCACCTGGAAGGCTGCTTCCGCCCCGAGACGGTGCGTGAGGTGGGTCGGACGCTCGGCATCGATGTCCCCGCCGATCCCGAGACCTTCCGCCGCGACTGGCTGATCACCGAGCCGATGAACAACCTCGCGGTTGCCCTGGGCAAGTTTGCCAACATCCAGTCGATCTGGAGCTCGGAGGAAGTGATCGAACGGCTCACCTACGAAGCCTGCGAGGATGGCCGCGCGCAGGGAATCCGCATCCTTGAGTTGCGCTACTCGCCCGACTTCATCGCCGAAGGTCGCCCTGGACTGAGCTTTGAGAGGATTCATCGTTCGATCCTGCGCGGAATCGAGAGAGCGGAGCATCCCGACCTCGCGGTTGGCCTGATCGGCATCGTGCGAAAAATCCTACCCTACAGTCAGGCCTCGTACACGACCGGCTTCATCATCGAGAACCGGGACAGCTTCGTCGGGATCGACTTCGCGGACCGTGACATCGGCTTCGAGCTCCGCCGCTTCGCGTCGATGATCGGCCGGGCGCGGCAAGTGGGCTTGCACTTCACCACCCATTGTGGCGAGGACAACGTGCCCGAAGCAGCGCTGCACGTGGAAATGGCGATCGCAGAGTTGGGCGCCGAACGGATCGGCCACGGGATCTACGCCATTCGCGATCAGCGGGTTGTCGAGCTCGCGAAGCGCAAGCGCATCCTGTTCGAGCTCTGCCCCACCAGCAACTGGCTGACGAGCTCCGTGCCCTCGATCCGCGCACATCCGATCCGCTTGTTTCTGGAATCCGGTGTCCACGTGTCGATCAACAGCGACGATCCGGGCTTGTTCGGCATCGATCTGTGCCACGAGTACGACGTCTTGCGGCAGGAGCTCAGCTTCACGGCGGTCGAGTTCGACCGCTGCAACGACCTGGCGGCAGCGCACAGTTTCCTATCGAGCGAAGTGAAAAAAAGGGTCTGGCCGCGGCCGATCCCCGGGCTGATCTGACGCCATTCGCTCCTTACTCTTCGCCCCTCCCGGGTGCGGGAGGGGCGAAAGGGCAGCGTTCATGCCTGGGCGCGGTTAATCGAATCGTGTCTTGAATGAAACGCCGATGATGCTGGGCTCGTTATCGAAGCCCGTGAAGTTGTTGAAATCGATGCCACCCTTGACGTTTTCCTCGTCGGTGATGTTTCGCCCGAAGAGCGCCAGCTCCCACTTCCCATTGTCATGCGAGTAACCGATGCGCGCGCCCCCTTCGTAGCTCTCGTCGCTGAAGTACTCGGCCGACTCGTAGATGAAGAACTGAGTTTCCCCCTGGAACGCCCAATCGGTGTAGAAGAAGAACTCGCCACGGTCACCGACCGGTATGCCGTAGCGCGCGGTGATGGTTGCGATGTATTCCGGCGCCTGCGGGAAGGCGTTGCCGTCTACGACCGCGGTGAAATTGGGATTCACCGGGTCGCGCACCGTGCAGAATCCCGCGGCCATGCCCAGCACCGCGCCGCAGGGCAGAATCGTGAGGGTGTCATCCTGGATCTCGGTGTCCGTGTAGCTCAATCCCGCGGTGAACAACAAGTTATCGGTGGCGAGGAACTCGAGCTCAAGGTCGAATCCCAGGCCCGTGCCCTTGTCTGCATTCACCAACTGCACGAAGTTGCCGCCGCCACCGATGGCCGACAGCTGCTGGTCCTCGATTTCGTAATAGAAGACCGAACCGTTGAGCCGCACGCGATTGCCGGCGAGTTGCGACTTGAATCCCGCCTCGATCGACGTGATGGTTTCAGAGTCGGCGATCGACGGTGAGCCGAAGAAAGCGATGTCACGCCCCTGGATGGTGGGCGCACGGAAGCCCGACGCGAGTCGTCCATAGATGTTGAATTGGTCGCTGACCCGGTACAGCGCGCTCAGATCCCAGCTGACCTGCGAATCGGAGACATTTTGCGGGGCTGTGGGTATGGGTGAGGCCTGGACTGTGAGGTCCTTCTCGTCGTCCGTGAAACGCGCACCGCCGGTCACGGTCAGCGCTTCGGTCACGTCGTAGCTGACGTGGCCGAACACGGCCCAGGCCGTATTCTCATGCGTCAGCGTGGTCGGCGCCACGAAGAATGGCGTAGTCGTCACCGAAAACTCGGAATCGAAGTAGAACACTCCCGCCTGCCAGAAGAAGGCGTCGCTCGCCTGGGACGCGATGCGAAGCTCCTGGGTGAACTGATCGAGATCGTCGATGCCGTCCTGGGTCTGCGACGGGAACGGAATGCAGCGGCTACCCGGTGCGCTTCCCGGCGGGCACGGCCCGACAAAGGGGAGGAAATCGGCGCCGAATCCGCCGTCGATGTCACCAAGGCTGGAGCTTTCGGTAGTCTCGTACGCAGTGACTGAAGTGAGAGTGGTATTGCCGCCGAACCTGAAGTCGAGCTTGAGGGATCCACCCTCGCCCTGGGCATGCTGCGGGTTATTGCTGCCCTCATCGAAAGAGACGGTGTCGCGATCGAAGTTGGTATTGAAACCGTCGCTCCCCGGACCGAGGACGTTGGCGCGGAAAATCGACGCGGTGCCGTCGATGTCGCGGCCGTGGACGTTCAGCAGCGCGCTAAAACTGTCAGACGGCTCGATCAGCAGCTGTGCCCGGTAGGCGTATTCGTGGAACCCGCCGAGGGCGTCGTTCACACCGGTAAAGTCGTTGTCGATCCAGTCTTGCCGCGCGTGATACAGGAAGGCGATGCGCGCGGAAACCGCCTCGCTAAAACCGCCGCCGACGGCCGCCTGGATGGTGTTGGTGCCCAGCTCACCGGCGCTGATGGTGAGATCGCCATCGAGTTCCTGGGTCGGCTTCTTGGTGTCGAACTTGACGATGCCCGCGGGAGTATTGCGGCCGAACAAGGTTCCCTGCGGGCCGCGCAGGACTTCCACGCGCTCGATATCGAACAGCGGGAAACTCTTGAGGATCACGTTCTCGAGAACCACTTCATCCACGATGATGGACACCGGCTGCGATGCGGCCAGGTCGAAGTCCGAATTACCCAGGCCGCGAATGTAGAACCTCGGCGCCAACCTGCCGTTGGATGACTCGGCATACAAGCTCGGAACGCGCGTAGCGAGAGCCCGAATGTCCTCGCCGCCCTCGAACATGGCGGCCAGGCGCTCGCCCTCGACGGCCGAGACCGAAACCGGAACGTCCTGTATGTTTTCGGCGCGGCGTGTTGCGGTGACGACCAGCTCTTCGAGCACGCTTTGCGCGTATGCAGTGCCCGCGCCTCCCGCCAACGCCGCCAGCAGAAACCCAAGCGCGCAATAACGCGCCCGCAATCTCAGCGAGACACCTGTTGTTGTCATGTCACATTCCCCCGATGCAAGCCTGGTCTTAGGAGCTGTTGGAAGACGACGAAATCCGGCAAGAGCGTTGTTGTGCGACAAACCAGCCCGGATTTGTAGACAACTCGCGATCCCCCGCGCGCCGCCGCTGACCGTACGACGATTGGCTGAACATGCCGCACGTCAGCGTGCCGATAGTGTGCGCGAGTATAGCTGGCAAGCAATTGCCGAAGCTAGAATCAGGGGCTCCTCCAAGCCCCGCCACCAGCCTCCGGCGACGCCCGGTTCGATACAATGCCGATACCGTCTTGTGTACAATCGCGGGCCCTGCGGAGCCTGCTCCGCCCGCCGGTCGCGCTATACTCCCGCCGGCGCATGCCGCCAGCCCGCCGGTAATCCATGCCAGCCAAGCACATCAACGCACAACGCGGTGATTTCGCCGCGACGGTCCTCATGCCCGGCGATCCGTTGCGTGCTCAATACATCGCCGACAACTACCTGGACAACGCCCGGCGGGTCAATGAAGTCCGCAATATGTGGGGGTTCACCGGTCAGTACCGGGGACGGCCGCTATCGGTAATGGCCCATGGCATGGGGATTCCTTCGGCTTCGATCTATTGCCACGAGCTGATCACGGAGTTCGCCGTCAAGCGCATCATCCGCGTGGGCAGCTGCGGCACGGTGCATCCAGCGGTCAAGCTGCGGGACATCGTCATCGCGATGGGCGCATCGACCGATTCCGGCGTCAACCGCATGCGCTTTCGCGGTTATGACCTCGCCGCGCTTGCCAGTTTCAGGCTGCTGCGGGACGCCGTGAGGGTCGCAGAAGAGAAAAAACTGCAATTCCACGTCGGCAACGTGTTCTCGGCCGATCTCTTCTACACCCCCGAGCCCGAGATGTTCGATGTAATGACGAAGTACAATATCCTCGGGGTTGAAATGGAAGCTGCCGGCATCTACGCCCTCGCCACCGAGCTCGGCGCCGAAGCGCTGGCGGTCTGCACGGTGAGCGACGACATCCGCGGCGGCACGGCACTGACCGTCGCTGAACGGCAGTCGACTTTTGACGAAATGCTCCAGCTCGCCCTGGATACCGCGCTCATCGGCGCGTAATCCGCGAATGCAGCACCCAGCGATGAGTGTAGTCGCCAGCTCCCTGCCTCCCCAGTTGCCCGCGCTCGATCGCGTGACACGCGTCGACGAGGTCGGTGTCGAAGAACGCGTCGCGCGCTTTTGCAGCCGCAGCATCAAAAAGGAATCGAAGGTTCGGGCACTCAAGCTCGCGCTCAGCATGATCGACCTGACCACGCTCGAGGGGCAGGATACGCGCGGCAAGGTCACGCAGCTCTGCCAGAAAGCCATCCATCTGCACGATGCGATGCCCGGCCTGCCCCACGTGGCAGCGGTGTGTGTCTACCCGACGATGGTGGGTGTGGCGCGGCAGGCGCTTCACGGTCACGACATCAAGGTCGCATCCGTTGCCACCGCATTTCCGAGCGGCATGGCACCCTTAAGTGTCAAGCTGGAGGACACCAGGGTCGCGGTGCAAGCAGGCGCCGACGAAGTCGACATGGTGATCTCGCGCGGCGAATTCCTGCAGGGCGAGTACAGCCGGGTGTTCGACGAGATCATCGCCGTCAAGGAAGCCTGCGGGCGAGCGCGCCTCAAGGTCATCCTCGAGACCGGCGAGCTCGGCACGCTCGACCGCGTCCGACGCGCCAGCATTCTCGCCATGCATGCCGGTGCCGATTTCATCAAGACCTCAACCGGCAAAATTCAGCCCGCCGCGACGCTGCCGGTCACGCTCGTGATGCTGCAGGCGATCCGCGACTACTATCATGCGACCGGCCGTCGCGTCGGCATGAAGCCGGCCGGCGGCATTTCCAAGGCCAAGCAGGCGATCCAGTACCTCGTCATGCTGCGCGAAACGCTGGGTGAAGGCTGGCTGACTCCGGAATGGTTCCGGTTTGGCGCCAGCAGCCTGGTCAACGATCTCTTGATGCAGCTTGAGAAGCAGCGCACCGGCGTCTATCAATCGGCCGACTACTTTTCCAAGGACTGAACGTGGCGCGTCCGGAATCCAAGCTCGAATTCGACACCGACTGGAAGTACTCGCCGGCTCCGGAGAGCACGGATCACATTCGAATCGATCCGCAATACGAGCTCTTCATCGGCGGCAAGTTCGTCGCCCCGCGAGAGCGGCAGTACTTCGATACCATCAACCCGGCTCGCGAGAAAACGCTCGCGCGCGTGGCCCGCGCCGACCGCGGCGATGTCGATCGGGCGGTCGTGGCGGCGCGTCGTGCCTATGTGCGCGCGTGGTCGAAGCTTAAGCCGGCTGAGCGCGGTAAGTATCTCTACCGCATCGCGCGGATGCTGCAGGAGCGCTCCCGCGAGTTTGCGGTCATCGAGTCGCTCGATGGTGGCAAGCCGATTCGTGAGTCGCGGGACGTCGACGTCCCGTTGGCTGCGGCGCACTTCTTCTACTACGCCGGCTGGGCGGACAAGCTCGAGTACGCATTTCCCGGCAGACGCGCCTCACCGCTAGGCGTGGCCGGTCAGATCATTCCGTGGAATTTCCCACTGCTGATGGCCGCGTGGAAAATCGCGCCGGCGCTCGCGTGCGGCAACACGGTGGTGCTCAAGCCGGCGGAAACGACCCCGTTGACCGCGTTGAAACTCGCCGAGCTGATGCGCGACGTGGATCTCCCGCCCGGCGTGGTCAACATCGTGACCGGCGCGGGCGACACCGGCGCGGCGATCGTCGAGCATCCTGACGTCGACAAGATCGCATTCACGGGCTCCACCGAAGTGGGACGGCTGATCCAGCGGCGGCTCGCCGGCACCGGCAAACATTACACGCTCGAGCTCGGCGGCAAGGCCGCAAATGTCATTTTCGCCGACGCCGCCATCGACCAGGCCGTGGAAGGCATCGTCAACGGCATCTTCTTCAATCAGGGTCACGTCTGCTGCGCGGGCTCCCGCCTGCTTGTGCAGGAATCGGTGGCCGATGAGGTGATCGCGAAGCTCAAGGAGCGAATGGAAACGCTGATCGTCGGCGATCCGCTCGACAAGAACACCGACATTGGAGCAATCAATTCCGCCGCGCAGCTGGAGAAGATCGAGCAGTACCTGCGGATCGGTCAGGCGGAAGGCGGCGAAATGTACCAGAGCTCCTGTTCTCTGCCCGAGACCGGCTACTGGTGCCGGCCGACTCTGTTCAGTGGCGTGTCGCAGTCCAACCGTGTCGTTCAGGAGGAGATCTTCGGGCCGGTGCTTTCCATGCAGACATTCCGCACTTTCCAGGAAGCGCTCGACAAGGCCAACAACACGCCGTATGGCCTGTCCGGTGGCGTGTGGACCGACAAGGGCGCGAAAATATTCAAGATGACCCGTGGGATCCGCGCCGGCGTCATCTGGGCGAACACGTTCAACAAGTTCGATCCCAGCGCGCCGTTCGGCGGCTATAAGGAGAGCGGCATGGGCCGGGAAGGCGGCCTGCACGGTCTCGGCGCCTATGTGGAGCTTTACTGATGGCGCGCCGGAGGAATTCGCCCCAGTCGAGTTCCCCCTCCCGCTTGCGGGAGAGTATTGCCGTCAGACCCCCTCCCTCGAGGACGAGGGAGAGGGTGGGGGTGAGGACGCAGGCGCGCAAGGGCAAAGATGCCGGCCGCACCCGCGCGCGCGTGCCGGTGGCAAAGACTTACAAGCTCTACATCGACGGCAAGTTTCCGCGCAGCGAGTCGGGCCGCTACTACCCGCTGCAGCGCGACGACGATCTCGTGATCGCCAATGTCTGTCGCGGCAGCCGCAAGGACTTTCGGGATGCCGTGGTCGCAGCACGCAACGCGTGCGGCCCGTGGTCTCAGGCGAGCGCCTACCTGCGTGGTCAGATTCTCTACCGCGCGGCGGAAATGCTCGAGGGTCGTAGCAAGCAATTCGCTGCCGAGCTCACGCTCCAGGGCGTCGAGAGGCGCCGCGCTGAGGACGAGGTGACGGCGACGATCGATCGTCTCGTCTATTACGCCGGTTGGGCGGACAAGTACCAGCAGGTGTTCAGTGCGGTGAATCCGGTGGCCACCTCGCATTTCAACTTTTCCGTGCTCGAGCCGATGGGCGTCGTTGCGATCGTTGCGCCGGATTCGAGTGGTCTACTCGGGCTGGTATCGAATGTCGCCCCTGCGGTCGCGGGTGGCAACACGTGTGTCGTGCTCGCCTCACAGTCGCTGCCGCTCTGCGCGGTCAGCTTCGCCGAAGTCCTTCACGCCGCGGATTTCCCCGCTGGCGTGATCAACGTACTCACCGGTCTCAAGGAGGAGCTGATCGAGCAGTTCGCCTCGCACATGGACGTCAATGCGGTCATCTGCGGCGACGCGGATGCTGCAGCGGAGCGCAAGATCCAGGAACTGGCCGCCGACAACATCAAGCGGGTCGTCCTGCGCGGCGGCGTGGACTGGAACGTTGCCGCAGCCCAGAGCCCCTACGCCATCAGCGACACTCAGGAAACGAAGACCACCTGGCATCCGATCGGGAGTTGAGCGCGCGAGAGTCGGTCGGTTGGCGAGACATTTGCGGGGAAGAGAAAAATGAAACTCCAATGGGTCGAGACCTTTCGTCAGCGCTATAACTCCTTCGCAGACGCGCTTGGAAACGTACTGGTTGACGCGTTCCACTATCTGGCTCTGTTCGCCATCGGCGCAGCCATTGTGTGGTCCGCCGTCGCGGCGTTCCTTGCGATGACGGCGAAGGGCCACGCTTCGATCGACGATATCCTGCTCTTGTTCATCTACCTCGAACTCGGTGCCATGGTCGGCATCTATTTCAAGACCAACCACATGCCGGTGCGGTTTCTGATTTATGTGGCGATGACCGCGCTCACCCGGATGCTCATTTCGGACGTGCAGACGCACCACCGGCCGGACCAGAGCGTCATCCTGATTTCGGGGGCGATTCTCTTGCTCGCGCTGGCTACGCTGGTCGTCCGCTATGCGTCATCGAAATACCCCTCCGGGCAGGCGAGCGAGCCGGGCGGGCGCTGACCCTCACCCCGGCCCTCTCCCGCAAGCGGGAGAGGGAGCGCCCTCACCCCGAGAACCCCTCACCCCAACCCTCTCCCCACTGACGTGGGGAGAGGGAGAAGAGATCACCAGCACAAGCGCAACTCCTTGAGGCCGCGGAAGACGAGGCCGGTTCGATACTCCGGTTGATCGCCGTCGAGCCGGATACCCGGCAAGCGCCCGAGCAGTGTGCCGAACAGGATCTCGAGCTCGAGTCGCGCCAGAGGCGCGCCGAGACAGAAATGGTTGCCGGCGCCGAACGCGAGATGGCGATTGGGCTGGCGGCCGATGTCGAATTCATCCGCACGCTCGAACGCCCGCGGGTCGCGGTTCCCGGAACCGTACAGGAAACCGACGGTATCCCCTTTCTTGAAAGCGACCCCGCCATATTCGAGGTCCTCGAGCACGTAGCGGTGAAAGAGCTGCAGCGGCGAATCGAAGCGCAGCATCTCCTCGATTGCCGTGGCGAGCAGCGATGGATCCTTCCGCAGCCGGGCGAGTTGCTCGGGATGACGCAAGAGGGCCAGCAGGCCGTTGCCGGCGGCATTGACGGTCGCCTCGTGCCCGGCATTGAGCAGCAGCATGCACGTTGAGATCAGCTCGTCACGCGTGATGCCGTCACCCTGGTCGCAGGTCGAGACCATGGCGCTGATCAGGTCGCCGCGCGGATCCGCTCGCCGCGCCTCGGCGAGTTCATTCAGAGCGGTCGCGAACTCGAACGTCGCGGTCTCGGCGCGCGCTTCGTCATCAGCGGAGTGATCCTTTTCGTACAGACGGACGATCTGGGCCGACCAGGGCCGCAGCCGATGCCGCTGGTCGGCTGGCCAGCCCAACAGCTCCGAAATGACGCCGACGGGTAGCGGCACGGCCAGATCCTCGAGGAAGTCCATCCGCCCCTTGCTCACGATTCCGCTCAGAAGCTCCTCGACCAACGCCGGAATGCGATTCCGCAGAGCGCGAATCAGTCTCGGGCTGAGTGCGGCAGCGACGAGCCGCCGCAGTCGCGCGTGGTCGGCGCCCTCTCTCTCCAGCAGGTTCACGCGCACGTAGCGGCTATAGTTCGGTAGCCGGTCCCAGTGCTCGGCTCGCCGCTTTCGCTCGATCTCCTCGCGGCTGGCGATGTGATCCAGGGTTCGCCCGAGGCGTCCGTCGAACAGGAGGCTGCGGATATCGCCATAGCGGGCGAAGAGCGTCATGCCCGCTTCCTCGAAGTGGAAGATCGGGCTGCGCTCGCGCAACTGGGCATAGACGGGATAGGGATCGGCGGCGAACGATTGCTCGTAGGGCCGAAATTCGCTGGGACTCGCGGTATTCATGTGCGCAAGAACGGGACCTGACCCGTGTACAAAATCACGGCTGTTTTGTCTTGCACAGCGCTCGACTATAGTCTACCAACGGTCGCAGTCGGCCGCGCTTGCCCGTGTGCCGAAACGCTCTCCTAAGTCCAAAGCGGCGCCCAAAGTAATGCTGGTCGACCGGCCCGCGCGTAAGCGCCGCAGAGGCGCTACGGAGGACAGTGTGCATGCGGCCATCTACGACGCGGTCATGGATCACCGGCTTCCTCCGGGGATCAAGCTCACCGAATCCGCTTTCGCGGAGTTTTTCGGGGTCAGCCGCACGATCATCCGCAAGGCGCTGTTCCGGCTCTCCCAGGAGGGAATCGTCGCGTTGCGCCCGAACCGCGGGGCCGTGGTTGCGAGCCCCACGCCCGATGAAACCCACAATGTGTTCGATGCGCGCAAACTGATCGAGCGCGAACTCATCCGCATGGTCGCCCAGTCGCACACGAAGAAGCAGATCGATGAACTCAAGGCGCTCGCCCGCCGGGAGAAGTCCGCGCAACAGGACCGCAACGCGAGGTCGCTCGTTCGTCTCACCGGAGACTTTCACGTCCGGCTGGCGCAGTTCGCGGGCAACCCGGTACTCGCCAATCTCGTGACCAGCCTGGTCTCGCGCACGTCATTGATCATCGCGCTTTACGAGGCGCCGGGTGTACCGGCATGCCCGACGCACGATCACTCGGAGCTGATTACCCTGATCGAAGCAGGCGACGGCGCGACGGCGGCTCACGCGATGTCGCAACACCTCGCGGAGATCGAGAATCGCCTCGATCTGTCGACGGCGCAGGGGCCGCTCGATCTCAATGAAGTTTTCGCATAAAAAAGGCGCATGAAATTCACAACAGATCGGCGAGGCGAAAACCCGCGATTCTGAACACCTGACGCAGGCTCTCGTCGAGCTCCGACTTTGCGTCAGCGCGGATTCGAGTCCGGCAGCTCTCCAGAATCGAGCGCAGGCTGGCGTCGCGCACGGCGAAGATGAAGGGAAACCCAAACTTAAGCTCGTAGTCGCGGTTGAGTTTCTCGAGTTCTGCCCGCTCGGCCGAGTTCGCCTCGAGCAGTCCCGCGCCGGCTTGCTCCAACCGGGAGTAGCCGCTCAACTGCAGCCGGGTGCCAAGTGGCGGATGCATCCGCAGCAGCTCGAGCTGCCGCGCCTGACCGGCTTCGAGTACAGCTTTCTGCATCGCGCGCTCGAGCGCTTCGTGGTCCTTGAACGGCCGCGCTTGCCATGCCTGTTCAGCAACCCATGGCGAACGCTCGAAGACGCTGCCAAATCTGGCGACGAATGTCGGGCAATCCATCGAATTGAGCTGGGCGATCGACAGCGGCTCGGTGATCATTGCCTGGAAGTCTTGCCGCTCGGGTGGTGCGTGCTCCAGTGACGCGCAATGTCCACGCGCCGGCAGATCCACACCTTGTCGTGTCGCTGCACATGGTCGAGGAAGCGCTCCAGCGCGGCGCTCCGTGCCGGCTTGCCCGCCAATCGACAATGCAGACCGACCGACATCATCTTCGGGGCGCGCTCACCCTCCCGATACAGCACGTCGAACGTGTCACGCAGGTAGGCAAAGAATTCATCTCCGGTGGAGAAGCCCGCCAAGCTGGCAAACCGCATGTCGTTGCAATCGAGCGTGTACGGCACGACGAGGTGGGCCCTGCCGTTGACGCTGTCCCAGTAAGGCAGATCGTCGGCATAGGAATCCGCGTCATAGAGGAAACCGCCGTGCTCCACCACCAGGCGCCGCGTATTCGGACTGTCACGGCCTGTGTACCAGCCAAGCGGCCGCTGGCCACTGAGCTTCTCGATTGCAGTGACAGCGAGCGCGATGTGCTGCCGCTCGGTCTCGACGTCGACGAACTGATAGTTGATCCAGCGCCAGCCGTGGCTCGCGATCTCGTGCCCACCCTCGACCATAGCGGCCACAGCTTCCGGATTGCGCTGCAGGGCCATTGCGACACCGAAAATCGTGAGTGGCAGGCCTCGCTTTTCAAATACACGCAGCAACCGCCACACACCGGCACGGCTGCCGTACTCGTACAGCGACTCCATGCTCATGTGACGCACGCCTGCCAGCGGTTGGGCGCCCACGATCTCCGACAGGAACGACTCCGATGCCGGATCGCCGTGCAGGATGCATTGCTCGGCGCCTTCCTCGTAGTTGAGCACGATCTGCAGTGCGAGCCGTGCGCCGCCGGGCCACTGCGGGTCGGGCGGTGCTGCACCGTAGCCGACCATGTCGCGCGGATAGTCCGGACTCGTTGGCACAGCGATTGAATACAATTAGGGTGGCAGATTGAGAACATATTATAATTCAATCGGTTCCACCAGCCACGTCGACGGCGCAGCCGATGAACCAGGACATCCCGACCGGACTGATCAACCTGGCGGACGACTCGCTCGGCGCGCAGGCGTTGTGGGTCAGCGACGAGTTCTTCGCCGCGAAGGAACGGATGCTGCGCCCGACGGAGCCTGTGTTCCGCGCGGGCACATTCGACGATCACGGTCAGTGGATGGACGGCTGGGAAACGCGACGTCGCCGCGGCCCCGGGCATGATTCCTGCGTCGTCCGCCTGGCGTATTCCGGCATGATCAAGCTCATCGATATTGATACGCGGCATTTCACCGGCAATTACCCGGCGCAGGCCTCGGTCGATGCGACCAACGATGGGGATCCGCTGGCCCCCGGCGCCCGCTGGACCACGATCCTGCCCGCCCACGCGCTGGGAGGTGACCGCCACAACACTTTCCCGACCGAAGACGGTTCCACGTGGCGGTCGCTGCGTCTCAACATCTTTCCGGACGGTGGCATCGCGCGGTTCCGCGTGTACGGCGTCGTCCGGCCGGATTGGACCGCAGTCCGCAATGATGAACTGGTGGACCTCTTCGCCGTCGAGCGCGGCGGGATCGCGCTACAGTCGAACGACCAACACTACGGCGATATCCGCAACCTCAATCGGCCCGGTCGCGGGGTGAACATGGGCGACGGCTGGGAAACGCGGCGCCGGCGCGAGCCCGGCTTCGATTGGGTGATCGTGAAGCTCGGTCACCCGGGAACGATTCACGGAGTCGAGATCGACACGGCGCATTTCCGCGGCAACTTTCCCGACCGCGTCTCGCTCAATGGCGCGCTCGTCAGCGGGCTCTCCGATGACGCACTGGCGGCATCCAGCATGCACTGGCCGTTGCTGCTGCCCGAACAGCCGATGAGCGCCGATGCCCAGCACCCGTTCACGCAGCAGCTCGTCGGACTCGGCCCCGTCTCGCACGTGCGCATGAACCTTCACCCGGACGGAGGAGTCTCCAGGCTGCGCCTTGTCGGCACCATCGCGCGATTGTGAGCGTAGCCATGCGCGTGCTCACACCCGAACCGCTGACTGCCGCCGCGTTTGCCGGATTCGGCGACATCGTCGAGACTGGCGAGGCGCACGAGCTCATCAATCGTGGCACGGCGCGTCAGTACGCGGATCTTACGCAAATCGATATTGCGGCCGGCGGTGGGCGCCCGCGCATCAGCATCTATCGAGCCGTCCCTTTCGAACTGCCGCTCCCGATCGCGATGCTCGAGCGCCATCCGCTCTCGAGCCAGCTCTTCATGCCGCTGCACGGCGAACCATTCCTGATCGTCGTCGCCCCGGCGGGTAATCGCGTGGACGCTTCCGCCGTGCGCGCGTTCGTGACCAATGGCCGGCAGGGGATCAACTACCCTCGCGGCACCTGGCATCACCCGCTCATCGCGCTCCTCAACCCGAGCGAGTTCCTGGTCGTCGACCGCGCGGGCCACGGCAAGAACTGCGACGAGTTTTTCTTCGAGAATCGCGAAATCGTGTTGCAGCGAGCTGCGCCCGTCGCTGCCACACGTGAACCTTAGGATCCAGTAAGAATTGGGCGCGTGGGAATTCACGCGCAAGAATCGGATTGTGGCGAGCGCTGCGGCTGCATAGTATCGAGAGCGCATGAATCAGCCTGTAGGGGACAACGATGTCGATCGACCCGGCGGCGAAACTCCTGTTCTCAGCCGTGCTGATGGGCTCACTGCCATCGGCATCGGAAGTGATGCCACCTCGGCTGTATGAAGTCACCACCGAGACCTCCATGCCCCATCTTGAGGAGAACCTTCGGTACACCAACACCCTGGAGAAGCGCTGCCTCGCGCACCAGCAACTCTCAACTGCGTTCCCGATCCTGAGTCACGCTGCGCTCAAGGGCTGCAGGCTGGACCAGGAGCATCGCCAACACGCTACCGTTTCGTACGTCCTGGTTTGCGCAGGCGGAAACTTGACGACCGGAAGTGCAACATGGCGGGTTGGCGAGCACCAGATCAGGGGCAACCTCAACGTCACATTGGGCGGAAAGAACATGACTTTCTATCAACGCGTCACGGGCAGGGCTTTGGGTGATTGTGGGCCCGAGGCGAGATGACTCCACCACGATGTAGCAGCACCCAGTCAGCGTTCGCTGCGTGTCAGGCGACGGCAGGCAAAGTAGGCAACGGCAGTAGCGTCTCACTCAGCATGCGCGCCGCTCGCGTACCAGCGTTCGACCACAGCGCGTTCTTCGTCCGTCATCCCGGTCAGGTTCGCGAACGGCATGGTCTTCGTCACCACGACGCGATCGAAAATTCGTTGCGACCAGACCTTGACCTGGCGGGGCGTATCGAACGCCACGCCGGCGGCCGCTACGGGCGACGTCGGATGCGTCGGCGCCGACGAATGACAGGTGACGCACCGCGCGTTGATGATCTCGTGAACCTCGGCGAACGACACATCTCGATTTGCGGCCAGCGCGCTCGACGCGCTACCCGAGCCGCGCGGCGCCAATGCTGCAACGAGGCCGGCGCCGACCACCGCGGCAGCGATCGGCAGCGCCACGACGTGACGGCCCTGATTGCGCAGATTGAAGTAATGCCTGAGCAGCGCGCCCACGACGAAAACGACGAACAGGACCAGCCAGCCGTACTGGTGCGCGTACGTGAACGCGAAGTGCGGGCTGATCATCACGAAGACGACCGGCAGCGTCAGATAATTGTTATGCACCGACCGCTGCTTGGCCCGCGCGCCGAGCCGCGCATCCGGCTCCACGCCCTGCAGTTTTGCGGCAACCAGCTGCTTCTGTGACGGGATGATCACCCGCAAGACATTGGCGACCATGATCGTGCCGAGCACGGCGCCGATCTCCATGAAAGCGCCGCGACCGCCGTACAGCTCGCTGACGCCGTAGCACAGTGCGAGCACGAGCGCAGCACCAAGCAGCGCGAATCGTCCGCCGCTCAGACCGAGCCTGCAGAGGCCGTCATAGACGAACCAGCCAGCCGGCAGCAGCAACACGCTCGAGACGATGGCCGTAGTCGCATCGATGTCGGCGACAGCCGGATCGACGAGGAACGCATCGGCGTTGGAGTAGTAGACGACGGCGAGCAGCAGGAAACCGGTGATCCACGTCCAGTACGCCTCCCACTTGAACCAATGCAGCGGTTCAGGCAGTTCGGCCGGGACGACCTTGTATTTCTGCGAATGGTAGAAGCCGCCGCCGTGGACCGCCCAGAGGTCGCCGGCCACGTCCGGGCTCTCGGGATCACGCGGCGGAATGTTGAGCCGCGCATCGAGCCAGATGAAGTAGAACGACGAACCGATCCAGGCGATGCCGGTGATGATGTGTCCCCAGCGCAGAATCAGATTGAGCCAGTCGAGGATGTAAGCGTCGAAAGGCATTGCGGATTCAAAGCGTCCGGCGCAGCGGAGCGCCCGATGCTTGCCGTGCGCGCAGATCCTCGATCGCCTTCAGCACCCGCTCTGGCGTGGCGGGCGCATTGAGCTGTGGCAGGCCGCCGCCCGCTGCGGCGGCGATCGCGTCCCGAATCGCGTAGAAGACCGACATCGCCAGCATAAGCGGTGGCTCGCCGACGGCTTTCGAGCGATAGATGCTGTCCTCCCTGTTCCGGCTCCAGGGAATCAGGTCCACGTTGAACGTGCGCGGCCAGTCATGTGCCGTGGGAATCTTGTAAGTCGACGGCGCGTGCGTCATCAGCCGGCCCTTGTCGTCCCACCAGAGCTCCTCACTCGTCAGCCAGCCGACGCCTTGCACAAAGCCGCCTTCCACCTGGCCCATGTCGATGGCCGGGTTAAGCGACTCGCCCACGTCGTGAAGAATGTCGACGCGTGTGAGCTTCGATTCTCCGGTCAGTGAATCGATGACGACTTCCGATACGGCCGCTCCGTAGCAGAAATAGAAGAATGGCCGGCCGGTCAGCGTTTTCGCGTCATATCCAATCTTGGGCGTCGCGTAAAAACCAGTCGCCGACAGCGGAACACGCGCGTGATACGCGTGCCCGATCAATTCGTCGAAACTGAGCGTCGCCTTCTTGCCGACAGTCACTCGGCCGCCGGTGAACGTCACGTCACCGGTGGACACGGCATATTTCGCCGCGGCGAACTCGATCAGCCGCTGCTTGATGGCCTGTGCAGCGGCCTGGGCGGCTTTGCCATTCAGATCGCTGCTCGAGGAAGCCGCCGTCGCCGAAGTATTCGGCACTTTGCTCGTATCCGTAGCGCTGCAGCGGATCCGGTCGAGATCCACCTGCAGTTCCTGGGCAACGACCTGAGCCACTTTGGTGTGCAGCCCCTGCCCCATCTCCGTTCCGCCATGATTCAGCAGAATCGAACCGTCGGTGTAGATGTGCAGCAGTGCGCCGGCCTGGTTGAGGTGGGTGGCAGTGAACGCGATGCCGAACTTGACCGGCGTCAGCGCGATGCCTCTCTTGAGCACCTTGTTCGAGGCATTGAAAGCGGCAATCGCGGCGCGGCGCCCGTGATAGTCCGCGCGCTTCGCGAGCTCGTCGACGAGCTCATGGATGATGTTGTCCTCGACGATCATGCCGTAAGGCGTGACGTTGCGGCTCTTCTCGCCGTAGAAGTTGACCCTGCGCACCGCGAGTGGGTCCTTCTCCAGGTGCCTCGCGATGTCGTCGATGACGCACTCGATCAGCATCATCCCTTGTGGTCCGCCGAACCCGCGGAAGGCGGTATGCGAGGGCTGGTTGGTCTTGCAGCGGTGCGACACGATCTCCACGTCGGACAGGTAGTAGCAATTGTCGCCATGGAACATCGCGCGCACGTTGACGGCTTCCGACAGATCGGCAGAGCGCCCGCAGTTCGACGCCATCGTCAGCCGGATGCCGCGAATCCTGCCTTCGTCGTCGAAGCCGACCTCGTAGCTCAGCTCGAATGGATGGCGCTTGCCGGTAATGAGCATGTCGGCGTCGCGATCGAGCCGCAGCTTGACCGGTTTGCCGGTCTTCCACGCGCCGAGTGCAGCAATGCAGGCGATTAGCGCCGGCTGCGTCTCCTTGCCGCCAAAGGCGCCGCCCATGCGCCGGCACTGAACGACGACGTCCTTCGCGCTCAGTCCGAGGCAGTGTGCGACCAGACGTTGCACTTCACTCGTGTGCTGCGTCGAGCTGTACACGAGCAGCGTGCGATCCTCGCCGGGCACGGCGACGCCGATCTGACCCTCGAGATAAAAATGTTCCTGACCGCCGATGGAAAGACAGCCGTTCAGTCGGTGTGGTGCCGCGCGGATTTTCGCCGCCGGCTGGCCGCGGGTCAGGGTTCGCGTCGGCATCACGAACGATTGATTCTCCAGCGCAGACCGGACGTCGACGATCGGCTCAAGATCCTCGTACTCGATCCGGGCGAGTCGTACGGCCTTGCGCGCCGCATCCGCCGACGTTGCGACCACGGCGAACAGTGACTGGCCCGCATACTCGGCGATCCCCTCGGCGAAGATCGGATCGTCGTGCACCACCGGACCATGATTGTTCTCGCCAGGAATGTCGGCTGCAGTCAGAACCGTGACAACGCCGGGTGCCATGCGGACATCGCTCAGATCCAGGTTGCGGATACGAGCATGGGCACGCTCGCTGATTCCGATCGCGGCGTGCAGCGCGCCCTCGGGCAGAGGAATGTCATCGACGTAGAGCGCTTCGCCGGTAACGTGCAGGTGAGCGCTCTCGTGGGGCTCGGCTACGCCGACGCCTCCCCGTATACTTCGACGCTCGTTCATGCTGCGGTCAGCCGGCATAGCTCCACACGCTCGTGTTCTCGTCAACCTGTGTCGCTTCGGCGACGAAGCGTTGCAGGAGGTTGCCGGCGACGCGGAGCCGGTAGGCCTGCGACGCCCTGAGATCCGTGATGGGTTGATAGTCCTTCGCGAGCGCCTGAACAGCCTTGGCCGTTGCCGCCGGGTTCAAGTCCGTTCCGACAAGAGCCTGCTCGCAGGCTCTGGCCCGCCGCGGCGTTGCCGCCATTCCGCCGAAGCACACCCGTGCAGAGCGAATCCGCCCGGCGGCGATCTCCAGCGAGAAAGCCGCGCATACGGCCGAGATATCCTGGTCGAAACGCTTGGCGATCTTGTAGGAGCGGATCAGCTGGTCTTTCCGCGCCCGAGCGACGCGCACGGCGGCGACGAACTCTCCGGGTCGCAGGTCCTTACTCTTGTAGTCGAGGTAGAAGTCCTCGAGCGCGACGCTGCGCGAATCCGCCCCGGATCGCAGCACGACGGTCGCGCCGAGACAGATCAGAGCGGGCATCGAATCGCCGATCGGCGAGCCATTCGCGACGTTTCCGCAGAGCGTGCCGGCGTTGCAGATGGGCGGCGAGGCAAAGCGCCGGGCGATCTCGCGCAAATTCGGATACTCCGCGACCAATTCGGCGAATGCATCGGTCAAGCTGACCGCCGCGCCGAACTCGATGGACTGATCCGTCCGGGTGATAGTCCTGAGCTCAGCGATATTGCCGATATAAACGATCGCCGGAAGCTCCGCGTACTGCTTGGTCACCCACAAGCCGACGTCGGTCCCGCCGGCCAGGATCGTGGCGTCAGGCCGCTCGGCGAGCGTACGTGCAAGCTCGGCGACGGTTATCGGCGCGACATAGATCGAGTTACCGACGCCGAAGCGCTTCTCGCGAGTGACGCGAATCGCTGCCATTTGCTCGCGGAGCTTGCAATCGTCCGCTTCGCTCGGGTCGCTCGGGTACTCATACATCCGCCTCGCCGCCGCCAGGATCGGCCGATAACCTGTGCAGCGACACAGGTTTCCAGATAACGCATGGCGGATCGCGTCCTCGTCGGGATTGCGATCAGCACGGTAAAGCGCAAAGAGCGACATGACGAAGCCCGGCGTGCAGAACCCGCACTGCGAGCCATGGCACTCGACGAGCGCCCGCTGGGCCGGGTGCAGTTCGCCGCCGTTCGCTGCCTTGAGACTCTCGACCGTGAACAGCGCCTTCCCGTCGAGAGTCGGGAGCAAACGGATACAGGCGTTGATCACCCGGTATTCGACCTCGCTTCCCTTGGGCTCCGCGAGCACGACCGTGCAGGCACCACAATCGCCCTCGGCGCAGCCTTCCTTCGTGCCACAGCGACCCAGATGGTCGCGCAGGTACTGCAGCACGGTGGTCGTCGGGGGAAAATTCTCGACGCTGTGGATGCGGCCATCCAACAGAAAGCGGATCGCGTGCTCGCCGTTCACCTTCAGCGCCTAGCTACCGCGATACGTGGAATAGCTCCACGGTGTGACGAGTAGCGGAATGTGATGTTGCTGATCGGGACTTGCGACGCCAAAACGCACCGTCACGACATCGAGAAATGGCGGCTTGGTAAGCGTCACGCCCCGAGCCGCGAAGTACTCGGCCACGTGAAACTCCAGCTGCCAGACCCCGGCCGTGAATTGCTCGCCTTCGAGCAGGGCTCCGTCACATCGCCCGTCCCGGTTGGTCGTCGTCCTGACGACCGGCCGACGGACGCCACCATCGAGCGCCGCCAGCTCAATCGTCATGCCGGCGGCCGGTTTCCCGCTCACCAGATCCAGTACGTGCGTCGTCAGGCGACCCATTTCCGTCCCGTGCAGCGCGGCTCGATACGTTCGCGCCGACTCTTGTCGGCGGGTTCCGCGCCAATTGTACGCATTGCAGCCATTTCAGACTAAGTCCTGAGGATGTCCAGAATGGGTCGAAGCTCGGTCTTGCCCGCCGCGATCTCGTCCAGCGTGAGCCCAGCGAGCTCGTGCGGGAAGACGATCCACTTGTCGGTTTCGTGCACGTAATAGTCCGGCACCAGCTTGGTCTGATTGTTGCCTGGCTTGTACCACGGTGTGGCAATCCTCACCTTGGCCGGCATGTTGAGCCGCATCTTGCTCGACAACTCCTGCAATAACGCCTCGATGCTGTGACCCGAATCGAAAACGTCATCGACCACGAGCAGGGAGTTGTTCGCATTGGCCTCTTCGATGATGTAATGCAAGCCGTGAACGCGGATGGTCTTGGACCGTTCCCCGATGCCGACGTATGCGGATGTTCGCACGGCGATGTGGTCGGTCTTGACGCCGGCGAAGTCGAAGTATTCCTGGATGGCGATACCGACGGGCGTACCGCCACGCCAGATGCCGACGATGAAGTCCGGAACGAATCCGCTGCGGTAAATCTTGGCGGCCAGGCGAAAAGAGTCTTGCAAAAGACTGGTCGCGGTGATGAATATCTTGTCCATTTGGCAACCTGTCGAACCCCTGGGCGATGAACGTAAAGACAAAATCCTCGCGGCATGCGATACGCGGCTCGATTCTTCATTTTCTGGACGATCCGGCCGAGCACGATCGTGAGAGCGGTTACGAATACCACGCGGACGGCCTGCTGATCGTCGAGGACGGTTATATAGCCAAGGTCGGCAGCGCACAAGAACTCCTGCCGACCCTCGCCGCAACGACATCGCTAGAGGATTGTTCGGGCAAGCTCATCCTGCCCGGCTTCATCGATGCGCATGTTCACTACGTCCAGACGGACATCATCGGGTCATACGGCCGCCGCTTGCTCGAGTGGCTGGAGCAGTACACTTTTCCGGCCGAGCGCGCTTTTGCCGACGCGACGCACGCGACAATGGTCGCCGAATTCTTCGTCACGGAACTGTTGCGCAACGGCACGACCACAGCGCTGGTGCTGGGCAGCGTCCATCCCGGCTCGGTCGATGCGATCTTTACAGTCGGGGTTGCAAGAGGCATGCGCCTTATCGCCGGCAAAGTGATGATGGATCGCAATTGCCCGGACGATCTCAGGGACAGCGCCGCTTCGAGCTACGCCGACTCACGGGCGCTGATTGAGCGCTGGCACGGCCGGGACCGCATGCAGTATGCAATCACGCCGCGCTTCGCGCCGACCTCAACGCCAGAACAGCTCGCGGTGGCCGGCCGATTGGCACGCGAGCATCCAGACGTCTATGTTCACACTCATGTCGCGGAGAATGAGGAAGAGGTCGCGTGGGTGCGGCAGCTCTTCCCGGCGCGACGCAGTTATCTCGACGTTTATGATCATTACGGCCTGCTCCGCCGACGCGCGGCGCTGGCCCACGGCATATGGCTGGATGACGCCGACCTTGCGCGTCTGGCGCAGACCCGTGCGGCGCTGGTGCACTGCCCGACGTGCAATCTGGTCATGGGCAGCGGGCTGTTCGATCTGCGGCGCGCGACCGCCGCGGGCGTCCGTGTCGCGTTCGGTACCGACATCGGTGGCGGCACGAGCTTCAACATGCTGCGCCTCCTCGACGAGGCTTACAAAGTGGCCCAGCTGCATGGGCACAGCCTGTCACCGTTGCGTGCTTTCTATCTCGCCACACTTGGCGCTGCGCGTGCTCTCGATCTGGACGATCGCATCGGCAGCTTCAGGCCCGGCAACGAGGCCGACTTCGTCGTGCTTGATCTGGCCGCGACGCCGCTGCTCGCCCGGCGCACTGCGGCAGTGCGCACGCTTACGGAACGGCTCTTCCTGCTGATGACCCTGGGCGACGACCGTGCTGTCTTAAGGACCTACGTTATGGGACGGCTGAGTCATGATAGAGAGGTGCTGGTGCGGTGACCGCAGCATGGGCGATCCTCTGATGCCCCCCATCGTATTCACAATGTCCGGAGAACGTCATGGAGAACATTGAAGGAAAGGTCGCATTCATCACCGGCGGCGCCAGTGGCGTGGGCCTCGGCCAGGCGAAAGTGTTCTCGGCAGCCGGTTGCCGGGTGGTGATCGCCGACATCCGCCAGGATCACCTCGATCAGGCGTTGGCGACGTTGCGCGACCGGGGTGCGACGGCGCACGGGATCAAGCTCGATATCACCGATCGAGCGGCATACGCGCGCGCTGCGGACGAGACGGAGCGCATGCTCGGTCCGGTTCAGCTGCTTTTCAACACCGCCGGCGTGTCGGTTTTCGGCCCGCTCGAGAAATCAAGCTACGCCGACTACGACTGGATGATGGGCGTCAATTTCGGCGGCGTCGTCAACGGCATCCAGACTTTCGTGTCACGCATGATCAAGCACGGCAAGGGCGGACACATCGTCAATACGGCTTCGGTGGCGGCATTCCTTGCCGGCGGACCGGCGGGAATCTATTCGGCATCGAAGTTTGCGGTGCGCGGTCTGTCCGAGGCGCTGCGCACGGAGCTCGCGAAATACGACATCGGCGTCTCCGTGCTTTGCCCGGCCAATGTCAACACGAACATCGCCGAGTCGGTATCGACTCGTCCGGCGCACCTGAAGGAGAGCGGTTATCGGGTGGACGACGAAGTCATCAGCTCGCTCAAGACGCTTTACGCCGCAGGGATGGATCCCGAGGAGCTCGCGCGGCATGTGCTCGCTGGGGTCAAGAAGAACCAGCTCTACATCATCCCCTATCCGGAAGTGCGTGCGGCATTGAAGGCGCATTTCGACACCGTACTGGCCGCACTGCCGCCGGAGGATTCGGATTCCGAGGGCGTTGCCAAGCGTCAGGCGGCCATGGCCAAGTGGGTCCAGGAGCGCCAGGCGCAGTTCAAATCGCCGCGTTGACGCGCGCACGCCGGCTACGCGTTGAACGGCAGCTTGAGTCCGGGCCGCGGCCAATGGCATTTGTAGAGTTTGCCGGTGCTGGAACAGGTGACCCAAACGTCACGCATGTCCGCGCCGCCGAAACAGATGTTGGTGGCGAGCGGATCGGGAAACGGTATGTGCTTGTACGCACCATCCGGTTCGAACACGCTGATTCCGCCGTTCCACAAGGTCGCGACGCAGATCTTGCCGCTCGCCTCGAGCGCAAGGCTGTCGAGCCATTGAAAACCGGGCAGCGTGCAGACGACATGGCCTGGCGCGACGGAGGACTGCAGAGCCATCTGACCCGGGCGGGTCAAATCGAGCGCGTACAGCCGACCCACCATGCAATCGGCCATGTATACCGTGCGTCCATCCGGTGACAGCCCCACACCGTTCGGCGAAAACAGGTCGCTGCGCCAGCGGTCGACCCTCGACCGGTCGGCACTTGCGTAGTAAAGCGCTCCCATGCGCCGGACTTCGCCGTCGGTCTGGCCGAGACACGTGAACCAGAACCCGCCTCGCGCATCGAACACGAGGTCGTTTGGGCTGTTGAGCGGCTTGCCGTCGCACGAGTCGTAGAGCGTGGTAAATCGCCCCGTCGCGAGATCGACGCGCTGGATCGAACCGCCGTTGTAGTTGCGCGGCGGACCGTTCGGCAGGTGCAGGTCGCCCTGCTGCCATTCCCAGGCACCACCGAGCCATCGGCCATGGCGATCGGTCCTTCCGGAAAACGGAGGCCCTCGGCGACGAGTTCGATATTCATCTGGGCATTCTCACCGATCAGACGTTAATCTACGCACTCCATGCGCTCACGATTGTTGCTGGCACTGGCGGCGTCCCTCGTCGCGGGTGGCTCGATCCACGCCCAATCGAACGCGCGCATCGAGGATGCGGCTTGGTTGACGGGCTGCTGGTCGATCGATCTGCCGGATGGCTCCATTGAAGAGCATTGGCTGCCGCCTGCAGGGGGCGCCATGCTTGGCTTGAGCCGCACGGTCCGCGGCGGGCGCATGACCGAGTTCGAATTTCTCTCCATACGCCTAGTGGAAGGCAAGCTGGCGTACGTCTCGATTCCCTCGCGGCAAACCGAGACTGTGTTTCCACTGGTGCAGATCAGCGCGAACGTTCTGGTCTTCGAGAACCCGACGCACGACTATCCACAGCGAATCATCTACAGAAAAGAGGGAAACGATCTGACCGCGCGCATCGAAGGCGTCACCGGCGGCAAGCATCGTTCATCGGAGTATCCCTACCAGCGCTGTCAATAGCGCAAATCGGTGCCAGATTTGGCTTATTCAAGCAGCCAGATGAGGCCGCGCAACAGGTCGAGCGGCGTTGGTGGGCATCCGCGAATGACCAGATCGACTGCAATGACCTTGTTCACGGCGCCAACGCACGCGTAGCTTCCCGCGAACACGCCACACCCCGCCGCACAGTCGCCGACGGCAACGACCCACTTCGGCGCCGGGGTCGCCGCGTACGTGCGCTCCAGCGCTTCGCGCATGTGGTGAGTCACCGGACCGGTCACGAGGAGCAGATCGGCGTGCCGTGGCGAGGCAACGAAGCGAACGCCGAATCGCTCGATGTCGTAGAAGGCGTTGTTGAGAGCATGGATTTCGAGCTCGCAGCCATTGCACGACCCGGCGTCGACTTCGCGGATCGCAAGGCTGCGGCCGAGGTGTCGTGCGATGACGCCTCGCAGCGCCTCGCCGGCAGCCTCAAACGCGTCCGGGCCACCCGGTCCCAGCGGCTCGGTGACCGGCGCGTTGACGAGGTTCTTGAACAGCCGTCTGCGCATGCTTGGTTACAGATCGTGCCCGGAGTACGAGCAGTTGAACGACTTGTTGCAGAGAGGGAAGTCCGCAACGATGTTGCCGTCGATCGCGATCTCGAGCAGCGGCCACTGGAACCACGACGGGTCGCGAAGATGGCAGCGCTCGAGGCAATGATCCGGCGCGATGCGCACGTACGCGAGCACGTCGCCCCGAAAGCTCTCGACGATCGCTGTCGCCTCCGCGCTCGCTGCCGGCACTGCCAGCGTGGGAAGTCGGACCGGACCAGCCGGCAAAGTTCGCAGCGCTGCTTCGAGCCACTCGATGCTGGCCTGCACTTCCAGGATCCGGACCCAGACGCGAGCGTCGACGTCGCCTTCGCTGCGCAGAACCGGTTTGATCGGCAGCACGTCGTAGGGCTCGTATGCCAACGCGATGCGCGCGTCGAAGGAGCGGCCCGACGCCCGCCCCACGAACCCACCAGCGGCAAATTCCGCGGCCAGCGCCGCGCCGACTGCACCGGTTCCCACCGTGCGATCCTGAAGCGAGGCGGTGCTGTCGTACAGCTCGACCAGCTCGGGGAACTGCCGGCGCAGGCGCTGTCCCAATGCGAGGATCGCGTCCTGACCCGTCGGCGTCAGGTCGACTGCGGTACCACCGGGGACGATCCGGTCCATCATCAGGCGATGACCAAAAGCTGCCGCACAGGTGCGCAGCGTTTCTTCGCGCAGGATGCCGCATTCCGCGTGCATCATCGAAAATGCCGCGTCGTTGCAGACAGCCCCGATATCGCCCAGGTGATTGGCGATGCGTTCGAGCTCAGCCATCACGCCGCGCAGCCAGACTGCGCGTTGCGGCGGCCGACAACCGAGCGCCGCCTCGACGGCGCGAGCGTAAGCCAGCGAATACGCGACGGTGCTGTCGCCGGAAACGCGGGCTGCTATCGACGCGCCCTCATCGAGCTTGCTGCCACGCAGGAGACGCTCGATTCCCTTGTGCGTATAGCCCAGGCGCTGCTCCAGCCGCACGACAGTTTCACCGCTCGCGGTGAAGCGAAAATGCCCGGGTTCGATGATCCCGGCGTGCACCGGGCCGACCGGTATCTGATGCAGACCGGGCCCCTGCGACTCGAGGAAGCGGTACGCTACGGCCGGTCGGGGCGCCACAGCCCGCGCCGCGAGCGGCGCGCGAATCGCCCACCGGCCGTGGTCCAGCCAGGGCCGCTGATCCGGCAGCCCGGTCACTTCGTGCCCAAATAAATCGGCGATCGCCCGCTCCAGCCGCATGGCTGGGGAATGAAACACGGCGAGCGAGGGTACGCGGCCGTCGTGCACGGCGATCGACGCAATGTGCAGCTGCCCTGTCGCCGCTTCGAATAGCGCACAATGCACCGCGCTTTCGTCGCCCCACTCCCCCATCAAATCCAGTTTTCCTTCTCGCAGCGCCTCACCGATCGCCTGCCAGGTGGCAGCATCGACCGCAACGCGCGGCCACCCCCAGTGGGACGCGATCGGTGCGAGATTTCCAAAGAGTGCCTTGAGCATGAGCCGGTTCTGTCCGCTGGCGATGAGGCGAGCTCGATTATCCCAGTTGGCCGGCGACGTGCCGGAACCACGTATTGATCGCGTGCGGCAGATACAGACCTGCCGTCGCGACCAGGGCCAGGTGCAACGCCATCGGCGCGAGTCGATACGCGGGCAACCTGTGATGCTTGCCCGAGTCGCCAAATGCGAGCTCGTGAAGCCGCATCATCAATCCGCCGAAGGCAATCGCCAGGCCCGTGACCAGCGCGATCGCGAGCCACGGCGAGCGCGCGAATGTCGACGTGACCAGGAGAAACTCGCTGGTGAAAACTCCGAATGGCGGCATGCCCGCGATGGCGACGACTGCCGCCACGAGCAACCAGCCGAGCAATGGCTGACTACGCGTGAGACCGCGGATGTCGGCGATCCGCTGTGTCCCCTCGAGCTGCGAGATGTAGCCCACACCGAAAAATATCGCGGACTTCGTCAGGCTGTGCATCGCCATGTGCAGCAGCCCGGCAAAGTTCGCCAGCGGCCCGCCCAGCCCGAATGCGAGCGTGATGATCCCCATGTGCTCGATCGATGAGTACGCGAACATGCGCTTGATGTCGCGGCGGCGATAGATCATAAAGCCGGCGAACACCAGCGAGACCAGGCCCATCGCGACCATCAAGGGTCCGGGCGCGATCACCGCGGCATTCCCGGCCATGATCAGCTTGAAGCGCAGCAGGGCGAACAGCGCCACGTTGAGCAGCAGGCCCGAGAGCACGGCGGAAATGGGCGTCGGTCCTTCCGCATGCGCGTCCGGCAGCCAGGCGTGCACCGGTGCCAGTCCCACTTTGGTTCCGTAGCCGAGCAGCAGAAAGACGAACGACAGGTTGAGCAGTGCAGGGTCGAATGTACCCGAGCTTGCGACGAGCCGGTCCCAGGCCATCGCCACAATGCCCTGGCCGAGCCGTTCCTGCGCGGCGAGATAGACCAGGATCGTGCCAAAAAGGGCTAGCGCGATGCCCACCGAGCCGAGAATGAAATATTTCCAGGCGGCCTCGAGCGCGGCACTGGTGCGATAGATGCCGACCATCACCACGGTCGTCAGCGTCGCGACCTCGATCGCCACCCACATCAGGCCGATGTTGTTCGAGACCAGTGCCAGATTCATGGCCAGCATCAGCAGCTGGTACATGGCGTGATAGAAGCGCACGTCGCGCGCCCGCAGGCGTCTGGCTTCCAGCTCATGCGCGATGTAGCCCGCGCTGAACACGCTTGTGGTGAAGCCGACCAGCGCGCCGACGATCAGGAAGACCGTGTTGAGGTCGTCGACCAGCAGATAAAGCGTCGGCTCCGGTCGGTGCGAATAGAGCAGGCCCGCGCAGACCAGCGTGCAGGCGCAGACCAGCGCATTGAGAGTCGCCGACACCCGGTATCCGGGAATCGTCGCCAGCAGCAATGCACCGGCTGCCGGGACGGTCAGCAACCCGGTCAATGCCAGGACACCGATCGACGCGGTCACGCCGACTCACCCCGCGACATGTCGAGGGCGCGCACATCGACGGAATCGAAGCGCTCGCGGATGCGGAACAGGAACATGCCGATGACGATAAAGGCAATCAGCACCGAGAAGGCGACGCTGATCTCGACGACGAGCGGCATGCCCTGCGCACCCGTCGCGGCGAGCACCAGCCCGTTTTCCAGCGACATGAAGCCGATAATCTGGCCGACGGCATTGCGGCGCGTGACCATCATCAGGAGGCCCAGCAGTACGATCGACAGGGCGAACGCCAGGTCCTCGCGCACGAATGCCCCGGCAGATTCCGTCACCGGCATCATCACCACGATCGAGAGGGCAACCAGCGCCATCCCGAGCAGCATCGTGGGCCCGATGCTCACGACACTCTCGATCGAGCGGTGGATCCCCAGGCGCACGACGATCCGATGCAACGCAACTGGAATGACGACGCCCTTGAAGGCCAATGCGATCAGGGCCGTGATGAACAAGTGCGGCGCACTCTGCACATAGGCCTGCCATGCCACCGAGAACGCCAGCACCCACGAATGCAGTGCGAAGATGTTGATCAGGGCGGACATTCGATCCTGATAGAGCAGCAGGAAGCTGACCAGAACCATCGATCCCGCCAGCAGATGGGCGATGTCGGTTTCGAGTGGCGTCATTGCGAGACTCGCGAGACGAACAACAGGATTGCTCCCAGCAGACCGAGCATCAGCGCCATGCCCAGAAACTCGGGCACGCGAAACACACGCATCTTCGCAATCGCCGTCTCGAACACGACCAGCCCGAACCCGAGCACAGCCAGTTTGAACGCGTACGCTCCCAGCCCCACTGCATAGGCGACCACGTCATTGCCAGCGAGCGTGGTTCCCCACGGGGCGAACATGCAGGCGATGAGAGACAGGTAGAGCAGGAGCTTGAGCGACGCTGCCGCCTCGATTACCGCCAGATGCCGGCCCGAGTATTCGAGAATCATCGCCTCGTGCACCATCGTGAGCTCGAGGTGCGTCGCGGGATTGTCCACCGGGATGCGGGCGTTCTCCGCGAGCGCGACGATGATCAGCGCGATGAGCGCGAGGGCGAGTGAGATGCTCAACCCGATGTCGGGGCCCGCCATGTAGGTCGAGATCGACGACAGCTGGGTCGAGCCCGCGAACAGGGACACCGTAAAGACCACGAGCAGCATCGCCGGCTCCGCCAGCGATGCGAACATCATCTCGCGACTGGATCCCAGCCCGCCGAAACTGGTGCCCACGTCGAGTCCGGCCAGCGCCAGGAAGAAGCGCGCGGTACCGAGCAGCGCCACGATGACGATGACATCCGCGGCGGCACTGAACGTGAGTCCGGCAGCGAACGTGGGTATGAGCGCCGCCGCGACCCAGGTTGTCGCGAAAATCGCATAGGGGGCGATCCGGAACAGCCACGATGCGTTGTCGGCGACGACGGCTTCCTTGCGGATCAGCTTCAACAAATCACGATAGGGCTGGAAGATCGAGGGACCGCGACGGCGGAGCAGCCGCGACCTGATCCTGCGCGTCACTCCCGACAGCAAGGGCGCCATCACCAGCACCAGGACGAGCTGCGCGAATTGCGTGTACCAGCCGTGCATCATCGCCACGTCCCGATGATGATCAGCAACAGGACCAGCGCCACGAAGACCAGCGTCAGGTACTTGCGAATGGTCAGGAACTGGACGGTATTGAGGCGATCGGCGGCCCAGTTCACGAAACGAATCACGGGCTCGTAGAAGGCTTCCCAGAAGGTGTCGTGAACCTCGAGCTCGAGCCTGGCTGTGCCCGTGTCACCGGGCTTGGGCATCGTAACGCGCTCGCGCGCGCGGAACACCGCGCTGCCGAACACGCGGCGAATCGGCTGGGCGAAGCTGGTGGAGCTGTATTGCGTCACCGGACTCGGGTCCGGAAACCCGCAGTCCCAGGCTGGAGATCGCCGCAGGCTGTGCGAAGCGAAACGCCTCACGATCATCGCGGTCAGCACCGCGGCGATGCTGATCATCACGAACACCAGCCAACCGTTGTAGGCACTGCGAGCGGGGTCGATCGGCGCGATGCGCAGCCAGGGCTGATCGCTCTGCCCGGCAAGTTCCGAGCCCACCATCGCCTGGCTGACCGGCGCGAGGCTGTCGATCACGAAGCCCGGCAGGACACCCGCGCCGAGACACAGCGCCGCGAGCAACAGCATTGCGCCCAACGACCACCGGTCAGTTTCACTGGCGGACGCCGCCGCGGGAGCGCGGGGGCGGCCGAGGAATGTCGAGCCGAAGGCTTTGACGAAACACGCTGCTGCCAACGCGGCGGAGCATGCGAGCGTGGCGCCGATGGCCGGGATCAGCAATCGCGGTATCCACTGCGGCAGTTGTGGACTGAGGAGGATCGCCTGAAACGTGAGCCACTCGGACACGAAGCCGTTGAACGGCGGCAGCGCCGAGATCGCGATGCAGCCCGCAAGGAACGCCAACGCCGTGACTGGCATGCGATGGATCAACCCGCCCAGTCGCTCCATGTCGCGCTCTCCCGTGGCGCCCAGGACCGCACCCGCACCGAGAAACAGGAGGCTCTTGAAGAGCGAGTGGTTGAAGACGTGAAAGACGGCGGCGATGAGCGCGAGCGCGGCCGCCACCTCGAGACCGCTCGCTTCGAACGCCAGGGCGAGACCGAGCCCGATGAAGATGATGCCGATGTTCTCCACGGTGTGATACGCCAGCAGGCGCTTGAGGTCGTGCTCCATCAGCGCATAGAGCACGCCGAGCAGCGAAGTGACTCCGGCCACGAGCAGGACCGGAATGCTCCACCACCAGGAAGGTGGGCCGGCCAGATCGAAGACGATGCGGATGAATCCATACACCGCCACCTTGGTCATCACACCGCTCATCAGTGCGGACACGTGGCTCGGGGCCGCCGGATGCGCCAGCGGCAGCCATGCGTGCAGCGGGACCAGGCCGGCCTTGGATCCGGCTCCGATCAGCGCCAGTACGAGCACGATGGCGGCAGGTGCAAACGCGGTCGTCTGCCGCATCGTGTCGAATGAGTAACCGCCCTCAGGGCCGGCGAGCACGCCAAAGGCCAGCAGCAGCGTCAATGCTCCGCCCGTCGCCATGATGAGATACACAAGTCCCGCGCGGCGGTTGCTCTCGCTGCGATCCTCGCTGACCACCAGCGCCCACGAAGCGAGCGACATGAATTCCCATCCCACCAGGAACGAGAACGCATCCTGCGCCAGCAGCACCAGGTTCATTCCGGCGATGAATGCCGGGTAGAACGGCACGACGCGCTGCGGCTCGCTCGCGTGCGTGCCGTAGCCGATCGCGTATGTGCTCACGATGGCCGTCGTCAGGTTGACGATAACGGCGAAGGCCGCACTCAGCGCATCGAACCCGAGCTTCGTTCGCCCCAGCGGCTGCCCGATGGGAAGCTCGATCGCCACGACTCCCGATCCCGGCACGAGCAACGCGTGGAGCGCAACGGCGGCAAGCGCTGCGCAGACGAGTGCGCACGAGCCGTAGATGACCTGGCCGCCGGAAGTGCGTCGTGCGGCCGGAATGCCCAGCAGCGCAAGCAGCAGCAGCAGCCCGACACCAGAGGCGGCGTATTGGTTCAGAAGGAACGGGTTCACGCCGAATTGACGACCGGGGAATGATTGGCGGCGGAAGGGCTACCGTCGCTGCATGGTGCACTGGTCATCGCGGTGCCAATTATGCACCTAACGCCGGATTTCTGCGTCTTTCGTCTCGCGGATGAAGAGAAATCCAACGATGCCCGTCAGTGCGGCCACTATGATCGGGTACCAGAGCCCGTAGTAGATGTTGCCGGACTTGACCACGAGTGCGGCAGCAAGAAACGGCAGAAAGCCACCGAACCAGCCATTGCCGATGTGATACGGCAGGCTCATCGAGGAATAGCGGATCCGCGTCGGGAAAAGTTCCACCAGGAACGCGGCGATCGGACCGTACACCATCGTGACGTAGATCATGAGAATGACGAGCAGCAGCACCGTCATCGGTCGATTCACGCGCGCAGGATCCGCCGCCGCCGGATAGCCGCTCTCCACGAGTGCCGCGCGATAGGCGGCCTCGTCGAAACCGTGCAAAGTCCGGCCCGCAATCGTCGTCACAACATCGTAACGACCGCTGTAAGGCAACGACTCATAGCTCAATCCCGCCTTGGTCAGAAAGTCGCGCGCGCGGTCGCAGGAGGTGGTGGGTTTCTCGAAGATGTTGAAGTGGCAATCGCGCGCCGCCACGGTGATCGCCGCGCGTTGCTGAAAGTCCGCGAGCGCCGGATTCGCATAGTGCGAGAGACCGTTGAAGATCGGGATGTACGTGAGTGCGGCCAGCAGGCACCCGGCCACCAGAATCGGCTTACGACCGATTCGATCCGAAAGCCTGCCGAACAGGATGAAAAACGGCGTGCCGATGACGAGCGCAATCGCGATCAGCATGTAGGCCAGCTTGAAATCGAGCTTGAGCGTGTTCTGGAGAAAGAAGAGTGCATAGAACTGGCCGGTGTACCAGACCACGCCCTGCCCGGCCGTTGCGCCGAAGAGCGCCAGCAGCACCAGCTTGAGATTGGTCCACCGCCCGAAACTCTCCGTGAGCGGCGCGCGCGAGTGCCGGCCCTGCGCCTTGAGCTCGACGAAAACCGGCGACTCCTCGAGCCTGAGGCGGATGTAGACCGAAATCGCCAGCAGGATCACGGAGAACAGGAACGGCACCCGCCAGCCCCAGTCCTTGAAGCCCTCGTCGCCGAATACCAGGCGACAACCGAGAATCACCGCGAGCGACAGAAAGAAGCCCAGTGTCGCGGTGGTCTGAATCCAGCTCGTGTAGTAGCCGCGCTGGCCGTGCGGCGCGTGTTCCGCGACGTAGGTCGCGGCGCCTCCATATTCGCCACCGAGCGCCAGCCCCTGCGCCAGTCGCAACGTTACGAGCAGCACCGGCGCCCAGATCCCGATCTGCGCATAGGTTGGCAGCACACCGACGAGCGCGGTGGCCGAGCCCATGACCACGATGGTGATCAGGAACGTGTACTTGCGCCCGACCAGATCGCCGATGCGGCCGAAGACGAGCGCGCCGAGCGGTCGTACCGCGAATCCGGCACCAAAGGTGGCGAGGCTGGCGAGAAACGCGGCCGTCTCATTTCCGGGCGGGAAGAACAGCGTACCGAAGAAAACCGCGAGCGTGCCGTAAAGATAGAAATCGAACCATTCGAACACGGTGCCGAGAGATGAAGCGAAGATGACGCGCCGGTGGGCGGTGTCGACACCGAACGGTACCGGGTTTGGCTTATTGGTCATCTGAGCTCTCCAGTGAGGTCGTACAAATGGCCAATAAGCCAAACCCGGTACCGCTCCCGCTGTTGTAGCGACGTTACTCTACCCATTGCGACGGAGTTTGGCCCAGTTCATCATCGCCTCGATGCGTGGAAACCACGTTATGCAAACCAGCGGCGTCGAATCGAGCGTCAACTATCTCGAGCCGATGGATGAGCTGCCGGTGTTCTATTCCGAGAAGTACCAGCAGAACAACCTGAAGCTCGCTGCCCACACGATCTGCGTCCACGATGCGCGCGCCATCCAGCAGCGGCTCTCGCTCGACCGCGAAGGATTCCGGCTGGTCGACCATCCGAGCGCGGTGAAGAGCTTTCGCGATTCCGAAGAGGTACAGCGTGTCTACCGGCCGGAGATCGAGCGGCTGATGGCCGACGTCACGGGCGCTCGGAAGGTGTTGGTGACCGGGCCCGTATTGCGGTGGGGTGAACGGTCGCAGGATTCCGGAACCCTGCTCAACTCGCGCCCGGCGCGCTTCGTCCACGTCGACTACAGCCGCAAGTCGTTCGAAGACTTTGCCCGCCAGCATCTGGCGAACGCCGGCGTGCAGGATTCCGACTACTGGCTCACCGGCCGTTTTGCCGCATTCAACATCTGGCGCGTGCTCTCACCACCGCCCCAGGATGTGCCTCTCGGTGTCTGTGAAGCCCCGAGCGCGCGCCTCGAGGACGCGATCACGGGTATGGCCGTGATCGATCCTCCTGGTGGGTCCGAGCTCCGGTTCGAGTCCTCGCTGTACCGGTTCAATCCCGATCACCGCTGGTATTACTTCTCGAACATGCGGCCGGACGAGGCGCTCGTCTTCAAGGCATTCGATTCCGATCGCAGCGCCGTTCAGGGCTGCCCGCACAGCGCCTTCAACGACCCAACCTGTCCGGCGGACGTCGAGCCGCGCGCCAGCGTCGAGATCCGCGCCTACGTCTATTTCGGCTGACCCGCTTCGCACAGCGTGAACACAGTGACGGATCGGCTGCGGTCACACGTCGCACGGTGCGCGCATAGGTACACCGCGTAGCGACTAGGTATTTCTACGAGCACTCATTCTGCGTTGAATTTGCTAACTTCGATAAGGGTACGTATTGGAGAATTCCGATGACATTCACTTTCCGCTCGATTACCACGGCGCGCGCGCTCATTCTCGCGCTGGCAGCTGCGGCGATTTTTGCGCCCTCACTCCAGGCAGCCCAGCCCGCGTCTGAAGACCCCGCGGCGCTTGCCGCGACATACGCCAAGCAGGCGGCCGATTTCCGCGCAAGCGCCCAGCAGCACATCAAGATGGCACAGATGCATAAGGCCGGCGCCGGCAGCCCCAAGATGGATCACGAAAGCGTCGTTCAGCACTGCGAACGCATATCAGAGAACTTGCTTGCAGCGGCGAAGGAAAGCGAGGCGCTTGCGGAGTCCTATCGCAAGATTGCCGAGACGAAGTAACCCTGCCCCCGGACGCCCGGCGACTGTCTCGCCACAAGCGTCATGTCGGTAGTCTTGGCGCGGCGCCTGTCAGTGACGGCACCGCGCTCAGTTAGCCAGCGCCAAAATGCCTCCGAGCGGGTTGGCACGGCACACGGTGTCATAATCAAATAATAGAGAAATGGCCTGACGGCCGCAGTTGCGATCCCGCGCCGCCGTCTTTGCCAGCCGATCCCGGATCCTATCCGTACTCTCCTCAGTTCACGTGTCGGCACGGTGGAGTGGCGATCTCGCTGTATCCGGGCGAGAATAACGCGCATCGACAGAGAGACTTGCATGCGCAGCGTATATGCCCGGATAGCCACAGGGTTAGCCTTGCTGACACTGGCCGTGGTCGGAAGGAGCGCGGAGACCCCGACTCCGCAGGCAATCACCGTCTTTGCCGCCGCGTCGCTGGCCGACGCCGTCACGGAACTGGCGGCCCGCTATGAGCGCGATACGGAGAGTCCCGTCAGGCTGTCATTTGCATCGAGCTCCACTCTTGCCCGCCAGATCGAGAACGGCGCCGGTGCCGACGTATTCCTGTCGGCCGACGAGGAATGGATGGCTTATCTCGATGAGCGCCGCCTCGTCGCGGCCGGGACGTGGGTGAGACCCATCGGCAATCGGCTGGTGATGGTCGCGCCGACCGATCGGGCCCGCGCGGTCGAGCTCAGCAAAGGCTTCAACCTCCTGGCTATTCTCGGCGACGGCCGGCTGTCGACCGGGGATCCTGCGCACGTCCCGGCGGGCCGTTACGCGCAGCAGGCTCTTCGATACTTCGGTGTGTGGGAAACCGTCGAGCGGCGGCTCGCACGCGCAGAGAATGTCCGCGCAGCGCTGGCGCTGGTCGAGCGCGGTGAAGCTCCGCTCGGCATCGTCTACGCCACGGATGCACGCGCCTCGAAGTCGGTGCGCGTCGTCGCGGAGTTTCCGGCGGCGAGTCACGAGCCGATCCGGTACTCGTTCGCCACCATGTCCGGAAGCGATCGCGCCAGCGTACGGGAGCTGCTTGCATACTTCACATCAGCCGATGGGCTCACAGTCTTTCGCGCGTTCGGCTTTGAGACCCCGTAATCACGATGTTCACACCTGATGAATGGCAGGCATTAGGGCTCAGCCTCGAAGTGGCGGCGCGCAGCGTGCTCGTCAGCCTGCCATTTGCGATTGCGGTCGCGTGGTTGCTGGCCAGGCGGCGATTTCTCGGCCGCACACTGCTCGATGCCGCGTTCCACCTGCCGCTGGTGCTGCCACCCGTCGTCGTGGGCTATTTCCTGCTGGTAATATTCGGCAGCCGCGGGCCCGTTGGTGCGTGGCTCAACGAACAATTCGGCCTGCGACTCGTCTTCACCACTGCGGGGGCGGCGCTCGCCACGGCGGTCATGTCGTTTCCGCTGGTCGTGCGGGCCATCCGCCTTTCGATCGAGAATATCGATCCCGGACTGGAAGCGGCAGCGCGCACGCTCGGGGCGCGCGGCTGGGATCGCTTCTTCAGCATCACGTTGCCGCTCACGCTCCCGGGCATCCTGGCTGGGGTGATCGTCGCCTTCTCAGCGAGCCTCGGCGAATTCGGCGCGGTCATCACTTTCGTTTCCAACATCCCGGGTGAGACGCGCACGCTGCCACTCGCGCTCTACACGGCGATCCAGACGCCCGATGGCGATGCGGCCGCGTTGCGAATCGCTGCCTTGTCCGTCTCTCTCGGTCTCGCCGGACTGTTGTTGTCGGAATGGCTCGCACGCATCGTGCGTCGCCGGTTGGGTCCTTAGCATGCTCGAGTTCGACTGCAGCCTGAAACGCGGTGACTTCTTGCTCGAAGTGGCGTTCTCGGCGCCGAGTCCGGGTGTGACCGCGCTCTTCGGCCGGTCGGGCGCGGGCAAGTCGACCCTCGTTGCGCTGTTGTCCGGGCTGCTCACGCCCGCGCGCGGCCGCATCGTGAGCGAGGGCGCCGTGCTTCTCGATTCCGCCGCTGGCGTGAATGTAGCCGCGGAGGAGCGGGCGGTCGGCTGCGTCTTTCAGGATGCGCGGCTCTTTCCGCACCTGAACGTCCGCCACAATCTCGAATACGGCCTGCGACGCGTTCGTGGGCGAGAGGCGCCGATACGCTTCGACACCATCGTCGACCTGCTGGGACTCTCGGCAATGCTCGCGCGTCGTATCCGCGAGCTGTCGGGCGGCGAACGTCAACGCGTGGCTCTGGGTCGTGCGTTGCTCGCACAACCCCGGCTGTTGCTGCTCGATGAACCGCTGGCGTCCCTCGACGCCGAACGTCGCGACGAGGTCCTTCCCTATCTCGAGAGGCTGCGCGAACAGCTGGGAATACCGATCGTTTACGTGAGCCACGATTTCGACGAGGTATTGCGGCTCGCGGAACACCTGGTACTGCTCGACCGCGGCCGGATGGTGGCGAGTGGCCCCGTGCGCGAGATGTGCCTGTCGGAACACCTGCACGCGATCGTCGGTGCCAGCGTCGTTGGCACCGTGCTCGACGGGATCGCCGAGCGGATCGATTCCGCAGAGCGCCTGGCCACGATCCGGTGCGATGAGTTGTTCCTGCGGGTCGCGCTCCCGCAGGTCGAACCCGGCAGCCACGTGCGTCTCTATGTTCCCGCCGATGATGTATTGATCGCGCTCGAGCCGCCGCGCAACGTGAGCGCCCGCAACGTCCTGTCGGTTGAGATCACGCGTCTCGAGATTCTGAACGGGTCAGTCCTGGTCCACCTGGCCGTTGCCGGAACCGCGCTGCTTGCACGAATCACGCACAGCGCGGTTCGCGAGCTCGATCTCAGGGCCGGCAAACGTTGCTTTGCTCTCGTGAAAGCGGTTGCGGCTCAGGGCCGTCGCTTCGATCGACGGGCGGCGGGTCCGTGACGCCGGCTCACAGGCCGCCTCGTCGATCGCAGCTTTGCCCCGGTGCGCAAGCGTTTCTTGCGCGCCCGGCGCACCCATGGCGCCAGTTGGCGTCGCGCCACGGACTCGAGCGCGCCCTGAAGTGCCCGGAATCGCGCCACCAGCTCTCGCCCCGCAGCGGTCAATCGGGCGCCGCCGCCGTGGCTTCCGCCGGTGGCAGTTTCGAACACCGGTGCATCGAGAGCCCGATTCAGGCTTTCGAGCTTGAGCCAGGCTTGCCGGTAACTCATGTTCATGGCCCGGGCGGCACCGCTGATCGAGCCATGGCGTCCCACCAGGCCGAGAAGCTCGACCTTTCCCGGCCCAATCGATTCGCCGTTGGGCAGATCGATGCGAAAACGGATCAGGTGCATGAACGGATTGCCCCTCGATGGCCCACCGGATAGCCAGCCGCCGGCACGGATAATAAGATACGCCCCTCGCGAATGAGCGATTGCCAGATCGGGCTGAAACAAGCCCAGGAGAATGACATGAAGACCCTGATTGTTGCCTTGATAGCCGCTTCGGGACTGTACGGTGCGGTCGCTCGCGGCGCGTGCGCATACCCTAAGGCTCCGGAGAGCATTCCCGATGGCGAAACCGCCACCAAGGAAGACATGCTTGCCGCGAAACAGGCCATCGGTAAGTACAACGACGAAATGACCGCCTATCTGAGCTGCATCAAGCTCGAGAGCGACGAGGACCTCGCCGCCATGGAAAAGGAGGCCGACTCGAGCGCAGAAGGAAAGAAGGCCCTCGCCGCGAAGAAGCAGGACTATGAGCTCAAACACACGCAAAAGCACAACGCCGCGGTGGACGAAGTCACTTCCGTAGTGGAACGCTTCAATGAGCAGGTGCGCCTCTTCAAGAAGAAGCAGAGCGGCTGACATGCGCCCCCGCTGACCACCCGCGAGCCGGCAACGGCTCGCGCGAGCCATGCTTTCACCCGCCGAAGCCGAAGCGCTCATCCAGCAGCACCTCACGTGCCTGCCGATCGAGTCGCTGCCGCTCCCGCAATGCATGGGATCGGTGCTGCGTGAAAACGTCTACGCCGAACGCGATCAACCGCCGTTTGATCGGGTTGCGATGGACGGCATAGCGGTGAACAGCAGCGTATCCCGGAACAGCCGGCGCACGTTCCGAATGCAGGGGATGCAGGCCGCCGGCGAACCACCGATGCGGTTGTCGGCCGGCGATGCGTGCATCGAAGTCATGACGGGCGCCGTGCTGCCGCAGGGTTGCGATGCCGTCATCCCGGTCGAGCAGATCGAGCTGGCCGACGGACAGGCGAGTCTCAAGTCCGGCACAGAGATCGTGGGCTGGCAGAACGTGCACCGCCGCGCCACTGACGGCCGTCAGGGTGAATTGTTGCTCAAGGTTGGGATCTTGTTGCGCGCTCCGGAGATTGCGGTGGCCGCCTCGGCTGGAATGTCGCGCGTGCGGGTCAGCAGCCAGCCGACGGTGATCGTGATCTCCACCGGCAACGAGCTGGTCGAGCCCGGCGAGCCGATTCTGTCCCACCAGGTCCGCCGTTCGAATGCCTACGGGATCGCCGCGGCGTTGCGCCAGCGCGGATTCGTGCGCGTGGCGGATGATCACCTGCCGGACGATCTGAAGATCCTGCGCGAGCGACTCACACGCCACCTCCACACGCACGACGTGTTGATCCTGAGCGGCGGCGTGTCGATGGGCCGATTCGATCTGGTGCCCAAGGTGCTCGAGGAACTCGGTGTGCGGCTGGTGTTCCACCGCATCGCCCAGCGGCCGGGCATGCCGATGTGGTTTGGTGTCGCGGAGAGCGGCCAGGCCGTATTTGCGCTGCCAGGGAATCCGGTCTCGACCCTGGTGTGCCTCGCCCGTTATGTCCTGCCGGCGCTGTACCAGGCGATGGGGCAGGATGCCCCGGCGGTCGAGCGGATTGCGATCTCTGAGGCCGTCGAGTTCAAGGCATTGATGGCCTTCTTTCTTCCGGTCACAGTGAACTACGATGACTGGGGCCGGCCCTGGGCCGTGCCCAAGCCCACGCATGGTTCCGGGGATTTCACGTCGCTGGCGGGTACCGATGGCTTCGTGGAACTCCCGCCCGGCCCCAATGTCTGGCCGAAAGGGTTCGTGACGCGAATGTATAGATGGTAAAGGAGGAGAATGGTTGACAGTTGACGGTTGACGGTTGACAGCAAGAGGTGGAATGAGCTTCTTGCCCTGTCAACCGCCAACTGCCAGCCGTCAACTGCACCACACGATGTCCGAATCGATCATCTCCATTCACGGCAAAGATACGCTGGTCGACACTCGTGCTCGCGCACTGCACGACCTGCGCATATCGGTCATGGACCGCTGCAATTTTCGCTGCCCGTACTGCATGCCGCGCGAGACCTTCCACGAGAACTACCAGTTTCTTAAATCGAACGAGCGCTTATCGTTCGAAGAGATCGTGCGTCTGACGCGACTGTTCGTGTCACTCGGAGTTCGCAAGGTGCGGCTCACCGGAGGCGAACCTTTGCTGCGCGCGAATCTTCCGGACCTGGTGGGCGAGCTGACGTCTCTCGCCGGGGTCGAAGACGTTGCCCTGACGACCAACGGGATGCTGCTCGCGAAGTATGCGGCCGAGCTCAAGGCAAACGGGTTGAAGCGCATCACCGTGAGCCTCGACAGTCTCGCTGAAGAGATCTTCAGAAAGATGAGCGGCGGATTCGGTGGCCTCGAGCAGGTGCTCGCCGGAATTCGCGCGGCGCAGGAAGCCGGCCTGACGCCGGTCAAGATCAACGCGGTGGTGGAGCGCGGCCTCAACGATCACACGGTGCTCGATCTGGTGGAGCATTTTCGGGGCACCGGTGTCATCGTGCGCTTCATCGAGTACATGGATGTCGGCAACCGCAACCACTGGAGCCTCGATCGCGTGGTGCCCTCGCGCGAGCTCATGCAACGGATCCAGGCGCGTTGGCCGTTGCGTGCGGTCGCCGAGAACTATCGCGGTGAAGTTGCTGAACGCTACGTGTTCGACGATGGCGCAGGCGAGATCGGCTTCATCTCCTCCGTGACGGAACCCTTCTGCGGCGCTTGCTCCCGCGCACGGCTGTCATCGGACGGCGTGCTTTACACGTGCCTGTTCGCGACTCAGGGGCATGACCTGCGGACGGCGCTCAGGCAGGGAGCGACCGATGAGCAACTGCTCGAAAAGATTCGCGGCATTTGGCGCGCGCGCACGGATCGTTACAGCGAGTTGCGGGCCACGTCACACGACCAGTCGCAGAAGAAGGTCGAGATGTACTACATCGGCGGGTGACGCATGAGTACGTTGTCGCATGTCGATTCCAGCGGCCGCCCGACGATGGTCGATGTCAGCAAGAAGGAGGCGACGTACCGGACGGCAGTGGCGCAGTCGACGGTGCGCTTGCCGCCGTCGGTTGCCGAGGCGCTGGCAGGTACGGGCTTCAGAACGGCGAAGGGGCCGGTGTTCGATACCGCGATCGTCGCAGGCGTCATGGCCGCCAAGCGCACGCACGAATTGATTCCGTTCTGTCATCCGCTCGGCATCGAGAACTGCAAGATCGAAATCCGCTTAGACGGCGCAACGGACGTCCTGATTCGCTGCACGGTGAGCGTGCACCACAAGACCGGCGTCGAAATGGAGGCTCTGACGGGCGCATCGATTGCGGCGCTCACGATCTACGACATGTGCAAGGCGCTCTCACACGACATCGTGATCGCGGAAACGCGCCTTCTGGAGAAGAGAGGGGGAAAGAGTGACACTTGAAAAGTGAGTAGTGAGTAGCCAGAAGCCGTGTCCGGCCAACTTCTGACCCCTCACCCCTCACTACTCACCCCTCACTACTCACCGCTCACCACTCACCAATGCGCAACTCGACACCCATCATCTACGGTCTCGTGCTCGCTGGCGGCGCTAGTACGCGCATGCAGCGCGACAAGGCTGCCCTGCTCTATCACGGCAAGCCGCAACTGCGATGGACGTACGATCTGCTCACCGAGGTCTGTCAGCGCGTATTCGTCTCGGTGCGCGCGAACCAGACGTGCGATCCCGTGCGTGCCGGGCTGCCGCAGATCGTCGATCGCCTGGAAGGGAAGGGTCCGATCGCAGGCATCGCCGCCGCGCAGGAGGCTCATCCCGAAGTCGCGTGGCTGGTCGTGGCCTGCGATCTGCCGTTCCTGAGCCGTGCGACGCTCGATCACCTGCTCACCCATCGTGACCCGGCCCGCTGTGCCACGGCTTATCGCAGCAGTCACGATTCCCTGCCCGAACCTTTGTGCGCAATCTACGAGCCGTCTGCCCGTCCCGCGATCGAGACCTATGTGGCGGCGGGAAAGAATTGCCCCAGGAAATTCTTGTTGAACGCCGATGCGTCCCTGCTCGATCAGCCGGATCCACACTCGCTCGACAACGTCAATACGATCGAAGAGCATCGCGCCGCTGCGCGCACGCTTGGGGCATAAGTGGCCGCAAGCACTCGCACGATCCGGGTTCAGTATTACGCGCTGCTCCGCGAGCAGGCGGGGCGCAATGAAGAGCGCCTGGTCACCTCTGCGGCGACACCGGCAGAGCTCTACGCGGAATTGTCGCGACGCTATCCCTTCAGCCTGGCGCGCGAGCAGCTCAAGGTCGCGGTGAACGCCGAGTTCGCCGACTGGTCCGTCGCGCTCAATGACAACGACTCGATCGTGTTCATACCTCCGGTGGCCGGTGGATGAGCGCCTTTCGTTTCAGTACGACGACGATCGACGTAGCCTCATTGCGAGACGCGCTCGCGGATCCGGCTGCCGGCGGCTATGCGGCGTTCGAAGGCTGGGTGCGCAATCACAACGACGGCCAGGCCGTGACGCGGCTCGAATACGAAGCATTCGAGGCACTGGCGGCGAAGGAAGGCGAGCGGATCGTGGACGAAGCCCGCCGGCGCTTTTCGGTTCTCAGCGCCGCCTGCGTGCATCGCGTCGGGAGACTTGAGATTGGCGAGCTTGCGGTGTGGGTGGGTGTAAGTGCTCATCATCGCGACGAGGCATTCGCGGCGTGTCGTTACATCATTGATGAGGCCAAACACCGCTTGCCGATCTGGAAGAAGGAGCATTACGTCAGCGGCGACTCGGGATGGGTGAATTGCGAGCGCTGCGCGGAACATGAGCCCTCACCCCAGCCCTCTCCCGCAGGCGGGAGAGGGAGTGGAGCCTCACCCCAGCCCTCTCCCGCAGGCGGGAGAGGGAGCGAAGCTCTCCCCCCTCTCCCCTCTGGGGAGAGGGCTGGGGTGAGGGGCGTGTCACCCGACTACTCACGACAGATCATTCTCGACGGCATTGGCCCGGCCGGACAGGCGAAGCTGCGCGCCAGTCGTGTCCTCGTTGTCGGCGCAGGCGGCCTCGGCGCTCCTGTGCTGTCCTACCTCGCGGGCGCGGGTGTCGGAACGATCGGCATCGTCGACGGCGACGTGCTCGACGCCAGCAATCTGCATCGTCAGCCCCTCTACGCTCTGGCCGATGT
>Ga0180104_1000021_pt1 | contig 50722 bp, 49 predicted proteins | sample EasRiv730_16_1Da_FD_121791 | JGI IMG/M metagenome (GOLD analysis project Ga0180104, IMG submission 121791) | Soil microbial communities from meander-bound floodplain in the East River, Colorado, USA - East River metaG ERMLT730_16_1Da | ecosystem: Environmental > Terrestrial > Soil > Floodplain ... | reverse complement strand
TGGTTCCTGCCCTCGTATGGCTTGGCCAAGTACTGCCCTCTAACAACGCGTTGAAGCGAACGCGGGGCGGATAAAGTGCCAGCATCCAGAACACAGTGGCGCGTCGCTCAACGCGGACGTTAGCCGAGAGAGCTGCGATGAACTTCGACGCCAATTCTTTACGCAAAGTGGTCGAGGAATACGTCTCGCTCGTTGAGTCGCCCGACCTTCGAGCCGAGTTGAGACTCAAGTCACTTCCGCGGGTACTTGACCGGCTGGCGTCGGCGGTTCATGAGGTGAGTTTCACCTACGACGAGACGGATTACCCCGATGCTCCGGACGTTGATTACGAATCGATTTACGCGCTGGTTCGAGAGCGCTTTCCTCAACTGGGCCACTACAATCTAGCGGATCCGATGACACGGCGAATCGGAGAGGCCTCGATCGTCGTCGGTGACGGAATCGATGACATTGCGGATATCTTGCGTGATCTAAAGGAAGTCCTTTGGTGCTGGGATCACACGAGCGTCGACGACGCGCTCTGGCACTTCACGCAATCCCACAGTTCACACTGGGGGTTACATCTGCGCGAGCTTCAATACTATCTACATGTCTTGGCGTCAGGGGTCGATGAAACTGTCGGCTAACAACCGGTTGCAGCGGCCCGTGAGGAATAAAGTGCCAGCATCCAATTGTCAGCGTGCGGCCGCTGAACCGGGACGTTAGACGGCGAAGGAGAGTCGTGATGTTTTGGCGAATTCTCGTCCTGGCAATTCTCGTAGTCCCAGGCGTTGCGCCGGGTAAGAACCTTTGTCCAGCACTTCCCGCTGCCGTCGACGCCATGGACATGTCTGAGTCGGATTTCACTCTGGAGCTCTATCGTGAATCCATAGACTTTCTGCGTAATCGCGTGATCAATGCGCTTGATACTCATGCATCTCTCGAGGCGCTCGAGGGCGATACCCACTTCTGGATTGAATATCAGAATAGTGTGAGGGCGATTGAAGGGTATGTTCTGCGGCAGCGTGCCATCTATGACGGCGGCTCAGCCGTTGCGGCTTTTTGCGAGTTCCTTGAGAAGTCGCACTGGTCTGACTGACGTCGCCGTCTAACAACCGGTTGCAGCGGCCCGTGAGGAATAAAGTGCCAGCATCCAATTGTCAGCGTGCGGCCGCTGAACCGGGACGTTAGACGGCGTGAGGGGCCCATGCGGAACACGTGGTCTTGACCCGCGTCCGAGCCGGCTCAAGCCAAGGGATCGTGGGCATGCTCAATAGACTCGAACAGGGTCGCGAGTCCTACCGGCGTCGAGCGTGGGGTGATGCCTACCAGTCGCTCTCGCTCGCAGATCAGGCGACTCCCCTGGGAATCGAAGATCTCGAACTGCTGGCGACAGCGGCGTACCTGACCGGCCGAGACGTCGAGTTTCACAGACTCCTCGATCGTGCTCATCATGCACATCTGGAGGCCGGCGACCGAGTGCGCGCCGCCCGCGGTGCCTTCTGGTTGGGTCTCAATCTTTTCCTTCGAGGCGAGACGGGTCAAGCGAGCGGATGGCTCGCGCGGGCGCAGCGGCTCGTCGAGGGCCATGACTGCGTGGAGCAGGGTTACCTGCTACTGCCACTCGCCGAGCAGCATCTCGCCGAATGCAACGGTGACGCCGCGCACACGACCGCAGCCAGCGCCGCCGAGATCGGTGATCGCTTTGGAGACGCAGACCTGATCGCGTGCGCCCGTCACCTGCAGGGCCGGGCTCTGATCCGACAAGGGCAGGTCCCGGCCGGGCTCGCGCTTCTCGACGAGGCCATGCTCGCGGTCGTCGCGGGAGAGCTGTCGCTCATCATTACCGGTTTGATCTATTGCAGCGTAATTGACGCCTGCCAGCAGGTCTACGCGTTGAGTCGTGCCCGCGAGTGGACCGCCGCCTTGGCTAGCTGGTGCGAGCAGCAGGCCCAGATGGTTGCCTTCACCGGTCCCTGTCTCGTGCATCGCGCTGAGATCATGCAGTTACACGGAGCCTGGTCGGACGCGATGGCAGAGGCATGCCGCGCTTGCGAGCGTTTCTCCCAGGGAGCCGACCGGACGCTTCCTGCCCCGGCGCTCTACCAGCGAGCCGAGCTGCACCGTCTGCGCGGCGAGTTTGCGGCCGCCGAGGAGGCGTATCGAAACGCGAGCCGATCAGGATGGGAACCACAGCCGGGACTCGCCCTGTTGCGGATGGCCCAAGGACGCTCGGACGCGGCGTGCGCAGCGATCCGCCGCGTCTTGAGCGCGGCCACCGGCCCGCTGCCGCGCGCGAAGCTGCTGCCAGCCCAGATCGAAATCATGCTGGCCACGGGCGCCCTTCAGGAAGCGCGCAGTGCCTGCCTCGAGTTGGAGGAGATCGCGGAGAACTTCGACACGGACGTGCTGCGAGCGATGGCCGCGCAGGCGCGAGGCGCAGTCGAATTAGCCGACGGCGATGCTCGGGCCGCGCTCGGCCCACTGCGCCGCGCTTTCGAAGTGTGGCGGCAGGTCGAGGCACCTTACGAGGCCGCACGCGTGCGGGTGCTGATGGGACTGGCGTGCCGCCAACTCGGGGACGACGAGGCGGGCGAGCTTGAGCTCGGCGCGGCCAGAGCCGTGTTCGAGCGGCTGGGAGCCGCGCCGGAGCTCGCTCGCCTCGACTCGCTCGGCAAGCGCGTAGCATCGGCGCGTCGGCACCGATTAACGCCCCGCGAGCTCCAGGTGCTTCGCCTGATCACCGTCGGCAAGACCAACAAAATCATCGCGACCGAGTTGTTTTTGAGCGAGCGAACGATTGACAGACACGTGAGCAACATCCTCACCAAGCTCAACGTCCCTTCGCGGGCGGCCGCCACAGCCTACGCTTACGACCACAAGCTCGTCTGAGCCATCTCACCCCTGGGGAAAACTACTCACACCGCGAGGTGACGGAAACTGGGTGGTTTCGCCGAAGCGCGGGGTTGGGCTCCTGTCGCAAGCTTGATCTGCGGAACGACTTCGCAGCCGAGCGAGGAGGATGCCATGGCCAAGCCCCGCGTACGCATGACGGATCAGAAGGCAACACAGGAGCAGCGCAACCGGCTGCCCACCGGCGGGGGTGTTCGCGAACGGCTGCTGGCAGGGCTCCCCGTCACGGAGCGACGGCTGCAACTCAACGGCGTGTCGACCGCCGTGTTGGAGGGCGGTGACGGACCTCCGGTCGTACTGCTGCACGGCCCGGGAGAGTACGGTGCGAAATGGTTGCGTGTGATCCCGAATCTGGTGACCACCCATCGAGTGATCGCCCCTGACCTACCGGGTCACGGGACCTCAGAGGTGTTCGACGGCCCGCTGGACGCCGATCGCGTGCTCGCGTGGCTCGACAATCTGATTGAGTGCACCTGCCCGACGCCACCTACGTTGGTCGGGCCCGTTCTCGGCGGCGCCATGGCGGCTCGCTTCGCCAGCGACCGTAGCGAGCGACTCAGCAGGCTTGTGCTCGTGGACACGCTCGGTTTGGCGGCGTTTCAGCCGATGCCCGACTTCGGGCTGGCGTTGACCGAATTCATCTCGGAACCGACAGAAGACACGCACGACCGTCTCTGGAGCCGTTGTGCCTTCGACCTCGACGCCATGCGCACTCGGGTCGGCGAGCAGTGGGGGTGGATCAGAGCGTACAACCTTGATCGTGCCCGTACGCCGGGCTTGCGAGCCGCTCAGCACAGCCTCATGGACCAATTCGGGATGCTTGCAATCCCGCCGGCGGACCTGGCGCGCATTGCCGTTCCCACAACCCTCATCTGGGGGCGGTACGATCTCGCGACGCAGTTGCCGATCGCCCAGGCCGCCAGCATCCGCTACGCTTGGCCCTTGCACGTGATCGAGAACGCCGGCGACGATCCGCCCATGGAGCAGCCCGAGGCGTTCCTGGAAGCGCTGCGTACCGCGCTCGGCAATTCGGGCAGAAACGCAGCGGTAATCACTCGGAGACAAGACACGCGGCCGGCATGGGACAAAATCGCGCCAGGCTATGACAGGACCAACACTTGGACGCAGATGTGGATTGCCAGCGAAGGCCTGCGCCGTGCCGGCCTCCGTTCGGGCACGCGGTTCCTGGACGTGGCGGCTGGCAGCGGTGCCCTTAGCATCCCGGCAGCGCGCCTTGGGGCACAGGTACTGGCGACCGACCAGTCTCCCGTCATGCTCGAGCTGCTCGGGGCGCGTGCGCGCAAGGAGGGGCTCAACATCGAGACTCGTGTCATGGACGGCCACGCGCTCGAGCTCGGCGACGACAGCTTTGACATGGACGGATCGCAGTTCGGCGTCATGCTGTTTCCCGACATGCCCAAGGGCATCCGCGAAATGATGCGGGTCATCAAGCCGGGCGGGCGCGTGCTGCTGCACGCGTACGGCGACCCGCACAGGATCGAATTCCTCGTCTTCCTCATCGGCGCTGTTCAGTCCGTCCGCCCCGCTTTCAGTGGTCCCCCGATGGATCCTCCTCCGCTCGAGTTCCAGCTGGCGGATCCGGGCAGGCTGCACAGGGAACTCGCCGCCGCGGGACTCAAGGACGTGAAGGTCGAGACCATCACTGAGACCACGGAGCACAAGACCGGAAAGGACCTGTGGGAGTGGCTGGTGTGGAGCAACCCGATCGTCGAGATGGTGCTCGGCGGTATGCTGAATCTGACGAACGACGAGAGAGGCGTGGTCCAACAGACGTTGGAGAGGATGGTCCGCGAGCGCGCCGGTGGCAGCGATGCCGCCAAGCTGACCAACCCGGTAAACATCGGCATCGGAACAAAGTGAAGGCCTACAGCACCCCGCCAGAACTTGGCCTCTCCATCCGGCTGTAACGCCGCCCAACAAGGGCATGCAGCGGACGCGCTGACGCGCGCCGCTGATACCCGCCGTTAGGCGGCATAGAGACTGGCGATGGCATTTGGGCACCGCGATCACAATGGACCTCTAATCCATGTCTAAACCAGTTTGCACAATTGTTGGCATTGGGCCGAAGAATGGTGCTGCCTTCGCTCATCGATTCGACGATGCGGGCTATCGCATTGCGCTTCTGTCACGCAACACCGATTTCAGCTCGGAACTGGCAAGAAAGTTAAAGGATGCCCGAGCATACGTATGCGATGCCTCCGATCCGGCATCCGTGAGCTCTGCGTTTTCTCAGATACAGGAGCAAATGGGCGACGTAGACGTTCTCATCTATAACGCGGGAAGTGGTAGCTGGCAGACGGTGGAAGAGATTTCCCCGGAGGCCTTCGAGCAGAGCTGGCGAGTGAATGCGTTGGGCGCTCTAGTGGCTTCGCAGCAGGTAATTCCGGCGATGAAGCAGAAGGGCTCAGGAAACATCATCTTTGTGGGAGCTACAGCATCGCTGAGAGGCCGCCCAAAGACCACTGGTTTCGCGGCGGCAAAGGCGGCGCAGAGGAGTCTTGCTCAGTCGATGGCGAAGCACCTTGGCCCGCTCGGAATCCACGTGTCGCTACTTATCATTGACGGCTCAATTGCACCGGCAGGGTCTGTCGAAACCACTCGAGGGGAGCAACTAGATCCCCAGGATATCGCCGAATTGGCTCACTATCTGACGACACAGCCACGCTCGGCTTGGTCTTTCGAAGTCGAGGCGCGGCCGTCCAAGGAATCGTGGTGAGTTGCCAGGGCCAGCGGGGGTCATGGCGTGCCGCCTAACAACGCGTTGGAGCAAACGCGGGAGAGTTAAGGTGCCAGCATCCATTACACAGCAGCGCGTCGCTCAACGCGGACGTTAGGCATCACGTGCGTCTTTGGACAATCCATCCGCGCTATCTCGATTCGCAGGGCCTAGTTGCGCTGTGGCGAGAGGCATTGTTGGCCCGCGCAGTATTGCGTGGACGAACTCGGGGCTATCGCCACCATCCGCAGCTCGCACGCTTTCGCGGACATCGGCAGCCCCGATACGCGATCAACATCTACCTTTCGGCAATTCACGCTGAGGCAAGAGCGCGCGGTTATTCATTTGATGCCAGCAAGATTGGGCCACTGCGTTCGATCGCCCTAATCCCGACGACGAGAGCGCAGATCGCGTATGAATGGCAGCATTTGCTGCAGAAGCTCACCGTCCGTAACCCGGCGTTGCGTCGACGCTTGCGCACTGTCACCTTTCCGCGATGCCATCCGCTATTCAAGCCACGTAGAGGGCCACTCGAATCATGGGAGCGCGTGGGTCGTGACGCCTAACTACGCGATGGAGCGGACTGTGACACGCCAGTGGTTGACGCGCCGAGCTCGCTGTAGCGAGTATGCGCGCTCGTCGCGCCTGCAAGCGGCACGTCCGGCCGCTCACGCGGACGTTCGGCGACTCTCAGTGCCACAGTGACGCCACTACACCTAATCGCGTGGTTCATCATCCGATTCGCGTTAGTGGCAGTGGGCCTGTCGATCTCGCCGAGCTGGGCTCAGCCACCGCAAGGCGCCGTAACGACAGCGCTGCCAAGCGTGTCGGTTGCGGAGCCGCCATCCGGCACCGAGTCTCTGGCCGTGCAGTGGATCAAGGTCGTTGCGCCCGGCCAAGGCGCCATGCTGGCGGCGGTCGCAAGGCCTTCCGGCGCCGGACCCTTTCCGACGGTCGTTCTACTGCACGGGACCCACGGTTTCGCGCGCGAGTATGTCCAATTAGCTGAGGCGCTCGCACACGAGGGACTTCTGGCGGTGGCCGCTTGCTGGTTCTCTCGCGGAAGTGGCGCCGGCGTACGTTTCGTCACTCCGATTGATTGCCTCGAGGCGCCTTCCCAACGCGAAGCGTCGAACCCAGCGACATTGGAAGTCGTCGATATGCTCGTCGCGGCCGCGCGTACGCTGCCGGATGCTCGCCGCGACGCGATAGGGCTGTTTGGTCACTCGCGTGGTGGCGGAGCCGCACTGAACTACGTACTGAGCAGGCGTGATGTCCGAGCCGCCGCACTCAACTCAGCGGGCTATGATCCCAGTGCCTTGGCTGAGCTCGTTTCCCAAGTGAGCACGCCGCTCTTGATCCTTCATGGCACCGCAGATAGTCCCGCAGATGGCGGGTCCGCTTTCACCAATGTACAAATGGCACGTGACTTCGAGGCGGCATTGCGACGGATTGGGAAGCCCGTCGAGGCGCAGTACTACGTGGGGAGCGGGCACAACAGCCTCTTCACGAGCTCCAAGCAGTTCGATGACGAAGCGAAGCGTATGGCCGCGTTCTTCTTGCACAATCTCGAAAACTGAACGTGGCGCTCGCGTGGAACGAAGAGGCGAAGTGCCAGCCGCCGAACAACCGGTTGCAGCGGACGGTGATGGACAAAGTGCCAAGGCACATACGTCGGCGCGCCGCCGCTGAACCGGGGCGTTATACGGCGCGAGTAGCGACGTCGTGACATGAAGGTCCGCGAGGTCATTCGACGGCTTGAGGAAGGCGGGTGGCAGCACGTTCGTACGCGCGGAAGTCATCGGCAATTCCAGCATTCTGTAAAGCGCGGAACAGTGACGGTGGCAGGAAAGTCGAGCATTGACGTGCCGCCGGCACGCTGAATAGTATTCTTAAGAGTGCCGGGCTGAAGAAAACGTAGGAGCGCGTTGCGGAATACCTGGTTGTCGTTGAAAAGGGTGACACGAGTTACGGCGCCTACGTTCCGGACTTGCCGGGATGCGTTGCCGTGGCCGAGACCCGGCGTGAAGTGATGAAATTAATTCGTGCGGGAATCAAGCTGCACATCGAGGCGCTGCGTGAGGCCGGCGATGTCGTACCGCCCCCGACATCAAAGAGCGAAGTCGTCAAAGTACGCGCCGCATAACAACGCGTTGGAGCAAACCGCGCGGCCAGCGGCTTTGGTGAGGTCACAAGGATGTCGAAGCCATCAATAAAGTGCCTTCGTTCTGCGGCAGCGATGCCGCGCGTCGCTCAACGCGGAGCGCTTACGGCTCATTCTCGGTCGGCTCAATGCGGCGATCGCACCTCAGGACATGGATCTTCCTGGGCTTCGACTGCACCGGCTAAAAGGAAATCTTAGGGATCGGTGGTCGGTATCAGTGAGCGGAAACTGGCGCGTGACTCTCGCTTTCTTAGGCAAGGACGCAACACAGGTCGACTATGAGGACTACCACTAGACATGGCTACCCAGATGCACAATCCGCCTCACCCGGGAGAGATTCTCCGTTCACTGTGCCTGGAGCCGCTTGAGCTATCGGTAACGGAGGCCGCCAGGGCTCTCGGAGTCAGCCGTAAGACTTTATCCGCCATTCTCAATGGCCGCGCAGGCATTAGCCCCGAGATGGCGGTGCGACTATCGATCGCGTTCAACACAACTGCGGAGAGCTGGCTGAACCAGCAGGTTCAGTACGATCTTTGGCAGGCGGAGAAGCGGCGCAAGTCATTGCGGGTTGCTCGTATCGCCGCGTAGGCAAGTTGGGCTACTACCGCTTCGGATGACACCACCCGCAGCCTGAGCTCGCGGATTTCTCATACTGCGCCTGAAGGGCCCGTCAGGATTTCCGTATGCGTGAGCCCTTAGTTGTCGGTTAGAGAAATCGTAGCTGTCAGTGGCGACGCTTAGATTTGGCCGCCACGCGAACGCGCCGGGCTGGAGGCGTCGCTCCACGCCCGCGTTTCCACAGCACTTCGCTGCCCCGTTCGTGGCGCGCCAGCACCCGCGCCAGCACGAACACCAGATCCGACAATCGATTCAGGTACTTGAGCACTTCCGGCGCGACTGGTTCAGCGCGCGCCAGGGTGCAAGTGCGTCGTTCGGCGCGGCGACAGATCGTACGGGCGAGGTGACACGCGGCAGCGGCGGGACCGCCGCCCGGAAGAATGAACTCTTTCAATGGTGGCAGACGGACGTTGAATCGATCCAGCGTCTGTTCAAGCCGTGTCACGAACTCTGCCGTGATCGCGCGATGACCCGGAATGCAGAGTTCGCCGCCGAGATCGAAAAGATCGTGCTGAACCTCGGTCAGGCACGCCCGTACCGGCTTTGGGATGCGACGCACCGCGAGCACCATCCCAATCGCACTGTTGAGCTCGTCCACTGTTCCATAGGCTTCCACCCGCGCCGAATCCTTGGCTGTGCGCGAGCCATCGCCCAGGCCGGTGGAACCATCATCACCGGTGCGCGTGTAGATCTTGCTGAGGCGGTGACCCATTGGGAAAAGGTTGACAGTTGAGAGTTGGCAGTTGGCAGGGAAGATTGGCAGAAAGAAGAAGAACTCTTGCTGTCAACCGACAACTGTCAACCGTCAACTCACTTGAACTCATACCTCACCGCAACGAACAAGCTCCGGTCGGGCGTATTGTATGTCGACGCCAGCTCGTACTGCTCATTGAGCGCGTTTTCGAGCCGCGCCTGCAGCGACAGAGCGGGCGTGATGGCGAAGCGCCCGAAAAGATTCAGAAGCGTGTAGCCGTCGAGCACGACCGGGTCCGGGGACCCGACGTCCTCACGCTTTCCGGTCACCAGCACGTCGATCCCGATTTCGTAAGTGCCAAACGCCTTTGCGAGTGACACTGTGAGGCTCTCTTTCGCGCGGCGCAGGAGCTGTGAGTCGGTCGTGAGGTTGCGCGGGTTCTGGGCGATCGCTTCGGCGCGCAGTCGCCAGCTCGCCGCTTCAAACTCGTAGGCGAGCTCCACACCCTCGATCCGCGCGCGCTCGACGTTTTCGTTCTGACCGTCAAAGGTGATCGGGTCGGTGACGACGAACACGATCAGATCGTCGATGTCGTTGCGGAATGCGCTCAGGCGCAGGCCGTGATGCTCCCCGATCCGCTGTTGCACGCTCAACTCGTAGTTGCGCGAGCTTTCCGGGTCGAGGTCCGGATTGCCGCCGAAGCCGAATCGATCGGTGCTGTCGGGCGCGCGAAATCCCGTTCCCGCGGAGCCGATCAGGCGCGTACCGGCGTTGCCGAGATCGATGCCGTATTCCGCGTTCCAGGTGACTTCGTTACCGAAGGTCTCGTGATCGAGCCAAGCGGCGGCGAGTAAGAGGTCATGGCGCCCGATGTCGATGCGGTCCTGCAGGAACAGCATGTCGGTGGCGGTTTCCTCGTCGAATGGCGAGAAGGCATCTATAGACTGTGTCTCCTCTCTCGTCAGCAGGATGCCCGTGGTCAGGAAATGGTGCTTCCCGATGCGAACGTCGTTCTGCCAGTCGGCGGCGTTACGCCGCGTGCGCACAAACGCGAAGGCGTTCGCAAACGGATCTGGCTGGTTCTGCTGAATGTCGTCCTCAATGCGACTCACTGTTACGCGCGAGCTCCAGCGCTCCGTCGGCTCAAACGCGACGTCGACGGCCGCCGTGCTGTTCTCGAAATCCTGATCGACCGGTGTCACGAAGAAATCCGAGTACTCGGAAGTGCCGGTAGCCCGCCAATAGCGCGCGCCGAGATTCGCCGGTCCGAGCTGCGTGCGGCCCTTGACGGTGAAGCTGCGATTTTCATAGCCACGGTCGATCACGTCGAACGTGCGCGTCGGAAAGCCCTCGCTGTCGAGCCAGTTGGCGCTGAAAGCGAGCTCGCCGCCGGTTCCACTGATGCCGCCACTCGCCGTGGCCTGCCACGTTTCGTAGCGCCCATAGCCGGTGCTGGCCTCCATGCCGTTGCTCGAGTACTGGCGCGTGATGATGTTGATGACGCCGCCGATGGCGTCGGTGCCATAGAGCGCGGAGCGCGGACCCTTGACGATCTCGATGCGCTCGATCGCTTCGGGGGCGATGTTCTGGAACGGCGCGCCGCCGATCGTGCCGGGGTTGATGCGCACGCCGTCCACCAGCACGGTGGTGTGATTGCTCTCGGCGCCGCGGATGAAGACCGTGGTGGTCTGTCCAGGACCTCCGTTGCGGGCGACATCGAGACCCGCGTGAAACTGCAGCAACCCGGCGATGTCCGGCGCCAGCGAGCGTTCCAGGTCCTCGCGCGTGATGACGATGACGGGCGCCAGCACCTCATTGCGCTCGGTTTCCGTGCGAGTGGCGGTGACGACGGTGTTGCCGAGTGGCGCGGGTCCCTCGGCGGCGGACAGCGGCAGACTGAGAAACGCCGCAGCTGCGGCGCCGATACGAATGATCGCAAGCACGTTGTGACTCCCCCATGCTCGCCCGCATGGTTTTGAGGCTCGAGGGCCAGTCGAGTGGGGAGGGTGGGGGTCTAAGCCCAGTGCTCTCGCCCGCCGCGAAGCTGGATCCGGCTGTCAGGCCGGTCTCCGGGCTCACGAGTCGCCTTATCTTGCAGGCTGATCGGCATCGCCTTCCCGCGTTCGCGAGCCGCAAGGCTCTTGAACGCAGTGGCTTCGGGATGCCGTCATCACTCGATTACCGTTGCGGGGGCAGCGCCGGGATTGTCGCTCTCGCGACGCACCGGCTTCCCGTGCACCTGACAGTGGGGCGGCAGCGTAGGCAGCCGGCCATGAGGTGTCAAGAATCCATGGTCAGCAGGATGGAGATCCTGCCGCGAGCCAGCAATTGGCCGCGATTCGTAGCCTCGAATAAATAGATGAGCCCGTCGGTCCGCGCCAACTCGCAACGCATGTCCAAACGCAGCGGTCCAGGGAGATCGTGAAGACAATCAACGGCCAATTCGCAGTCGCGCACCGACACGAGCATCCCCGAGCGTCTCGTATTTGTCTGATCGGGTGCGAGCAAGGCGCCGTGGATGGCGGCCGCTTGTGCTCCATACTCGATGAGGCACACAGCCGCAAGTCCGTCGGCGCGTCGCAAGGGATGCGCCGGGTCGCGGTGATTATCCGACTCGCAGGAAATCCCGGACTCGCTCCACCGCATCACCCGCTCGATCAGGCTCATGCTGCCGGCGTGCGGTATCAGCGCCAGAATCTGTTCGCGCCCGATCATGGCGCCTCGACGCGCACGCCGAGAAATCGATCGTCGTAGGAACGGATGCCGACGATTCCCGAGCGTCTCTGGGCGAGCAATTGCAGGAGCGGCAGTGCACGGGCCGCCGGATTTGTCCGGCGCAGTCCTTCGAGGCCTGCATCGGCCATGGTCTGTTCGGCCGTCGCCTCACAAATGGAGAGTTGCGCCAGCGTCCTCGCGCTGCGCTGGCGGCAAAGCAGCAAGGCGACGGCTGCTGGTTGTGCTACCGGGCGCGCGGCATACAGCGGCGGTGGCGGCGGGACGTCGAAGAGCACGAGCAATACGTCGGTGTCGTCGATGCTGAGCTGCGCCAGCGCTTCCTGCAGTCCGGCGGCGAGATTGAAGTCGTACGCAGACAAAGCGGTCGAGGGGCCACGCGCGCCAGTGGCGATGCTCCAGTAGCCGGAGGCCGCGTTGCATACCGAGTTGTGGAAGTCGGTCGGGGAAACCGAGCGTTCGGGCCCGGCGAGCGCAACGCAAATGCGGTGAATGATCTCCATGTCCGCATCCGAGGTGGCAAACACGGAGGCGAGCGCCGAAGCGTCCGCACCCGCGGCTGATGTCGCTTCCTCAGCGGCCCGCAACGCGATGCGCACGCTGAGCGGGGAGCGACGCCGCTCATTGGCGGGCAGCAAGGCGGGCTGAATGAGGCCGATCGGCTGGGGCGCGTACGGAGCCGTGCCGGAGAGAATCGGCACCGCCGACTCCCACGACGCCAGCCCGGGGGCGATCAGGCCGATCGCGTCGACGAACGCGCCGTTCACGCCGCGCTCCCGAAGACCAGCGAGCAATTGCTGCCGCCGAAGCCAAATGAATTGCTGAGAACGCGCTCGACGCGCGCGCGCCGTGTTTCCAGGAGAACGTTGCCTGCAATTGCGGGGTCCTTCTCGCGCGTATTAAGGCTGCGCGGCAGGATTCCTTCCTGGATGCAGATCAGGGATAACGCCGCTTCGACGATGCCCGCGGCACCCAGAGTGTGCCCGGTCCATCCCTTGGTGGAGCTCTGCGGCACCTCGCGACCGAAGACGCTGCGCACGGCTCGATCCTCGGCGAGATCGTTGGCCGACGTTGCCGTGCCGTGAAGATTGATGTAGTCGATCTGCCGTGGCTCGAGCCCGGCGCGCGCCAGTGCAGCACGCATCGCGGCAATCGCTCCGCGACCTTCCGGATCCGGGGCGGACATGTGGTGCGCATCGCTGCTCTCGCCGTAGCCGAGCAGCATCAGCTCGCCAGCGCCGGGCTCGAGCAGGGCAAAAGCGGCCGCTTCGCCGATCGACAGGCCATTGCGTCGGATGTCGGCGGGTCGACAGGGCTCAGCGGAAACGAGTTGCAGCGAGTTGAATCCGTACAACGTCGTAAGACAGAGGCTATCGACGCCACCAACGACGGCGGCATCACAGCGTCCCGCGGCCATTGCGCGCCGTGCGGAGGCAAAAACCTTGGCGCTCGAGGAGCAGGCAGTTGAAATGGCCAGTGTCGGTCCGGTCAGCGCCAGCGCGTTGCGCACGAAATCGGCGGCGCTGAATGTGTTGTGCGTATATCGATGCAGGAACCAGTCCGGCAGATGGTCCGCGGTCCGGTCGCGGTGCCGATAGGCCAACTCGACCTGCTGAACGCCGGAAGTACTGGTGCCGATGAATACACCGATGCGGTCGGCGCCGAACTTCGCACAACGTTCCTCGATCTCGCCTCGAAATCCATCCTGCGCCAGCGCCAGCTGTGCCAGCCGGTTGTTGCGGCAGTCCCACCGGGACAATTCGCCAGTCAAGGGGGCGTCAATGCCGCCGACCTGACCGACATAGGTTGACAGCATGCACGTCTCGACCTCTTGCGGCGCGAGCCCGGTCCGCTCGCTGAGCAGCGCATCCAGGTGGGCTGCACGCCCCCTGCCCAGCGCCGAGGTCAGCGTGAACGCGCTAATGCGCACGGGCTGCATCGCGTGGCGTCCGCTCTTCGAGCCAGTAATCGTAGAAATTGAACCAGTTGAATGGTGAAGCGCGGACTTGCTCTTCCAGACGCTCGGCAAAGCGCTGCGCATAGTTGCGCAACGCCTCTTCGCGAGCCTCGCGCGGCAGCTCCACGTGCCGTGCAAAGAGTTCCAGCCGGCATTCGTAGCGACGCCCGCCGCGGAAGGTGCCAAAGCCTAGGATGACCGGCACGTCGAGCATTCCGGCGACGATCCACGGGCCGGCGGGGAGTCTGACCTCGCCACCCAGGAAGCGAACGACGACCGCGCGCTCATCGGTGCGCGCGCGGTCGGCCATCATGCCGACGATGTCGCCCGCCTCGACGGCCTGTTTGATGTCGAGCATGAGTTCCGGGCCGCGACGCGCAGCATCGATGATCCCTGAGGCCAGCACCGGATTGAGCTTCTCGAGCAGGCTCATCGCCATACGCCCGACCTGGCGATCGAGCACGATGCGGATGGGCGCCTCGCCTCGCATCGTCCCCTTGACCCGCAGCACTTCGAAGCTGCCGAAGTGGGCGACCAGCAGACAGCCGCGCCGGGCATCGAATATCTGCAGCACTTCGTCGGGAACACGAGCCTCGATGTCGAGCTCTTGGCTGCGGCCGCCCAGCAGGTAAACACGGTCGATGAACACGACCGCAAAAGTGTGAAAGTGTCGCAACACCTCCCATGCGCTGGGCTTTCGCCCGAAGACGCGGCTGAGGATTTCTCGCGAGGCGCGACGCAGACGCCTGCCGGTCAGCCAGAAATACCAGACGATCGGCCACAGCACGATGCGCATCGTCGTGCGACCGAGAAGAAGGGTCGTGTTGACGAGCAGGTTGAGCATCGCCTGCGTGCTGCGCTCGCGGTGGCTGTCCCAGGATCGCGGGCTGCCATGACCTTGCGACATCGTGTTCACCCGTCGCGCGTTCGACGCGTCTCCGGGTGCATTGTCATCGCCCCCACCGCGATCGGTCGGTCGCCTGCCCGGCACTTGAATCGAACCGCCGTGCCACTCGTGAGCTCGAGTTCGATGGTCAATTCTTCGCCGGGCCGCAGCGGGCCCAGGAACTTGACCGACTGAAGCTGTTGCGGCGACCGGTCCGTGCCGCACCATTGCGCGACGGCTTCGACCACGTATTCGAGAATGACGACGCCGGGGACGAGCGGATTGCCGGGAAAGTGACCCGCAAAGAACGGCTCGTCGCGGGAAATCGACGTCGTGATCGCACTCCGCAACGGATTACCCATGATTCTCACCGATGGCGGCAAGAAGTGCGGCGCGCGGGATCTTTCCGGTTTCATTGCGGGGCAAGCGGCCAACCAGGACCAGCGGGCGCGGGACGAAGACCGGGTCGAGCTGATCGGCGAGCGCAGCGAGAATCTCAGCGCGTGAGGTGCCCTGGACTACGACCAACGCCGCCGGGCGTGCCTCGGGCCTCGGAACGAAGATCACGCCGTCCTTGACACCGGGTACCTCGAGCAGACGCCGCGTCAGCTCTGCAAGCGAAACGCGCTTCCCGGCCACTTTCACCATGTCGGTGGAACGACCGATGAGCCGGAACCGGTGCGGGCTCTCGAGCTCGAGGATGTCCTGCAGCTGCACGGGTTCGGACAGATGCCCGCCATGATAGACGGCGCCCGCCGCCAGCGGCTCGACCCACGCGCCCGGATAGGTGAACCAGTAGTCGGATTCCACGGTCCGGCGTGAAGCCATGCTGCCGGCCTCCGTGCAGCCAAAGATCTCGAAGACGCGGGTGCTCCACTGTCCTTCCGCGGCGGCCGCCAGCTCACGATCGAGCGGTGCGGTCGCGGAAATGATCAGCTGAATGGGCGGGAACCGCACCTGGTCGGCAACACAGGCGCGCAAGTGCGCCGGAGTCGTAACGAGCACGCGGGGCGCCGGCACACTCGCGAGTTCGGCCGCGATATCCGCCGGAAAGAGCGGGCGCCCGTCACTCACTGCGCTGCCGCTCAGGAGAATCAGCGTGATCGTCGTTTCGAAACCGTACATGTGCTGCGGCGGCACCGTCGCCACGACGTGAAAGCGCCCGCAGTCGGCCAGGAAACGCTCGCGGGCCAGTTTCGCCGTCGCGAGCAACGTCGACCAGGCCTTCGGGTGACCCTCAGCGCGACCCGTGCTTCCGGAGGTGAAGGCGATCGCAACCGGGTCCGGCGCCACGATCGCCAGCGGCGCCGATGACTCCTGACGACCGGCCGCTGCCACGACGACAGCGTCCGTGAGCAGGCAATTATCCGGATAGGCGTCTTGGAGCTCCCGCACTGCCTGCGGCGCGCGACTCGGCGGCAAGAGATTCACTTGTGCGCGCTGCGCGGCGGCCAGGAATGCAATCAGGAAGTTCTGTCGGCTGTCGCAGACGTTGATCGCGTACTGGGAACGCGGCAGCGCGCGGGCGAGCGCACGAGCGCGCGCGATGATCTCAGCCGCAGTCACGCCGCGACCCTGGCGCCAGATCACGACGTCGTCCGGCGCGTGATCGACGAGCACCGGAACCGCCTCGGCGGCATTCATGATCATCGCAGCCGGACGGGCTTCAAGCCACGCAGGTAGGCGAGGAAACCGGGGTGTTCGTGATGGCGAAACCGCCACCGACGATAGGCATACTCGGCCACGAATACTCCGCCGATCAACAGGTAGTGCAGGAAGTTGGTGGCCAGCGACCACAGCTCGCGCGAGGCGAACACAGCCAGCAACACCGCAGACAACGTGAGGATCACGAACACCACGATCCACAGCACGGTCACGCGGCGCGTGTAGTGCTCGAGATCCGGCGGCAGCGAACCCCGCGCCAGCAGCGCAAAGCGCGTCACCATCGGTCGCTGACCCCGTCGCAGAGAGGCGCCGAACAGTACGAGCAGCGACAACGGGATCGCAACCGGCGGCAGGAGCAGGATCCAGTAAGCGCCGTGCCACCGGACCACAAGAACTGCTGCGATCAGCGCCGCGATGAGGGCACACCACGCCCAGTACTTCCCGGCTCGCAACGCGCCATAGAGTGGCAGGACGCTCAACACCGCGAGCGCCAGCCACTCGAGCCAGGGAAACGGCCAGATCACGGCCAGGTGTACCAGCACGGGATAGGCCACGGCGAGGACAGGCATCGGCTCTGGTCAGCTGTCGCCGCGCCGTGTCAGGACGTGAGCGGTGAGCTCTCGCAGGGAAGCGAATGCCGAACGGGTCCCCGCATCGTCTGAGCGCAGCTCGACGCCGTACTGCCGTCGTATCGCCAGCGCGATCTCGAGCGCATCGATCGAGTCAAGGCCCAAGCTCCCGCGGTCGAAACCGAAGAGAGGAGCGGTCGGCGAAATCTGCGCGGGCGTCACATCTTGCAGGCCAAGTACCTCCACCAACAGGGCGGCGAGCGCCGTTTCGTCTGCGGTCTGCGTCAGGACGGCGGAAGAGTCCGACAATGTCGACACCGTGAAATGACGAGAAGATGCGTTAAGCTCATTGTATGGGGTCACCGCGCTGATGGAAACGCACCTCCGCAACAGGCTCGATCGCGGCTCGCGCCGCTTCGGTACCGGGCTGTCCTTTGCCATCTTCGGGCTCGGAGGACCGCTCCTGAGCCTGACGCTGTTCCCGTTCTTAAGGCTCGTTTCGCCCGACAAGGCGGTGGCGCAACGGCGCATCAATGCGGCGATGCGCCGGGTGATGGGCCTCTTTATCTGGTTCATGAAGAGCCTCGGGTTGCTCACGTACGAGCTCCACGGGCTCGAGCGGCTGGCCAGACCCGGTCAACTGATCGTCGCCAACCACCCCACCTTGATCGACGTCGTGTTCATGCTGTGGCTGACGCCGGACGCCGGTTGTGTAGTGAAGCGCGCGCTGTGGGACAACCCGGCGCTGCGCTGGCCGGTCATCTGGGCGGGCTACATCCCGAACAGCGCGGGCACCCAGCTCGTGCCGGATTGCGTGCGGATTCTGCAGTCAGGCCGCTCCTTGCTGGTGTTTCCCGAAGGTACCCGTTCGGTTCCCGGGCAGCCGTTGTCGCTCAGGCGCGGTGCCGCCCAGGTCGCGCTGGCCTCGCATGCCGATGTCCTCCCGGTGACGATCGTCTGCGACCTGCCGTTCCTGACCAGGGGATCGCGCTGGTATCGGATTCCGGTACGGCGCCCGCACTTCACGATCACGGTCGGACAGGCCATCACGGCGCAGCGTTACGCGCTGGCCGGCACGCCCAATTCAGTCGCGGCGCGTCACCTGACTTCGCTGCTTGCTGCGCATTTTGCTCGGGGGATTGAGGCCGTGATGCGCGTCCCGGCCGGCGCAATGCATACGAATCCGCCCGAGCCCCAATCCGCCAGCCTATAATGGCAGCAGGTTCTGGCAACGTTTTGCATCGATGCACACCGAACAAGAAATTTTCGAGCAGGTCAGGCGAGTGCTGGCCGAGCTGTTCGAACTTCCGCCCGAAAAGATCTTGCTCGACGCGCATCTCTATACCGATCTCGACATCGACAGCCTGGACGCGATCGACCTGATCCTCGAGCTCAAGGAGCTCACCGGTCGCAAGGTCCAGCCCGAGCAGTTCAAGCACGTCCGCACCGTGCGTGACGTGGTCACCGCGGTGCGTACGCTGCTGCAGGACGAGACCGCGGCGTGACCGCATACCCGACGCGACCCGAAGTGCTGAGCGTCGTCGCCGGGCCGCTGGCACTCACCCTCACGCTGCAGGTGCCAGCCAGCTTGCGATGGTTTCGCGGTCATTTCCCGCACCACCCGATCCTGCCGGGCGTCGTACAGCTGGCCTGGGCGATGGCCCATGCGTGTGAGCACTTCGGTCTCGACCCCGCTGTCGAGAGAGTCGCGGACCTCAAGTTCCTGCGGATCATCCGGCCGGGCGCGGAATTGAAGCTCGATCTCGACTGGGCCGAGGGCGAACGGAACTTGAGTTTTCGCTTCAGCCAGCACGATTCGACCTGTTCCTCCGGACGCTTCATCCTGGCGCGATGATTCGTGCGTGCGCCGTCATCCCGTACTTCGACCATCCGCAGACCGTCGCTGGAATCGTCGCGGCGCTCAAGCGTCACGGACTGACTTGCTGGATCGTCGATGACGGGTCCGGACCGGCCGCGCACGCCGTCGCACAGAGACTCGCCGCGCGGGATCCCGACTCGGTCAAGCTGCTCACACATGAGTCGAACCGGGGCAAGGGTGCGGCCGTATTGAGCGGCTGTCGCAGCGCGGCGGCGGCGGGGTACAGTCACGCGCTGCAGATCGATGCGGATGGCCAGCACGATTGTGACGACGTGCCGGAGCTGCTGGCGCAAGCGGCGCGCCACCCGCAGGCGCTGATCCTGGGTGAGCCGCGCTTCGATGCCTCGGTGCCGCGTTCACGGCTCTATGGTCGGTACCTCACGCATCTGTGGGTCTGGATCAACACGCTTTCCTTCCAGGTGGGCGACTCGATGTGCGGCCTGCGCGTCTATCCTCTGACGCCGCTGCTCGCGCTCGCCGGATCCGAGCGGCTCGGTGAGCGCATGGAGTTCGACACCGAGGTCGTGGTGCGGCTTCACTGGCGCGGAACGCGCATGATCGGCATCCCAACGCGCGTGATCTACCCGCTCGACGGCGTATCGCATTTCGACCTGTGGCGCGACAATCTGCTCATCAGTCGCATGCACGCACGCCTGTTCTTTGGCATGTTATGGCGGTTCCCCCGGCTAATCGTGCGACGATTCAGGGAGGCCGCGCGCCCATGACTGCGGTGCCGCTCTACGAGGCGGTGATCGAGATCGAGGTGCCGTTTCACGATCTCGATCCGGCGGGCTTCGTATGGCATGGGCACTATGCGAAGTATCTCGAGCTGGCGCGCTGCCAGCTGCTCAAGCGCCTCGATTACAACTACGACGCGATGACGCGTTCAGGCTTTCTCTGGCCCGTCGTCGATCTGCAGCTGCGTTTTCTGCGCCCACTGCGCTTCGGCGATCGAGTCAAGGTGCACGCGGCGCTGGTCGAATGGGAGTACCGGCTGCGAATCGAGTATCTGATTCTGAGCGCCGCATCGGGCGCGCGACTGACCAAGGCGAGCACGGTGCAGGTCGCGGTGAGCGCGAGCACCGGAGAGATGTGCCTGCGTTCACCGGACATTCTGTTCGAACGCCTGGGTGTCTCGCCATGAACTACGCCTCGCGCTTTGCGGCTGTCCTGAGCGCGGTCGTCTTGAGCGGACTGATCGCCACGCCGCAGCTTGTGCGGGCTGCCAGCCTCTTCGATCAATCCGTGAGCGCGACACAACTCAAGCACGATATTCTGGCGCGTCCTGCCGCCGAGTTGTCGGCGACGACGGAGATCAGCGGAAAATTCCTTCAGCGGCGCTACTTGAGCGGGCTGTCGCGCCCGCTCGTTTCTCGCGGTGAGTTCGCGCTGGCACGCGAGCAGGGGATCCTGTGGCGGACCAACGAACCCTTCCCGTCGGAGTTCCTGCTCACAGCGGCTGGCATGACGCTCCGCGATGGGGCAACCGAAACGCATGTGCCTCAAGCGGAACGACCGGCGCTTGAGACCGCGCTCGAGATGTTACTCGCGATCTTTGCGCTCGACGTGGAGCGGCTTGCGAACAGCTTCGAGCTCTACGGGCTGACACAAGGCGATCGCTGGCAGGTCGGACTGCGACCGCGAAACGGCGGGCTGGCCCAGGTGTTTGAGCGCGCCGTGATCAGCGGCGAACGGCACGTGGAGCGCATCGAGCTCACGAGTGCCGGCGGCGATCGCACCGAGATCGAGCTGTCTGACGTCGTCACCCGGACGACGGCGCTCGACGCGGCTGAAGCGGCCCGCTTTCGCCAATGAACCCATGCGGCTACTTCACGCGCGGGCTGAAGGCGCGCCGATGAGCTTCTCCGTGCGCAGGCGTCTGTTGGCCGGCATTGCGCTGCTCTGCCTCGTGGGCGGCGTGTTCGTTGTTCTGGTGCAGCCGCGCCTGCGAGTCGAGACGGATCTGCTCGATCTCCTGCCGCGTCACGGCGCGGATGAGCGGATCGAGGCCGCGATAGACACGTTTCCGGAGCGTCTTTCGCGCAAGGTGGTTTTCCTCGTCGGCGCCAGGCAACTTGCCGCAGCCAACGCGGGCGCGCGCGCCTTCGCGGCCGGGTTGGCAGAGTCCGGTGCGTTCGTTGCAGTCCGCGAGCGCGTGGGACAGGACCTGCAGGCGAGCGTCAGGCTGTATCTCGAGCACCGCGCGAATCTGCTGTCGCGTCGCCATCAGGAAGTACTCGAGCCAGGTTCGGTGGATTCGTTCTACCGCGCCGCGCTGCTCGTCTTGTACACGCCCGCTGGACTGCTGCGGCCGATCGAAATCAGCCGCGATCCGCTGGGTCTCGGTTCCGACTACCTGCTCGAGCAGGTTCCGGCAATCGGCAAGGCGCGGGTGCAGGGCTCGCAGCTGGTCGTGACCGACAGCGACGAGACCTACGTCCTGGTGATCGCCGAGACAGCCGGCAGTCCGTTTTCGCGTGCGGTCCAGGATGGGGCGGAGCTCGCCCTGGCCACGGCAGGAAAGGCGGCCGAGGCTGCGGCAGGCGCCGAACTCACGATCCTTCAGTCGGGAGCGCTACAGCATGCGACCGCCGCGTCACGGAGGTTGCACGATGAAGTCGCCTTCTTCGGGACGATTGCGACTGTTGCCGTTCTGGGTTTCATGCTGGTGCTGTTCCGTGACTGGCGCGCGCCAGCGCTCGGCATGCTGGCGCTGGCTGCGGGCGCTGCCGCCGGGATCAGCGCCACTCACTTCGTGTTTGGCCAGTTGCACGTGATCGCGCTCGTATTTGGCTCCAGCCTGATCGGCGTCGGCATCGACTACTCGATGCACTTCTACGCCGACCAGTTCCGGGCGCCCCAGACCTGGACAGCGACCGATGCGTTGGCCCACGTGAGCCGGCCGATTCTGCTCGGAATGAGCGCCGCGGTCCTTGGCTATGCGGGCCTGTTGCTGCTGCCGTTTCCGGGACTGAAGCAGATGGCTCTGATCAGCATCATCGGTCTTGCGATGGCCTGCGCCTGCGTCTTTCTGATCTTCCCGGCCGCGGCACGCGGTTCGGGCCGGGGATTGCCGCGCTGGTGCGGCGCGTTCATCGAGGGCATCGAACGCGTGGGGAGACGGTGTGCGCAGCCGCGTACGCGGTTCGTCTTCGGGATCGTCGTGCTGGGATTTCTCGGTCTTGGACTCGCGCGGGTGCAGTTTCACGACGATATTCGCAGCCTGCAGATGACGTCGCCGGAGTTGGCGAGCATCGAACGACGAGTCGGCGATCTGCTCGGCACCACGGGTGAAAGCCGCTTTTTCCTCGTGAGGGGCAGCGACGCGCAATCCATGCTGCAGGCCGAGGAGGACTTGACCGCGGGGCTGCGAATGCTCAGGAAGCGCGGAGCAATCGACTCGTTCGTGGCGGTCAGCAGTTCGTTGCCGTCCTACCGGCGCCAGGAAGCCATGAGGGCACTGCTGGAGCGCAAAGTCTACGCGGACGACGGCGCGCTGCCGCGCATCATGCGCGAGCTGGGATTCGAGTCGGCCGCGATCACACGTGAGCTCGCGGCCTTCGTGGATTCGCGCACACCGCTTCAACCGGACGAGTGGCTGGCGAATCCGGTCTCCGCGCCGTACCGCGACCTGTGGCTCGGGAACGTCGGCGGACAGCAGGCGACGGTCGTGACCCTTGCCGGCGTCCACGACGTCGATGCGGTACAGAGTCTTGCGCAGCCCTCGTCGGGCGTGCGCTATGTCGATCGCGTCGGCGAGATCTCGGCCGTGCTGGCGCGCTATCGAATCGCCGTTTCGGGATTGTTGCTGCTGGCGTATGCGCTGATCTTCGCTGCGTTGGCATGGCGCTATGGGGTGCGTGACGCCGGCTGGCTGATCGCTGCACCACTGGGCGCCAGCGCGCTGACTCTCGGTTTCGCCGGCGTTCTCGGCGTGGCGGTGAATCTGTTCGCCGTGCTGGGATTGTTGTTGCTGCTCGCGCTGGGTGTCGACTACGCGATCTTCCTGCGCGAGGCGCGCGCCGAACGAGCCAGTGCGCTCCTGGCGGTGTCGCTCTCGGCAGCGACCACGATGCTATCCTTTGGCCTGCTCGCGTTCAGTTCTACGCCGCTCATCAGATCGATCGGGCTCACGCTGCTCATCGGCATTGCGTGCTGCTGGCTGATCGCAGTCGGTGCGGATGCGTGGCGGCGTGGGCAACCTGATGCGGTGAGTGCGGGAGGCGGCCATGGCTGACGTTCTGATCATCGGTGCAGGACCTGCCGGCGCGATGGCGGGAGCATTGCTCGCGCGCCGCGGTTACGAAGTGCTGGTTCTCGAACGGCAGAAATTCCCGCGCTTCTCGATCGGCGAGAGCCTGCTGGCGAACAGCATGCACTTCATCGAGGAGGCCGGCATGCTCGAAGCCGTGCTCGCCAGGGGCTTTCAGTTCAAGAACGGCGCTGCGTTCGTCTACAATGATCATTACTCGGAATACAACTTTGCCGAGAAGAGCACGGCGGGCTACGGGTACACGTTCCAAGTGCCGCGCGCCGAATTCGACAAGGTCCTCGCGGACGATGCCGCTCGTCAGGGAGCGGAGGTGCGCTACGAGGTCGAGATCACTGGCGTCGATTTCTCGGGCGATCTGCCGTGCGTGCACAGCCGCAACGCCGCCGGCGAGCAAGCCAGTCATCGTGCGCGCTTCGTGCTCGATGCCAGCGGATTTGGCAGGACGCTGCCCCGGCTGCTGAAGCTCGAACGCGCATCGGACTTTCCGGTACGGGCGGCGCTCTTCACACACATCGAGGACCACGTTGCCGCCGGCGCCTTCGATCGCCAGAAGATCCGGGTGAGCATCCACCCCGAGCAGCGCGACGTCTGGTACTGGCTCATTCCGTTTTCCAATGGCCGCAGCTCCCTCGGCGTCGTCGCCACGCGGGAGTTCCATCAGCGCTTCGAGGGCAGCACCAGCGAACGGCTGTGGCAGATCGTGAACCAGGAACCCTCGCTTGCCGCGTTGTTGGCGCAGGCGAAGCCAGTCGCGCAGGTCGGCGAGATCGTCGGCTACGCGGCCAACGTCAGCGCGCTGCATGGCCGGGGCTTTGCGCTGCTAGGCAACGCCGCCGAATTTCTGGACCCCGTGTTCTCATCCGGCGTGACGATCGCGATGCAGTCGGCGAGCCTCGCCACCCGGGCGCTCGATCGGCAGTTGCGCGGCGAAAGTGTTGATTGGGTTGCCGAATTCGATGCACAGTTGAAATACGGCGTCGAGACGTTTCGCGCTTTCGTGCGCGGCTGGTATGACGGGTCTCTCCAGGACGTCATCTTTCATCCGCGCCAGGACGAGCACATTCGCCGGCATATCTGCTCGGTGCTCGCCGGCTACGCCTGGGATGCGGCGAATCCGTATACAGGAACGCAAGCCGGTCGGCGGCTCAACGCGCTGGCGAGGCTCTGCCGGGATGCGTAAGGCCGTCCTCATCCTGATGATCAGCTTCATGGCCTCCTGCGCGACCTCCCCGGCTGTTCGGGGTACGTCGCCGACATCGCCAACCTGGCAGCTACTTCCGCCGTCATCGCTTGGCACGGCCCGCGCCGCGAATCAACGCTTGCGCGCCGCGTATGCCGATCAGGAGATCAGCCTCGACTGCGCCGTCAGCGTGACTGCGGATCGCATCACGGTCATTGGACTCGTCCCCGCGGGGCCCCGAATGTTCACGGTGAGCTACGACGGTCACCAGATGGATGCACAAGCGAGCCGCGAGGTACCCGCTGCGCTCGAGCCCGAACGGCTGCTCAACGATCTGCAGCTCGCGCTCTGGCCGCGGCAGGCACTTGAACGCGCATTCGAGGGTTCCCGCTGGCGTCTCACGGAGCCGGATGAGCGCACCCGGCGCCTGTTCCGCGATGGCAGGCTCGTTGCCGAGGTGCATTACACCACGGCCGACCCGTGGACTGGCCGAACATGGCTGGTCAATTTCAACGGTGGCTATGCCATCACCGTTGACTCGCAGAGCCTGGAATGACGTGGGCGCCGACGGCATCGAGATATCTCTGAGCGACCTCGCGCGCATCCCAATCGGGGAGCTGCTGTTGCAACGGCACGAGATGCTGCTGATCGAACGCGTGCACGACTTCGGCCCGAGCCATGTTGAGGTGAGTACCCGCGTGACGCAGAATCATCCGCTGGTTGAGGATCCACGCGGCATGCCCGCCTGGGTCGGCATCGAGCTGATGGCGCAGGCCATTTCGGTGTTCTCGGCCCTCGAGCGGCGAGCTCAGGGATTGGGACCGCGCATCGGGTTGCTTCTCTGTGCGCGCAAATTCGAGGCACGGACGCCGTATTTTCGGGTCGGGGCGAAGTTGAGCGTGCGCGCGACGCTTGCGTGGCGCGATGCCACGGGACTCGGCGTGTTCGAGTGCACGATCCGCGAGCGGGAAACTCTGCTCGCCCAGGGGCAGGTCAAGGGGTACATGCCGGAAGACATCGACAGGTTTCTGAGGTCGGCCGCTCATGGCTGAGTGGGTGCTGGTCACCGGATCGAGCCGCGGCATCGGCGCCGCCATCGCCCGGCGACTGGCGCGCGATGGCTACAGCATCGTGATTCATTGCCGCAGCGACCGATCGTCCGCCGAACAGGTTGCCACCGACGTGCGTGCCGCGGGGGTGCAGACGAGACTGCTCCAATTCGACACCGCCGATCGCACGGCCACCCAGGCGGCCCTGATCGCAGATATCGAAGCGCACGGGGCGTACTACGGCGTGGTCTGCAATGCCGGTATCGCTCGCGACGGCGCGTTTCCAGCTCTCACGGCCGAGGACTGGGACAGCGTGCTACGGACGAATCTCGACGGCTTCTACAACGTCCTGCAACCGCTGGTGATGCCGATGATCCGTCGCCGCAAGCCAGGGCGCATCGTCACGCTGTCTTCTGTTTCGGGGCTGATCGGCAACCGCGGCCAGGTCAACTACAGCGCGGCCAAGGCCGGTATAATCGGCGCGACCAAGGCGCTCGCCGTGGAGCTGGCAAGCCGTGCGATAACCGTAAATTGCGTGGCACCCGGCCTGATTCGGACCGCGATGACTGCCACGGTACCGATCAAGGAAGTTCTCAAGATGATTCCGGCGCAACGACTCGGCGAGCCTGACGAGGTTGCGGCCGTGGTCAGCTTCTTGATGTCCGAGCCTGCGGCCTACATCACGCGCCAGGTCATCGGCGTGAACGGTGGGTTGTGCTGATGAGCTCCAACTGTCGGCGCGTCGCGGTCACCGGCATGGCGGGCATTACCTCGCTCGGGCGGAGCTGGCCCGAGGTCGAGCGCAGCCTGCGCGCCAATTCGAGCGGGATCGAGCGCATGCCGGAATGGGCGCGCTATGCGGACCTCAACACGCGCCTGGGCGGTCCGGTGTGCGACTTCACTCCGCCACCGCACTTCACTCGCAAGGTCACGCGATCGATGGGGCGCGTGTCACTGCTTGCGACCTGTGCAACCGAGATGGCACTCGCCCGCGCCGGGCTCCTTGAGGATAAATCCATTCGCGATGGCCGCATGGGCGTGGCATACGGCTCATCGACGGGCAGCACCGATGCGGTGCGCGATTTTGGCGACATGCTGTCGAGCGGCGGCATGGGCAACATCAATGCCACCACTTACCTGAGGATGATGCCGCACACCACGGCAGCGAACATCAGCGTGTACTTTGGTCTCAAGGGTCGCGTGATCCCGGCGTCGAGCGCGTGCACCTCCGGCAGCCACTCGATCGGCTACGCCTACGAATCCATCAAGTACGGGAAGCAACTGATGATGGTGGCTGGCGGTGCCGAGGAGCTTTGCGTGAGCGAGGCCGCGGTATTCGATACGCTGTTCGCGACCAGCACGCGCAACGACAGGCCCAAGACCACTCCGCGCCCGTTCGATCGTGACCGGGACGGGCTGGTGATCGGCGAGGGTGCGGGCACCCTGGTGCTCGAGGATTTCGAACACGCGACCGCGCGTGGCGCGACGATCCACGCGGAGATCGTCGGATTCGGCAGCAACGCGGACGGTGATCACCTCACGCATCCCAACGCCACTACGATGCAGCGGGCGATGGAACTGGCGCTCGAGGATGCGGGTGTCCCGCCGGAGGCGGTCGGGTACGTGAACGCGCATGCCACAGCGACGGAGCACGGCGACATCGCGGAGACGCGAGCCACCGCCCGGCTGTTCGGACCGCACGTTCCCGTGAGCTCGTTCAAGGGGCACGTCGGTCATACGCTGGGCGCGTGTGGCGCCATCGAGAGCTGGTGGACGATCGAGATGCTGAATTTGGGCTGGTTCGCCCCGACGCTCAACCTCGAGAATGTCGATACCCGCTGCGGCGAGCTCGACTACATCCAGCGCGACGGCCGCCGCTTCGACTGCGAGTTCGCGCTCAAGAACAATTTCGCATTCGGTGGCATCAACACTTCGCTATTGTTCCGGCGCGTGGTGTAGATGCGCGCGGAATTGTCTTGCGACTCAACAGGGAGATCGATCATGCGCATACAGGCATTGGTGGCGGTGACGGCAGGAGTCGTACTGGTGGTCGGGGCCGCGTACGCGCGTGACACCCGGCTCAAGCTGCCGATCAAGGATGCCATGGAAACGGCGGCTTTCAAGCAGCAGGCGGACGCGAACATCAAGCTGTTTTTCGGCTCGCAGGAGCATCCCAAGCCGGCGCAGAGCTTTGGCACCTACACCACCAACAAGAAGACCAACTTCTTCAACAAGTCGGACAAGGAAGGCTGCGAATGGGTATTCCTGTCCGCGGTGCTCGGGCTGCAGGAACGCGCTCGACAGCTGGGTGGCAACGCGGTGGTGAAGATCAAGAGCGTCTATCGCGGCGCCGATCTGTCGAGTGAGACCGAATACGAATGTGGCGCCGGTGCGTTGATGGGCGGAGTGGCTCTGCAAGGCGAAGTCGTCAAGTTGCCCTGACACGGGGCGGAAGCAAATGCGCATCAAAGCCGCGTGCGGCGCGGATCGCCGCTGACCACTTGCGATGAGATCGGAATTCCTGACCACTGCTCTCGAGGCGGCGGAAGCGGCGACCCAGGTCATTGAGCGGCTCTACCGCGGCAACATCCAGCTGCGCGAAAAGGCCGACAAGTCTCCAGTCACGATTGCCGACGTCGAGGCCGAGAAGGCGATCCGCGCCGTGCTCGAGGCGCGATTTCCGGATCACGGGTTTTACGGCGAAGAGACCGGCGAGCACGATCGCGACGCCGAGTATCTGTGGCTCGTGGATCCAATCGACGGTACCAAGGCGTTCGTGCGCGAATACCCGATGTTCTCCACGCAGATCGCACTCATGAGGCGCGGCGAGCTGGTAGTTGGCGTATCGAGTGCCTGCGAGTACGGCGAACTCGCCTACGCGGAGAAAGGACAGGGTGCGTGGCTCGATGGCAAGCCCGTGACCGTGAGCAGCATCGATCGAATCGAAGACGCCGCGCTGTCGACGGGAAATCTCAAGTCCTTGGCGCTCGGGCCGCGCTGGAGCCGTTTCGGTGCGCTCATCGGCCGGCTCAATCGCATCCGTGGCTATGGGGATTTCCTGCACTACCACCTGTTGGCGGCGGGGAAAATCGATGCCGTGATCGAGACCGACGTCAACATTCTCGATATCGCGGCGCTGGCGGCGATCGTCGAAGAGGCGGGCGGGCGCTTCACGGATCTCGAGGGGAATTCGGTGACGCTCGAGACCACCAGCGTGCTGGCCACCAACGGCCGGCTGCACGCGCCACTTCTGGACGCGCTCGGCTAGCGGCCGGGCGCGCTGCTGTGAGTACGGTGCCGGACACGGCTTATTGGTCATTTGCGCTGTCAAGTGAAGTTGGGCAAATGACCAATAAGCCGTGTCCGGCACCGTTAGCCCAAGCCGGCTGTGCCTACTCGCTGACGAATACGCGCCTGCCGCGGAAGTCGAGCTCGTGGATCGCGGTGTGGTAGAGACGCGTGAGATGCGGGGCATCCAGTACTGCTGCACTTGGGCCGTAGGTCCACGTGCCGTCGCCGTACAGCAGCAGCACCTGATCGGCGAAACGCGCGGCGAGGGTGGGGTCGTGCAGGCTTGCGATCACCGTGCGGCCCTGATCGGCGCGCGCACGAAAGAGCTTCAGGACCTCGAGCTGGTGATGCGGATCGAGGTGATTGGTGGGTTCATCGAGCAGGTAGAGCACGGGGTCCTGTGTCAGCACCGTGGCGATGGCGAGCCTCCGCCGTTCTCCCCCCGATAGGGTTTCGACCAAGCGACCCTCGCGGTCGGTGAGATCAACATCGGCGAGCGCGCCGCGCGCAATGCCTAGATCGCGGTCGCTTTCCCAACGCCAGAATTCGATATGCGGATGTCGACCGATCAGGGCGGTCTCGAGCACGGTCGAGGGAAACGGATCCTCGCTCGATTGCGCCAGCAGGCCGAGCACGCTTGCAAGCTCGCGACGTGGCCAGGTCGCAAGCTCGCGACCCTTAAGGTGGATGCTGCCCGCGCCCGGCGCGCGCAGGCCCGCGAGCGTATGCATCGTGAGAGTCTTGCCGACCCCGTTCTCTCCGAGAACGGCGAGAAATTCCCCCGGGCTGACCTTGAAACTCAAACCTTCGACGAGCCGGCGCGCCGCGATCTCGACATCGAGGTCTCTGGTTTCGAGGGTGGGCAAGCTGCTCGAGGCGTCGGACATGGAGCGCCCTTACTGCGGCCTGATCCAGTTGATCTCGGTCGCAGTCTTCTCGCCGATCACGACGTCCGTGAGGCTCGCCGGCATTTCCCACACCTGCTCGCTCAGCATGCGCCGCCCCGCCATGACTTCGGTCCGCTCTTGCGGGTAAAGGGGTTGCTGTTCGGGTTCGGCAAACCCGTCCGGATAAGACGGCCGATCGTCGCCCGCGTCGTACTTATCGCTGGCCCCGACGGTGTGCAGGAACTCGTGGGCAATGACGATGTTGTTGGATGCCGTCATCTCGGGATCGGCGTAGGCGTAGACGACTCCCAGGAGACCTTTCTGCAGTCCGAGCGAATGCGGCACTGAAGACGTCAGGGCCGGGTCGTGGTAAAGGACGAACATGCGAATGTCAGGCGGCGGGCGGCCGCCATCGCTGCCGGCGTGCCACGCCCAATACCGAAGTCGCAGGCTCCAGAAGGCGCGGCTCAAGGCGCTGCCATCACGGTCGAGCCGGGGCGGCGCTTCCGCGACGTCGTCGTACAACTCAACGCGCACTGGCTCCGACAACGGCAGGTCGTAGTGTCCGGCCTCGCGGGACATGAACGCCTCGATTGCCGCAAAGCTCTCGTTCGAGAGCGCCTCGATATAGCGCGCGGTGGCCTCGCCGCCGTCCCCGTTGATGGGATGAATGGCAATCCACAGTGATGCATCCCAATCCGTCGAGCGTGCGAGGGAGAGGTATGCGCCGGCGGCGACGAACACCAGCAAGCCGATCAGGATTGTGAGGCGAATCGCGCGGAACATCGTCGACTATTCCGCCGACTCCGCGTTGAGATCGAGGATCTCGCCGTCTGCTGCCGTCACGGTGATCGCAATCGGCCGACAGCAGACGCTGCAGTCCTCGACATAGCTCTGCGTCGACGCGGACAGGTCGATGACGAGCTCGATCGTCTCCCAGCAATGCGGACAAGTGATCGAGCGCGCGTCGATGAGCCCCGTCATGGTTGCAGACGAGTCGCTGTCCAGCTGCCGACCCGGAAGTCGTGCTCCGAAACCGGCGTCAGCGCGCGCGTCCACCGGGCGCGATCGTGGATCCGGTATTCACCTTCGACCCAGAGCTCCACCGTATCCGCCCACAGCCGGTAGCCGCCCCAATGCGGTGGTCGCGGTACGGGGAAGTCTCGAGCGACGACGTCTCCAGGCTTGGCGGGTTCAAGCGCATCCGGAGTGCCGAAGCGCGCTGCCGCCTGGCGCACGGCCTCGAGCATGCGGGCACGTGATTCGATCGGTTCGCTCTGCTGGCTCGCCCATGCGCCTACCCGGCGCTGCCAATCGCGTGACGCAAAGTACGCATCGTTTTCGGCGGACAGTGCCTTGACGATCGGGCCCTCGATGCGCAGCTGCCGCTGCATCCCATCCCAATACATCACGGTGGCGCCGCGCCGACTGGCGGCAATTTCACGCCCCTTGCGCGAGTTGTAGTTGGTATAAAAGAGCAGGAAGCCGGGATCGGCGACGATCTCCTTGCACAACACCACACGTGCGGACGGCCGTCCCTGCCCATCCACGGTGGCGAGGACCATGGCATCGGGATTGGGTTGTACGCGCTGCTGCCAGGCGTCGGCGAGCCAGGCGGCCGCGATCGGCATCGGATCGGCCGGCAAACGATCGGGGAGCAGCGGGCGGTTCGTCGCCATGGCACAGGAGATACTAGCGTGCCGCCTTGCACGGCCGCCAGAACGAAAAAGGGGACAGATCCATTTTTTGCGACCAGCATGCAAGAATAGATCTGTCCCGTTTTTCACATGCCCACAGCAGTCGTCAATGGTGTCGAGATCTTCTATGACGTCCATGGCGCGGGCGAGTCGCTGGTGCTGCTCCATGGTCTTGGCGCCAGCAGCCAGGATTGGGAGCACCAGGTCCCGGAATTTTCGCGTCATTACCGGGTGATCACGCCCGATCTGCGCGGTTTTGGTCGCAGCGCCAAGCCGAGTGGTCCGTACTCGGTCGCACAGTTTTCCGCGGACATGCTGGCATTGCTCGACGTTCTCGGGGTGAAACGGTGCCACCTGCTGGGCCTCTCGATGGGTGGCGCCGTTGCTTTCCAGATGGCGCTCGATCAGCCCCGGCGGTTCAAGACCCTGATCATCGTCAACAGCTCGCCCAGCTTCGAGCTGCATTCCTGGCGGCGACGGCTGATGGCCTGGACACGCATCCTGGTGCCGCACGTCTTTGGCATGCGTGCCATGAGCCATCACGTCGTGAAGCGTCTCTTTCCCAAGCCCGAACAAAGCGAGCTGCGGGCGCGACTGCTGGCGCGCGGAAGCAGCAACGACCGCGATGCGTATGTCGCCGCGGTGCATGCACTCAAGGGCTGGACGGTCGAACGCCGGCTGGGGGAGATCCGCATACCGACGCTGGTCATCTCCGCGGAGTTCGACTACACGCCCGTCAGCGACAAAGAGCAGTACGTCTCGAGAATGCGCGCTGCGAGACTGCGGGTGATCAAGGATAGCCGTCACGCGAGTCATTGGGATCAGTGGCAAACCTTCAACAAACTCGTGCTCGAATTCCTTGGCGAACATGAACGGCCGCCAAGACCTTAGATGAACGGCGGATTCAGCGGTTGTTCAGTCGGCCGGTCCTAGAGTCGTCTCACCTCGAAACTGGAGGGAGACGCCATGAAGCGACTCAATTTCCTTGCCGCACTGGCTGCCGCCACAACGCTTTTCTCTGTGAACGCCGGTGCCGACGATCGTGATTACCGCGACCGGGACCGAAATCATTACTCGCGCAGCGATCGTCATCATGACCGCTCCGAGCGCCGCGATCGGCGCTGGGACGTCCGGCGTTGGGACGATCGCCGCTACGTCCACGCGCGTCCGAACCGCTACTGGACGCCGCCCGGGTACCGCTATTCGAATGGTTATCGAGACGGCTACTGGGATAGCCGCTACTACGGCAGCTATTACGGCAACTACTATGGTAATGGCTATTACCCACCGCGCCACCGGCGCGGCGACATCGGCGGCGCGCTGATCCTGACGATTCCGCTCTGGTAGCGCCAATGGGGTAACTCTCACCCCGCACGGCGCCAACGAGGACGACCCAAGAAGCCTGTCCGACGCTCAAGGCTTGCCCGGGAGCTGATGCGCCGGTAAAACGTTTGCAGTCATCCTTCGCACCCGACTGCAAATGAATCTGGAGACGCTGCGCGAGCAGCTCAACGCCCTCGACCGCGAGCTGCTCGAGCTTGCGGCACGCCGCCAGGCCCTCAGCACGGAAATCGCGCGCGTCAAGCGCGAGAGCGGCCTGCCGACGCGCGATTTTGGCCGCGAACGCGAAGTATTGACGCGTGCCCGCGCGTACGCGGCCGACCTTGGAATCTCACCCGCCCTCGCTGAATCACTGCTGCGGCCGCTGATTCACGCTTCGCTTGCAACCCAGGAGCACGCTCGCGTCGCTGCGCAACGCCATGGCAGCGGCAAACGCTCGCTCGTCATCGGCGGTCGGGGGAGGATGGGGCGCTGGTTCGTCGACTACCTGGCCTCGCAGGGATTTGCGGTCGAAGTCGCCGACCCCGCGGGAGGCGTGGAGGGCTTCCCGCACCGCACGCGCTGGCAGGACAGTGCGCTCGATGAGGACCTCATCGTCCTTGCCACGCCGCTGGGCACCACCGCGACGACGCTTGTGGAACTGGCGGCCCGGCGGCCGCGCGGCTTGATTTTCGACATCGGCTCGCTCAAGACGCCGCTGCGTGGCGGGCTGGAAGCCCTGGCAACAGTTGGCTGCCGCGTGACTTCGATTCATCCGATGTTCGGGCCCGACACGGACATGCTCGCGGGTCGCCACGTGATCTTCATCGACCTGGGTGACGCGCAGGCGCTCGTGCAGGCGCGTGAGCTGTTCGCCCATACGATGGCGGAGCAGGTCGTGATGTCGCTGGACGAGCACGACCGGCTGATCGCCTTCGTGCTCGGCCTGTCACATGCGCTCAACATCGCCTTCTTTACCGCGCTCTCCGAGAGCGGCGAGGCGGCTCCGCACCTCGCTAAGCTTTCGAGCACGACCTTCGATGCGCAGCTCGACGTCGCCAGCCAGGTCGCCGCCGAAAGTCCGGCGCTCTATTACGAGATCCAGCGCCTGAATGCGTACGGTGACGAGTCGTTGCGGGCTCTCGATGAGGCCGTGACGCGACTGCGCCGCATCGTTGCGGAGCACGATGAATCCGCATTCGCAAATCTCATGACACGCGGCAAGGCTTATCTCGACGGCCGTACTGCGGCGCGTACGAAGGACTAGTGCGGGAAGGACTAAAAGGATCGTATGGCGCGCAAGGAAACTGTCCGCTCTGCGACACCGGCGGGGACCCGCCGGGCGGCAGAGGAAGAGCTGCGCGAGGTCAAGGCACAGCTACGGATACTCACCGACGAGGCCGCGAAGAACGAGGTCATCCTGCGCAAGACTCAGGAGCGGGAGCTCGATCTTCTCAAGGCCGAGTCGCTTGCGGCACTGCTCGGAGTCCTCGTTCATGGGCTGGGTGACTCCTATGCCCTCGACGCGGTGACGCTCGTGTTGCTCGATCCGCAGCACGAGATTCGCCATCTCCTGATCGGCGGTGGCCAGCGGCTCGAGGACTTTCCCGGCGTGATGTTCGTCGAAAGTCTCGCCGGCATGGCGCCGCCGTTTGCCAACCTGCAGCGTCCCTGGCTCGGGCCCTATGTGGGCTCGGATCACCAGCTGGTATTTCCCGGCGGGCGTCCGCTCAAGAGCGTGGCGTTGATTCCGCTGCCCCGGCAGGATCGGCTCACCGGCACGCTCAACTTCGGCTCGCTCGATCCCAAGCGATTCACGCGGCATCACGCCACCGACTTCCTCGCTCACCTGGGAATCATCGCCGCGGTCTGCCTGGAGAATGCGGTCAATCGCGCGCGGCTCTTGCGCAGCGGCATGACCGACTTTCTTACGGGATGGCACAACCGGCGCTACCTGCACACCCGTATCAAGGAGGAATTGGCGCGCGCGCAGCGTCACGGCACACCCGTCGCCTGTCTCATGATCGATCTCGATCACTTCAAGCAGATCAACGATGCTTTCGGTCACCTGGCCGGCGATCACGTGCTGCGCGAGCTGGCCCTACGCATCGACGGGCAAATTCGCGGCAGCGACACCGCGGCACGTTTTGGCGGCGATGAGTTTGCGATCCTGCTGCCGGAGACCAGCGCCGCCGAGGCCGCGCAGCTGGCCGAGCGCATCCGGCAGATCGTCTGTTGCAGTCCGGTCGACGTGGGCACCGGGCACACACACCCGTTGTCCATTTCGATCGGCGTTGCGGCGGTGAATCCCGGCAGAGGCGAGCGCGACCTCAAGGCAATGGCGGATGGGTTGCTGGCGGAGGCGGACGCAGCGCTCTACCGCGCCAAGGCCCTCGGCCGCGGTCGAGTGGAAGCGGCGGTCCACGCCGGTGGCGCGGCTCACCCGATGAATCGTTGACGGCGCATCAGGGCCAGAAACAGCGGCACGCCGATGAGTGCCGTGAGAGCGCCCACGGGCAGCTGGCGTGGCGCAATGACGGTGCGCGCCAGAAGATCCGCCAGCACGAGCAGCACGCCACCCAGAATCGCCGCCGCCGGCACCACGACGCGGTGATCGCTGCCCAGCATCATTCGGACGAGGTGTGGCGTCACGAGGCCCACGAAACCGATGCTGCCCGCGGTGGTGACAGCCGCAGCGGTGAGCACGGCGCTCGCGACAAACACGCTCACACGCACGCGACCCAGCGGTAATCCAAGCGCGCGCGCCTCGATCTCGCCGCGCGCCAGCAGATTGAGTGAACGCGAAAACAACATTGCGAGCAGCAGTACGGGCACCAGAACGCCGATCACGCGCCGCGGTGACGTGCTGGTCGAGAAATCGCCCATGAGCCAGAAAACCATGCCGCGCAATTGACTTTCGCTGCCGAGGGCGAGCATGAGGCTCACGATTGCGCCGCAGCCCGCCGCGACCACGACCCCGATGAGCAACAATCGTGTCGGCGTCCAGCCGCCCTCACCGTGAGCGAGCGCAAATACCAGCAAGGTCGCGCATAGGGCGCCGGTCGCCGCTCCCGCATCGATCCACAGGCCGCCCAGGCCCGCGAGCATCGCCGCCAGTGCCGCCACCGATGCACCACCCGAGACCCCGAGGATGTAGGGATCGGCTAATGGATTGCGCAGCAGAACCTGCATCAGGACACCCGCCAGCGCCAGTGTCGCACCCGTCGCGAAGGCACAGAGTGCGCGGGGCAGGCGCAGGTCGAGGACCAGCGAGCGCGCCAGCGAATCGTCGGCATTGATGAGTCCCTGCCACAGCTCAAGCGGATCCAGCGCCAGGCTGCCTATGGATGCTGCGGCGGCAATGCTCAACACCGCGGCGGCGATCAGCAAGGCAAACGACAATGCAACCGGCGGACGCTTCACGAGAAAAGGGGCAGTAAGACGGGGCGGAAAGAGTACTGGGGCGGGCGTAGGGGTGTCGAGGGGAACAGAGAATTGCTAGCGGGGCCCGGGAGTGTGAAAGAATGATCCGGAAGGGCACTCATCATGACGGACTGGATCGACTCCGATGGCTTTCGCGCCAATGTCGGCATCATCCTGATGCGCGATGGCGGCGACCTGTTCCTCGGCGGACGCACGGGCGGGCGTGGCTGGCAGTTTCCGCAGGGCGGCATCGGTCAGGATGAACCGCTCGAGCAGGCGCTCTATCGCGAACTCAACGAGGAGATCGGACTGGGCCAGGCTGACGTGGAAGTGGTCGGCAGCACGCGTACGTGGCTGCGTTACCGATTGCCGCCCCAGTACGTGCGGCGCAACTCGCAACCGGTGTGCATCGGGCAGAAGCAACGCTGGTTCTTGCTGCGATTCCACTCGTCGGAAGATCGGTTTCGATTCGATTCGACCTCGCAGCCCGAATTCGAGCGCTGGCGATGGGTGCAGTACTGGACGCCCGTGCAGGAGGTCATCTACTTCAAGCGGCGCGTATACGCCCGCGCCTTGCATGAGCTCGGCGCCTTGGCCTTTCCGCAGGGGCTGCCCCCATATCCGGACGGGTGGCCAGAGCAGCTCAATCTGCGTGCGGGCGTCGCCACGCAGCGACGCTGACATTAGATTCCACCCATGACGCGACCTGCGTCATGCGCACCAGCTCGACGGCTGGAGTAATCTAGCGGCCTCATTTGGAGGCACTCACTGCGAAATGCCCGTCGAAGCGACCAATCTGGTCATCCGCGCACACCGCCCGTGGTTGCACCGACTCTTCTGGATTGCCGGATTGGCACTGGTGCCACTCAGCTTCTATCTCACTTACGAGTTCGGCCGTTTCGACGGTGGCTATGATCGCCTCACCGTCGGACAACAGCACCGCGAGCTCGAAGTCGAGATCGAGCGCCTCGAGAAGACCAATGCGGAACTACGCGCCAAGATGGCGGAGCTCGAGACCGGTCACATAAGTCACCAGCAGGAAACCACCGAGCTCGGACGCAGTGTCGCCGAACTACAGGCACAAGTCGCCCGCCAGAGCCAGGATCTCGCCTTCTATCGTGGCATCGTCGGCTCGACGATCGGTGCCCCTGGCATCAAGGTGCAGCGTTTCCAGGTCCGGGCGGGAAGCGCCCCGGACCGCTTTCACCTGCGGATGGTGCTGGTGCAGGCGGTGCGGCCCGACAACATCGTCTCGGGAACGGTCGCGCTCACGGTTCAGGGCAGCGAACGCGGCAAAGCGGTGACGTACAATCTCGCGCGCCTCACTGCCGACGGACGCGATCAGTTGCCGTTCTCGTTCCGTTACGTCCAGGACCTCGATCAGGAGGTCGTTCTGCCGGATGGCTTTGCTCCCGCTCGCGTGAGCGTCGAGGTGCGCGCTTCCGGTCGAAGTGGCGCGCCCTTCAATCAGTCCTTTGACTGGAATGTTCAGCCGACCTGATGTTTCCAATTTCCGCAGGAGTCCGACTCGATGTTCAAACGCAAGCCGCCCGGCGAATCCGTCCAGCGCACGATCGACACACTCATTGGCCGCACCACCCGTATCAAGGGCGACGTGACGTTCAGCGGTGGGTGCCACCTCGATGGCCAGGTGACGGGCAATGTGCGCGCCGAGGCCGGAACGACTTCGGTCCTGAGCGTGAGCGAGCACGGTGCCATCGAGGGATCGGTGCACGCGCCTCACGTGGTGCTGAACGGTACCGTCACGGGTGACATCCACGCGCGCGAGCGGGTCGAATTGGGTGCCAAGGCGCGCGTCAATGGCAATGTTCATTACGGTGTGATTGAAATGGCAATGGGCGCCTCAATCAACGGCAAACTCGTTCATGAGGTCGACGACGCGACCCAAACGGAGCATGATCCGCTTCCGCACGGCGCCAACGCATGAGGAAGGGCTTTTGACCCTTGCGTCACGCCATCGCTAGACTGGTTGCCGGCCTGAAACAGTGGATTCGACTTAATGACCGATATTCCCACAACGCCCGCCGAAGCCGCACCCGCGGCGCTTGTCTTCACCGACGCTGCCGCCGTCAAGGTGGGCGAGCTGATCCGTGGCGAGGCCAACCCAAACCTGAAACTGCGAGTGTTCGTGCAGGGCGGCGGGTGTTCGGGCTTCCAGTACGGCTTCACCTTCGATGAGAACATCGAAGACGGCGACACCTGCGTCGAGAACCGGGGCGTGAAACTGATTGTCGATCCGATGAGCTTCCAGTACCTGATGGGCGCGGAGATCGACTACCGCGAGGACATCCAGGGCGCACAGTTCGTGATCCGCAATCCGCAAGCCGCGACCACCTGCGGTTGCGGTTCGTCGTTCTCGGTCTGACACCTGAGCAGAACACAAGCCAAAGTCCCCGACGTCATGGCGGCTGTCGATCTTGGATCGAACAGCTTCCACATGGTGGTCGCGCGTTACTCGCACGGCCAGCTGGTGATCCTCGACCGACTGCGGGAGATGGTGCGTCTCGCGGAGGGACTGGATGCGCACGGGCGGCTCGACAAGGCGGTTTCGTCGCGGGCGCTCGAATGCCTGGAGCGCTTCGGCCAGCGGTTGCGCGACATGAAGGCCGAAAGCGTGCGCGTCGTGGGTACCAACACCCTGCGCAAGGCTCACCGCAAGCAGACCTTCCTCGAACGTGCGCGTGAAGCGCTCGGCCACCCCATCGAAATCATTTCCGGCATCGAGGAGGCACGCCTCATCTACCTGGGCGTCGCCAACACCATGCCGAACGATCCCGGCAAGCGGCTGGTGGTCGACATCGGTGGCGGCAGCACGGAATTGATCATCGGTGAAGGGTTCAATCCGCTCCGGCTCGAGAGCCTCTACATCGGCTGCGTCAGCATGAGCCTCGAGCATTTCCGCGACGGCAAGATCTCCGACAAGCGCCTGCGGCGTGCGCGCACGGCCGCGCGGCTCGAAATCGAGCCCGTCCAGGCCGCGTTCCGCTCGCAGGGCTGGGACCACGCCGTCGGCAGCTCGGGCACGATCCGCGTGATCGCCGAGATCATCCGTCACTTCAACCCGTCCGCGACGACCATCACCGCGGAGGGGCTCGAGCGCCTGATTCTCGAGATCATCGAAGCCGGCCACATCAGCGAGATTCGGCTCCCCGAGGTGACCGCGGAGCGTGCGCCCGTATTTCCAGGCGGGCTCGCGATCCTGGCGGAGCTGTTCGAGGCCCTCGAGATCGAACACCTGCGCGTTGCCGACGGAGCGCTGCGTGAAGGCTTGCTCTACGATATGGTTGGTCGGTTCACTGCGGAGGACGCGCGCTCGCGTACCGTGCGGGCTATGGAACAGCGCTATCACGTCGATCAGGATCAGGCCGCAAGAGTCGAGGCGACGGCGCTCGATTTCCTCAAGCAGGTGGCCGCGCCTTGGGGAATCACGGAGCCACTGGCCGAGCTCGCCATCGGCTGGGCTGCGCGCTTGCACGAGATCGGTCTGGACGTGTCCCACTCGCACTATCAGAAGCACGGCGCCTACCTGCTCGAGAACGCCGACATGCCGGGTTTTCCGCGCGAGGAGCAGCAGTTGCTTGCCTGTCTGGTGGGAGGCCACCGGCGCAAGATCCTGCTCACGGCCTGCGAGGAGCTGATCTCGCCGTGGGACAAAAAGGCCGAGCTGCTGATTCTGGTGCTGAGGCTCGCGGTCCTCATGCACCGCGGACGGAGCTCGGTCCAGCTTCCACCGATCCGGTTGCTGCCCCGCGGCCGCGCGCTGACGATCGAGTTTCCGCGCGGCTGGCTCAAAGACCACGCGCTGACGATTGCCGATCTGCAGCTGGAAGTGGACTACTGGAAGGCGATCGACTTTCGCTTACGCGTCTTCGACTTCACCCATTGACCTGGCCCGGCGCGGCGTATTCCTGCAGCAGCTGCTGTTGGGCGCTTAGCGGCGCTGCGCCATCGGTGGGCACCCGCGCGTAGCTGCCGTCAGCGCGCAGCTCCCAGGCCTGCATGTTGTCGCGCAGGTAGACATCCAGGTCGCGCAGGATGCGCTCGCGATGCTTGCGCCGCTCGATCGGGAAGGCCACTTCCACGCGGCGGAAAAAGTTGCGTTCCATCCAGTCCGCGCTGGCGCAGTAGAGTTCTTCCGCGCCACCATTGAGGAAATAGTACACACGGGAATGCTCGAGAAATCGGCCGATTATCGAGCGGACACGGATGTTCTGCGACACCAGCGGTATCCCCGGTCTGAGAGCGCAGATGCCGCGCACGATCAGGTCGATGCTGACACCGGCAATCGAAGCTTCATAGAGAGCATGGATGACCTGCGGCTCGATCAGCGCGTTGATCTTGGCGATGATGCGGGCCTTGCGGCCGTGGCGCGCATGCTCCGTCTCGCGAGCGATCTTTTCGAGCAGAGCGGGGTGCAGCGCGAACGGTGATTGCAGGATCTTTCTCAGCCGCGGGACCTGCGTGAGACTGGTGAGCTGCAGGAACAGCTCATGCAAGTCTTCGCCGATCGCCTCATCGCAGGTGAACAGCCCGTAGTCGGTGTAGGCGCGGGCAGTCTTCAGGTGATAGTTCCCGGTGCCGACATGACAGTAGCGGCGCAGATGACCCTCCTCGCGGCGGACCACCATGATCAGTTTGGCATGCGTCTTATAGCCGACGACGCCGTACATGACGTGCGCACCCGCTTCCTGGAGGCGTGTCGCCAGCTCTATGTTGGCGGCTTCGTCGAAGCGCGCCCGCAGCTCGATGATTACGGTGACGTCCTTGCCGCCCTGGGCAGCCTCGACCAGCGCATCGACGATCTGCGAGTCCGCGCCGGCTCGATACAGCGTCTGCTTGATCGCGAGCACGTCCGGGTCTGCCGCAGCCTGGCGCACGAAGTCGGTGACCGGAGTGAAACTCTGGTAAGGGTGGTGCAACAGCACGTCCTTCTGCCGGATGCAGGCGAACAGGTCGCTCACGCCCTGCAGCCGCTTGGGTACTCCAGCGGTGAACGCCGGGTACTTGAGATCGGGCCGATCGATGAGATCGTATAAGGCCATCAGGCGGTTGAGATTCACCGGTCCGTCGACCTGGTAAAGGTCGTTCGGCGTCAGCGCGAAGTGGTCGAGCAGGAACTGCTTGAGGTCCGCCGGACAATCGTGGGCGGTCTCCAGTCGCACCGCTTCGCCGTAACGCCGCTGTGCGAGTTCACCCTCGACGGCGCGCAGCAGGTCATCGACTTCTTCCTCGTCGACGAACAGATCGCTGTTGCGCGTGACGCGGAACTGGTAACAGCCGAGCGCCTCCATGCCCGTGAAGAGCTTGGCGACGAATGCCTCGACAATGGTCGAGAGATACACCAGATCGCGTCGTCCGTTCTCGCCGGGCACGCGGATGATGCGTGGCAACGAGCGTGGCGCCTGGAGGATGGCGAGCGTCGTATTCCGCCCGTAGGCGTCCTTGCCCTTGACCTTCACGATGAAGTTCAGGCTCTTGTTCTGGATGCGCGGAAAGGGCCGCGCCGGGTCGAGAGCGAGAGGTGTCAGGACGGGTTCGACTTCCTTGTCGAAATGATTCTCCAGCCAGCGCGCTTGTTGCGTGGTCCAGTTCTCCGGATTGACGAAGCGGATGCCGGCCGCCTCCATGGCCGGAGTCAGCACGTTGTTGAGCAGCGAGTACTGCTCTTCGACCAGCTTGACTGCGCCGGTGTGGATGGCGTCGAGCTGCTCCTGCAGGCCGAGTGCGTCGGGTCCCGCCTCGAGTGATCCGAGCTCCATACGCTGTTTCAGGCTCGATACCCGGATCTCGAAAAACTCGTCAAGAATGCTGCACGAGATGCCGAGAAAACGCACACGCTCGAGCACCGGCAGCGATTCATCCTTGCATTGCTCGAGGACGCGCTGGTTGAACTCCAGAAAGCTCAACTCACGGTTGATGTAGAACTGCGGGGATTTGAGATCAGGAGCGTCCATCGGGTCTCGCCGGCGCGCAGGGCGAGAATAGCAGCACGGACTGCATTACGGACGCGTGACAGCGCGCCCCGGGTGGATCGCGCCGAGGATCACGCTGTGCTGCGCACCAGTGACCGCAGGCAGGTTGCCGGAAAGACCGCCGAGTGTCCGAAACGCCAGCCAGGCGAAGCCGGTTGCTTCGACGTAATCCGGGTCGAGGCCGAAGACCGCAGTGGTATCGACGGGAACGCCGGGAAGCTGCATCTCCAGCCGGCGGCGCAGCTCATGGTTGTGACTCCCGCCGCCACAAAGCAGTACGCGCTGCGGTCCGCCAAGGCGGCGACAGGCGTCCGCGATCGAGCGCGCGGTCAGCTCGCAGAGTGTGGCTTGCACGTCTTCAGGTTTCACGGTGTTGCCGAGCGCCTTGAGCTGGCGCTCCAGCCAGGGCAGGTTGAAGAGCTCGCGCCCGGTACTCTTGGGGGCTTCCGCGGCCAGGAATGGCTCGGCGAGCAAGCGTGCCAGCAGCTCGGCGTGAGTGTGGCCATTCGCGGCCCAGTGACCATCCCGATCGAAAGCCGCGCCCAGATGTCGACTGGTCCATCCATCCATCAAGCAGTTTCCCGGTCCGGTATCGAAGCCGATCACCGGCGTGGCGTGGGGCAACCAGGTCAGATTGGCGATTCCGCCAATATTGATCACTGCGCGATTCTCCCCGGGACTGGCGAGGACTGCCTGGTGAAATGCGGGCATGAGTGGCGCGCCTTCGCCGCCCGCCGCAACGTCGCGGCGGCGGAAATCCGCCACGGTCGTGATTCCGGTACGTTCCGCGATCAGGTGTGGGTTACCGACCTGCCAGGTAAATGGATGCTCGCCATGTGGCTGGTGGCGAATCGTCTGGCCGTGGCTGCCGATCGCGGTCAACTGCGTGGCGGCGACGCCGGCATCACGCAATACATTGACCGCAACGGTCGCAAACGCTTCGCCGACCTCGGTGTCCAGGCGACCCAGCTGATCGAGATTGCAATGATCTGGATCGTTGACGATCTCAAAGAGCTGCGAACGCAACGCGTCCGCATACGGGCGTGATTGCGCGTGCTTGACCGAGCAACCGCCGGCATCGACCTCGGCTAAGGCCGCATCGACGCCGTCCATGCTCGTCCCCGAGATCAGCCCGAGATAAAGCGCCATGAGAATTGGCGGTGCACGCCGCGCTCAGCGATCGGCCAGGAGCGGCCCACGATTGATCAGGTCGAGTTCGGCCAGCAGCGGCGCGGCGCGCGCGGTGAAATCTGCGCGTAACTCGTCTGCGATCGGCTGCGCATCACCGAGCTTGACGGTCTGAGGATTGCGATGTGCGCCGTTGACGCGATACTCGTAGTGCAGGTGCGGGCCGCTTGCGAGCCCGGTCCTGCCGACGTAGCCGATGACCTGACCCTGGCGTACGCGCTGGCCTCGACCCGCGCCCTTGGCGAAGCGCGACAGGTGGCCGTAGAGCGTCGTGATTCCGCCGCCGTGCTCGATCACGAGCGCGTTGCCGTATCCACCCTGGCGACCATGAAAACGGACGCGACCGTCGCCTGCGGCGCGCACCGGCGTACCGGTTGGCGCTGCATAGTCCACGCCCTTGTGCGCACGGATCGTGTTGAGCACCGGGTGGCGGCGGCGCGGGTTGAAGCGCGAGCTGATGCGGCTGAACTCAACCGGCGCGCGGAGAAATGTCTTGCGCATGCTGCGGCCGTCGGGCGCGAAGAATTCCGAGCGGCCGTCGGGAAGCGTGTAGCGCACGGCGCGATAAGTGCGTCCATCATTGATGAACTCGGCGGCGATCACTTCGCCATCGCGCACGAACTGCCCGTCCTGCCAGATCTGTTGGTACACAACGATGAAGGCATCGCCCTCGCGAATGTCGAGGACGAAATCGATGTCCCAGCCAAAAACATTGGCGACCGCCATGGTGGTCTGGTTCGATATCCCGGCCTCATCCGCTGCTTCGAACAGCGAGCTGGTGATGACGCCGCGTTTGCGAGCGATTTCGTTCTCGACCGGATTCTCGATGATCTCGGCCGCAAAGCCATCGTCCGCGCGCCTGACCTCGAGCGTTTGCGTGACGCTCAACTGGCGCTTGAGACCCTGCAACGCGCCGTTGTGATGCGTGACCGAGATCTCATCGCCCGGCCGCAGCAGATCGAGCGTCTGCCGTGCGCTGGGCAGCTCGCGAATGCTGGCAAGATCAGCAAGGCTCAGTTGCAGGCGCCGGAAGATCCGGTCGAGCGTATCGTTGCGATGGACGACGACATCGATGGTGTCAAGTCCGAAAGCGGCCGTAACGGGCAGCTCGGTGATCGCAATCGTGGGGCCGGTGGGTGACTGTAACGACGCTGGTTCAGTCGCGGTGAGCGGCGTGGGTTCGCTGGCCGGTGACCGTGCGGGAGCATCGCCTCGGCGCGGAAACACGCCGCCGACTGCCGCAGTGAGCCCGACAACGGCGAGCGCTGCCGACCAGAGCAACACGGCAAGGCGCCGCTGCGAGCGGGCCGGCTGCCGATCCCGATAATCAATGCTCAACGGGCTCGAGGACTGGGTCACGTGGTAAATGCCGAACCAAAACAGGTGTTTAAACTATCCGCGACGCCGCATCCGGTCAACCCGCAAATGCCCCCGGCCGGCCTGCATTAAACGATTCTGCGGACTTCATCGCATTGAACATACGGAGCCGCGGACCGTCGTGCGAGTGTGCGTGGGCGAATTGCGCAGCGCAGCGGGGCACCCTACAGTGCTGGCCCCGTGCCTGCCGCTAGCTGACGCACAGCAAGCCACGCACTCATGAGGCATCGATGAGGCCTGTCGTAGAGCAGATGATCGAGCTGCGCCGCGGAACGGACGAGATCCTTCTCGAGGCCGATCTCGAACGCAAACTCGCACGCGGCAAGCCGCTGCGTGTGAAAGCCGGCTTTGATCCGACAGCGCCCGACCTGCATCTGGGACACACCGTGCTCATCAACAAGATGCGCCAGTTCCAGGACCTTGGCCACGAAGTGATATTCCTCATCGGCGACTTCACCGGCCTGATCGGCGATCCGTCGGGCCGCAGCGCGACGCGCCCACGACTCACACCCGAGGACGTGCAGGTGAACGCACGCACCTATGAGCAGCAGATCTTCAAGATCCTCGACCGTGAGCGCACCGTTATCGATTTCAATTCGCGCTGGATGGCCAGCATGAGTGCCGTGGGACTGATCGAGCTCGCGGCGAAGCACACTGTTGCGCGTATGCTTGAACGCGACGACTTCAACAAGCGGTTTCGCGCCGGCCAGCCGATAGCGATCCACGAGTTCCTGTATCCGCTGGTGCAGGGCTACGATTCCGTCGCGCTCAAGGCGGATGTAGAGCTGGGAGGTACCGATCAGAAGTTCAATCTGCTGGTCGGGAGGCAGATGCAGGAAGCCTACGGCCAGGAATCGCAGGTGGTGCTCACGATGCCGTTGCTCGAGGGACTCGACGGTGTGCAGAAGATGTCCAAGTCGCTGGGCAACTACGTTGGAATCACCGAGCCCGCGAATGAAATGTTCGGCAAGCTGATGTCGATCTCCGACCCACTGATGTGGCGCTACTACGAGCTGCTGAGTTTCCAATCGAGCGCCGACATTTCCAGGCTGCGTCAGCAGGTTGCCGACGGGCGGAATCCGCGCGACGTGAAGTTCGAGCTGGCGAGCGAGATCGTTGAGCGCTTTCACGGCCGGGCGGCGGCGCAAGCCGCGCACGCAGAATTTGTCGCACGGTTTCAAAAGGGACATCTACCTACCGATCTGCGCAAGGTCACGATTGAAATCACCGGCCCGTCGATCAAGATTGCAAGTCTGCTCAAGGAGGCAGGTCTGGCGAGCAGCACGACGGCGGCGTACCGGTTGATCGAACAGGGCGGTGTCCGGATGAATGGCGAGAAACTGACCGATGCGAGTATCGCCGTCCGCTCGGGCTCGACTCACGTCATCCAAGCGGGCAAGCGGGAATTTGCCGAGGTCACCGTTCGCACACGCGCTGGATGAGCGGCCAGGTTCCGCCGTAGCCTAGGCCGTTGACGGTCGGGGAATGTCCTGTATACTCCGCCGTCTTTTCCGGGGCCCCCCGCGGGTACCGGCCGCTCTTTAAAAATCTGACAGGTAATTTGTGTGGGGACTCGTGTCGAGCGCCTTTGACGCAAGACCGAGTGACCAAGAGTCCAGCAGTAAAGAGCCTGACTTTTGGATCCACTCTTGTTGTTGATTCTCAAGATCTTCAATTGAAGAGTTTGATCCTGGCTCAGATTGAACGCTGGCGGCGTGCCTAACACATGCAAGTCGAGCGGTAACAGGTGTAGCAATACATGCTGACGAGCGGCGGACGGGTGAGTAACGCTTGGGAATCTACCCAGTAGTGGGGAATAACCAGTCGAAAGATTGGCTAATTCCGCATACGCCCCCTCTTCATATCGAGGAGGTGGGAAAGCGGGGGACCGTAACAGGCCTCGCGCTTCTGGATGAGCCCAAGTCGGATTAGCTAGTTGGTAGGGTAACGGCCTACCAAGGCGACAATCCGTAGCTGGTCTGAGAGGACGACCAGCCACACTGGGACTGAGACACGGCCCAGACTCCTACGGGAGGCAGCAGTGGGGAATATTGGACAATGGGGGCAACCCTGATCCAGCGACGCCGCGTGTGTGAAGAAGGCCTGCGGGTTGTAAAGCACTTTTAGTGGGGATGAAAAGCTCTGGGATAACACCCCGGGGTCTTGACCTAACCCACAGAAAAAGCACCGGCTAACTCTGTGCCAGCAGCCGCGGTAATACAGAGGGTGCGAGCGTTAATCGGAATTACTGGGCGTAAAGCGCACGTAGGTGGTTCTGTAAGTCGGATGTGAAAGCCCCGGGCTTAACCTGGGAACTGCATTCGAGACTGCAGTACTGGAGTATGGGAGAGGGAAGCGGAATTTCCGGTGTAGCGGTGAAATGCGTAGATATCGGAAGGAACATCAGTGGCGAAAGCGGCTTCCTGGCCCAATACTGACACTCATGTGCGAAAGCGTGGGGAGCAAACAGGATTAGATACCCTGGTAGTCCACGCCATAAACGATGAGAACTAGATGTCGAGAGGGTTAGCCTCACGGTGTCGCAGCTAACGCGTTAAGTTCTCCGCCTGGGGAGTACGGCCGCAAGGTTGAAACTCAAAGGAATTGACGGGGACCCGCACAAGCGGTGGAGCATGTGGTTCAATTCGATGCAACGCGAAGAACCTTACCTGGCCTTGACATCCCCGGAACTTGGCAGAGATGCCTTGGTGCCTTCGGGAACCGGGAGACAGGTGCTGCATGGCTGTCGTCAGCTCGTGTCGTGAGATGTTGGGTTAAGTCCCGCAACGAGCGCAACCCTTGTCCTTAGTTGCCAGCACTTCGGGTGGGCACTCTAAGGAGACCGCCGGTGACAAACCGGAGGAAGGTGGGGATGACGTCAAGTCATCATGGCCTTTATGGCCAGGGCTACACACGTGCTACAATGGCTGGTACAGAGGGCTGCCAACCCGCGAGGGGGAGCCAATCCCACAAAGCCAGTCGTAGTCCGGATCGGAGTCTGCAACTCGACTCCGTGAAGTCGGAATCGCTAGTAATCGCGAATCAGCATTGTCGCGGTGAATACGTTCCCGGGTCTTGTACACACCGCCCGTCACACCATGGGAGTTGATTGCACCAGAAGCAGGTAGCCCAACCGCAAGGGGGGCGCCTACCACGGTGTGGTCAATGACTGGGGTGAAGTCGTAACAAGGTAGCCGTACGGGAACGTGCGGCTGGATCACCTCCTTTAAAGAGAAACGCGTCGGAAGTGCCCGGCGCGAGTTCCCAACACAAGTTACCTGTTTGAAGCGTGGTTGGCGCCCGCACGAGCGCTTGCTCGAGCGGGGCCCACTGACTCGTAACCCTGGGTCTGTAGCTCAGTTAGTTAGAGCGCACCCCTGATAAGGGTGAGGTCGGGGGTGCAACTCCTCCCAGACCCACCATTGAGTCACGGCATCAGGGGCCATAGCTCAGCTGGGAGAGCGCCTGCTTTGCAAGCAGGAGGTCGCCGGTTCGATCCCGGCTGGCTCCACCAGCCGCGCCGCCAATTACGATTCGTTCAATCAGCACTGAGCACGACATGCGCTCAGCGCTGATCGTTCGATGCACGGCGAGATCCGTGCACGCTCTTTAACAATCTGGACACTTGTTTTTTTGACGCCCAATTTTCAAGCATTTCATGTTTGATATTTTTGGATGTCTGCATTTGCGAGAATCAGCAACATATGACTCCGACTCCTTGGGGTTATATGGTCAAGCGAATAAGCGCATATGGTGGATGCCTAGGCGGCAGAAGGCGATGAAGGACGTGGTAGCCTGCGAAAAGCCTCGGGGAGCTGGCAAACAAGCTTCGATCCGGGGATATCCGAATGGGGAAACCCACCGCATCAGCGGTATTCCTGTCTGAATTCATAGGGCAGGAAAGCAAACCCGGGGAATTGAAACATCTCAGTACCCGGAGGAAGAGAAATCAACCGAGATTCCCTCAGTAGTGGCGAGCGAACGGGGAACAGCCCAGTCGTGGAAATCGAGTCGAACCTAGTGGAACGGTCTGGAAAGTCCGGCCATAGCGGGTGATAGCCCCGTACACGAAAGGTGAGGCTCGGGAGCGACGAAGAGTAGGGCGGGACACGTGTAATCCTGCCTGAACATGGGGGGACCATCCTCCAAGGCTAAATACTCTCTGCCGACCGATAGTGAACCAGTACCGTGAGGGAAAGGCGAAAAGAACCCCAGCGAGGGGAGTGAAATAGAACCTGAAACCGTATGCGTACAAGCAGTGGGAGCCCCGCAAGGGGTGACCGCGTACCTTTTGTATAATGGGTCAGCGAGTTATTTTCAGTGGCGAGGCTAACCGAATAGGGGAGCCGTAGGGAAACCGAGTCTTAAAAGGGCGCCGTTCTTAATTGAACGACAGTCGCTGGGAATAGACCCGAAGCCAGTCGATCTATCCATGTCCAGGATGAAGGCCGGGTAACACCTGCTGGAGGTCCGAACGAACTACTGTTGCAATAGTAGTCGATGAGGTGTGGATAGGAGTGAAAGGCTAATCAAGGCTGGCGATAGCTGGTTCTCCCCGAAAGCTATTTAGGTAGTGCCTCGTGTGATCACTTCCGGGGGTAGAGCACTGTTTAGGCTAGGGGTCCATCCCGGACTACCAACCCTATGCAAACTCCGAATACCGGAAAGTGTAAGCACGGGAGACACACGGCGGGTGCTAACGTCCGTCGTGAAGAGGGAAAAAACCCAGACCATCAGCTAAGGTCCCAAAGTCGCGGCTAAGTGGTGAACGATGTGAGAAGGCATAGACAGCCAGGAGGTTGGCTTAGAGGCAGCCATCCTTTAAAGAAAGCGTAATAGCTCACTGGTCTAGTCGGCTCGCGCGGAAGATTTAACGGGGCTCAAGCCGTGCACCGAAGCTATGGATTTGGGCGCTCTTCGGAGCGTCCAAGTGGTAGGGGAGCGTTCTGTAAGCCTGTGAAGGTGTGTCGCGAGGCATGCTGGAGGTATCAGAAGTGCGAATGCTGACATGAGTAACGTTAATGCGGGTGAAAAACCCGCACGCCGAAAACCCAAGGTTTCCTGAGCTATGTTAATCGGCTCAGGGTGAGTCGGTACCTAAGGCGAGACCGAAAGGTGTAGTCGATGGAAAGCAGGTCAACATTCCTGCACCAGGTGCTGCTGCGATGGGGTGACGGAGAAGGCTAGGCTGGCTGGGGTTGGTTCCCAGTTCAAGCGCGTAGGGAGTGTTTCCAGGCAAATCCGGAGACACAATCCTGAGACGTGACGACGAGGTCTCTTCGGAGACCGAAGTAGCTGATGCCCCGCTTCCAGGAAAAGCCTCTAAGCTTCAGGCAGTAACTGACCGTACCGTAAACCGACACTGGTGGGTGAGGAGAATATCCTAAGGCGCTTGAGAGAACTCGGGTTAAGGAACTCTGCAATTTGACACCGTAACTTCGGGAGAAGGTGTGCCTCTCATGGTGATCGGACTTGCTCCGTGAGCTGCGAGAGGTCTCAGATAATTGGGGGCTGCGACTGTTTACCAAAAACACAGCACTCTGCGAACACGAAAGTGGATGTATAGGGTGTGACGCCTGCCCGGTGCCGGAAGGTTAATTGATGGGGTCAGCCGCAAGGCGAAGCTCCTGATCGAAGCCCCGGTAAACGGCGGCCGTAACTATAACGGTCCTAAGGTAGCGAAATTCCTTGTCGGGTAAGTTCCGACCTGCACGAATGGCGTAACGCTGGCCCCACTGTCTCGACCCGAGACTCAGTGAAGTTGAAATCGCTGTGAAGATGCGGCGTACCTGCGGCAAGACGGAAAGACCCCGTGAACCTTTACTATAGCTTTACACTGAACTTTGAACCTGTCTGTGTAGGATAGGTGGGAGCCTTTGAAGCGAGGGCGCTAGCTCTCGTGGAGGCAACGTTGAAATACCACCCTGGCATGTTCGGAGTTCTAACCTTGGTCCGTGATCCGGATCGGGAACAGTGTATGGTGGGTAGTTTGACTGGGGCGGTCTCCTCCCAAAGAGTAACGGAGGAGTGCAAAGGTACCCTCAGCGCGGTCGGTCATCGCGCACAGAGTGCAATGGCAAAAGGGTGCTTAACTGCGAGACGGACATGTCGAGCAGTAGCGAAAGCTGGTCATAGTGATCCGGTGGTTCTGTATGGAAGGGCCATCGCTTAACGGATAAAAGGTACTCCGGGGATAACAGGCTTATTCCTCCCAAGAGTCCACATCGACGGAGGAGTTTGGCACCTCGAT
>Ga0180104_1000020_pt1 | contig 51851 bp, 47 predicted proteins | sample EasRiv730_16_1Da_FD_121791 | JGI IMG/M metagenome (GOLD analysis project Ga0180104, IMG submission 121791) | Soil microbial communities from meander-bound floodplain in the East River, Colorado, USA - East River metaG ERMLT730_16_1Da | ecosystem: Environmental > Terrestrial > Soil > Floodplain ... | reverse complement strand
CACACCCCCTCGCAGATGAGCGGCGCGCTACCGCTGCATCCTGGTCCTGATGCGCACGGCCACGGATCCCGCGCCGCTCATCTGCGAGGGGGTGTGGGATGGGCGTATTGCGACTGCACCAGCGGGCGAACGTGGGTTCGGTTACGACCCGCTCTTTCGCGTCGGCGATCTGGCCCTGACCGCTGCCCAGCTCTCACCGGAGCTCAAGAACAGCCTGAGCCATCGCGGCCAGGCCCTGCGACAATTGGCGGCGAGGTGCCGGGGAGGGCTTTCGGGCTTATTCTCGCCCTCCTGAATGTCGCGCCTCGAACTCCCGCCGCTGTCGGTCTACGTGCACCTGCCGTGGTGCGTGCGCAAGTGCCCGTACTGCGATTTCAATTCCTATGCGCTCGAGGGCGACGTTCCCGAGAAGCGCTATGTCACCGCGCTGCTCACGGACCTGGAGATTCAGGCGCCGCCGGTGACCGGCCGCAAGGTTCAGAGCGTCTTTTTCGGAGGCGGCACGCCGAGCCTGTTCTCCGCCGATGCCATTAGCCGCATCATCGCGGGCCTTCGGGCGAGTCTTGCGGTCACGCCTGACGCCGAGGTCACGCTCGAGGCCAATCCGGGAACCGTCGAACGCGGCCGATTCGGCGAATACCGTTCGGCCGGCGTGAACCGCATCTCTCTCGGTGGGCAAAGCTTCAACTCGCACCACCTCCAGAGCCTGGGCCGCATTCATTCGAGCGACGACACGCGCGTCGCTGCCGCGGAGCTGCAGGCCGCCGGAATCGAGAATTTCAACATCGATCTGATGTACGGGCTTCCCGGCCAGACCTTGGCCGAGTCTCTCGCCGACGTGGAGGCGGCGATCGCGCTCGAACCGGCGCACCTTTCGCATTACCAGCTGACGCTGGAACCGGGCACAGTGTTCTTTCATCGATCGCCGTGCTTGCCGGATGACGATGCCACCTGGGAGATGCAGCTCGGGTGCCAGGAATTGCTCGGTGGAGAGGGTTTTCAGCAATACGAGGTCTCGGCATACGCGCGCCAAGGCAAGACGTGCGCGCACAATCTCAACTACTGGCAGTTCGGCGACTATCTCGGCCTGGGCGCCGGTGCGCACGGCAAGCTGACGGATCTCTCGACGGGCGTGTGGCGGACCGAAAGAACCCCTAAGCCGCGCCAGTACCTCGAGTCGTTGGAGCGCACCGCCGCGCTTCCCTCCAGGCGACTCGTCCCCGCTGAAGACCTGCCGTTTGAGTACATGTTGAATGCCCTGCGCCTCGTCGAAGGACTCGCGGGCCGTCGATTCGAGCAGCGAACCGGGCTATCGCTCGAGGAAATTCGGGAAGCGATCGAATCTGGTATCGAACGCGGACTCTTGCAATCCAACCGCCTGGGAGGATGGCGTGCGACCTCGCTCGGTCGCCGCTTCCTCAATGACGTCATCGCGATTTTCCTGCCGCGATCACCTCACCGAAGCGCGCCCAGGCCCCCGGCTCAACCCGCAAATCTACTGTGATCAGGCACTTACTGTTATTCACAACGTCCCGACAGGCGCAGCGCGTTAAGCAATGCAAACGCCTGTAACCGTAGTGCCATACCAAGTAGATCTGCTAACTCATTGTTTGTACTTGGCAAAAAGGCCTGATTACTTTTTGACCAAAGTGACGGCGGGCAACACTTTCGGCTGTATGACTGGCGAGGGTTTTGAATCGTCCACAGAGTTGTCCACACCTTTTGTGGATAAGAGGCAAAAAATTACCGGCACCCACGACTTAATATCTAATTGTTGATGCGCACGCTGATGCGGTCTGCGTAACTGGGCTTAGCAACGGACTTTTTCTGGTCGGCATTCACGTTTTCCGGGCCGGCCGCCGCAACGCTTGTACGGCCCCGAGTCGCCGGATACACTGCGCGCCCTCTTTTTTTGGTGGGCTAGCGATGAAGGCCGGAATTCATCCCGAATACAAGGAACTCACGGTGACCTGCAGCTGCGGGAACACCTTCAAGACGAGTTCGACGATGGGCCACGACTTGCAGGTCGAGGTGTGCTCGAACTGTCACCCTTTTTATACGGGCAAGCAGAAGATCGTCGACACCGGTGGCCGCGTGGACAAGTTCCGCAAGAAGTACGGCATCGCCGCGGGTTAGAGCACGGCTGCTCGTTAGCCGAGTGCACCGAGGGCGCCACGAGGCGCCCTTGGCGTTTTTGAGGCCTGAGGCCTTCCCCCGGAACTCCTTGTCCACGGTGCCGATCGTAGCTATAAACCGGCGCATGCCTTGATGCACGAGTGTTGTCGATGAGAACCCTGAATCCCCTGCTGCTGGCCTCGCTACTCGGTTTCGCCGTGCTTGGCGGCGGCTGCGCGCGCAACCCGGTGACCGGCGGCACCGACGTCACGATGGTGTCGGAAAAGGGCGAGATCGAGCAGGGACGCAAGGCGCACGAGCAGGTGATCAAGTTCTACGGTGTCTATGAAGATCAGGCGCTGCAGGACTACGTCAACGAGGTCGGCCAAAGGCTGGCTCGCGCGAGCCATCGCCCCGACCTCGAATGGCACTTCACGGTCGTGGATGCCGAAGACATCAATGCCTTCGCGCTGCCCGGCGGCTACATCTATATCACCCGCGGCATCATGGCCTACCTCAATTCGGAAGCCGAACTGGCCGCGGTGCTGGGTCACGAAATCGGCCACGTCACGGCGCGCCATCAGGTCCGCCAGCAGACACAACAGACCCTGGCCGGGATTCTCGGTGCCGGTGCCGCGATCTTTACCGGCAGCCGCGCTGTGGCGGATCTCGCCAACATCGGCGGGCAGGCGCTCCTGAGCGGTTATGGTCGCGACATGGAGCTCGAGGCGGACAGGCTGGGCGCAGAGTACCTCGCCAAGACCAATTACAACCCGCAGGCGATGCTCGGAGTGATCGGCGTGCTCAAGAACCAGGAATCTTTCGAGATCCAGAGGGCGCGCGAAGAGGGTCGTGAGCCGCGCGTTTATCACGGGGTTTTCGCATCCCATCCGTCCGCCGATCAGCGCCTGCAACAGGTGGTGGGCTCGGCGAAGCCGGCCGCAAAGGAGGGCGAGCTGCGCGTCGGCAAGGAAGATTACTTCAGGCGTATCGACGGGCTGGCGTTCGGCAGCAGCCGCCAGCAGGGCATCGTGCGCGATAATCGGTTCTATCACGCCGGGCTGGGCATCACGATCGCGTTTCCGAAGGACTGGGTGGTGCTCAACCAGCGCAATCGCCTGCTGGCGCACACGCGCACCCAGGATGCACTGTTGCAGATCACCGTCGATGGCCGACCTGACAAGCTGTCGCCGCGCGAATACCTGCAGAAGCAGATCGGCAACGTGGGCATGACCGCTGGGCAGGAGCTCAACTTCAACGGGTTCGAGGGCTACGCGCTGATTGCGCGCTCCGGCTCTCCACTCGACCGCGGCGCCGGGCCGGTGCGCTACGCCGCCGTGTATCGCGACAAGCTCGTGTATGTGTTTGCCGCCGCGAGCCGGTCCAGCCAGGACGCCATTCCGGCGCACGATCGCGTGTTCCTCTCGACCTTCCAGACGCTGCGCCCGCTCAAACCTTCGGAGTTCCCGCTCGCCGAGCCGAACCGCATCCGGCTGGTGAAGGCGCAGAGCGGCACCAACATCGAGCAGCTCGCCACCGGCTCACCAATACTTAAGTACCCGGTACAGACGCTCAGGCTGATCAACGATCTCTACCCGAAGAAGGAACCGGAACCGGGGCAGATCGTCAAGGTCGTCGACTGACGCTCGCATCTCGTCGCTCGCCTTGATCTTATCGCGGCCTCCATGTCAGGCTGCGCGGCGAGGACAATGAGCGATGAGCGGCAAGAAATTCGAACTCACCGACCCCGCGACCGGAAAGAAATCCGAGCTTGAGACCCTTTCCGGCACCGTCGGGCCGGATGTCCTGAACATTGCCACGCTCGCCAAGGATCACGGCGTCTTCACCTTCGATCCCGGCTTCATGGTGACGGCGAGCTGCGAGAGCCGCATTGCCTACATAGACGGCGACCAGGGCGTGCTGCTGTATCGCGGCTATCCGGTCGAGCAGCTGGCCGAGCGCAGTACCTTTCTGGAAGTCGCCTACCTGCTCTTGTATGGCGATCTGCCGGCATCCAAACAGCTCGCCGGCTTCACGCACTCGATCTGCTACCACACCATGATCAACGAGGCGCTCCTGCGCTTCTTCAACGGCTTTCAATCCAACGCGCACCCCATGGCGATGGTGTCGGCAGTGGTCGCCTCGATGTCGGCCTTCTATCACGACTCGATGGACATCAATAACGCGCGTCACCGCGAGATTTTCGCGCACCGCATCATCGCCAAGATCCCGACCATCGCGGCGGCGGCCTACAAGCATTCGCTGGGCCAGCCGTTCGTCTATCCGCGCAACGACCTCGATTACTGCAGCAACCTGCTGCACATGTATTTTGCGGTGCCGTGCGAGACGTATCGCATTGATCCCGTGGCCGCGCAGGCGCTCGAACTGCTCTTCATACTGCACGCCGATCACGAGCAGAACGCGAGCACCTCGACTGTGAGGCTGGCCGGCAGCACGGGCGCCAATCCGTATGCGGCGATTTCCGCGGGCATCTCGGCGCTGTGGGGACCCGCACATGGCGGCGCCAACGAGGCGGTGCTCTCGATGCTGGAGGAGATCGGCACCGTAGAGAACATTTCGAAATACGTCGCGCTCGCCAAGGACAAGTCGAGCGCCTTCCGGCTGATGGGTTTCGGGCACCGCGTCTACAAGAACTTCGACCCGCGCGCCAAGATCATCCGCGCGATGTGCCACAAGATACTGGCGCAGATGGGCCGCACGGACAATCCGCTGTTCGAGCTCGCGCTACGGCTCGAGGAAGTCGCGCTCAAGGACGAGTACTTCATTTCGCGCAAGCTCTATCCCAACGTGGATTTCTATTCCGGGATTATCTACAGCGCGCTCGGCATTCCGCGCTCGATGTTCACGGTGATGTTCGCGATCGCGCGCACCGTGGGCTGGGTCGCGCACTGGCAGGAAATGATCTCGGATCCGGCGATGCGCATCGGCCGCCCGCGCCAGCTCTACACCGGCCCCACGCGCCGCGACTACGTCGACATCAACCGCCGCTGAAAATGGGGGTCAGAAAAGGGGACAGATCTATTTTCCCGAAGCGGTAGGGGAAATAGATCTGTCCCCGTTTTCATTCTTCCAACAGGGTCGGGGGAATCCAGGGACGGGGATCGGCGGCTCCAAAGTTCGCAACCCCCGGAATCCCCCGACTGGTTACCGGTCCTCTCCTTCCTGCTTGAAATCAATGTGCCGCTCGCGATCACGTCGGCTCCATCATGCTGCGCGCAGCCTAGATAGTTGAAAAAGATAATTATAAAGAGTAAACAGTTTGCAACCACCCACGACATAAAAGCAACAGTCCGGTCGCGTGCTACGCCGGCTGTGCAGGCCTCAAAGGGCGGGCGGCTCAGAACAACAACAGGTGAACGCAGGAGGGGACCATGAGAAACAGTCGTCGTCGCGCCGTGCTGGCGTGGCTTATGTTTAGTCAGCTGACACTAAGCGCTATCGCGCTGGCGCAGACGTCTCCGCCGGATCAGTGCGCTTCACTCGCCGGATCATCGCTGCCCAATATGGCCGTCACGCTTGCACAATGGAATCTGGCGACCGCTACCGTGGCCGCGCATTGCGAGGTCGTCGGGGAGATCAACGCCCGGGTCGGCGTTGATGGAATGCCCTACGCAATCCGGTTTCACCTGCGGCTGCCCCAGATCTGGAACGAGCGGTTCTACTTCCAGGGCGGTGGCGGCACCGACGGAAATATCGGCAATGCGTTGGGCGGGACCGCGCTCGCGACCGGATTCTCGGTCGTTTCGACCAACGCCGGCCACGACAATGCAATCAACAACGATCCGAACGCGGGCGGCTCGGCTGCCTTCGGCATCGATCCGCAGGCACGCAGCGACTACGGCTACAACGCAATTGGCGTCGTGACACCGGCCGCGAAAGCCTTGATCGAGCACTACTATGGCCAGCCACCCGACTGCTCCTATTTCGTCGGCTGCTCCAACGGCGGCCGGCAGGGCATGGTGGCCTCGCAGCGCTTTCCCCACTATTTCGACGGCATCATTGCCGGCGATCCCGGATTCAATCTGCCGCAGGCTGGCGTTGCGGAAGCCTACGATTCGCAGGCGTTCGCCGACGTGGCGCGCGAGCTCGGGGCCTTCGATCCGAGCGGGCAACCTCTGCTGACGGGGACGTTTTCTAATGCCGACCTGGCACTCGTTGCAGACGGCGTGCTGGCGTCGTGCGACGGCCTCGACGGTCTCGAGGACGGCATGGTGAACAATTTCCCGCGGTGCCGTTTCAATCCCCGGACACTGCAGTGCCCGGGTGCAAAAGAGGCGGGGTGTCTTTCCGCGGCGCTGGTCAAAGCGCTCAGGAAGGTGTTCTCGGGCGCCCAGAATTCGCGAGGACAATCCCTGTACGCCGACTGGCCCTGGGACTCGGGGATTCGCGATTTCGGCTGGCGCATCTGGAAGATCGGCGTGCCCAACACGCCCGTGAATACGGCGATCAACCTCACCCTGGGCGGTGCGGCAGTGCCGCTCGTCTTCATGAATCCACCGGACGTCGTACCCACGTCCGGCCTGGTCGAGTACATGCTGAACTTTGATTTCGACCGGGATGCGCCGCGGATCTTCCGGCGCCACGCCGGGATCTACCGCGAGTCGCCGATGCAGTTCATGTCGGCCAACGATGTCAACCTGTCAAACTTCAAGCAGTCCGGCGGGAAGATGATCCTCTATCACGGCGTCAGCGATCCGGTGTTCTCGATCAACGACACGATCGACTGGTACGAGAAGGTCAACCGCCGGCACGACGGCAAGGCCAGTCGCTTCGTCAGGCTGTTTGCGGTCCCCGGAATGGCGCACTGTGGCGGCGGACCGGCGACTTCCCAGTTCGACGCATTCGGTGCGCTGACGGACTGGGTGGAGCGCGGCATCGCTCCGGGGCAGATCCTGGCCACCGCCCCGGCGACCACGCCGTGGCCCGGCCGCACCCGACCTCTCTGTCCCTATCCGACTCAGCCCCGATATCGGGGCGAGGGCGGCATCGAGGATGCGGCGAACTTCGAGTGTGTGCGGCCGCACTCGGTGAAGGACTGCTGGGACGACCACTAGGCGGGAAGGACGAATGACCCGCCCGCCCGAGGGGGCGGGGCATCCTGCTCAGAAGTCGTACGACAGCGTCAGGAAATAGGTTCGCGGCCTCGAGTAGATGATCTCGGCGTATCCGGACGCCGTCGTCAGTGACGAGTTGCCGGCCACCGGGTAAAGCTCGTCCGTCAGGTTGTTCACGCCGGCCGTTGCCTGCCAGCTGCCGCTGCCGCTCGCCAGGGTAAGGGACGCATTCAACAGCGACACATCCTCGAGCTGCGCCGTCTCCACCGTGTTCGCAGCATCGAAGTATTGCTCCCTGGTGATCGAGTAATCGATGCGCGGTGTCAGCACGAATGCGTCGTTCCCCAGGCGAAAGTCGTAACCCAGCCCGAGATTCCCCTGCCATTCCGGGGTTAACGGCAGGGTGTTGTTGGGTCCCACGGTCGCGGTCGTGCCCGGCACGACAGCGATCTCCTCGATCTTGTCGTCCAGATAGCCGACGCTGCCTTCGAGGATCAGATCGCCCGGCGCGTAAGCGAACTCGAGCTCGGCGCCGTCGATCGACGACTTGCCTGCGTTGAACAGCAGGGGGACGATCCCGAGCCGGTAGATCAGCTGCATGTTGTCGTAGTCCGTGGTGAACAGCGCGCCGTTCAGCCGGAACACACCGCCAAAGTCCGATTTGAAACCGAGTTCGTAGGTTTCCGCTTCCTCCTCATCGAAGGGAATCGGGATGAAACCTGGCGGTGGTGCGTTGAAACGCTGATTGAAGCCGCCGCTCTTGAAGCCCTGCGACCAGCTCGCATAGGTCATGAAGGAATCGTTCCAGCGGTACTGCACGGTGGCGGATCCAGTGGTCGCATTGAACGAATTCTCAAACGGATCGGGCAGGACGTTGAGAGGCGGGGCTGTGCTGGGCAATGGATCCGGCGTCGGCGACGACGCAGGAAAGATGGTGAAGCCGATGATCTGGATTCCTTTCGTTTCTTCAGTGTAACGCACGCCCGCGGACAGGCTCAGCGCGTCGGTCACGTCGAACGTCCAGTGCGTGAAGGCCGCCCAATTGTCGTTGTCGATGCGGGCGCTCTGATAGTCGCGCGATCCTTGGCCACCCATCGCCACCACCGGCGGTGGCGCGGCAAAAGGTACCTGCAGGAAGTCGTGGAATTGCTCCTCGTAATAGTAGAGGCCGAACACGCCGTTTACGCGGCCACCCTCGAACAGCGCCTGCAGTTCTTCACTGAACTGGTCGCCATTGGTCTGGTAGTCCGTGTGCAGGATCACGAATGGCGTGTTGTCCGCGTCACGCCTACCGCCCCAGTCGAGCTCGCGATACGCCGTGATCGACTTCAACGTCACACGGTCGCCGGCTTGCCACTCCGCAGTGAGGGAAGTGCCCCAGTTCTCGAGCGTGCTTGACACCGGAGCGGTACCGCCGTTGGTGTATGGACCGAGATCATACGTGGCGTCGTTCGCACAGCGGGGATCCACCAGCGTTGGTGGTACGGAGGGAGGTGGAAACGTCGCCCCGGGGCAGCCTGCGCCGACGCTGACCGCGGCAACGAATGCTTGCTGCTCGTTGATGGCGGCAAACACGTAGGGCGAGCCGTTCTCGTCCGCCTTCGTGTAGTCGCCGCGAACGATCACACTGAAACGGTCGGATGGCCGCCACCGTACCGACGCCTGGGCCGTGTACGAGTCTTCGTTGCCGAGGTCGACCCCGTCTGATACGCGCGTGACGTAACCATCGCGCTGTCGTGCCCCGAGAGACATTCGCGCCACCAGCGTTTCCGTGAGCGGGATGTTCAGGGCGCCGAACGCGTCCCAGAGATTGTCCTCGCCCACACCCAGACGCAGCGTTCCGCCGAACTCATCGCCCGGCAACGTCGTCGTGACGAGGACCGCGCCGCCGATCGTATTGCGGCCAAACAGCGTACCCTGCGGGCCACGCAGAACCTGGACGCTCGCAACATCCCGAAAATCCATCACGCCGCCGACCGCGCGTCCCATGTACACGTCGTCGATGTACAGGCCAACGCCGGGATCGACGCCAGACGAAGCATCAGTCTGGCCGATGCCGCGTATGAAGACCTGAGCGGCGGAGTTGTTTCCGGTCAGCGGCCCGTAGGCGGCGAACTGCAGGTTCGGAGTCACATGATCGAGATTGTCCGTGCCGAAGACCTGTTGCCGCCGCAGCGCGTCGCTTGTGAGTGCCGAGACGGCGATCGGCGTGTCCTGCAGGCTCTCCTCGCGCCGGCGTGCCGTCACAGTGATTTCCCCGATGCCGGTGGTGGCGGCTGCCGACTCAGAAGTCTGCGCCGCTGCCGGCGCGCTCGCGACGCAGAGCAATAAGGCCATCGCGGGCGCCGCTGCGAAAGCGACCGCCGCGCGATCGTTTGGCGTCATCAATCGAATCGCCGTACGAATCATGACTACCCCCTCCCCTGTGAACGCAGTTGCGCGCTATGACCGTCACAGCTCGAGGCAACTGAGAGTTGCCCCATATAATTATGATTTTCAACTATCTGTGGGGAGGTTACCGCAGCGAACTTCCGCGCGCAACGGCCACGCCGGAAACAGCCATCGACTCCATGGCGGGAAAGTTGGACAATGCATCCCGTTCATGGCTCGCCGCAAAGTCCGTACGCACAGCAAGCAGCCGCACCGCGCCACCGTGTTGCGGACACACTCGGTCGATCTCTCCCCGCTCACGGCCCTGGTCGGCTTCTCCGTGCGGATCGCACAGCTGCAGGTATTCGCGCAGTTTCACCGGGAGTTATGGCGCCGCCATCACGTGCACCCGGGCGCGTATTCGGTGCTGGTCGCCATCAAGGCGAACCCGGGCGTGCAACCTGGGCAGCTGGCCACGGTCCTGGCCGTCAAGCGCCCGAACATGACCAAGCTGCTGGACGCGCTCGAGCAGGGCGGCTGGATCGAGCGCGGCCTGCAACAGAGCGATGGGCGCGGGGTGTCGCTGTTTCTAACGGCGGAGGGCGAGAAGAAGATTGCGCGCATCGCCGAAATGGCGATGGCGATGGACCTGCATGCGACGGCCTGTTTCACCAAGCGTGAGCGGGCTCAACTCATTGCGCTGCTCGACAAGTTCACCGTTCACCTGCGGACGTTGAACGAGCGCCGATCCATGACGGGGGCTTGGGTCGAGCACACCTAGCACACGTATGCGCGGCCGCGCGAGTACTTCGCGCTGTTCAACTACGACTTCTGAGAGCCCCCTCACTCCACCCTCTTCCCCGACGACGGCGGAGAGGGGTGCGAAGTCATCAACGCTCGCGGAGTCGGAGTGAGGTGTTTGCGTACTTGTTCCGATTCCCGCGATGCCGGGCCACCGTTCCCGTCAGGTGCTGATATCGCAATCTTCGTCGATCAACGACTGCAGCTCGGTAGCGCCCGCGCGCCGCATCGGGCGGCCATCGACCGGGCTGAAGGGCGCCTGGCGGATGCCATCGCGCGGAAACACCGTTGCGTCGATCACGTGCTCGCCCGCCTCGAAGCGCACGGCCGGCAGGTTGACCGTGCGATCGGTGAACATCTTGACGCGCCGCTCGGCGAGCTCGTGGCGGATGCCGCGGTCCAGGAGTTTCAGCATCACCGCCTCCGCACGGTCGGCGAACAGGTGCAGATCGACGTCGGCGTACTGGGTCGCGGTTCCCGACAGCACCGGGCCCACCAGCCGCGGCTCGAATTCCTGCAACAGCTGCATGGCGATGAGCGCGGCCCGTCGTTGCTCCTTGAGCGAGCGCGAGTGGCTGTCGGCGGCGAATAGTCGCTGGTACTCGACCAGCGCTGCTTCGATCTCGGTATTCTTGGGAAGGCGCGCGGAATCGGTGGCGCCGAGCCGCTCGGCGGCCTTGCGCTTGGCGAGCAGATAGTCGTCGATACCGTGCTCGCTCATGATGCGCGCCGCCTCCTGCGCGATCGCGCGTCGCAGCTCCTCGGACCGGGTCATCGGTTTCATGCTGCGCTCACCTAGTCAGAACAGTGGCTCGTCGCTCTCCGTGGCGGGATCGCGCCCCGCTTGCGCCCCGCGGGCAAAAGGATCGCCCGCTTCGGGCAGCCGGCCCTCGATGAATGTCTCAAATATGGCTGAAGGGTCATCGGCACTCGCCAGCAGTCCGGTCTCGGGAGAGATCTTGACCGTCACGAGTCCTTCCGGCGCCGGCACCGGCGATTCGGAAGTTCCACGCAATGCTTCGCGCATGAAGTGTACCCAGATCGGCACGGCGGTGCGCCCGCCTTCCTCGCCGGCACCGAGTGACGCTTCCTGATCGAAGCCCACCCACGCGGTCGCGACCAGGCGCGCGTTGAAACCCGAGAACCACGCGTCGTGATGATCGTTGCTGGTGCCGGTCTTGCCGGCGATGTCGCCGCGATTCAGCACTTGCGCGCGCCGCGCCGTTCCGCGCCGGATCACGTCGCTCATCATGTCCGCGAGCAGGTAGGCGTTCTGTTCGCTGATGGCGCGCGGTGCCACCTGCGCCGCGGGCAGGTATCCCCGACCACCGCGCACGACGTCCACGGCCGCAATCATTGCCTCGCCGTCGCGGGGGAGGGACTCCGGCAGGCGGTCACCCGTTCCGAGCACCTCGCAGTCCCGGCAGACCAGCTGCGGTTGGCTCTGATAGAGGGTCTTGCCGTTGGCATCCTCAATGCGCTCGAGGTAGTACGGCCGCACACGATAGCCGCCGTTGGCGAACGTGGCGAAACCCGCGCCCAGCTCCGCCGGCGTGAGTTGCAGACTCCCGAGCGCCAGCGTCAGGTCGTCGGGCAGATCGGCGCGCTCGAAACCGAATTTCGTCAAATAGTCCATCGTGTAGGCTGTCCCCATGGCGCGCATCAATCGCACCGACACCAGGTTGCGTGAGCGCACCAGCGCCTCCCGCAGCCGCGTAGGTCCATAGAACTGGCCGGTCGCGTTTTCCGGCCGCCAGGTGTCTTCAGTCGCGTCGTCTTCGAACACCACCGGTGCGTCGAGCACGACGCTCGCCGGCGTGAAAGCGTTTTCGAGCGCCGCTGAATAGATAAAGGGTTTGAATGCGGAGCCCGGCTGGCGCCGCGCCTGGACGACACGGTTGAACTTGCTCACGAAGAAATCAAAACCGCCGTTCAGGGCGACGATGCCGCCATCTGCCGGATCGAGGGCGACGAGGGCGCCCTGCGCAACCGGCGACTGAGCGAGCTGTACCGTGTTGCCCGTGCGAATGACGTACACCACGTCGCCCGGACTTACGACGTCGGTCGCGCGCTTCAGCTCGGGGCCGAGACGGTCATCGACCGCACGCCGTGCCCATGAAAGACCCGTCCAGTCGAGGGTGGCCGCCAGACCATCGCGTAACAGGACCCTGGCGGCGCGCTCGACCACTTCGGTGACCAGCGCCGGTTCGAGCACGTTGATCGAGGGGTGTTGTTCCAGTGTGGCGACGAGCTCCGCCGGCGCCTGCCCGGGCGTAATCTCGATATGCGCGAGGGGCCCGCGGTACCCGTGCCGGCGGTCATACTCGATCAAGCCGAGCCGCAGGGCTGTGTTCGCGGCCTGCTGCAATCGACTATCGATGGTGGTGATGACTCGGTAGCCGGCCGTGTAGGCCGCATCGCCGTAGCGCTCAAAGGCATCGCTGCGCGCCATTTCACCGACGTAGGGCGCCTCCACCTCAACGCTGGGACCGTGCAGCCGCGAGGGCATTGGCGCCTGCATCGCTGCGTCGAACTCAGCCTCTTCGATCTGGTCCGTTTCCAACATGCGCCTGAGCACGTACGCACGGCGCGCCTTGGCGCGATCGGCGCTCGCGATCGGATTGTCGCGCGATGGCGCGCGTGGTATCCCGGCGATCGTGGCGGTCTCCGCCAGCGTCAGATCGTCCAAAGCCTTGCCGAAGTAAACCTCTGCGGCTGCCGCTGCGCCGTAGGCCCGCTGCCCGAGGAAGATCTTGTTGAGGTAGAGCGTAAGAATTTCCGGCTTGGTGAAAGCATTCTCGATGCGAAACGAAAGGAAGATCTCCTTGAGCTTGCGGTCGAAGCGGCGCTCTGGCGTCAGGAACATGTTGCGCGCCAGTTGCATTGTGATCGTCCCGCCGCCCTGGCTCGGCTGGCCGGAAACCAGGTTGATCAGCGTGGCACGCATGAGTCCCGCGTAATCGACGCCGTGATGCCGGAAGAAACGGTCGTCCTCGGCAGCCAGAAACGCCTGCTGCACGCGTTCGGGGATGTCCTCGTAGGACACCGGGATACGCCGGTACTCGCCGATCTGGGCAATGACGCGTCCGTCGCGGCTGTAGACGCGCAGCGGCACCTGCAAACGGACATCTCGCAGCGTGTCCACGTCCGGCAGGGCCGGTGCCAGGTACACAAAGGTGCAGAGCGCGGCGTAGCCGATCGACCCCGCGAGGAGCAATACGGCGACGAGCGTCACGAAGCCGGCCCTAAGGTAACGTTGCTTCACAGGAAGGAACTCTAAGTGCTTGCTTCAACGAAGTGGTTTATGCATATTAGCCGAGGGGTCAAGGGCAAACTCGCCGAAAGGCGGGGACGCAAAGCCTCCGGTCTAAGGGATGAAAGCCTACGACAGCGGGGTTACCGGGCGGGACGTTAGAACATATTTGCTGGGCAAAATCACCAGCCACTCGTTCCCTCCCGTGACTTGAACGCTGCAGGGGTCCACCTTCCCCGACTCGAGCTTGGCGTCCTGATTGGCGCTGATCGCTTATGGGGTATCTCGCGTGACACGGATGAGCTTCCGATCCTGGTATCGGCGTCGCGGAATCGAAAACGCGCAGCTATTGTGTGAATGTAGTCACGCTTGATTTAACACTTGACTGTTATAACTTGCCCCGCTTTTGTCGGCAGGATTTGCGTTTAGCCAGTTAACTCGTTCTTCTTAAAGGGAAAAACTGTGCTGTTTGGCCCGAAATATCGCCCGCTGCTGGGCCTGGACATAACGACCTCCTCGGTGAAGCTGATCGAGCTCAGCATGGCGGGGGGGCAATTCCGCGTCGAGTCGTACGCGGCCGAACCCACCCCGCACAATGCGATCAACGAAAAGGCGATCGTCGATGCCGAAGCGGTAGGTGAAGCCATCCGTCGCGCGGTCAAGCGCTCCGGCGCAAAGAGCCGCGAAGCGGCGGTAGCGATCAGCGGCGATGCCGCAATCACGAAAGTGATCCAGATGCCGAAGTCGCTGAGCGAGGCCGACCTCGAGGGTCAGGTCGAGCTGCAGGCGGACCAGTACATCCCGTTTCCGATGGAAGAAGTGAGCTACGACTTTCAGAGAGTCGGCCCATCGGAGAAGGACCCTGAAATGGTCGACGTTCTCCTGGTTGCCACGCGCACCGAGAACGTCGAGCAGCGCCAGGCGGCGGTGCTGGCCGCCGGCCTCTTGGCCAGGATCGTCGACGTCGAGGCGTTCGCGCTCGAGAACGCCTGCAAGCTGCTCACGCACCAGATGCCCGACGGCGGCATCGATCGCACCATCGCGGTCATCGACTTCGGCGCGAGCAGCACGACTTTCAGCGTGCTCAAGGATCTCAAGGTCATCTACACGCGCGATTTCGCCTTCGGCGGCCAGCAGCTGACCGAAGAGATCATGCGCACCTATGGATTGAGCATGGAGGAGGCGGGTCGTGCCAAGAAAGAGGGTGGCCTGCCGAGCAACTATCAGCCCGAAGTCCTCGATCCATTTATCGACGACATGACCCAGCAGGTCAGCCGCTCGCTGCAGTTCTACCTCGCCTCGGGCAGCGGCCGCGAGCAGCCGGAGAAGATCCTGGTATGCGGCGGCTGCGCCAACATCGCCGGCGTCGATGACGTGATCGCCAGCCGCGTGGGAATTCCGGCCGAGCGCGGCGATCCGCTCGGGCAGATGAAGCTGTCATCGCGAGCCAAGGCGCAGGCCGTCAAGAAAGACGCGACCGCGCTGCTCACGGCCTGCGGTCTTGCATTGCGGAGCTTCGACTGATGCCAAGAATCAACCTGCTGCCGTGGCGTGCCGAACGCCGCAAGAAGAACCAGCGTGATTTCGCCTTCTGGGCGCTCGGCGCGGTGGGCGCCGCCATCGGCGTCACGCTGATCCTTAACCTGATCATGAGCGGCTGGATCAGCGCACAGAACGCGCGCAATCAGCTGCTCAAGGACGAGATCCAGGGGCTCGACAAGCAGATCACCGAAATAGTCGGGCTCGAGAACCAGCGAGAGCGGATGAGGGCCCGCATGGAGATCATCGAGAAGCTGCAGCGCTCGCGGCCCGAAGTCGTGCACCTGTTCGATCAGCTGGTGCGCACGCTCCCGGATGGCGTCTATCTCACCTCGATCAAGCAGAACGAGAAGCGCCTCGAATTCAAGGGCATCGCCCAATCGAGCACGCGCGTCTCCGCCTTCATGCGCAACATTGACGCTTCGGACTGGATGGACAAGCCCGAGCTCGAGGTGGTCGAGACCAAGAAGGACTCGGCACTCGGCAGTGAATTCACGCTGTTCGCCAGCCAGGTCGGCGTTTCGCTACCCGGCGAGGAGACCGCGGAATGAACCTTCTTGAACAGCTGCAATCGCTAGACCGGCGCGACATCGGCCGCTGGCCGCCTGTATTCCGCTTCGGGCTGATCGGCGTGATTTTCGTCGTTGTGGCGCTCGGTCTCGCCTACTACTTTGTCTGGCAGAACCAGCGTCCGATGCTGCTGCGCGCCGAGCAGGAAGAGGTCGAACTCAGGCAGACGTTCGAGCAGAAGCAGAAGAAAGCGGCCAACCTGGAAGCCTATAAGGCGCAGCTGGCCGAAATGGAACGCTCGTTCGGCGCCATGCTGCGGCAGCTTCCCGGCAAGACCGAGGTACCGAGCCTGCTGGTGGACATCTCGCAGACGGGACTTGCCGCCGGCCTCGAGGAAAAGCTCTTCCAGCCGGCCACCGAAGTTCGCCGTGATTTCTACGCGGAGCTCCCGATCAAGATCCGCCTCACCGGCAGCTACCACGAGCTCGGCAGTTTCGTGAGCGGCATCGCGGCGCTGCCGCGCATCGTTACGCTGCACAATATCGAGATCAAACCCGAGGGCAAGGAGTCGGGTTTCGACAATCTGGTGCTTGACGTCACCGCCAAGACCTATCGCTACCTGGAGGAAGAAGAGGACAAGGGAGACGCGGCCGGCACTGCGAAGGATGACAAGGCCAAGGGTGTCAAGGAGCGGCGCAAGCCCGCCGCCCAGCGAACATGAGCGCGCCCCAACCTCAACTGCGGAAGCACATGCATGCGTGACTGGACCAGAATCATTGCGCTCGGTGCACTGGGCCTGCTGGTGGCGGCCGGCGTGAGCGGCTGCTCTAGCGAGCAGGAAGAGCTGGAGCAGTGGGTCGCGCAGGTCAAGAAGCGGCCCGGTGGCCGCATCGAGCCGCTGCCCGAGATCAAGCCTTACGAGTCTTTCGTCTACAACGCGAGTGATCAGCGTTCACCGTTCTCGATGTCCAGGCCTGCCGGGCCTGGCGATGGCGTGCGTCCGGATTCCAAGCGTAATCGTGAGTTCCTCGAGCAGTTCTCGCTCGACACGCTGGCCATGGTGGGCACGCTCAAGCTCGGAGGCCGCGCGTTCGGCCTGGTGCAGACCAAGGATGGGCTCGTACATCGCGTTCTGCCGGGACAATACATGGGGCAGAACGACGGCAAGATCGTTTCGGTTTCTGATTCGAAGATTTCGTTGGTCGAGATCGTTCCCGACGGGATGGGCGGCTATATGGAGCGAACCGCCGCCATCGGCCTGACGGACTGATGTCACCGGGAGTGCAAAGAATGAACGGGATGAATCGGGTCTGGCTGGCACTGCGTACGCGTCTGGGCGTCGCCTCGCGCGCTGTCTGCCTCGTTCTGGTGGCCGCCGCACTGCCGGGCCTTGCGCCTGCGCAGCCTGCGGAAGGCTTGAAGCTGCAGGCCATCGACGTGCAGACGCTGCCCGGTCAGCAACTGCAGTTGCGGTTGCGGCTCAACGGCCCGGCACCGGAGCCGCTGAGCTTCACCATCGACCGTCCGGCACGTATTTCGCTTGATCTTCCCGGTACGGGGCTCGCGCTCGAGTCGCGTCGCATCGACGTAAAGGCGGGCGGGGTCGACACAATCCTCGCCGCTGAGGCAGGTGGCCGCACGCGGCTGGTACTCAACCTCGATGAATTGATGCCGTACCAGACGCGCGTCGACGGCAACAACATCCTGGTCACGATTGGCGGTGCGCAGACGCAGGCCGCCGCTGCGGTGCCGCCCTCGGGTTCGACCGCGCGTGCGGCAGCCGCGAGCAGTGGCCCGCGCAGCATTCGCAACATCGATTTCCGCCGCGGTACCGATGGCACCGGGCGCGTGATAGTGGAATTGAGCGACCCGCGCACGCCGGTGAACCTGCGTCAACAGGGGACCCAGGTGGTGGTTGATTTCGGCGGCGCGGACCTGCCCAGGGACCTGATGCGTCGGTTAGATGTCACCGACTTTGCGACGCCGATTTCGACCGTCGATGCGCTCAAGGTCGGCGACAGCACGCGCCTGGTGATTTCGGCGAGCGGCGAGTTCGAGCAATTGGCCTACCAGTCCGACAACCAGTACGCGGTCGAGATCAAGCCGGTCGTGCGCACCGCGGCCCAGCTCGAGGACAAGAAGGAATATACGGGCGAACGGCTCACCCTCAACTTCCAGGACATCGAGACGCGCGCGGTCCTGCAGTTGCTTGCCGATACCAGTGGCCAGAACATCGTGGTCAGCGATTCCGTGCAGGGCAACGTGACATTGCGCCTGCAGAACGTGCCTTGGGACCAGGCGCTCGACATCGTGTTGCGGACCAAGGGCCTCGACAAGCGCCGTCAGGACAACGTCATCATCGTGGCGCCCACTGAGGAACTGGCGGCGCGCGAAAAGGCGGAGCTCGCGGCTCGCAAGGACATCCAGGAGCTCGCGCCGCTGCGCACCGAGTACCTGCAGGTCAATTACGCCAAGGCCAGCGATCTAGCCGGGCTCATCAAGTCCTCGGCAGAAAATTCGCTCCTGTCGGCGCGCGGCAGCGTGACCATCGACGAGCGCACCAACACGCTGTTGATTCAGGACACCGCCGACCGGCTGCAGGACGTTCGCCGCCTCGTCACGACGCTCGATATCCCGATCCGCCAGGTGCTGATCGAGGCTCGCATCGTCATCGTGAATGATGATTTCAGCCGCAACCTGGGCGTGCGCTTCGGCGCTACCGCTGCGTTTGATCACGGTGGTGCCGATGGCGGTGGTATCGCCAGTGGAAGCCCGTTTGTAAGGGAGGATGACGGCGTGATACTTGTGCCGTCCAAGCCGGCTAATCCGCCAACGGGTGCCACACCCCCCAGTTTCATTGCTCCTGATCCTGCCGATCGCTACATGGTGAACCTGCCGGTCGCGAACCCGGCGGGCCGCATCGCCCTCACGCTGCTCGACTCCGATTACATCGTCGATCTGGAGATCTCGGCGGCCCAGGCCGAGGGCCGCGGCGAGGTTATCTCCTCACCGCGCGTCGTCACGGCGAACCAGCGCGAAGCAGTGATCGAGCAGGGCGTGGAGATTCCATACCAGGAATCCTCGTCGAGCGGCGCGACCACCATTCAGTTCAAGAAGGCGGTGCTGGCGCTGCGTGTCACCCCGCAGATCACGCCCGACAACCGCATCATCATGGATCTGACAGTCAACAAGGACAGCGTCGGCCAGGTCATCGTGACTTCCGGCGGAGCCAATGTGCCGTCGATCGACACGCGCGAGATCGTCACCCAGGTGCTGGTGAACGACGGTCAGACCGTCGTCCTCGGTGGCATCATGGAGACCGAATACCGCGAAACCGAAACCAAGGTGCCGTGGCTGGGCGACATTCCGGTTCTCGGCTACCTGTTCAAGAACAAGAGCAAGACCAACAACAAGGACGAGTTGTTGATCTTCATCACGCCGCGCATCCTGCGCGAGGGCGCCAACCTGTACTGACGCCTTCGGAAAGAGTCTAATCGCACGCGGCTCAACTGGTTGATGCGCAGAAAACGGTCCTCGTGACTGTTTTCTGCGCCGTCGAGCAAGAGTCACGCCTCTTGCTCGACGGCGCGGTGCGTCCATGCACCGCAGTCCGGCCGCGTCGCCCTATGCTCTCGAAACCGAACATTTTCCTGATTGGCCCGATAGGCTCGGGCAAGACTGCGGTCGGCAAGCACCTCGCCCGCGCGCTGCATTGCACGTTCAAGGACAGCGACGCGGAAATCGAGAGCCGCACCGGCGTCGATATTCCCTACATCTTCGAGAAGGAAGGCGAGATGGGCTTTCGCGTGCGCGAGCGCGAGGTCATCGAGCAGCTCACGCGACTCGACAACATCGTGCTGGCGACGGGCGGCGGCGCTGTGCTGGACCCGGACAACCGGCGCGTGCTGGCCGAGCGTGGCTGCGTCGTGTACCTCAAGACCTCCGTATTCCAGCAGATCGAACGCACACGCCACAGCCGCAATCGCCCGCTGCTCTTCGATACCGATCCGCAGCAGCGCCTGGACGCCCTCATGGTCGAGCGTGAGCCGCTGTACGCGGAGATTGCCGACATCACCATCTCGACCGACGGCAGGCGCGTACAGGCCGTCGCCGAGGACGTGCACCGGCTGCTCAAGGATCGCTAATACGGTGCCGGACACGGCTTATTGGTCATTTGTACGGCCTGGCTCGACTGCGCAATTGACCAATAAGCCGTGTCCGGCACCGCCGCCTTATACTTTGCGGGCCCGTGCAGTACCTCAACATCGACTTAGGCCCGCGTAGCTACCCGATCGTCATCGGCGATGGGCTACTCGCGCAACGCGAGCTCATGACTCGCCACATCCCAGCCCGGCGTTTGCTGGTCGTGACCAACCCGACGGTCGCCGGACTGCACCTCGACGCCTTGCGCCAGGGTCTGGTGGATTTCGACGTGAGCATCGAAACGATTCCCGACGGCGAACGCTACAAGACGCTCGCGATCGCTTCCCGCTTGTTCGATGCCCTGATCGAGGCGCGTATCGGGCGCGATGGCGCGGTCGTGGCGTTCGGCGGCGGCGTCATCGGCGATCTCGCCGGCTTCGCCGCGGCTTGTTTTCAGCGCGGCATCGCCTACGCGCAAATGCCGACGACGTTGCTCGCCCAGGTCGATTCCTCCTTGGGCGGCAAGACCGGCGTCAATCACCCGGCCGGCAAGAACCTGATTGGCGCTTTTCATCAGCCGCTGTGCGTGATCTCGGATACCGCAACCCTGCGAACCCTCCCCGACCGCGAGTTGCGCGCGGGTCTCGCCGAAGTGATCAAGTACGGGCTCATCTGCGATGCCCAGTTCCTGGGCTGGCTCGAAGCCCATCTGGATGACCTGCTCAAACGCGATCCACAGGCGCTCGAGCACGCGATCCGGAGATCCTGTGAGATCAAGGCCGATATCGTGTCGCGGGATGAACGTGAGCAAGGTCCACGGGCGCTGCTCAACCTGGGCCATACTTTTGCCCACGCGATCGAGTCGGCGACCGGGTACGGAGAATGGCTGCACGGCGAAGCGGTCGCGGCCGGCATGCTGATCGCGGCCTCACTCTCGGCGCGGCTCGGATGGTTGCCGGGTGCCGATCTCGATCGGGTGCGTGCGCTTGTGGGTCGAGTGGGGTTTCCGCTCGCCACGACATCGATCGGCAGCGTGCAGGCGCTGGCCCACATGCAGGCGGATAAGAAGGTGCGTGATGGACGTATCCGCTTGATTCTTCTTAGAAAACTAGGCGCTGCCGAGATCACCGACCGGTACGATACGGCGGCGCTAACCGCAGTGCTGAGAGAATCTTTCGGGCCATGAATGCCACGGTCGAATCGACGCTCGCACCCTACGCTGCGCGTCCCGAGCACTCTCGCGGCCGCGTCCACCCGGAACCCGCGCCGCGCTTCCGCACCGAGTTCCAGCGCGACCGCGATCGCATCGTGCATTCGAGCGCTTTCCGGCGCCTCGTTTACAAGACGCAGGTGTTCGTCAACCACGAGGGCGACCTCTACCGCACGCGCATCACGCACTCTCTCGAGGTCGCGCAGATCGCGCGTACGATCGCGAGCACTCTCAAGCTCAATGAGCCGCTGACGGAAGCCATCTGTCTGGCACACGACCTTGGACACACGCCGTTCGGTCACGCTGGGCAGGACGCGCTGAACGAATGCATGCGCGATCACGGCGGCTTCGAGCACAACCTGCAGTCGGTGCGCGTGGTCGATGAGCTGGAGGAGCGTTACGTCGACTTTCCGGGGCTCAATCTGACCTACGAGTGCCGCGAAGGGATTCTCAAGCACTGCTCCGTGGCCAACGCGCGCCGCCTGGGCCCGCTGGGCGAACGGTTCATCAAGCGAGAGCAGCCGGGCCTCGAAGCGCAGCTCGCGAATCTCGGTGACGAGATCGCCTATAACAATCACGATGTCGACGACGGCCTGCGCGCCGGTCTCATTACGATCGAGGAGCTGCGTGAAGCGCAATTGTTCCGCCGCCAATACGACACGATCAAGTCGAAGCATCCCGACCTGAGCGGGCGCCGGCTGGTGCACGAGGTTGTGCGCCACATGATCGACTACGTTGTGACCGACCTCGTCACGACGACGCAGGCGGCACTGGAAAAAGCGGCGCCGAAGAACATTGACGACGTACGTCATCATGGTGCACCGCTCGTGGGCTTCAGTCCGCAAACTCAAGAGGAACACCTCGAGCTCAAGCGTTTCCTGCGCGCCCACGTCTATCAGCACTACAAGGTTCAGCGGATGACGACGAAAGCCAAGCGCATGCTGCGCGAACTCTTTGCCGCGTTCATGGAAGACATCAACCTGATGCCACCCGAGCATCGCGACACAGCGCGCCGGCTCGCGGAGCGCGAAGCCGAGTCGGGCAAGGCACGCGCAGTCGCGGATTATGTCGCCGGAATGACCGATCGATACGCTATCCTGGAGCACCGCAGATTATTCGAGCCTGCGGAACGCACATGAGTACTGCACTGCTTGACGGAAAGCCGATGCGCACGCCCCACCCCGACATACCACCGCGCGAGCGGCTGATCTTCGCGCTCGACGTGCCCGATGCGAACAGCGCCCGCCGGCTGGTGGATCGACTGGGCGAGGCGGTGCAGTTCTACAAGATGGGGCTCGAGCTCTTCGCGGCCGGCGAGTATTTCGAACTGCTCGACTGGATGGTCGGCAAGGGCAAGAAGATCTTCGTTGATCTCAAGTTCTTCGACATCCCGGCGACGGTAGCGGCGGCCGTGAAGCGCCTGCGCGGCCGCGGCATCACGTTTGCCACGGTGCACGGCTATCAGTCGATCATGCAGGCGGCCGCGGAAGCGAAGGGCGACGTCAAGATCCTGGCCGTCACCGTGCTCACCAGTCTCAATCGCGGCGATCTCGATGATCTCGGTTTCGACGGCGATGTCGCGCAACTCGTGGTGTCACGCTCGCGCCGCGCGTTGGAAACTGGTTGTGACGGCGTGATCTGCTCGGGTCTCGAAGCCGCGTTGATCCGGCAACATGTCGATCATCGCTTGCTGGTGGTGACTCCCGGCATTCGCCCGGTCGAGAACCGTCCAACCGACGACCAGAAGCGCGTCGTCAGTGTCGAGCAGGCCTTCATGAATGGCGCGGACTACATCGTCGTCGGCCGCCCGATCCGCGATGCCGCCGATCCGCGGGCTGCCGCCGAGAGCATGCAGGCGACGATCGCGAAATTATTCTAACTCGGGAATCGACTCGGCTTCGAACCGCCACGCCTCGAGATCGGTCTGCCAGCCCTCGTCGGGCCAGCCTGCTTTGCGTCGCAATTCGCGCACGAAGGTCACGGCATCCGGGATACCTTCCCAAACGTGCGGGATGAAGATCACGCGCTCGCCGCCGGCGGCGAGCACGAGACCGTGCCGTCCCGGCACCAGCGCGGCTAGAAGCTCTTCGTGCGATCGAACGTCGAGCCGCTCGAGTGGCGAGAGGATCGATACCTCGATCTGCAGGCTGGAGAGCTCATGTGCGGCCAACGGATCGAAACGCGGATCCTGAAAGCCAGCGGCGTAGGCGTTGTGCCAGACGTCCTCGATCAGCGGCCGCTCGGGCTCGAGCCGACCGCAGCAACCACGCAACCGCTCGCGAATCATTAGCGTGACGAAAGTGCTGCGCCATGCGACGAGCGGCGGCGGAAAGTCTGCTGGTGTAAACAGGGCGCGTGATCCGGAGAGCAGGCTCTGCTCGATTGAAGCCCGCGCAGCCTTAAGCAGCGCACGACGCGCGGCAGCATCAAGCATCGTAAAGTGACCAAGCCCCGTAACCCACGACGCGCTTGCGATCGCCGGCGGTGTCGCCCGAACTGCGCAAGTCCTCGAGCTGGATCCGCATCCGGCGCCGGCGCGCGGCGGCGAGAAATCCGTTGAGGCCGACGCAGCCGCACGCCTGTTCGCCGTCGATCCGCGACGAGTACGCGAGCACGGCTTCATTGGTCGCTCGATCGATGAGCCGCGCCTGTTCATAGTCGTGGTAGTGGCTCAAGTCCGTGCTTACGACGACGAGCGTCTCGGGGCCGCCCCAGACGAGTTCGAGCGCCTCCGCGACTTCCATGGACATCGCATCGCCGGCCGCGATTGGCAAAAGTACAAAGCCTTCCAGCATCGCTTGCAGAAACGGCAGCTGCACTTCGAGGCTGTGTTCCTGCGCGTGGGGCGAATCGGTGAGCCGTACCTGTGTCAGTTCGAGCAGCGCGCGCCGGGCCTCGACGTCGATCGGAATGCGTCCGAGCGGCGTGTCAAAGGCATCCACCGAGGGCACCGCCAATCCATGAAACGGCACACGGTGGCTCGGCCCGATGAGCACCACGCGGCGAATCCGCGCTGCCGCAGCTTTTAGCAGCCGAAAAGCAGCTGCAGCGGTCGGGCCAGAATAGACATAGCCCGCGTGCGGGGCGATCAGGGCTTTGGGCGCGGGGCGCTCGACGTTGTCATCGGGCAACAGCGCCTGCAGCGAGTCCCCGAGCTCGCGAGGGTCGTCCGGATAGAAGAGGCCCGAGACGGCCGCGGGCCGCACGCGTAAGCTTGAGCTGGCGGTGGCCATGGCGGGCGGCAGTATCGAGCCCAGGGCCCCGGCAGGCAAGCAGCATGGATTCGGCAACGGCACGTTCGACGGTCGACACACGCCATTGGCATTGGGTGGATGACGAGCGCATCCAGTGCGACGTGTGCCCGCGTGCCTGCAAGCTGCGTCAGGGACAGCGTGGCCTGTGCTTCGTGCGCGGCCACGAGCAGGGCAGCATCAAATTGCTCACCTACGGGCGCTCGAGCGGTTTCTGCATCGACCCGATCGAGAAGAAGCCGCTCAATCATTTTCTTCCGGGCACGCCGGTGCTCTCGTTCGGCACCGCCGGCTGCAACCTCGCCTGCAAGTTCTGCCAGAACTGGGACATCAGCAAGTCACGCGAAGTGGATACGCTCGCCGACCGCGCGAGCCCGGTTGAGCTGGCACGCACGGCCCTTGACCTCGCATGTGCCAGCGTCGCGTTCACGTACAACGACCCGGTCGTGTTCATGGAGTACGCGATCGACGTCGCGCAGGCCTGCCGCGAAGTCGGCGTCAAATCGGTCGCGGTCACCGCGGGCTACATGTGTCCCGAGCCGCGCGCCGAGTTCTATCGCTACATGGATGCCGCGAACGTCGACCTAAAGGCCTTCACCGAGCGCTTCTACTACAAGATCTGCGGCGGCGAGCTCAAGCCCGTGCTCGAGACGCTCGAATATCTGAAGCACGAGACCGACGTGTGGTTCGAGATCACGACGCTCCTTATTCCCGGCGAGAACGACTCAGAGGGCGAGCTCGATCAACTCACGAGCTGGGTCATGGACCGGCTGGGTCCGGACGTCCCGCTGCATTTCACCGCGTTCCATCCAGACTGGAAAATGCTCGACAAGCCATCGACGCCGCCGGCAACGCTGACGCGCGCGCGGGAGATCGCGCTGCGTAACGGCCTGCGATACGTGTACACCGGCAACGTGCACGATCGCGACGGCGGCAGCACGTGGTGTCACAAGTGCGGCAAGTGCCTGATCGAGCGCGATTGGTACGAACTGGGCGAATGGCGGCTCGATGCGCTGGGAAAGTGCGTCAATTGCGGCGAGCCCCTGCCCGGAGTGTTCGCAGGGCGGCCGGGGACATGGGGCCGGCATCGTCAACCGGTCAACGTCTCGAGTTACCTGAATGCAATGCTCTGAAATTTCTCCCTCTCCGATGCATCGGAGAGGGTTGGGGTGAGGGTTTTCTTGACGCCATTCACAGACGATTCAGCGGCCCTGATCGAATCTGCGCGGGCCATGAACGGACGCACTTCGAGGTCGTTCAGCTTTCCGGCTGCCCTGGTGGGGATCGCAGCGCTACTGTTGGCCAGCTGCTCGACCGCTCCGTACCAACCTCCAGCCAACGCACGCACCGTTCCTGCCCCGGCGCCAGTCTCGAAGCCGCCCGCCGCCGCGCCAGTTCCGGCTGATCACGGCATCGATATCGCGCAGCACGCTCAAAGGCTCGTTGGGGCGCGTTATCGTTATGGCGGCTCGGGTCCCGATGCGTTCGATTGCAGCGGGCTGGTCTACTACGTGCACACCGAGCTGGGTATTCGCGTGCCGCGCACCGCGGCGGACCAGATGGCTACCGCTTCGCCCGTCAAACGCTCGGCGCTCAAGCCTGGCGACCTGGTGTTCTTTCGCGACTCAGGACCCACGATCACGCACGTCGGCGTGTACACCGGCGACGGCGTGTTCGTGCATGCGCCGAAGGCCGGGCGCAACGTTAGCTACGACTCGCTGCACGACGACTACTATCGCGAAAACTTCGTCGGCGCTGGCCGTCTGTACCAGACGCGCTGATCCGCCCCGAATCCTCCGGCGCGCCCTCCGCGTGACCGCACTCCAAATCTGCAGGAATGGAACGGATTTCTGCATTGCCCGTCGTCGTAACGCGGCTTCTAATGGCGCCCAGTCACAGGGAGGACGGTCGAATGACTCCGAAGCCAGCATCGGTCGCGCGACTCGCGCTCTTCGCTCTGGTGGCAATGCTGCAAACGTCGGCACCGGTTGCCGGGGTGCCGGGCACGAAATTCGACGAGAGTCTATCAGCGCCCGAAGCGCCGACAAATGCAGACCTGAAGGCACGGATCCGCGAGTACTTCGACGTGTACGCGCGTGCGACCGTGACGTCGCCGTCCGGTATCGTCCGCAATCAGAAGGCGTTCGCGAAGTGGTTCGAAACGGATTGGCGCGTCGGGCGAGGCGTCGATACCAAGAGAGATCTCGGTGACTTGTCTGAATTTGGCATCACCCCAAAGGACGATGGGTCATACCGGGTCGACATCGCGAATTTCCCGCAATGGCAGCCACTGCACGAAGTGCTGTTGCACCTGCTCACGCCGGAGTTTCTTGCATCGTACTCGGCGAATCTCAAGGAGCGGGGCTTTCGCGACCATGACATCGATGTTCTGAAGACCTACGTGGAGACCAACAAACCGAACCGCGCGGCCCTCGCACGTAACATTGATCTCGCCGAGAGCTACGCTACCAAGGTCAAGCTGCAATTGTCGAAGGGGCAGAAGATCGGTATCGCGCAGTTTCTCTCCTATACATACCAGACCAATCGCATCAGTCGAGAAGCGGAACGAGTGTGGTGCGTCGGTCTACTCGATTCGTTCGACGATCAACGGCGGCGAATTCTCGAATCCTACGTCGCCGAGATCCGTCGCTCCGGTTCGAGGTTGATCAGTCCAGGTGACATGGAGTCGCAAGCAGAGTGGCTCGTCGGGGTCATCGCTTCCGGGGAATATCGACAGCTGATCGAGAAGCAAAAAATGGAGACACTGCAATGAGACGGACAATTGGCTGCTCCCTGGCCCTACTCGTGCTCGCGATGCCGAATGCAAACGCACTCGAGCCCAAGCTGGAAATCTACGTGTTCCCTCCAGCACAGGTCGGGAAGACAGGAAATGCGGAATTTGGACTTGCTGTGAGCGCGTCGACGCCGCTCTATGTGCTTTCCGTTGCAGGAGGCTTCACAGCGACTTGTCCTGAGTCGCAAGCGATCGAGGCGCAGGCATCGGCGAGCAGTTGGAACTTTCTCGGCGGTGTAAGCGTATCCGTGCAGATTCCCCGCACGATAACGGGCCAATACCCGATGAGCGGCTGGTCAGGCTGGCCGTCCCCGTCGACGCAGTCGTGCAGATTCAATTACATCGGGAGAGCCAAGGAGGGGATATTCAACCTCGGCGGCGCCGGCTCAAGCATCACCTTTGGTGGTGGCGACAAGTCCGAGGGCGATACCTTGATTTTCAGGATGGTGAAGCCGACACCAGGGACCGGTAGCGGAACGTGCCAACAGTAGGATGAGGGAGGAAACGACCATGGACGGAATCAAGCTGAGCCCGCGAATCGCCGCTGCCGTGTTGCTCATTCTCCAATGTGCCAATGCGTGGGGAGTTTGCAGCCCGATCGTCGTTGACCTGGGAAAGGACGGCATCCACCTGGGTGACGCCGGCGTGGGCGTGCGTTTCGACGTCAACAACGACGGATTGTTCGATCACCTGCAGTGGGTCCGGCCGGGCTGTGACGAGGCGCTCCTGGTGCTCGACCGGAACACGAATGGAATCGTCGATAACGGGGGCGAGCTGTTCGGCATCGGGACGCCGATGTTCTTAGAGGGCGGCAACGCGCCGAACGGCTTCGTCGGTCTGGCGCAGTACGACTCGACGCCACTGGGGGGAAATGACGACGGCTATATCACGCGCGAGGACGCAATCTGGCCGCATCTGCAGCTCTGGCTGGATATCAACGCGGATGGCATCTCGACGGCCAACGAGATGCTGACTCCGGGCGACGTCGGGGTGACATCGTTCGAAACTATTCCGAAAGTCCGCCGACAGTACGATTCAGCGGGAAACCTGCTGCCGTTCTGGGCCTGGGCCATGACCGATACTCGACCAAGGAAGGCGATCATGGTCGACGTCTTCTTCGTCGAGATCTAGCCGTTTCGCAGCTGATTGCCGATCGGCAGCTTGCGAATGCGCTGACCCGTCGCCGCGAAGATTGCGTTGGTCAGCGCCGGCGCGGAAGTCGGGATGCCCATCTCGCCCGCTCCGGCCGGTGCGAAGTCGGTGCGCAGGATCTCCACCTCGACATCGGGTGCGTGGGCCATTTGCAGCAGCCGGTAGTCGCCGAAATTGCTCTGCACGACCTGGCCCTTCTGGACCGTGATCTCGAGATTCAGCGCGGTCGAGAGTCCATCGATGGTCGCGCCCGAGATCTGGGCATCGACGCCCAGCGGATTCACCACGACGCCCACGTCCGTGACGCATACGCAGCGACGAATATCGAGCTCACCCCGCCCGGACACCGCGACTTCCATCGCGTGCGCGGTGTAGCCGCCAAACACGAAATGCGCCGCGAGGCCAATTCCTGAGCCCTTCGGAAGCTGTCGTCCCCAGCCGATGCGCTCCGCTGCGCGCTTGAGCACTGCGGTCATTCTGCCGGTGTGAAACTTCGGCCCGCCGTGATCCCGGTAATCCAGCTCGCGCGACTCCCCGAGCAGATTCAGCCGCAGCGCCAGCGGATCCTGTCCGCTCGCAGCGGCCACCTCGTCGACGAAGCTCTGCGTCGCGAATGCCACGAAAGTGGGTAGCGGCGCCCGCCACCAGCCACGTGCCAGGCCGAACTCGAGTGGCGCGAATTCGCACGCATAGTTCGGCACGCCGCCGGCGGGAAATCCATCCGGATCCGCACAGCCAATCCAATCCGATTCCTCTTCCATTCCGGCGGTGCGGTACTTGCGCGCCGTCGCTGCAACGCGATGGCGCCAGCCCGTCACAGTGCCTTGGGCATCGAGGGTAGCCGCGAGGGCATGCACACCAAACGGCCGATAGAAGTCATTGCGCATGTCGTCCTCGCGCGTCCACATGAGCTTGAGCGGCGCATTGACCCCCCGCGCGAGGTACACGGCTTCAGCGACGTAGTCGTTCTCGAGTCGGCGGCCGAAGCCACCGCCGGAGCGCACCAGCCGGATGTCGATATTGATGCGCGGTATTCCCGTCATGGCGCTGATGAGACGCGAGGCGCCGCCGGGCTGCTGGATCGGCGCGATTAACAACGCGCTGTCGGACTTGAGGTCGATGAGCGCATTCATCGGCTCGAGGGTGGCATGCGCAAGGAACGGTTGCGTGTACTCGGCCTCGACAATTTTCGCCGCCGACTTGCGTGCATTCTCGAAATCGCCATCCTTCCGCGCCGCAGTCCCGGGGCGCGACGCGGCTTCGTGCGCACGCTTCGCCAAGGCGTCCGTCGAATCGTCTACCCACGGGCCCGCGCGCCATTCGATCTCGAGCGCGTCACGACCCTTGCGCGCCGACCACATGTCATCGGCAATCACGGCGATGCCCGTGGCGAGCACGCGATCGAGCGGTTTTCCGGCCTCGGGTCCGGGTATCACGACGACGTCGCGCACGCCGGGTACGCGCCGCGCGGCCGCCGCATTGAATCGGACGACTCCGCCATCGAAGTACGGACAGCGCGCGATCAGGGCGGTGAGCGCATTCGGCAGCTGTGCATCGATGCCGTACGCCGCGCGTCCGGTCACGATGTCGCGACCATCGGCTACGCGGGCGGGGTGGCCGATGATGCGAAAGTCGGCCGGTTTCTTGAGTGGCGCCGGATCGTTCGGTGCTTCGATTTGTGAGGCCGCGGTCGCCAGCTCGGCATACTTCAGCGAACGACCATCTGGATGCAGGACACTACCTTCTCGTGTCGACAGGTCGCCGGCCGATACACCCCACTTCCGAGCCGCGGCTTGCACCAGCAGCCAGCGCGCGTTGGCTCCCGCCTGTCGCAACGGCTCGAAACTCTCGGGAATACTGGTGCTGCCGCCAGCGCCCTGCGGCCCGTACTTCGACGCGATGCCCTGGGGCGTATCGCTCGGAATGATCACGTACGGCAGTTGCTCCACTTCGATCTGCGACCACGCGACGTCCAGTTCCTCGGCGATGAGCATCGGCAGCGAAGTCTTTACGCCTTGTCCGATCTCGCACCCACGCGCACCGACGACGATGCGCCCATCGGGCTCCACGCGCACGAACACTCCAAGTTCCGCCGTTCCACGTTGCGCCTGCGCGCGCGCTGGCCAGTGTGCAGCGACGAGCAGCCCGCCAAGCGCCGTTGACGAGACCTGCAGGAACGATCGCCGCGACAGCACGGCGCTCATCGTGGCGTTTCCTGTTTCATAAGCGCTGCCGCGCGCAGGATGGCCTTGCGGATGCGGGGATAGGTTCCGCAGCGGCACAGATTGCTGATGGTGTTGATGTCCTCCGCGCTCGGCTCCGGCTTGCGCTTGAGGAGGTCGACCGCGGCCATGATCTGCCCGGCTTGGCAATAACCACATTGGGGAACGTCTTCCTCGATCCATGCGCGCTGCACGACATGCAGCGAGTTGCCCTGCGCGAGTCCCTCGATCGTGGTGACCCGCCGGCCGGCGACCGCAGCCAACGGTACGAGACAGGAACGCGTGGCCTCGCCGTTGATGTGCACGGTGCAGGCCCCGCACGCGCCGATGCCACAACCGAACTTGGTTCCGGTGAGCCGCGCGTAGTCACGCAGGTACCACAGCAACGGCATCGTCTCATCGCCATCGAAACTCGCGCGCTGGCCGTTGATGGTGAATTCGACCGCCATGTCGCCCTCCCCTTGAGTTGCGCCAGATCACTCGACCGCACTTTGAGCCGCTGCGCGGGCTGGAAGTTCGCACGAGCGCTTGACGGGCGCAATCTCAGCAACCGCCCGCAAACCTGTTGTGCGAGAGGACAGTCTGTCGCGATTAGCGGCTGGTAGCGCCGTGCGCACTGCTCGGCACACATCGACAGTCGTTCGTCCCGTGGGCATGCGGTTGGCAGGGCGCGTGCGTAAAGGGTGCCGGGTTTGTAGTATTTGTGATTCGCCCGGATTTGGTGGGATCTCCGATCGCTGACTGTGAAGCGAAACGCAGATAGTGCATACCCGGCTCCCTCTTATGTATGAGTAGGATAATTCGCGTCATCGGTTGGGGAGCTCTGGCTCTGCTGGGCGCCGCGGCGCTCGGCGGTATCGCCCTTAATCGCGGCGAAAGCATCAACGCCCTGTGGTTCGTGGTGGCCGCAGCATGCGTCTACCTCATCGCCTACCGTTTCTACTGTGGCTGGATCGCCGCCCGGGTGCTGACGCTCGACGCTACGCGGGCCACGCCGGCGGAGCGACTCAACAACGGACGCGACTTTGTGCCGACACACCGCTGGATCGTGTTCGGGCATCACTTCGCGGCGATTGCCGGTGCGGGTCCACTGGTCGGCCCGACGCTGGCAGCCCAGTTCGGTTACCTGCCGGGTACGTTATGGCTACTCGTCGGCGCGGTGTTGGGCGGTTGTGTGCAGGACATGTTGATCATGTTCTGCTCCGTGCGTCGCGATGGCCGCAGCCTCGGGCAGATGGCGCGCGACGAGCTGGGCGTTGTCGGCGGCACCGCGGCACTCATCGGCACGCTCACGATCGCGATCATCCTGATCGCCGTGCTCGGACTCGTGGTCGTAAAGGCCATGACGCGCAGCCCGTGGTCGACTTTCACTGTGTTCGCCACCATTCCGATCGCGATCATCGTCGGAGTGTTTCTTCGCACGCTGCGACCTGGCCGGGTGCTCGAGGGCACGGCGCTCGGTGTGGCGCTGTTGTTGTTGGCAGTCGTCGCGGGACGCTGGGTGGACGCCAGCCCGACCTGGCATCAATGGTTCGATCTCTCAGGCGAGGCTCTGGCGGGCTTCGTCATCCTCTACGGGCTCGTGGCCGCGATTCTGCCCGTGTGGTTGCTGCTCGCGCCGCGCGATTATCTGTCGACTTTCATCAAGCTGGGGACCGTGTTCCTGCTGGCGATCGCGGTCTGCGTGCTGAGCCCGGAAGTCAAGATGCCCGCGCTCACGCGCTTCATCGACGGCACCGGGCCGATCTTCAGCGGCAAGCTGTTCCCGTTCCTCTTCATCACGCTCGCGTGTGGCGCCGTCTCGGGATTCCATTCGCTGGTTGCATCGGGAACGACGCCGAAGCTGATCGCGCGCGAGACCGATATTCCGCTGGTGGCCTACGGGTCGATGGCGCTCGAATCGTTCGTGGGAGTGATGGCAATCGTCGCCGCCTGCGTGCTCGATCCGGGCGTGTACTTCGCCATCAACTCAGCGGCAGGCATCGTGGGTGCCGATCCGCAGGCGGCCGTAGCCACGATCACGAGCTGGGGATTTCCCGTCACGGCTGAGCAGATGCACGCGCTGGCCGCACAGATGGGAGAGCACACTCTCTTCGCGCGCACCGGTGGTGCTCCCTCCCTCGCCGTCGGCATGGCGAGCATTTTCGGCTCCGCGTTCGGCCAGGGTCTGCTGGCGATGTGGTACCACTTCGCGATCATGTTCGAAGCGATTTTCATCCTCACGACGCTTGACGCCGGCACTCGCGTGGCGCGCTTCATCATGCAGGACGTGATGGGAGCGGTCTGGACGCCGCTCGGCCGCACCTCGTGGTACCCGTCCGTGGTGCTGGCGAGCAGCCTGGTCGTGGCAGGCTGGGGTTACTTTCTCTACATCGGCGTGATCGATCCCAATGGCGGCATCAACATCCTGTGGCCGCTGTTCGGGATCGCCAATCAGCTGCTCGCGGCCATCGCACTCTCCGTGGCCACGGCGATCCTCGTGCGCAGTGGCCGGCTCAGGTTTGCATGGGTGAGCGCCGTGCCGCTGGCGTGGCTCGTGATCGTCACCAGCACGGCCGCGTGGCAGAAGATCGTGAGCGATGACCCGAAGGTCGGCCTGTTCGCGGCGGCGCAGGATCTGGCGACAAGACTTGCCGCAGGCACGCTGCCGCCGGATCGCGTCGCGGCGGCACCACAACTCATCTTCAATCAACAGCTCGATGGCTGGCTGACCGCGTTCTTCCTGGCGCTGGTGTGGATAATCGTCCTCGACATGGTACGCAGCTGCATGCTGCACCTGTCGGGACGGCGCCCGGCGGTGGGTACCGAGTCACCTCACGTCCCGACGCAACTGGCATGATGCGGCAGGCACTCAGAGCGACGATGACCCGCCTCGACTCGGCATTGAGGGGCGCGCTGATGTTGCCCACGCGGGCGTGGCGGCTGTTGCGGAGCTTAAGTGGCGACGATGCGTACGAACGCTATCTCGAGCACTCGCGTTGCCATCCACCGGGGTCGGTGCGGCTCGATCGCCGCGGCTTCTACCTGCGCGAGCAGGAGCGGCGTTTCAGCGGTGGCCCGACGAGTTGTTGTTGAAGCGTGTGAGGATCGGCTGGCGGGGATCGCGGCGGAAGCGATACACCGTCGCGGGCGGCATGTTGAGCACCACCGTGCCGAGCCGCGTGGATTCGAGTCCCCACTCGCGCAGCCGCGCCGATGTCACGGGTGGGACGGGCGCATAAGTGAATTGATAGAAACCTTGCGCGCGCGGCAGCGTCCCGAACCAGTCGCGCAGGATGCGTGCCTGGGCGAATGGCCCAAGCGCCGGCAGTGGCAAACCGCTGATGACCGCCGACACTTCGTTGGCGCGGGGCAGGGGATCGCGGGCAAGTCGTTCGGCCGTGTCACTACGCACGAGAGCTCGCGGGAAACGGCGCCGCAGCAGACGCGCGAAACGCGGGTTGGCTTCCACGACGATCACGCGATCCTCAGGAACGCCGCGGGCCAGCAGTGCTGCGGTGATACGCCCGGTTCCCGCGCCGAGCTCGATCACCACACCGGCTTCGGGGTCGATTTCCGAGACCATCAACGAGGCGAGAGCTTCGCTGCTCGGTGCCAATGCCGCTGTCCGCAACGGTGAACGTGCCATCTCCCTCAGGAACATCCAGTAGTCGGAGAGGGGTCTTGCCGTTCGCGCCGAGGTGGTGTCACTGACGACGCGCAGTTGTTCGTGCGGTTCATCGATCGAACGCACGCGCGCGATTAAGGGTCGGGGGTTCGATCGCCAGTTCACACCCCTCTATATGCCGGTTCCGGAGCGCCCTGCCAAGCCCTTCGGATGGGTGGTCGTGCTCGGGCGGCTTCGCGAAGGACCACTGCGGCGCTACCATCCGCCTGGCTGCGGCCGCGAGTGGCCGCCCGTTCACGGGGATTTCACATGCCTGAGGTGCAGAATATCCGCGGCAGCTGCCTGTGTGGCGCAGTGCGCTTCGAAGTCACGCCGCCGACCAAGTGGTGCGCACATTGTCATTGTTCGCAGTGCTGCCGCGCACATGGCACGGGCGTGGTCACGTGGTTCGGCTCGCGGCGCGCGAGCTTCAAGCTCGTCGCGGGCGAAGAGCAACTGCAATGGCACCAGTCATCGGCCGGCGCACGCCGTGGATTCTGCGGTCGTTGCGGCAGCCCGATGTTCTTCGAAGGCGAGCGCTGGCCCGATGAGATCCACATTGCGCGCGCGAGTGTTCCGGGCCCGATCGATCGTGAACCGTCGGCCCATGTCTACTTCGACGTGCGCGTCGGCTGGCTCGATGTGCACGATGACCTGAAGAAGTTCGGCGGCGCTTCCGGAATGGAGCCGCTGAGCGAGATCGCATCGGGAAGCGCGGAGCTCGGTTGAATGCTGGCGTGGACCTGCGTTGCCAGTCCTCAGAACTCCACCGCTGGGCGCCGCACCCCGGCGTCCGCCGCAATTTCGGCAACGGTGGCGTCGAGGCCCGCAAGCGCCTGCTCGAGATCCGCGGCTTGCTGCCGCGGCACGAAGATGACGAGCGTGCGTTCGAGCTGCGCCACCGGAACGCTGAGCCGAGCGCCGGCATCATCCCGAGTGCGCAAGACGCTGTCGGAGTCGAGGACGCGCGCGTGACCGCCGCGATCCGCGACCCAGCGTTCCAGGGCCTGGTTGCGCTGCTCGAGGCTGCGTCGCGCGCTCACCGGTGCCAGCCAGTCGGTACGAATCGTCGCGCGCACTTCCTGCAAGGCGGATTCTGGCGCGGCGCCAGCCGCCGGCGCGCCACGATCGAGCAGGCCGGCGCCTCCGGTTGCCAGCACGGTGCCAAACGAAACGGCGATGAGGATCGTCGCTACCGGTCGTGTCGTTGTGCTCATCTCTCACTCGCTTCAGACCGATCGGTCTGTATCAGGTCAAAAAATTTTGAATCAACTGCAGGCGCGAAGCTCGCGCTCGATATACTCGGTCAGGAACTTGCCCATCTGCTCGAGATAGCGTTTCTCGCCGTAGAAGTGCCGGAGCAGGTGTCCTCCCTCGAGCGCGCAGATGAACCGCGTCGCCACTTCGTCGGGATTCACATCGGCACGGATCTCGCCGGCGACGATGCCCTTCGCTACCGTGTGAGTCAGCAGCCAGCGCCACTGGTCCAGGACATTGGCGACGCGCGCGCGCAACGCGGGGTTGGCGTCGTCACTCTCAACGATGCTGTTTGCCATGGGGCAACCGCCTTCCGTTTCGGTGCCACCGGACGCGATCAACTGCACGTGCGCGGTGAGCTGGGCGAGTGGCGAATCGTGACTGCGGTGCACCTCCATCACCTTGCGGTTGATGCGGTCCATCAGCAGATCGAATGCGGCGAGTGCCAGTTCTTCCTTGCTCTCGAAATGATTGTAGAGGCCGCCCTTCTGCAGGCCGGTCACGCGCATGATCTCGGACACCGGTGCGCTCTGGAATCCGTGCCGGTTGAGAAGCGGCGCGGCGCACTCGAGGATCCGTTGGCGGGTCTCTTCACCTTTGCTCATGGGCGCCATTTAAGACCATTCGGTCTTTTATTGCAAGCATTTTTCTGCTTCGGGCAAACGCAGGGCGAGGCCTCGTCGCCCCGGTAGGTTGCTATGTCATTGAATAGACGTGAGTTTATGGGTTCTATAGGCGCGAGCGCGGGCTCGGTACTGCTCGCGGCGCAGGGCGAAGCCCAGGAATTTCCGACCTCTTCGCGTGAATTGTGGCAGATGCTCCGCGTGCAGCCGATGGTCGACTCGACCCTCACCTGGCTGGACACCGCCGGCCTGGCACCCAGCCTCCGCACGGTGCTCGTCGAGGAGTATCGCCAGCGCGAAGCGTTGAGCCAGAACCGCGATCGCTATCTCAGCGACCGCTGCAGTGGAGACGCCCTGCAAGAGCTGCTGGGCAACATCGCGCAGTTCGTAGGGGCATCCGCGGACGACTTGCTGATCACGTCCGGTGCGACCGAGGCGTTGAGCATCGTGGCGGCGGGTCTCGATTTCACTCCTGGGGACGAGATTCTGACGACCACCCACGATCACCCGGCTGCCGTGTATCCGTGGTTGCTGCAGGCGAAGCGGCGCGGGCTCAAGGTCGTGCAGGTCGCGCTGCCGAGTCCGGCGAACACGCCTGCAGAGATCATCGATGCGTTCGCGGCCGCGATCACGGATCGCACCCGCCTCATGTGTTTCAGCCACGTGCAGTACACGGACGGCTGCGTGCTGCCAGTGCGCGAGTTGTGTGCGCTCGCACGCGCACGAAATATCCTGACGCTGGTCGATGGAGCGCAGGCCCTGGGAATGCTGCCGGTCGATCTCACAACGCTGGGCTGCGACTTCTATGCGGCCAGCCTGCACAAGTGGCTGAATGGCCCTGCCGGCACCGGGCTGTTGTACTTTGGCGCAGGGGCCCGGTTTCGACTGTGGCCGGTGGAAGTCGCCGATCACGGCGATTGGGATTCGATCGATCGCTTTGGCGCAACCGACAGTCCGCTGTCGATCCCGTATCGCGCCAACTGGCCCGCGGCGCTCCGCAAGTTCGACTACGAAATCCCGCACACGGCGCCACTGCTGTATGCGGTCGCGCCTGCTGTCGCGCTTCAGCAGGAGATCGGCCGCGAGCGCTTGGCGGCGCGGATCCGCGAGCTGGCGTGGTACCTGCGCATGGACCTGCAGCGCATCGAGGGCGTGCGAATGATGACCCCGGCGCATCCCGAGCTCTGGGCGGGCATCGTATCGTTCGAGATCTCCGGCATCGAGCAGAGCGAGCTCGTCTCCGCGCTCGCTGCCCGGGAGCGCATCATCGTTCGGCGCGTGTTGCACGCCGGGGTCGGCATCGATTGCATCCGCGTCAGCGCACACGTGTACAACGACCATGCCGATCTCGACCGCTTCGTCGCCGCTCTGCGACGGCGCGTGCGCAGTTAACTTCTTCTGTTCACCTGTCGGCGCGTCATCCGAGCGGTGACGGCATCACGAAGCGGCTGATACCATCGCCCTGGACCACCTGGAGGACACGTGATGGGCCGTCTGATCGTCGAAGCCGTTTCGAGTGAAACGAAATTCGTGGACTTGAGAAGCCGCCTCGAACTTTTTGTATCCGTATCGCGCGCCAGCGACGGCTCGCCCGTCACCGGGCTCGAAACACGGGATTTTCGCTTCTGCTCACCCGCAGGCACGGTATACGGGCTCACGCTCGAAGGGGGCCGGGAGGCGACGTGGGAAGGCACGTCCGAAGCCACGGGCTGCTATTCGTTGAGCGTCGCCTTCAAGGCGGAAGGAGGGCGCACCCCGGCGCGTGAATGGGTCGAGGGCGAGTTCTATCCCTTTGGTGTCCAGGTGCGCTTCAAGGATTCCGCCGGCACCCTGCACTCGGGTCAAACCGTCGTGCGGGTACAGAGCCTCGGCAAGTAGCTTAAGGATCAGAACTCCCAGGCGACCGACGCGTATGGCACGATCGGCAGCCAGTTCTTGCGTTTGGCGGTCACGGCGAGCTCGCCGCTCGGCGCTCGCCCGTATTCCAGCTCGGTACAGCAGAAGTTTTCGCGATTGAGCGCGTTGGCAAGCTCGAGCACGACGTGCAGCGATCCCACCTCGAGCCTGAAGCTGCGCTCGGCTTTGAGATCGACCGTCAGGAAAAATCCCTCGCGCTCGGAATTTCTCTCTCCGATCTGCACCCCCGGGGGCGTCGCGATCTCGGTCACAGGCGTCATGGGCCAATCGGAGCGCGCGGTGAGCAGCATGCTCAATAGCCAGTTGCCGCGCCCCATGCCGAGTCCCAGCGTGAGCGAATGCCTCTGGTCCCAGGAGCGCGCGAACTCCCGGCCGTCGATCGTGTCGCGCGCATGCGACCAGCTGTAACTCAGTGAGGCCTGCACGTGATCACCGATCGGTCCGGCAGCATGAACATCGAACCCGGTGGTGCGGCCCAAGTCGGGGTCGATCAACATCTCGTCGGGACGAAGTTCCGGCACGAGCGCGATCGGATCGACGATGTTTTCGGTTCGCGAGCGCGGATCGCCAGTGCGCTTGTCGAAGAGCTCGGTCCTGAGCGACAACCCGCTGGCAAAGTCGTGTTCCCATGCCAGCACGCGCATGTCGCTCGTCGAAGCCGGGTCGAAGAGCGCGCGATTGCGCTCGACCGGCAGCTCGGCGGCTCCCCAGAATTGGGTCATCCGGCCCCACGACAGGCGAATGCGCGTGGCGGGCGAAAAGGCGTAGAGCAGACCCAGCCGCGCGTCCCATGCTGACTCGCGTTGACTCGTGGAGTAGTCCGCCTGGCTCCAGCGCGCGCCGCCATCGACAGTCCACCGGGAGCTCAAGACCTTTCGCAGGCCGATGTAGGCGTCGATCTGCTCGAGCCTGACGTCGGTCGCGAGCGCGTACTGTGACAGTGTCGACCGATCGAACAGCGCCGCAACGTCTGCCGGAAACGTCACCAGGCGCTGGTAGTCGTATTCCGCCTCGTCTCGGCGCAGCGAGACACCCCAGCGCAAGCTGCCCTCGTCGGCCAGTCGCGTCGACCAGTCCTGCTTGAGCACGGTCGATTCCAGCTTGCGGTTGTCGTCGACACTGCCAAGTGATCCCGCGCCGTCCTGCAGGTCCCCGTGACGGCTCACGTTCGCTGAGGTGTGTGCGAGCAGTGTGTGCGCTTCAGTGCGTGCCCAGCTCTGGTCGAGCGCCGCCCAGGCGTAGCCGCGATCGTTCTCGGCGCTCGTCGTCTCGTCCCCGTCGTTGACGGACAACTGCAGATCATCATCGGCGCCGAGGCCACCGAGCGTGATGATGGTGTCTTCTCCGAGGTGAAAGCGAACTCGTCCAAGCGAATCGGTCAACACGGGCTGGCCGAAATCCGGGTCGAGATAGTGCGCGGCCACATCGATCAGCCCGCGGCGCGCGAACACCAGCCAGTCGCCGCGGCCCTCGGGCAGCGGGCCTTCGAGCAACGCCGAGGCATTGAGCGTCCCGAGCGCGAGCCGGCCGCCGAACGCGTCCGCGCCGCCGCGCGTGTGCATGTCGATGGCGGAGCTCATGCGATTGCCGTATTCGATGGGCAGGACGCCGGAATAGAAATCAATGCGCCCAAGCACCACCGGGTCGATGACGCTGAAATCCGCCGGCAGCCCGGCTAGATGAAACGGATCCTGCAACTGCACGCCGTCCAGGAGCAGCAGGTTCTCGTCCGATACGCCGCCGCGTACAAACGTGCGCGAGGACAATCCGCTGCCGGCCGTGCCTGGAAAGCGCCGCACGCCGCGCAACGCATCATCGAACAATGCCGGCTGTTGCCGCAGGTCGGCTGAATCGAGTTTGAACGGCCGATCGAGCCGTTCCGCCGCGAGCGTGTAGCGGCTCGAGATCACGCGCACTTCCTCGATCGGCGCTACGGCCGGGGGAATCGGACGTGAGCGTGCACTGCCGGGGCCGGGAGCGGAGTCGCGGCGCGCGACGACGTATCGGCCAGGGGCCAGCTCGACAAGTGCGAGGTCGTGTGGGCGGAGAATCTCCCGCAATCTCGCTACGGGTTCCTTCGCAGTGGGCTCAACCATGGCCAGCAGACCCGGAGGCACCAACTCATCGGAGAAGATGACCTGCAATCCCGGACCGGCTGCTTCGCGCAGGATTTCGGCGACCGGGCGGCCGGTGACGCCCTCACCTGCCGCGGCAAAGGGGACTAGTGCCCAGCCCGCAAAGAGGCAGGTGAGGACTCTCAGAGTCCTGCGGCGGGGGATCCATGACATGCCGGCAAATGGTACATCCTGCCCACCCGCACGGCAGTTGCGTCACGCCGCTATGTTCTTTCCGGGTTCCTGTGGATCTCCACGCGATCCGCCGCCAGTTCGAATGACAGGCCACTGCCCGTCAACACGGCGATCAGGGCCTCGCGCATGGCCAGCCCCTCGATGCTGCCATGAAGGATGGCGGTGCGTGCCTGTGCCTGCACCGCGTCATCCGCGTAGCGAATATCGAGGCCGCTCTCGTGTCCCAGCCATTCAAGCGCATCGAACACCGAACGGCCTTCGATCGCGAAGTCCGGTGCGATTCGCCGCGTCCATTCCCAGGATGAATCCGCTGCCGGTGGCCCCTGCTCGAGCCGCGCCTGGTCGCCATTGATCGACAGCTGCTGCCCGGCGCCGATCAGCGTTGCGGCCAGGGACTCGCCCTTGAACACGGCCGTTCCATCCCTCACTCGCACCTGCATTGCGCCCTCGGTTACGCGCACCTCGAATCGCGTGCCGACGTGCCGAACTGTTCCGAGCGCCGTGAACACCGTGATGTCCGGCGCGATTCCTGCTCGCTCATCGACTTCAACGTACAGCGCGCCCTGCTCGAGTCGCAGCGAGCGATCGGATTCGAGCTTGAGCCGCGAGTGCTGATCCACGCGGACCACGGCGCCCCGTTCCCATCGAATCAGTGCGCGGCTCTCCGCATCGGTCTTCAGCCTGTCGCCAACCAGCAGCCGTTCCTCACCGCGCAGCGAGGCCGTTCTGACATCCGTCCCCGCAGGACGCTGCACCGTGACGGTACCGACGATCCGGCTGGTGGTGGCCACCTGCACCGCCGGCGCGGGTTGCAGCAACACGACGATGCCGACGCCAATGGAGATCGCTGCGACCGCTGCCGCGCTCAGCCACCGACGGCGTTCCCGGAGTCGGCTCTCAAGGCTCGAGCGCCACTCGGTGTGCACGGACAGTCGGGCCTGCGCCATGCGCTCGGCATCCGGAAGCGCGCGCGGTCCGGCGGAATGGACCAGCTCACCGATCGGGTCCGACATGGAGCGTGTTGAATTCGTGGGTTTGTGGTTCATGAACCTGACTCCCCGGCCAGCGCATCGGGGAGGCGTTCCCCCGTCACGCTGAGCCAGCCCTCCCGGAATGCGCGCCGTGCTCGCGCCAGCATCGATTCGGCGGCGAGCGGTGTGACCTGAAGACGCGCGGCAATCTCGTTGACCTCCAGCCCCTCGACGTACTTCCATTCGAGCGCGTTGCCGTAACCCGCCGGCAAATAGTCGAGAACCACCTGCACGAGGCGCAATACGTCGGCGCGATTCGCCACTCCGACAGGGTCGCTGTGAGCGTCCGCCGGCAGCGATTCGAGCGCGGCGCGGATTGTGGGGTCCTCATCGACCGATACGAAGCGGGCGGCCTCTCGCGCCAGCGATTCCGCGTGGTCGTGGATCTCGTGCCGGCAGATCTGGCACAGCCACGTGAACAGTGACGCTTCGCCGCGATAGAGGTGCAGTTTGCGCGCCGCACGGCACAAGGTCCTTTGCGCCATCTCGTCCGCCGCATCGGTGTCGCGCCGCAGGCGGGCAAGGGCGAAGCGAAAGACCCGTGGGTAGTACTCGTCGAAGAAACGCGTGAATTCCCGCTCGTCGCCGGCGACCAGGCGTCGCGCCAGCTGCAGGTCTTGCGGGTGTTCGGCCATCTGTAATCGTTAGTCCAGGACTGGGGTGCTGCTCGTTGGACGGCTGCCACGGGCCCATTCCGTCGCGCCGCGACGGATTATGGCGCCACGCGCCGTCTAACGGGGCATGCAGGAACGCTCACGCGACCAGGTGTTTCGGGCTGAAAAGGACGAAGTGGACGATTTCCACTTCGGCCAGGAGGTTGCGGGCGTCTTCGACGACATGGTGACGCGCTCGGTCCCGTTCTACGTCGAAATTCAGCGGATGATCGCCGAAATGACGGCCGATTTCGCCGTTCCGGACACGGCGGTGTACGACTTCGGCTGCTCGACCGGCACGACTTTTCTCAACCTGGATCCGAGGGTTCATCCCAGCGTGCGCTTTGTCGGCATCGACGATTCCCCCGAGATGCTGGAGAAATGCCGCGCCAAGCTGGTTGAGCACGGCCTGAAGCGGCCCTACGAGCTCCTGTGTCTTGACCTCAACGACGGCGTGCGGATCCAGGACGCCTCGGTGGTGCTGCTCATCCTCACGCTGCAGTTCATCCGGCCGCTCAATCGCGACCGGCTGATCGCGGATATCTTTCGCGGCCTGCGTCCCAACGGTTGCCTGCTGGTGGTGGAGAAGGTGCTCGGTGAGGACTCGCTCCTCAACCGGCTTTTCATCAAGTACTACTACGAGCTCAAGCGGCGCAACGGCTACAGCGAGCTCGAGATCACGCAGAAGCGCGAGGCGCTCGAGAACGTGCTGGTTCCCTACAAAGTGCTCGAGAACCGCGAGCTCTTGCTGCGCACCGGCTTCCGTTTCGTCGATGTCTTTTTCAAGTGGTACAACTTCAGCGGCATGATCGCGGTGAAGCAGTGAGCGCGCTCGGCCGACTCCTGTTTCGCTACCGCAACATGCTCTTTCCCTGCGCGTTCGCGCTGGTTTTCCTGCCGGGCCCGAGGTTGTTTGCCGACCCCATGATCGCGCTCGTCCTCGGTGCAGCCTGTGCCCTGCTCGGGCAGACGGTTCGCGCGCTCACGATCGGGCTCAAGTACATCATCCGCGGCGGGCGCCAGCGTCGCGTGTATGCGCGGGACCTAGTTACCGACGGGCTGTATGCGCACACCCGCAACCCGATGTACATCGGTAACATGCTGATCCTGATCGGCGTCGCGATCGCATCGAATTCGTGGGCGTGCCTGGCGACGGCCGTGCCGCTGTTCATTCTTGCATACGCGTGCATTGTCGCGGCTGAGGAGGAGTTCCTGCGCCGCGAGTTCGGTGCGGCCTTTGCTGCCTACTGTCAGCAGGTGCCGCGCTGGATCGTGCGCCTCAACGGGCTGCGGCAAACTCTGCGGGACACGACGTTTCATTGGCGCCGCCTGGTCGTGAAGGAATACGGTACGGTGTGTGGCTGGATCGGGGGCCTGAGCCTTCTGGGCCTGATGCGCCTGGCGCAAAACCATGCGCTGTCCGCGCAACACGCGGGCTTCCACGCGGCCCTGATCGTGACACTCACATTTGCCGCGAGTTTCTGGACTGCTGCCTGGGTGGCCAAGAGAACACGCGTAGTCGTGGCGGACTGAGCAGGAGCCCAGGGATGCTTGAAACTGAAAGGTGGGTCGCACCATCCGATTCCGGCGCGCAGGAAATCACGCGCCTTCGACGCAGTATCGACGAGGTGAATGTCGAGCTGCTGCGGTTGCTGGAACGACGCGGTGCCCTGGCTTTAAAGGTCATGCACCTCAAACAGCGACACGGCATCGCGCTGCACGACCGCGCGCGCGAATCGGCCATGATCGCCGAGCTCGCCACGCAGTCGCTCGAGCTTTACGACCGGCGCGAGATCGAAGCGATGTTTCGCAGCATCTTCGAGGCGGCGCGCTCGCTCGCCGCGCGCGCGTTCGCGGGTCGCGGTCGCGGAGGGGCGTCGTGACCGTCGCTCAATCAGCGATCCAGCAGGCGTCGCTTCTGGTGCGAGCTGGTGACATTTCGTTCCGGCGTCGCGGCTTGATGCTGCCCATCGCGGTGGTATTGCTGCTCGTTCCTTCGCCCCAGCTCTCGAGCAACATCGCCCTGATGGCTTGTCTGGGTCTCGGCGTCGCGCTCATCGGCCAGTTCATCCGCTCCGCGACCGTCGGGCTCGCCTACATCATCCGGGGAGGCCGGGATCATCGCGTGTACGCCGAGCAGCTGGTGACCGGCGGCTTGTACAGCCATTGCCGCAACCCGATGTACGTCGGCAATTTCTTCCTGATCCTGGGCCTCGCACTCGCGTCAAACTCCTGGGTGTTCGCACTGGTCGGCGTGCCGCTGGCGCTCGCCATGCACCGTGCCATCGTGGCCGCAGAAGAGCATTTTCTTCGCGGCAGGTTCGGTGCGGAATTCGATGCGTATTGCGCGCGGGTTTCCCGCTGGGTACCGAAGCTCAAGGGGCTGCGGGCGACCATCGCCGGCATGCAGTTCGATCGTCGGCGCGTGCTGGTCAAGGAGTATGCCAAGCCCTTCGACTGGCTCTCGGCGATCGCGCTCATCGCGCTCGTCAATCTCTGGCGCGCGGGCGAGTTGGGCGGGCGAGAGTGGCTCATCGCACTGATGCTCGCGGTGATCGGCGTCCGTTTCGCCTTCTGGTTCGCGGCGCGTCGAATCGTGAATTCATCGCCACCGGACTGAGGCTCCGTCTAGAATCGCGGCATGGAGCTGCTGCAACCGGTCATCGACCTCGGCCTTTACTTCATCGACTTCATCCTCCATCTCGACCGCCACCTGGTCGAGCTGGTCTTGCGATTCGACACCTGGGTCTACGCAATCCTGTTTCTGATCATCTTTGCCGAGACGGGGCTGGTCGTGACGCCGTTCCTGCCGGGCGATTCGCTGCTGTTCGCGGTGGGTGCGCTTGCGGCGGTGGATTCGAGCGGCACGCTGAATCCTTTGTACGCGTGGCTGCTGCTGTCGGCGGCCGCGATTCTCGGCAACAGCACCAACTACGCGATCGGCGCGGCCATCGGGCCACGTGCGTTCAGCGGCGACGTGCGCTTTCTGAAGGTCGAGTACCTGAGGCGCACGGAAGAATTCTTCGATCGCCACGGCGGCAAGACCATCATCCTGTCGCGCTACGTGCCGATCGTGCGTACCTTCGCGCCATTCGTTGCCGGAGTCGGCCGCATGCGTTACGGGCGATTCCAGCTCCATAATTGCGTCGGCGGGATCACCTGGGTGGCGCTGTTCATCTGGGGCGGCTTTCTCTTTGGCAATATCCCCATCGTCAAGAACAACTTCGGCGTCGTGACGATCATCATCATCGTTGCATCGCTGATCCCGATCGCGCTCACCTGGCGCCGCCGTCACCCAGCGACATGAGTCAGAGACGGATCTTCTTCCACGCGGCGGATCGCCACCGCAGGTAGAGGACAGTTCCCAGGCCGAAGACGTAAAGCAGGGCCGCGAGCCAGCCGCCGACGGCGCCTAAGCCGAACTGCGGCAGGAAATCGACGTAGCCCTGGCCCGGCGCAAACGCGAGCGAATGCGCGGCCGGGACGAACACGAACCACGACAGCACGATGACCATCGCGGCCGGCACTGTCGCGTCGCCCGCGCCACGCAATGCGAGACCACTGCCGAGGTTCAACCCGTCGAAGATCTGATAGCCGGCGGCGATCCACACCAGCCAGCGGCCCAGCGCGACCACCTGCGCGGTTTGAGGATCCTGAGGATTCAGGAACCATGGCAGGAGCCAGGGCCCCACGAGTGCCAGGAACACGCCGATGAAGGCCATGTAGGTGACCGCGAGTGCAATGGTCACATTGCCGACTCGCATTGCCCATTCGCGGTCACCCGCACCGATCGATTGGCCGACGAGCGTCGTGCCGGTCATCGCGATGCCCACCGCCGGCAGGTAGGCGATCGACGTCAGCATCATGACGATCTGCGTCGCGGCGCCATCGACGCTGCTCAGTCGCACGGTCATGATCTGGAAGATGGCGATGCCGAGCAGATCGGCGGCGTACAAGAGGCCCATCGGAAAACCGAGGACGGTCTGGCTCAGGATCAGGCGCGGCCGCCATCGCCACACGAGACGCGAACGGAAAGTCGCGTTGAGCTTCGGCGCCACGAAGATCGCGAGCGCCACCGTCCAGCCGGCGAACTGCGCGACATTCGTGCCCCACGCGGATCCCGCGACGCCCATGTCGAGTTCGAAGATGAAGATCTGGTTGAACACCGCGTTCAATACGGCAACCAGCGCCGTGATTGCGACCGTGATGTGCGGTCGTGATATTCCATTGAAGAATCCAAGGGCTGCCCATAGCGCGACTCCGATGGGTGCGCACGCGACTCGCGGCATCCAGAACTCGAGCGCGAGCCTTTCGACGTCGGGGTCGAGGGCGAATAGCCTGAGCATCCAGGGACCCGCGAACGCCACGGCGAGAAACAACGGTGTCGTGAGCAGAGCACCCCATTGCGCGGTCCATTCCGCCTGTGCGGCACGCGCCCGCCGATGCGCACCATAGGCGTGTGCTACGAGCGTCTGCACTGCGATTCCCACGCCGCCCAGCAGCAGCACGAACACCAGAACCAACCAGTACACCGCGGCCATTGCCGCAGTTGCCTGGGTGGAAATGTGGCCGATGAACCACGTGTCGGTGAGATTCAGCACCGCCTGCACCGAGCTGTTGAGCATGAACGGCCAAGCGAGCGCGATCACCGAGCGGTAATCGACGTGCGCGCCACCCTCGGCATCGTGGCGCTGCGCGGGCACGAGCCGGATGACTCTCGGTGACGAGTTGACATCCATTGGTGTCAGGCTTGGCTTATGGGGCTTATTGGCAGATTGTAAGATCAGGTGCCGGACACGGCTCATTTGGCTTATTGGTCGTTTGCGCTGATAGGCTTCTCCCTGGAATGAGCACAGTGCCAATAAGCCAAATAAGCCGTGTCCGGCACCTTCGATGACATTCGAGCAGCCCGGCCGATTCAGTCTCCTGCATCCCGGACAACCACCCGGTGCGATCCTGTTGCGGCGTGACCCGCACGACGGCGAGCCCGCATTCGAGTTCCTGTTCGCACGCGTCACACAGCACAACCTGCCTGCGACGCTCAACGCAATCAGCGTGCGCGAGTACGGCTTCACGGATCGCGAATGGATGGTCAGCTCGGCCGGCCGCGACTACCGCGTCCAGGCGCGATCGCTGCAGATGCACGAGGGTGTGTCGATCTACGGACGCGTGCTGCCGCTGCCTCGCTTCGCGGCGACGCAGCGGATGTTGTGGACCGTTCTATTGCGACTCGTCCGATACGACTGGGGCAGGGCGCTCATCCGCATGATCCGGGCGCGATGATGGCCGTTTGTGATCGAGGACAGCGAATGCCGAACTTGCGCACTCACGCGCGGCTGGTGATGTTTATCATGCTCACCGCCGCCACGACCTGCGGATGCTCGACGCAGCCAGGTCAGGAATCGTCAATGAACTACACCAGTCGCAGCCCCATGCCGCCCGCCGCCGAGGTTCACCTACAGCCGGTGATTTCCAACAACGGCGTGCGTATCGATCCATATTACTGGTTGCGCGACGACCTGCGGCTCGACCCGAAGGTGCTCGGGTATCTCAGGGCCGAGAATGATTACGCCGACGCACTGATGGCTCCGCTCAAACCTCTTCAGGATCGGCTCTACCAGGAGATCGTGAGCCGCATTCCCAAAGACGACGTCACCGTACCGTATCGCGACCGCGGCTACTGGTACTACACGCGCTTCCAGTCCGCTCGCGAGTACCCGGTTTACGCGCGCCGCCGCGATACCGCGGACGCGCCCGAAGCGATCCTGCTCGACGTGAACGAGCTGGCGCGCTCGCAACAGTTCTTCGAGATCGGCAACTGGCAGGTGAGTCCGGACAACCGGCTGCTAGCCTATGCCGAGGACACCAATGGTCGACACGTGTACGTGCTGCGGGTCAAGAATCTCGAGACGGCCGAGCCTTACCCTGACGTCATCGAGAATGCCGATCCCGGCATCGCCTGGGCGGGGGACAGTCGCGCATTTCTTTACGTGCAAAAGGATCCCGAGACGCTCCTTGGGCGTCGGGTGCGCAAACACGTGCTGGGCACCAACCCCGCCGACGATCCACTCGTCTGGGAGCAGACCGACACGAGCTTCTACACCGATGTCGTGACGTCGAAGTCCGGCCGTTTTCTCTTCATTGCTTCTGAGAGCACGGTCTCCTCCGAATGGTGGTTCGCGGAAGCCAAAGATCCGGCGCTCCGCTTCCAGGTCGTGCTGCCGCGCGAACGCGACCATGAGTATTCCGTCGAGCACGTTGACGAGCGGTTCGTGATCTTGAGCAACCGGGAGGCTCCGAACTTTCGCGTCGTGGAAGTTCCCATCGCGGCGGCGGGCAGCCGTTCGCAGTGGCGCGAAGTGTTGCCGCATCGTTTGGACGCGTTCCTGCACGGCTTCGAGGTCTTTCGGGACTTCCTCGCGGTTGCGGAGCGCTCGGACGGCCTGCGCAAGATCCGCATCAAGCCATGGCATGGCGGCGCGGACCAGCTGATTGCCGCCGATGAGGCGACCTACACGGCGCTGTTTGGCGCCAATGCCGAGATCGACACCAACGTGTTGCGCTACACGTACTCGTCCTTGACGACGCCTGCGACGACGTTCGACTACGACATGCACACCGGCAGCCGCACGCTGCTCAAGCGCGATCCGGTGCCGCCGCCGTTCGATCCCGCGAACTACCTCAGCGAATACGTGCACGCACCGGCTCGCGACGGCACCCGCATCCCGGTTTCGCTCGTCTATCGCAAGGGATTTCAACGCGACGGCAGCGCGCCGCTCTATCAGTACGGCTACGGTTCCTACGGCATTTCCGTAGACCCGGTTTTTGTCGCCAGTCGCTTGAGCCTGCTGGATCGTGGCTTCGTGGTCGCCATCGCGCACATCCGCGGCGGACAGGAGCTCGGCCGGCAGTGGTACGACGGAGGCCGCCTGCTCAACAAGAAGAACACGTTCACGGACTTCATCGATGTCACCGACTTTCTCGTCAAGGAACGCTATGCCGCCGCCGACAAGGTCGTCGCGCATGGCCGTAGCGCCGGTGGCCTGTTGATGGGGGCGATCGCCAACATGGCGCCGCACAAGTACCGCGTAATCCTCGCGAATGTGCCGTTCGTCGATGCGGTCACGACGATGCTGGATGACAGCATCCCGCTGACCACCAATGAGTACGAAGAATGGGGCGATCCACGCGAACCGGAGTTCTACGAATACATGCTGTCCTACTCACCGTACGACCAGGTGAGCGCGCAGGCGTACCCGGCAATGGTCGTGACGACCGGGCTGTGGGACGGCGAAGTGCAATATTTCGAGCCCGCGAAGTGGGTGGCCAAGCTGCGGGCGACGAAGACCAACGACGAGCCACTGCTGTTCCGCACGCACATGGAGGCGGGCCACGCGGGCCAGTCGGGTCGGTTCCGCCGGCACCAGGAGACGGCGCTTGAGTTCGCCTTCGCGCTGGGAGAGATCGGCGCGGCCGCAGCGACTGCCGCGGTACGAGAAGAGCGGTAAGATCGCGCTACTCGAACGGCGGCCATCACCGTTCAGGAGAAGGAGAATGCGCATGAGAAAGGGACCCTGGCTGACCGCGCTGCTACTGCTGGCCAGCAGCCTGAGTTTCTCGCACGACGACCTGCTCGGCACGTGTTATGTCGCACTGGAAGGTGTCGACGAAGGAGATTGCGATCACGCCCATAACCCCTGCCGAACGATCGCTTACGCCATCGAACAAGCGCCGAATGGCGGTACGGTCAAGGTTGCAGAAGGGATTTTTTCGGTTGAAGGCTTGAGTGCGGACGACGTGCTGCACGGCAAGACCGGTGTCTTCGGTGGGTACAGCACGGCCGACGAGTTCAAGCACCAGGACCCGAACCTCTACCTCACGCGCATCTACGGATTGCAGCACGCCGACCGCGACCGTCTGATGGCGCACGGCCTGCGTCTCATGGTCGACCGGGTGATGACCCGTGACGGTCGGGGGGGTGGCTCGATCGGTGATGTGAGTGCGCGCTCGGAGCCAAAGGCGGTGCGCGCGGCGGCTGCCAACTGTGTGCAGGGGTTTGCGGGCGCGTTCCCGTGCCAGAACATCGATCTGCTTGCGCAGCTCAGGCTCGTGGACCTGTCCACTCGTCCGAACAGCATGAGCAATCTGTGGGGATTCGTCGATCTTGACGACAACCGCGAGTACGCCGTGGTGGGCGTCTCGAACGCGACGGCCGTGATCGATGTCACCGACCCCGAGAATCCGCGCGAAGTCGGCTCGGTCCCCGGCAACAGCAGCGCGTGGCGAGAGGTCAAGGTCTATCAGTTCTTTGATGCCGCGGCGTCACGGCATCGGGCGTACGCCTACATCACGACCGAGGCATCGGGGGGCGGTCTGCAAGTGATCGAGCTGTCGGATCTGCCCAACAGCGTGTCGCTGGCCAACACCATCCGGGATTTTCAGACTTCGCACACGCTCTACATCGCGAACGTGAACTACGCCACCAACGCCGCGATTCCGGGCCGGCAGCCATTCCTGTACGTGGCGGGTTCCAATATCAACGTTCCCTACGGCTCTTTCCTGGTCTTCGATCTAGCCGATCCGGTCGGCCCCCGACTTGTGACGCGCGCGCCCGGTGGCACCGGCTACATGCACGACTCGACCAGCCTGTTCATAACGGACAATCGCACCACGCAGTGCGACCAGGGACACAACCCGTGCGAAGTGCTGGTGGACTTCAATGAGAGCACGGTCGACTTGTGGGATGTCACGAATAAATCCGCGCCTGTGCGGCTGAGCGCAACCGGGTATCCGGAAGCGCGCTATACGCACTCCGGGTGGCCGACCGAGGATCAGCGTTACATCATCGTGCACGATGAGTTGGACGAGCTGCGCATCTCCGGGTTCAACACGCACATCTACACGCTCGATATCGGCGACCTGCGTACTCCGCGCCTCGTCACGTCGTATATCGGGCCTGATACCACCACCGATCACAACGGCTACGCGAAGGGTGACCGTTACTATGTGTCGCATTACCGACGCGGCCTGGTGGTGTTCGATCTTGCAAATCCGGAGGACCTGCGCGAGGTGGGCAGTCTCGACACGTTCCTCTCGCCAGCCGAAAATGTCGCCATCACCGAAGGTGCATGGGGCGTCTATCCGTTCCTTCCCTCCGGCAACATCCTGATCAGCGACATCGACAACGGGCTCTTCGTGATGCGCGACAACACGCGCAACCTCGACGCGAGCCCTGGCCGTCTCGGATTCGTCGGCACTGCCGCCCCAGCCGCCGAGAACGGTTTCGTCAACCTGCTCCTGCGGCGAAGCGGCGGGAACCAGGGTACCGTGACCATCGACTTCGCGACCCACGACGGCAGCGCGATGGCCGGCAGCGACTATGGCGCCATCAGCGGCACGCGCACGTGGTTGCCGGGGGATAATTCGGATCACATCATCGGCGTCAGCATCACCGATGACGCCGCGCAGGAAGGCGATGAGCAATTCACGATCGTCTTGAGCAATCCCATGGGCGGGGCGACGATCGATGGAAGCACCGAGATCGCCGTGACGATCAGCGCCAACGACGCTTCTATGCAGCCGCCCGGTGGTGGTGGCGGCGGCGGACGGATTGATCTCCTCTCGCTGCTGCTTGCAGCGGGTGCGCTCTATTGGGCAGCGCGCCGCCGCGGAAACTTTCTCGCGCAGCCTGCAGCCAGAAGCGTATGGGGTCCCATTTGAGGAACGCCGGATGAACGTGCACGACTATTCACGGCGCGAGTTCTGCCAGGTCATCACCACCGGCGCGGCGATGGCCGTGTTGGCACCACAAACACTGATGGCTGCGGAGACCACGATGTTGAAGCGCAAAGTCCCCGCAACCGGAGAGGAATTGCCCGTCATCGGTCTCGGGACTTCGGGCGTCTTCGACGTCGGCGGCGGCAGCAGCGAGAGCGCGCCCCTGATGGAAGTGCTGCGGATACTCGCCGGCGCCGGCGGCT
>Ga0180104_1000019_pt1 | contig 52177 bp, 40 predicted proteins | sample EasRiv730_16_1Da_FD_121791 | JGI IMG/M metagenome (GOLD analysis project Ga0180104, IMG submission 121791) | Soil microbial communities from meander-bound floodplain in the East River, Colorado, USA - East River metaG ERMLT730_16_1Da | ecosystem: Environmental > Terrestrial > Soil > Floodplain ... | reverse complement strand
TGATTGCAGGCGAATCTCAAACTTATTGTCTCCATGACGAATTTCCTTGAGGAGGCACACTAGGCTTGCCGTGCGAGGATTCAATGGGTAGTTCCCACAATGTCATGTTGCGCTCCCAAACAGTTGTGTTCCGCCGCGCTCAACGTCACCAAACTGCGCTCCGACAATTACAATCCGCGCGAATATCTTGCTCGCCTGGAGGCAAGGCGCGCGAGAATGGAGGCCGGCGGCGGCCGCTGGCACATCATCAACGACTGGAGCGATTGGGAGACCTGCACTAGTACGGAGAATATCGGTCGATGCGCTATGCTCGGCTACGCCAGGCATGTGGCCGTGGACAAGCTCGCTCGGGTGAATGCGACCGAAAATGCAAGCAGTGCTCTCGTTCCTGCTGCCCGCCGTTGCGCTCTACGGCGTGTTCGTTCTGCTGGTGTATGTCTTTCAGGGGCGGTTGCTTTATCTGCCGAACATCGGCGGACGTGGGCTGGACGCGACGCCGGCGGCTATCGGGCTCGATTTTGAGGATGTGCGATTCACCACGCGCGACGGCGTTTCGCTGCACGGCTGGTTCATCGCGTCGCCAGACGCTGAACGCGTGCTGCTGTTCTGTCATGGCAACGCCGGCAATATTTCGCATCGGCTGGATTCAATCCGAATCTTCCGCGACCTGGGGCTCGGCGTGTTCATCTTCGACTATCGCGGTTATGGCTTGAGCGACGGGCGAACGGGCGAGGAGGGCACGTACCGCGACGCCGAGGCCGCCTGGAATTACCTCGTCGAGGAGCGAGGAGTTCCCAACGACCGGATCATTTTGTTCGGTCGTTCGCTGGGTGCCGCCGTCGCCGCGCATCTCGCGCAGACGACGCGGCCGTCAGCGGTGATTCTGGAATCCGCGTTTGCCTCGGTTCCGGACATAGCGAGCCGCCACTATTGGTTCCTTCCGGTCCGCTGGCTGTCCCGTTTCGAATACGCCACCGCGGCATACGTGCGCGACGTTCACGCCCCGACGCTGGTGATTCACAGCCGGGATGACGAGATCAATCCGATCGAGCAGGGTCGCGAGGTGTTTCGACAAGCGAATGAGCCCAAGGCGTTCCTCGAGATCAGCGGCGACCACAATTCAGGCTTCCTGTTGAGCGGCGCACGCTATACGCAGGGCCTGCGGCAGTTCCTTCATGAGCATGCGCACGTCGATCGGGGCGGGGACTGAATGTGCGTGCCGGTGGTTCGATCAATTGTGAACTGCGGCGAACACGCCTGGGCCTCTGCGAAGGGGGCACTGGCCGGTCACGCCATCCCAATGCGCTCCGCGCCTTCGCGGAATGACGCTGCGCCCTGCGGATCAAATCGAAAGGCAGCGAGGAAGTCGGCGACGCTGTATCGCGGGAGCGTCCTGTGAATCGCGGCGGCATAGCCGCGCGCCTCGTCGAGCGAGCCGGCGAGCGCCAGACTACAGGCCGCAATCGCAAGGATGTGTGGATGGGCATTAGGGCGGGCGGCGGCCTTGACGGCCCAATCGGCGGCTTCCTCGAACTGGCCGAGACGCACGAGCGCCATGGCGCGGGAGGCGAGCATGCCGAAGAGCAGTGGATCGAAAGGGCTTAGATGGCGCGAGTGATCGGAGGACAAGATAGCGCTGCGCGGATCGCCGGACTGCGAATGGACAAACGCGAGCGTGTAATGACCCAGGGCGAAGTTCGGGCTCAGGTCGATGGCCCGCTCCAGTTCGACAACGGACTGGTCATGGCGGCCGCGCAGCCAGAGCGCCCGGCCCATGGCCCAGTGCGCGGCGGGGTCGCGATCGTCGACCATGAGGCTTCGTCCTGCGGCTTCGAAAGCGCGGTCGATCTCCGGCTCGCGCTTCCCCCAGCCCTGGAATGCATTCTGGAAATGCGTGAAGGACAGGCCGGCGTAGGCGCGCGAAAAGGTCGGATCGAGGCGCACCGCCGTCTCGAAGAAATGCTTGGCGCGCTCGTTGTCGGGTTTGTTGAACAGATACATGTGCCACAGGCCGCGATGATGAGCCTCCCACGCGTCCAGCGAGTTCGGCGGTTTCAGGATGGCGCGGTTGCGTTCGATCGTCTCGATCTCATTGGCGATGGACGCGACGATCCTGTTGCCGATCTCGTCAAGGACGAGGAACGCATCGTCTGGTTTGTGGTTGAAGATTTCCGCCCAGACGATCCGCGCGGTACGCGTCTCGGCTAGCTCGACGGTCACAGTGAGACGTTTGTCGTCGCGCCGCACAGCGCCGCTGACGACGTAGTCGACGTTCAGCATCCGGCTGGCCTCTTGCGGACCGATGCGTCGCTCATGCAGGGCGAAGACAGTCCCCTGTGCGATGACGAACAGGCTTCGCAGTTTGGCGAGCCTCGTGATCACGTCGTGGGCGAGGGCGTCGGCAGCCCCGCCGCGCGCATCCGTCGCCGTGGACGAGTCGACAAACGGCATCACCGCGATGGAGGCGCGGCGAGCTGCAATCGTGACGCTGTCGTCACGGCCGCTGCTTAATGCTGTCGTCAAGGAGGGAGCGGCACCTTGGGCGCGCGCAGGACTGGTTCCTTGTGCTCTGGCTGACCGCCATGCGTCGCGAATCGGAGTGCAATCGAGGCCTTCTGCTTCGAACAGCCGGGCGGTTGCCGCCAGATGTTCTTCACCTTCGCGAACTTTGCCGCGCCGAGCGAGCGTAGTCAGCAGGAGCTCGTGGACACGCTGATCGAACGGCGCAAGCTGGAGCCACTTCTCCAGATACCCAAACGCTTCGGTCTCCGGAACGCTCTTGACGAGATGCTCCAGAAGCGCGGCGTGACAGCCGCGGAATCGTCGCCGCTGAGCGGTGAGCCAGCCGTTGAAGACCGGGCTGCGGTCGATTTCCAGACCCTCCAGCAAGTCTCCGTTGAACAGCGCGGACAGCGTTCGCTGCCGCTCCGGAGTGAGCGTCGGGATGCCCTCATCGATCGCGCGGGCAATCTCGATCGCATCGACGAAGCAGTCCGACAGATCGAGCCGGATGGTGTCCTCGCGAGTGGAGACGCGTCGGCGGCCACGCTCGTCAACAATGCTCCTGATCTTGCTGAGGCACCAACGAAGCTCGCCGCGCGGATCGTTGGGAACATCCCACAGCAGCTCGCAAAGCTGGCTTCTCGCCACGGCGCGCGGCGCAAGGGCCAGATAGGCGAAGAGTGCGCGCACCTTGCGGGATGCCGGCAGTGCCAGCGCGGTGCCGTCCCGGCTGATCGTCATGCGCCCGAGCATGCGAACGTGGATCGAGGATTCCACAGGCATTTCCACGCCGGCTACCACGTTCGCTTCCACGTCTGGCGGTTACGGTTGCAATCGACGTAGCCAATTTGCTTATCCATCATCCGAAATGTCTCCATTTCGTTGGGCGGCAATTCAGCTGCACAATACGGTCAACCCAACGGAGAAATCACGATGTGTCACCAAACCTTGATTGGCCGCTCGTTGTTGGCAGCCTTGCGCTATTCGTTGTTGTTTTTCTTGGGACTGGTCGGCTCCTTCGCCAATGCACAAGTGGCTGCTCACGAGCAGGCACTGACGCGGACTGCCCATGACGCGGAGCTTAAGTGGGGCCCCTGCCCGCCGTTCTTGCCCAAAGGATGCGACATCGCCGTTCTTCATGGTGACCCCGCAAAAGATAACGTCGACGTGTTCTTCAAAGTGCCCGCCAAGTCGACCATTCCTCTCCATTGGCATACTTCGGCAGAGCGCATGGTGCTGGTAGCAGGTGAGCTTCATGTCACCTATGACGGTCAGAAGACGGCCGTTCTCAAATCGGGGACTTATGCGTACGGTCCCGCCAAACATCCACACCAGGGCTTCTGCGCAAGCACCGTCCCATGTGTCCTCTTCATAGCCTTTGAATCGCCATTGGATGCGGTGCCGGTCGAGAGCGTAAAGAAGTAGCGATAGTACCGCCCAACCCGGCGCTCAAGCGGACTTCAATTAGCCACCCACGCGCACGCGACGTGAAACATCGCAAAACCAAACGGAGATATGACATGAATACAGCTGCTGCCACCATCAGTCAAAACCCACAAGCCGTCGGCCAGGCCGACCTCAAAGCGCTCAAGGCCCGCCAGCAGGTTGCCTGGTCCGCTGGCAATTATGCCGTCGTCGGCACCACGCTGCAGATCGTCGGCGAGGAACTCTGTGAGGCCCTCGACGTGCGCTCAGGGCAGAAGGTTCTCGACATCGCTGCCGGCAACGGCAACGCGTCACTCGCAGCCGCCCGTCGTTGGTGCGATGTGGTTGCCACCGACTACGTGCCCACGCTGCTCGACAACGCCCGCGAACGCGCCGCAGCCGAGCGGCTCGATATCGAGTTCCGCGAAGCCGACGCGGAAGCGCTGCCGTTTCCGGACTGCAGCTTCGACGTGGTCGTCTCGACCTTCGGCGTGATGTTCACCGCTGATCATGACCGCGCCGCGGCCGAGATGGTTCGCGTCTGCAAGCGCGGCGGCAAGATTGGCCTTGCCAACTGGACGCCCGAGGGCTTCATCGGTCAGCTCTTCAAGACCATCGGCAAGCACGTCCCGCCGCCGCCTGGCGCCAAGTCGCCGGCGCTCTGGGGCACTCGGGTGAGGATTGCCGAGCTGTTCGAGTCGCGCGCGACGTCGGTCAAGTCGGCGCAACGCAACTTCGTATTTCGCTATCGAACGCCTGCGCATTGGCTGGAAGTCTTCAAGACCTACTACGGCCCGGTTCTCAAGGCCTTCGCCGCGCTCGAACCCGCAGCGCAAGCGGCGCTCCAGCGCGATCTCCTGGCATTGATCGATCAGTTCAACCGTTCGGGGGACGGCTCCATGGTCGTGCCCAGCGAGTACCTCGAGATCGTTATCACGCGGCACTGATGGAGATACATTCATGAACAACGGAAAAACTTACCAAGGCAGCTGCTTTTGCGGCGCGGTTCGGTTGACGGTCAGCGGTGAGCCAGCCGCAATGGGCTATTGCCATTGTGAGTCGTGTCGACGCTGGTCGGCAGGGCCTGTCAACGCCTTCACTCTCTGGAAACCCGAAGCGGTGCAGATCACGCGGGGAGCGGACAACATCGGCACTTACAACAAGTCGGCGCACAGTTTTCGCAAATGGTGCAAGACGTGTGGTGGCCACATCTTCACTGAGCATCCCGGCATGGGACTCACCGATGTGTACGCAGCGGTCATTCCGGAGTTTCCGTACGAAGCCGGCGTCCATGTCCACTATCAGGAGACGAAGCTCCGCATCAAGGACGGGTTGCCGAAGATGAAAGACGTCCCGAAGGAAATGGGCGGATCGGGTATCAGCCTGGCGGAATAACACGGCAGGCTATTCAGGCTTCATTGCCTGAGCATGCGCTCCAGCCGACCGGCCATTCGCTACGCTCGCGGCCGTCGGCTGAGCTTGCGCGCTCGCCCTGTCGCTTGGCGTCGTTCAAGGCGATTTTCATTGGCACAAGGAAAGACGAGAGGGAGGTCTCACAATGTTTCCGCCGCGAACCCCGCTGCATGTTCAGAACGCTCACACGAGGATCATTCCCATCTACGAGTTTCTTGCGAACTATGAGCGTTGGATTGCCGCCGGCGGCGATGACTATTGCGATTTTGCCCTTGGGAATCCGCAAACGATGCCGCTGGATGAGTTCGTCGCGGCACTTCGCGACGCAACGACGCCAAAAGACAAGTCTTGGTACGCCTACAAGATGAATGAGGCGTCGTCGCGTGAGATTGTCTGTGCTTCGCTGAACAATCTCACAGGCTTCGAGTACCCGCCGGAAAACATATTCATGACGAATGGCGCCACCGGTGCACTTCTCGTGACCATGAATGCGCTTATCGGCCCCGATGACGAGGTCATTTTCAATAGCCCGCCTTGGTTCTTTTACGAGGGCATGATCTTGAACAGCGGCGGGAGGCCAGTTGCAGTCGACGTTGACCCAAATACATTCGATCTTGATGTTGACGGAATTGAACGGGCGATTACGGACAGCACGCGCTTTATCATCATCAATTCACCGAACAATCCGACGGGGAAAATCTATTCACCCGATACTTTGGTGAAGCTCAGCAGCATTCTCGACAGGGCAAGCAAGAATATCGGGCGCCCGATTTACTTGGTGTCTGATGAAGCCTACCGGGCAATCGTGTACGACGGCGCCAGGTTTCACAGCCCGACGAAGTTCTACAAGAATTCAATCATGATTTACACCTATGGCAAGACTCTGCTTACTCCAGGTCAGCGCATTGGATATATCGCGCTTTCACCGCGGATGGACGATCTCGAGGAGTTGCGCACGATTCTTTACTCCAGCCAGATTTTGAGCGGCTGGGCGATGACAAGCGCCTTGATGCAGCATTGCCTTCGAGATCTTGAGAAGATGTCTCTGAATGTGAACACCTTGCAACGGCGGCGCGACCGTTTTGTCAGAGGACTGCGCGAATGCGGATATGCGGTACGTACGCCTGAGGGGGCGTTTTACATTACGCCAAGGGCCCCTATTGAAGACGATGTGGCGTTTTCTGATATTTTGGCAAAGGAGGGCGTTTTTTGTCTGCCCGGCAGTGTTGTCAGCATGAATGGCTATCTCCGGGCGTCATTGACTGCAAATGACGATATGATCGAACGAGCGCTGCCTAAATTCGCCGCTGCGCGAAAAAAAGTGCAGGGAACAATGTAGCTCGGGCCCGAAATTCGTGCGGGCGCCGCTTCGATCCATTCGCCCGCTCCGTTGCACAATCCTAGGCGGCCGTCGGCCTTTGCGCCGCAGACGACACCGCCTACGCGTGCCTCCGCGCGTCCTCAACCAATCCACCCGCGTCTTCATGAGCGCTTTCGCGGCTTGCGTGCTTTCGCAGCTCTTTGTGTTCTCTTGCGAGCGGCCCGCGCGTGGCGCTCGCCGTACTTCATCCCTTCGAGTTTCAGTCCATCGGGATCGAGAAAAAACACCGCGTAGTAGTCGTCGTAGTGCTCAGCCGCCGGATCCACGATGGTCGCGCCGATGTCATGCAGGAAGGCCTGCAGCGCATCTACGTCTTTGCGGCTGCGGAGCTGGAACGCGTAGTGATGAAAGCCGATGTTGCCGGCGTGATGCTTGTGCTTCCGGCCCTCGGCATCGGCCGGTCCGATCCAGTAGCGCGTCTTGCCGTTCGTCCAGCCAATGCAGTCGTCATATTCGTCGGAAACTTCGAATCCAAGAAACGTGAATAGACGACCGTAAAACACTTTTGACTTCTCGTAATCACGGACCCTGATCGCGAGATGATCGATTCCCATTACCCGAACCATCTGCTCCCCCAGTCGCGTTCTGATTGAACTAAACATAGCTCAGACATCGCGTGCACACCACGGGCCGCAGCAAACGTCTGTTTGCGGACGATCCGGGCTAAGCGCGGTAGCGCACTGACGTTGCGCTCATTCACCGGTATCGTTCGCAGCATATACGAAGGCCACGGATTGACACTGGCCGACCTGGTTCAGGAGCGCTACGGCATCACGCGTGACGAACCCGACAAGCAGGTCAAAAGCTTCTTCGAGAAGCACAAGTCCCGAAGCAAGGCACCGCAGGCGCCGTTCCGACGAAGCGGGACGGCAGGTGATCAGGACTACTCCCTCATTCTTCGGGCACGGTCATTCGACCGCTACAAACAAGCATCAACTCTTTTTCGTAATGGAGAAATTACATGTTCAAGCAATCCCGCAATCTACTACTCGCGTCGGGCATCGCGCTGGCGTTAGCCAGCGGCGCAGCCGTCGCAGGTACGCCGTCCCAGGAAGTCACTGAGGCTCGGCAGGAAACACAGATCTGGACGACATATGCGTTGAGTCCTTATCTGCGCGCCAACGACCTCGGCGTGTCGGTGCACGATGGCAAGGCCACGCTGACCGGCAAAGTCGAGGAAAGTGTCAACAAGGAACTGGCTGAGCAGATCGCGCTCGGCGTCAAGGGTATCAAGGACGTGGATAACCAGATCGTGATTCAGGGTGACTACAGTCCTCCGGCGCGGTCTGCAGACCGCAGCTTTGGCGAAGTGGTCGACGATGCGACCATCACCTCCCAGGTGAAGTCGAAGTTGCTGTGGAGCAAGAATACGGAAGGCTTGTCCACAAACGTCACTACCAAACGAGGCAAGGTGTCGCTGGTGGGCACTGCGGACAGCGCAGCAGCCAAGGATCTCGCCGGCCGCCTGGCAATGAACACCCCCGGTGTCGTGTCGGTGGACAATCAGCTGGTCGTCAAGGGCCCGAATCCGAGCGTAGCGAAGGCTGCCACGCAAGAAGCGGGTAAGGACATGTCTGACGGCTGGATTACGACCAAGGTGAAGTCGACGTTCATGTACTCCACCAATGTTGACGGTTCCGATATCTCGGTGAACACCGACAAGGGTATCGTCACACTGAGCGGCAAGGTGGACAGCGGCGCTGAGCGTGCTCTGGCCATCGAGCTCACGCAGAACGTGCGTGGCGTCAAGAGCGTCAATTCGAAGTCTCTTACGGTTCAAAGCAGTTAAGCATCGCTTAATGACCGCCGCGCATCCCGATCCCTGGGAATGCGCGGCGGTTTTTTTTGGCATACCCTCCAGAGATGGTTCTGTCACGCGCTGGACGACCGATGCCACCTGCAGTGAACCGCCGAGTCGCCCTGCTCGCGGCCAGTCTGATGAGCATTCAAGGCTGCGCGACGCTGCCCGACGCCGAGCGCGAAATGGCAGAACCGCACGCTCAACAAGTAGAGTTCGAGGGCGCGCACGGCCCGGTCTCGGAGGCAAGGAGCGACGCCATTCTCGACCAGCTTGAGGGCAAGGACGGCGACTCCGAACTGCTGGACAAACATCTGGCATTTGAGCAGGCGGTCAATGCCGACAGCCCGCTGGTCCTGGGCAACAAACTGACCCTGTTGCAAAACGGCCCGGCAACCTACCAGGCGATGTTCGCCGCCATTCGTGAGGCCAGGGACCACATCAATCTGGAGACCTACATCTTCGATGACGACGAGGCCGGCAATCAGTTCTCCGATCTGCTGCTGGAACGGCAGGCCGCCGGCGTTCAGGTCAACATAATCCGCGACAGCGTCGGCGGCATGATGACGCCAACGGCTTTCTTCGACCGGCTGCGAGACGGCGGCATCGAGGTGCTCGAATTCAATCCGTTGAACCCGCTGACTGGCAACAAGAAGGAATGGCTGATCAACAACCGCGATCACCGCAGGCAGCTGGTGATTGATGGCCGCACCGCATTCACCGGCGGGGTCAATATCAGCGACACGTACTCGAGCGCGCCCTCAGACAGGCGCGCCAGAGAGAAGCGCGACCAGGACCCCAACCCGACTGAAGGCTGGCGCGACACACACATTCAGATCGAAGGACCGGTGGTCGCCGAATTCCAGAAATTGTTCATGGACACCTGGGCCCGGCAGAAGGGCGAGCCGCTGGCGGCAAAGAATTACTTTCCCGAGCTGCAGGCTCAGGGCGACGAGATCGTGCGCGCCATCGGCAGCACGCCGGACGATCCCGAGAGCCTCATCTATCTGACTCTGATGTCAGCAATCAGCCATGCGGAATTGAAAGTGCATCTCACGATCGCCTATTTTGCGCCTGATCCGCAATTGCTCCGGGCCCTCACCGACGCGGCGCGGCGTGGCGTCGAGGTCAAGCTCGTTCTGCCGAGCTACTCCGACTCCTGGGCGATCTTCCATCTCGGCCGTTCGTATTACACGGAACTGCTGCGTGCCGGCGTCAAGATCTACGAACTGCGCGGCGCGGTGATGCATGCCAAGACCGCGTGCATTGACGGCGTCTGGTCCACCATCGGTTCAACCAATCTCGACTGGCGCAGCTTCCTGCACAACGATGAGATCAATGCCGTGATTCTGGGCCGCGGCTTCGCCGCGCAAATGGACGCCATGTTTGCCCAAGATCTGAAAGAGTCCCAGGAGATTACCCTCGACCAATGGAAACACCGGTCGTGGATGCTGCGATTGAAAGAGCAGATGGCGCGGCTCGGCGCGTACTGGCTGTAGCCTGACTATGCGCCGTAAATCAGCCTAGTCGACGAGATCGCGAAAGCGATCCGTTGCTGCGACCAACTGCCGCCGCGTGCCCGGTGCCAACGCGGAATGACCTGCATCGGGAACGATTGCGAGCCTCGCTTCAGGCCACGCTGCGGCAAGCGCGACGGCCGCTTCGACGGGGCACAACATGTCGTAGCGGCCATGAACGATGACAGCCGGCACGTGCCGAAAGCGTGGCACGGTATCGATCAGCTCGTTCTCGCGCAGAAATGAGGCGTGTCGCATGTAGTAGGCCTCGATTCGCGGCATCGCTTTCGGCGAACTTGTCGGTGACTCACAGATTGCCCGTTTTCCGCTGACGCCGCCGGAAGCTGCTGTCGCACCCAAGTCGCCGGTCGCTGACCCGCCGCGCGGCCACAGGGAGTGAAGTGTCGACGCCTAACTTTTGTCGCGCTCCAGGGTAATGACTACTTTTCCTCGAGCGCGCCCTTGTTCCAGGTATCGGATCGCTTCAGGGACCTCACTCAGCTGGTAAGTCCTGTCGATGACCGGTGTTACCTTTCCAGCCTGCATGAGATCGCGCAGGAGGGTCAGGTCCTTCTGGTTCAGTTCTGCGAGCATCATGCCGAACTTCTGGCTCACGAACGGCGACAGCATGAGTGCCTTGATCGGACTAACCATAGGCCCGATCCACTTACCGTCCGGTCCTCCGACGATGACGAAGATGCCCTTTGGATTCAGGACGCGCTTGTATTCCAGCAACGCGTGATTCCCAACCATGTCCACTATCAGGTCGTAACGTTGCTCGCTCTCAGTGAAATCCTCCTTGGTGTAGTCAACAACGTGATCTGCACCGATTGACCGGACCATCTCCACATTCCTCGTGCTGCATACTCCGGTCACCTCTGCGCCGAATGACTTGGCAATCTGCACAGCGAATGTTCCAACACCTCCCGACGCGCCGTTGATCAGGACCTTCTGCCCCGCCTGGATCTGTCCCTTGTCGCGAAGAGCCTGTAAGGCGGTGATTGCTGCTATGGGTACAGAAGCCGCTTGCTCGAACGTGAGGTTGGCCGGCTTCAGCACCACAGCGCGATCTTCGCGAGCACTCACATACTCGGCGAAGGCACCGGTCCTGCCGCCGAATACCTCATCACCTGGCTTGAACCGTGTGACGCTGCTGCCAACCGCTTCGACGGTCCCCGCATAGTCAACGCCCAGCCGTGTGGATGTTGGTGTGCTCAGACCGGACTCCATGCGCATGATATACGGCGTGCCTCTCATGTAGTGCCAGTCAAGAGGATTGACGGCAGCCGCGTGAATCTTGACCAGGATTTCACCGTCTGCCGGGGTCGGCTTTTCAACATTCTCAAGCTTGAGAACATCGGGTGAGCCATAGCAGCGATAAACGATGGCCTTCATCAGTTCCGCGTTGTCGGAGAGCACAGGCGCTGGGCCGCAAGCAGAGTTGTGGCTCAGGCTGAGCGCGAGCGACACCAGCACAACTGTCACGAGAACCAATACAACGCTAAGGATTTTGTAGCGTAAAGCCATAGACTTAACTCCTGCGGTGAACCCTCTAAGAGCCTAACGGTGGAACCCTTCCCAAGGTCGACAGTTTGCGGTGTCGCAGCCATATATAGAGTAGAAGACCAACGGCAGGCATCGCCGGAAAAGTGGGAAAGATGTACCAGTAGCGCAGCTGGTGCTTCCTTGCGTCCTGATGAATGAACACGGTCAGGATGCCCAGGACCCAGGCGAAATCGTAAAGTGTGGTCTGCATGATGGGTTGCGTCAGGTAGAGCGCAAAACCTTCGATGCCCCATCCCGACCAGCGACCCCAATTCAACGCGACGAGCGACACGATGAAACCCGGCAGAAGCCAATGAGCATGCCGGTGCGCCGTTTCAGCGACGTGTTGCAGACGTTTTGTCATCCCGGGCTCCCGGCGCTTCGATGAGATTGTTCGGCCAGGCGGCGATTTCTTCGTCCGAAAGCACCTGCTTCAAGTCGGCGATGAACAGGAGGCGGCTGGCTCTGCCCTGGTGCCGATAGAAGTGCTGGCTGACCTGCCAGCGGCCTTCGGCCCCCGGAAAGCGAAAATCCAGCACCCGGGGCTCGGTCGCCACGGGAACTTGCGCCAGGACGGTCGCGGCGAAATCAACCCCGATCAGTTTTTCGGCAGAGGATCTCAACAGTACGCCGGCAAGTCGATTGACCAGTCGAATCCTGTCGTGGGAGTCGCAGACGATAATCGCCACGTTGATCTGGCTCACGACCTTTTCCAGGACACTGAGCAATTCCTGCTCGCTCTGGCGGCTGTCCTTGAGGCTGTCTGTGAGGGCGTTGACCTGCTGATACAGCTTGGCCAATTCACCTGGCTCGCGAGCGCGAGCGCCCTTCACGCTGTAATCGTTCGACCGAATCGACTCCACCAGATTACTCAGCGTACGGACGTGGCGAAGCAGTTCGCCACGCCCCGCGCCGGCGACGATCGCTATCCACGTCAGCAATACGACGGCGATCAGCGCTTGTGCGGTTCCAGGCAAAGTGGCGTCGATGGACATCCAGGTGAGCAATAACGTCGCGGGTAGGGCGATGCTGAGTACCAGCAGGAACAGACGAAGGTCCGTGGCCATCCGGCGCCGAGGTGCGACGCTGGGGGAACGATAGCGATTGCTCAAGACGGCTCCCGCTTGCCCAGGCGGCGATAGAGAGACGAGCGGCTCATCCCTAAGGCCTTGGCGGCTTCGTTGGCATTGCCATAATGACGATCGAGCGCTTGTTGAACGAACCGCACTTCGGCTTGATCGAGCGTCATCTGTGCCAATTCATCGCCCGCGACGTGTGCTGGCGTTGCTCGCCTGGCGAGTTGAAGATCGTCTTCGAGAATTGCCTCCTGCTGCGCCAGCAATACCGACCGTTCCACCACATGTTGCAGCTCACGGATATTGCCGGGCCAGGGATAGTTCTCCAGTGCAGTCAGCGCCTGTGGCGAAAAGCGGCGCGCGGGAGACTTGTAGTGTTGGCGCGCCTTGCCCAGAAAACTCTCTGCCAATGGCCGGATGTCGGCTTGACGTTCTCTGAGCGCGGGGATCTTCAACGTGACGCCATTCAGGCGATACAGCAGATCCTGTCGAAATCCGCGCTCGGCAATCACGCTGTCGAGGTCCGCATTGGTGGCGGAAATGAAGCGAATATTGGCTTGGCTGGTGAATGAGCTGCCCAGTTTTTCGTACTGCCGTTCCTCCAATAACCGCAATATCTTTGGTTGCTGGGTCAGCGGCAGGTTGGCGACTTCATCCATGAATAAAGTGCCTTGATCGGCGAGTTCGACGCGGCCAGTGCGCTCGGTCTTGGCATCGGTAAATGCGCCCCTGGTGTGACCGAACATTTCGCTTTCGAAGGTGGTTTCGGAAATGGCGCCCATGTTCACGCTGATAAATGGCCCACGCGCACAGGGAGAATGTCGATGGATGTACTCCGCGAGCAAACCCTTTCCCGTGCCGTTTTCGCCCGTGATCAGGATCTGCATCAAGCTTGCCGCCACCCGCCTGGCCGTGGACAACACGTGCGTCATGGCGGGTGACTGGCAAACGAGTGTTCTCGCTATCCCCCTATTCTCGCAGCAACGCATTTTCCGCACTGAGCTTTCTCTCGCGCTGTTGCGCGGCGCCCAACTTCATTTGTGTGCGAATGACGTTCAACAGCCGCGTGTTGTCGTTCCAGGGCTTTTCGACAAAATCCGCCGCGCCGCATTGCCTCAACCGCAATGCCAATGGTGCCCCAGCCCGTCATGGCAACAATGGGCAGCGCCTCGTCCACTTGGCGCAGCGCCGTGATCAGCGCCAAGCCTTCCTTGCCGGAAATGGTGTCTTCAACATAGTTGAGATCGACCAACGCCAACTGGCAGCTATCTCGTCGCAGCGCGGCCAGCGCCTCTTGCGGCGAGTGGCAGGTAACACACGCCATGCCTTCGCTCTTTCACAAGAGCGTGAGCGCGTGCAGAATATTTTCATCGTCGTCGACGACTAATACAGCCATTGCATGATTCTCGTTTTGGCGATCGTGGCGACCTCAAGCGCAGTAAGAACGACATTAGCTCGCGGCTTGTGCTGCGCGGGTTCTATCCTAAACCTGCTATCAACCCCAAACTAATGATGGCCGAGTCGATTGCGGACTTCGGAGCCTGACCACCGACCAAATCCAGCGCAAAATGCGGGGGTCACTTTGGGGTCACTCCATTTTCCAGAACCAGGATAGTGAAATCGAATCATTCTCTTACACGCGTCATGCGATTCCGGCGCTGGCCATCATCCACACACGTCTGATGTGTGGTGATCAGCGGCGATTGATCAGCCAGAGCCCGACCACGCACAGCGGGATGCCACCGACGTTCGCGAGCGAAAGTTTCTCGCGAAAGAGCGCTACGCCGAGAAGCAGCAGGAGTAAGGCTGCGGCCGATTGAGTCACGAGTTGACCCAGGCTTACGTTGAAACCCGCGCGATAGAGCATGAGAAATCCGAGATCGAGGAAAACGATCGTTGCCGCGAGTCCGAGCGCAGTCCAGTTGAGCTGCTGCAGCGCTTCGCGCAACGACGCGGTGCCGGGCATCACGGCGTAAAGTGCGACGAACACGGCGGTGACGATCGCATACGTGACCGCGAGCGACAGGAACGGATTGGCAGCGGCGGGTGTGAGCTTGAGCACCAGGTGATAGCCGACTGTCGCCACGATCGCCATAGCAAGCCAGGTCAGTTGCATGGCTTGGGACTCCTACTCTGATTCCGGATACGGGGTCATGAGCAGGCTGTAGATCGTCTCCGCCCCGGTGATGAAGTGGCCGATGCGCAGGTTCTCGTCGTGTGCGTGTTGATTGTTGTCTGCATTGACCGTCGGCACGAGCACGAACGGCAGATGTAGCGCATCGTTCAGCACATCGGTCGGTACCGTTCCGCCCATCATGCGAATGCGCACGGGCTCGGCTCGCGGATCGGGGCTGGTCGGAGACTGCAACGCGTCGAGCGCCCAGCGACCCACGGCTGAGTCCATGGGCGCGCGCGTGGCAGCTTGCACTTCGCCCAGATGGAAACTCGCGAGCTTGTCGTGGCGCGCCCGCTCGTCGTCGGTGGGGGTTCCATCGACCAAGTGATAGCCCTGCTGCTCGATGTGCCGCTTCACCAGCGCAAACAGGCGGCGCCCATCGGTTTCCGGCGTGGTGCGCAGGTCGAGCTCCGCAATCGCCTCACTGGGCACGATGTTCGCCGCCTTGTCGCCCACTGCTGCCGAAGCCATGCCGCGCACGTTGAGTGACGGATACTGCGTCGCCTCCCGATAGTTGCCGCCGACCTTTTCTGCCTGCGCAATGCCCAGGCGCTTGCGAAGCGCCACTTCGTCGTCGCCCGTTCTGGCCAGAACCTCCCGATCGGCGGACGTGAGCTCGACGCCGTCGTAGTAGCCCGGAATCGACACCCGCCCTTCGTCATCCTTCATCGTTGCCAGAAGTTCAGCGAGCCGCAGGGCGGGATTCGGGACGTAGTTGCCGAAGTGACCGCTGTGCACGGGGTTCCTGGGGCCGAACACCGTCAGCGTCGCCTGCGCGATGCCGCGATTGCCGAAGGCCAGCGTCGGTCGGCCGGAGTCGTGCGCAGGTCCGTCGAGGATCACGAGCGCATCGGCACCAAACAACGACTGATTGGCCTTGACCATACCGGCGAGGCTGGGCGAGCTGATCTCCTCTTCCCCGTCCAGGATCACCTTGATGTGGATGTCTGGAGATTTCTTCTGCGCGCGAAGAAGGTCGATCGCTGTCAGAAGCATCATGATCGGCGCCTTGTCGTCCGACGCTGACCGTGCGAAAACCCGAAGCTCCGGATCCAGGGGCCCGGTGAGCAGCTGGTCCCGGCTCACCTCTTTCCACTGACCGTCGGCGTCGCGCTTCTTGACCACAGGGTCGAAGGGGCTTTTCTGCGCCCACTCCGTTGGGATGACGGGCTGCCCGTCGAAGTGGATGTAGAACAGGATCGTTTTCGCCCCAGCAATCGCGTCCGGATACTGCGCGAAGACAGCCGGCCGGCCCGCCGGGTTGTTCACGAGTTGCGTCGTGAAACCGCGCTTGCGGAATGACTCATCGAGAAAGGCGGCGTTGCGTTGCATGTCGCGCGGCTCGGCAGCAACGTTGTCGATCGCGAGCAGCTCCAGGAACTCCGCGAAATTCCGTTGCGAGAACCGGGTGACGTCCTCGACGAGGGTTCCGGCAAAGGCCGCACGAGAGAAGAGCAGTGCAATCCCTGTGGCAACGAGCATCGTCCGCATGTCGGGCCCCTCCAATCGCGGCCAGTTGTCCCGGCGTGACGTCGAGGCGGAAGCATGCACTACCGCGGGGCGGTGGCCCAGTCTTTACTCAGTGCGAGCGTCAGGCCGACGCGCGGCGTTGCGCCGCGAATGGCGGGATCATCGTGGTCAGCGGTTGGCGTCTGCCGTCAGCGTCGACTGAGACACGGTGGAGTCAGTGTCCCTGGTCGTGTGCGAAAGGGGGTGCGCGCGTCGCTCGCCTTCACGAACCGCGCAGTATCTTGACGACGGCGGCGAAATCACGAGCTTCGGCGATGTCGATTGCGGCGGCACCCTGACGGTTTCGCAGGCTCGGGCTCGCATTGGCGTCGAGCAAGCATCGCACCAGATCGGCCTGGCCATTGCGGCTCGCCACGATCAGCGCAGTATCGCCGAAATCATTCTGCGCGTTCCGTTCCGCCCGCGCGGCGAGCAGGCGATTGGCTACTACCGTATGGCCACTGCTGACAGCGAGGATCAACGGCGTATCCCCACGTCGCGTCCGGTCATCGACGCGAGCTCCACTGGACAGCAGCAGATCAACAGCGGCGGCGCGACCATCGGCAGCGGCCGCGGCAAGCGGCGTGAGGCCGTTCCGGTCAGGCGGCTCAACCGAGGCACCGCGCTGCACGAGTAGCTTCAGCATGTCGACCTGGCCGGTCTGCGCCGCGTGCCAAAGCGCAGTGCGATCCTCGCGGTCTGCGAGATCGACGGTGGCACCTGCATCGAGAATGCGGCGCGCGAGATCGACGTCAGCGGTCCGTGCGACGACCATCAGCAACGTAGTGCCTTGCGCACTGCGTGTATCGAGCTCGGGGCGAGCGCTCATGAGCGTGCGCACAACGTCGCCATGTCCCGCCTTGGCCGCCGCGATCAGCACTGGATCACCGCCATCCGCGCGGGCGACCGGCCGCACGCCGTTCGCGACCAGGACGCTGACTACCTCCGCGAATCCAGCTCGCGCCGCAGCCTGCAACGCCGTGTCGCCTTGCCGATCGGCGCGCTCGGGACGCGCGCCAGCGGCCAGCAATGCCACTACGGACTGGTGCGCCGCGGCGCGTGCCGCGATGACGATGACAGGAGTTCCGTCGGGCGTTGTGGCATTCGGATTTGCTCCGCGCGACAGCAGCTGTTTGAGCAAGGTCGGATCAGCCCGGGTTGCAGCAACCGCGATATCGGGCCATGCGGCATACAGATCCTTCTGCTCTGCCTTCGAGCGCTGCACGGAGGTCGGTGTCCGGATGCCGGGGTTCGACCGACTCAGAGCGATCGCACCGTGCTGTTGCAGCAACTCGGCCGCCGCTCCGGCGTCGGCTGTTCGCACGAAGTCGAGCGCCGACCAGTCCTGAACGTTGCGCTGCCTGACATCGGCGCCAGACGCGAGCAATCGCTCCAGAGCGCCGACATCGCCGCTGCGCGCCGCATACATCAAGGCTGTATTGCCGCGCTGATCCGCCGCATCGAGTTTTGCCCCCGCCAGGATCAGCACGTCGAGTGCCTCCATCCGGCCGGATCCTGCGGCCAGCATCAGCGGTGTCATGCCGAGCTGGTCTGCAACTTTGATCGATGCGCCCTTGCGAATCAGCAGGGCAATGGCATGTGCCTGCCCCGCGAGAGCCGCCCGGTCGATCGCGCTGCGTCCGAATTCGTCGCGCGTTTCAATCGATTGCTTGTCGGCCAAGGCCTCGATCGTCGCGAGATCGCCTCGCTCGGCAGCCAGCCACAACGCTTCCAGGCGCGCGCGTGGATCGGACAGGTCAAGTGCCGGCCGGAACTCGAGTGGCACGGTGCCGCGCGCCGCGCTTCGCGCGGCTGTATCGAGCCCGAGCTCACGCGCACGGTCAAGCCAGTGGTTCGCTCCCTCCAGGTCCCGCGGATCAGCCGTCGCCAGCAGCGCGGAAAGGCTGAACGCCGCGCGCGCATGATCGCGTCGTGCCGCCTGCTCGAGCAGCGCGCGCGCACGGCTGGGGTCGGGTTTACGGACGAGCGCATTCAATTGCAGTGTCGCGAGAAGGTATTGCGCATCGACATTTCCGGATGCGGTGAGGCGCTCGAGCTCCTGCTGCGCCTTGTCGTAATCTTTTACGCGAATCGCGGCCTTCGCGGGTTCCAGCGGATCGACAGCCGGCGCGGGTACACGCGATGTGGCGGCCGCGCACGGCCCGGGCGACACGAGCAGCAGCATGGCGGCGAGGCGCCAGACCTGGTCACGCAGTTCCATGCTTGGTCTCGATACTGATGCCTATCCGTCGCAGGAAGTCCGTCGGCAGGACTCCACCCGCGCTGACGATCACCGCATCGTTGCGCACTTCCTGCACCTTTCCACTCTGCTCGATGGCGACCGAGCTCTGGACGATCTGCTTGACGTTGGAATTCAGCATGACGCGCAAACGCCCGCTGCGCTCGGCAGCGCCGACGCGATCCCGATTGCGCGGCTTGGCGCGCGCGAATGACTCGCCCCGGTACGAGAGCACGACGCCGGCGCTGCCTGCTTCCGCGACGCTGGCTGCCGCCTCCAGCGCACTGTCGCCGCCGCCGACGACCAGGATGTGCTGGCCGACGTACTGTTCCGGGTCGATGAGACGATAAACCACTTTCGGCAGCTCCTCACCGGGCACGCCCAGCTTGCGAGGCGTACCGCGTCGACCGATCGACAGCAGCACACTGCGGGTACGATGGGTACCCTTGGTCGTGTGCACGACGAAGCTGTCACCGACAGGCTCGATATTGTCGACGCGCTCGCGATAGTTGACCTTCAATCCGGTCTTGCGCTCCACTCCCTGCCAGAATTCGAGCAGCTCTTCCTTGCTCGTCTGCCTGAACTTGACCTTGCCGACCAATGGCAGGTGAGCAGGGGAGGTCATCACCAGCTTGGCGCGTGGATACTGAAAGACGCAGCCACCGAGCATCTCCTGCTCGAGCGTGACGAAGCGCATCTTGCGCGACATTGCGGCGAGCGACGCGGCGAAGCCCGCGGGGCCGGCGCCGACGATAACGAGATCCAGCTCTCCTGGCGCACCCCGCCGCCGCCTGTGGATTGCTTCGACGGCCTGGCGCCCCTGTTCGAGGGCGTTGCGGATCAACCCCATGCCACCGAGCTCGCCAGCCACGAAGATGCCCGAAACGTTGGTTTCGAACTCCGGGCTGAGCAGTGGTATTTCGACACCGCGCCGCTCGGTGCCGAACACCAGCGAGATGGCGTTCACGGGACAGACCACCTTGCACGCACCGTGCCCGATGCAGTCGGTCGGACTGACCAGGTGCGCGCGCCCATCAATCAGGCCCAGCACGTGATGCTCGGGTTGCTCGGGGCACGCCTTGATGCATGAGCCGCAACCGATGCACCGCGCCGGGTCGATCACCGGGTGAAGCGAAGCCGGGTCTACCAGCCCGCCAGCCTTCGAGGTCTCGTGCGTTTCCGCGCTGAACTTCTCCAGGTGGACCCGCTTGCGCGAGAACCAGCCCAGTATCAGCAACAGCGGCAGACCGTAGATGACGTAGCTCAGGTTGTCCATCGACTCACGGCGTTCAGCACACGCGGCCCACGCAATCGAACAGTCCGCTCGCCCCAAGGCGATCACAGCTCTACGCAAAGGGACTCGGCGAACTGGCGTCCACCGGCAACCCCGCTATCGCTGAGAGCGCATCTCAGGATCGGAGGCTTTGCGTCCTCACCTCGCGGCGAGTTTGCTGCGAATTCGCCGGACACGTTGCCGGCTCCGCTCGCACTACGGCGATGCTCAAGCCCGCGTAGTGCAAACTGCGATGGGAGTCTAACTCTGCGACCCCAAGTAGCGGAATGGCGTTTCCGATACTTGCCATCGAGCGATCTACCGCACAGGCTAACACTTCGCGACCACGTGCGGCGATTGACCATTATCTGCTGGAATTGTCGGTGTTTCGCGACGACCTTGTCTGTCAATGGCGACTCTTGAATTCGCACATGGCGAGATGTTATTCGGACTCTCGTCACATATATGGCCCGGTTCCATCGCCAGTTCCGACGCTGCTCGCGCCGCTAAGATCAAACAATGGGAAACTATTTCTGGTACACGGCGGGAACACTCAGCGGCATTGCTGCGGCGTTCGTCCTGGTTCCGATCAGCCGCGCGCTCGGGGTAGCGATGGAGTCTCGCGCGCGGCGGTACGCGATCGGGCTGATCGTGGTGGTCGCATTCAGCTCGAGCGCAATCGTTCTGTATCGAACTCTGGGCCGCCCGGACCTGCTCGAGACCAGCACCGCCGCCGCAAAAATGCCTCACGCTGGGGCCGAAGAACCCGGTTCGGAGAGTCCTCCCGATTCGCTCGAGAACGCCACGGTCCGGCTGGAGGCGCGCATCGAGCAGCAGGGCGGGAGCCGCAGCGATTGGCTGTTGCTTGCGCAGTCATACGAATTCATGGGCCGCGACTCGGACGCTGCACGGGCTCGTGAGCAAGCCTCTCGCGCTCCCGAGTCGATACCCGCGGCTCGAGCGACAGAGCCCGCCGGCTCCTCGGCAGCAATCGCTGGTTCTGATGTGCGGATTGCCGAGCTCGAGAGGGCCGTCAAGGTCAAGCCGGGTGACGCCGACACCTGGCTTGGCCTGGCCGGTGCTTACCGGCAAACGCGGGATTTCGCGCGTGCGCGTGAGGCCTACCGGAAAGTCGAATCAATCGGTGCCATGACTGCCGACAGTTGGGCGGATCTCGCCGACACTCTCGGCTCGCTGTCCGACGGCGCGCTCAACGACGAGGCAGCCCGCGCCATCGATCGCGCGCTCGCGATCGACGGCAGACATGCAAAGGCGCTGTGGCTCAAGGCGAGCCTAAGGCATCAGCAGCAACGCTATTCCGAGGCGCTCGCGCTGTGGCGCAGATTGCGCGCTCAGCTTCCCGCCGAGTCTCAGGACGCGCGCATCATCGATCTGAACATCGAGGAGGCCGCACGGCTGACGACGTCACCCGGCGCGCCGGCTCTTGCGCAGGCGAGTCGCCCGGTACAGGTCGTCGGCACCGTTTCGCTGGATGCGAGATTCGCCGATCGGGTCGCGCCAGGCGTGGCTCTGTTTATCTACGCGAAGGCCGTCGACTCGCCGGGCCCACCAGTGGCGGTGCTGCGCACGGCGACGGGTATCTGGCCGGTCAGCTTCCAGCTCGACGACACGCTGGCGATGTTGCCGGCACGCAAGCTGTCGAACTTTGACAAGGTGATCGTCGAAGCGCGCATTTCACGTTCCGGCGCGGCAACGCCGGCAGTCGGTGACCTGTATGCCGTCAGCCATGTAGTCCGCCCGGCCGCAGGCGAGCGCCTCAATCTCGTCATTTCACGCGAAGTCACCTGAGGATCGTCGTGCCAGTTATAGGGAGGCAGTTACGCAGTCCCGCGATCGCTGCGCCGACGCGCAGCGTGCGGCGTCAAACACCCGGCTCGGTCGGCGAGCAGGGTGCACAGCGCGCGCAGACCGGACATGCCACGCACACTGTGCACGACGCGCGCAACGTGTCGGCCCGACGACCAATCGCGCCGCATGCATCTGGACCGGCAGATGCCGAGGCGCCGCGACGCCGGCTTACTGGCACACACCTCTTCTTCATCGCGGCCGCGTTGCTCGCGTACCTCGGGTGGCGGCTGCCGACCGAGCGCTATCTCGCGCCCGAAACCGGTGCAGGCTACGCGCTCGGCATCATCGGCGGCAGCTTGATGCTGCTGCTCTTCCTGTACTCCGCACGCAAACGCATCCGCTGGATGGCGTTTCTCGGCTCCGTAACCAAGTGGTTCGATATTCACATGGTGCTTGGCGTCGTCGCGCCGTTGTGCATTCTCTATCACGCCAACTTCAGTCTCGGAGCGACCAACAGCAACGTGGCGTTGATCTGCATGCTGACCGTCGTTGGCAGCGGATTCGTCGGACGCTACATCTATTCGCACGTTCATTTCGGCCTGTACGGGCGCAAGTTGAGCCTGGGCCAGCTGCAGGCGAGCGCCGAGCGCCTGCGGGCCCTCTCCCGTTCGATTTCTTTTCTGCCCGAACTCATCGTCAGGCTCGAAGCCGAGGAGAAGAGGCTGCTGGCGGGCGGGCCACGGCTGCCGGTGCTCAGCCTGGCCAGACCACTGGCGGTGTCCGTTAGTGCGCTCGTTGCCCAGTGGCGGTTGCGTCGCTACGTGCGCAAGGCGCTGCGTGCGGCGGCGCGTGTCTCGCCGACCCTGGCGGTTCAGCGCAAGCGCCTGCGGCATGCGGCGGCGTCCTACGTCGGCAAGCGACTGGCTGCGACCCGGCGCGTGGCGGCGTTCGAAGCCTACGAGCGGTTGTTCTCGTTGTGGCACGTATTGCACCTGCCACTGATCTTCATGCTGTTGATCGCAGGTGTCGTACATGTCATCGCTGTCCACGTCTATTGAGGCGTCGGCGACAGGCGCATGCGGTCACGATTAGGGGTGATGTCAGTGACGATCGGGATACTCAGCTTCATCTCGTCGGCGCGACTCGCGCACGGAGTCAATCCCGAGACGTTGCTGATGCCCGGAAAAGTGATCACTGCGCACGCCAAGTACGAGGAAGACTGCTCGCAGTGTCACGACCGCACCGATCGCAGCCGTCAGAGCGCGCTGTGTCTCGCCTGCCACAAGGACGTCGCGGCGGACGTCACGCAGAGACGCGGATTCCACGGCCGGCTTCCGGGTATCGACACGGCGCAGTGCCGCGCCTGTCACTCGGAGCATCTGGGCCGCGACGCGGATGTCGTCAAACTGGTTCCCGAGCAGTTCGACCATGCGATGACCGACTTTGTGCTTGAGGGCGTACACCGCAGCCTCGCCTGTGACAGCTGTCATCGACCGAACAAGCTCTTCCGCGATGCTCCCGCGGATTGCTTCTCCTGCCATCAGAAGGTGGAGCCGCACGAGGGCACGCTCGGCAAGGAGTGCGCGACTTGCCACGAGGCCGAAGCGTGGCGACGCGTGAAGTTCGATCACGGCAAAACGGCATTTCCGCTGCACGACAAGCATGTCGAAATACCGTGCGTGCAGTGTCATTTCGGCAACCGCTACAAGGGTACGCCCGGCCAGTGCGTCTCCTGCCATGCGCCCGACGACGTACACCAGGGCGAGCGTGGCCCGGGCTGCGGCGAATGTCACACCACCGCGGGATGGAAGACGGCCAAGTTCGACCACGCCAAGAAAACGGGATTCGCGCTCGAAGGCATTCACGCGCGCATCAACTGTCAGGATTGTCATCGCAAGGGTCGCTTCGATGACCAATTGCCAAAGGACTGTTTTGGCTGTCATCGCGGCGAGGACTCACATGCCGGGCGACTCGGCGACAAGTGCGGCTCATGCCACGACAACGAACGCTGGAGCCCGGCGACGTTCGATCACACCCGTGACACGAAGTGGCCGCTGGAAGGCCGGCATCAGAAGGTCGACTGCCACGCCTGTCACACCGCGACGGTTGCGACACAGAAGATCGCGACCGATTGCTTCGGCTGCCACCGCGCGAGCGACGTACACGCGGGCAAGCTTGGCGACGACTGCGGGCAGTGTCACGCACCGGAAGGCTGGCGCACGGCGGTGCGCTTCGATCACGACCTGACGGACTTTCCGCTGGTGGGACTGCATGTCGCCGTGCCGTGCGAGCAGTGCCACGTCACGCGCGCCTACAAGGACGTCGGCCGCGACTGCCACGCCTGTCACGCCGCAGATGACGCTCACAAGGGATCTCTGGGCAAGAAATGCGAGCAGTGCCATTCGTCGAACGGCTGGCGGATCTGGGAGTTCGACCACGGCGAGGTCACGGGCTTCGAACTGAGCGGCGCCCACAGCAAACTCAACTGCGCGAGCTGTCACAAGAGGCCCGCGGACGAGGTCAAGCTCGATTCGAGCTGTATTGCATGCCACTCGCAGGATGACGTGCATCTAGGGCAGTACGGCCGTCAGTGCCAGCGCTGCCACAGCACGATCACCTTCAAGGGTGCGAGGCTGCAGTAGGGATTGGGACCCGTCATGAATCGACGATCGCTGACTGGCGATAGCAATTCCAGATGGCGCGCGTGGATCGGCGCCGTTGGACTGTGCGTCGTGGTGATCGGCGTGCCGTTCTCTGCGGCAGGCGCCGCGGTCCCGGTAAACTCATTCGACCACCTCACCACCGGCTTCGAGTTGACCGGCTCGCACCGCGATGCCGCCTGCGAGTCCTGCCACGTCAACGCCGTGTTCGAGGGCACGCCGCGGGAGTGCGTCGCTTGCCACAGCCCCGGCAAGCTAGTCGGGGCCGATCCGAAGCCCTCGGATCACATCATGAGCAGCGATCGTTGCGGCGACTGCCATACGACGGCCGCTTTCCTGCCCGCCAGCCTCTTCAACCACGCGGAAGTCCGCGGCAGTTGCCAGAGCTGTCACGACAACGTGCGGTCAACGGGCAAGCCGTCGACGCACGTAGTTACGTCGCTCGACTGCAATGCGTGCCACAACACCACCGCGTGGGTGCCGGCCAAGTTCGATCACACCGGGATCACTTCCAACTGCGTCAGCTGCCACGATGGCGGGCGCGCTACCGGCAAGAGCCCGACGCACATCGCTTCCAGCAACAGCTGCGAGTCGTGTCACACGCCAGCCGACTGGTCGCCGGTCATGCGCGTCGATCATTCCCAGGTGATCGGCAGTTGCACTTCCTGTCACAACGGCAGCACGGCGACCGGCAAGAGCCCCAATCACATCGTGACGACGGCCGAGTGCGACACCTGCCACAGCACCGTCGCGTGGCAGCCAGCCTCGGCCTTCGATCACACCGGTATCACGGGCAATTGCGTGAGTTGCCACGACGGCGTCCAAGCCACCGGGAAGCACGCGATGCACATCCAGTCGAGCAGCGCCTGCGAGACCTGCCACGCTACGAACAACTGGGCGCCCGTCATCCGTGTGGATCACACGCAGGTGCTCGGCAATTGTTCGTCATGCCACAACGGCATCGCGGCCACGGGCAAAGACCCGAAACACATCCTGACGAGCGCCGAGTGCGACAGCTGCCACAGCACCACGGCGTGGATACCGGCACGTTTTGATCACAGCGGCATCACCAGCAACTGCGTCAGCTGCCACGATGGCACGCGCGCCACAGGCAAGAGCACGACCCACATCCGCACCAGCGAGAGCTGCGAGTCCTGCCACGTCGTCGCCACGTGGAGCCCGGTCGCAAGCGTCGACCACACACAGGTCCTGGGTACCTGTTCCTCCTGCCACAACGGTACCGCCGCGACTGGCAAGGATGCGAACCACATCGTCACCACGGCCGAGTGCGACAGCTGCCATACGTCGATCACCTGGCTGCCGGCACAGTTCAGCCACGCCGGTATCAGCAGCAACTGCGTGAGCTGTCACGACGGCACGCGCGAGACCGGCAAGAGCCCGACGCACATCGCTTCCAGCAACAGCTGCGAGTCGTGTCATTCGACCGTGAACTGGAAGCCCGCGACCACGGTGGATCACACTCAGGTTACGGGCAGCTGTGGCTCGTGTCACAACGGAACTTCGGCGACCGGCAAGAGTGCGACGCACATTGCCGCCAGCAACAGCTGCGAGTCCTGTCACTCGACCACGACCTGGGCGCCGGTGATCCGGGTCGATCACGCGCAGGTCGTCGGCAGCTGTTTCTCGTGCCACAACGGCACCACCGCAACCGGCAAGCATACGGGACACATCGCGAGCGACAACAACTGCGAGAACTGCCACACGCCGACGGCCTGGCGTCCGGCAAAGTTCGACCACAACGGCATCACCAGCAACTGCGTCAGCTGCCACAACGGTGTCCAGTCGACCGGAAAGAACGCCACCCACATCGCCAGCAGCAACAGCTGCGAATCCTGCCACTCGGTGGCGAACTGGACTCCGGTGATACGCGTCGATCACACCCAGGTCACGGGCTCCTGCGAGTCCTGCCACAACGGCACGGTGGCGACGGGCAAGGGGACCAACCACATCCCGACCACGCAGTCGTGCGACACCTGTCATACGACCATCGCGTGGCGCCCGGCCAATTTCACGCATGCCGGAATCACGTCGGGTTGCGCGACCTGTCACGATGGCGTGCGCGCGGGCGGGAAGAACACGACGCACATTCGCGCCAGCACGAGCTGCGAGTCGTGCCATTCGACCAGCACATGGGCGCCGGCGACACGGGTCGACCACACGCAGGTGCTCGGGACGTGTTCGTCGTGTCACAACGGCACGATTGCAACTGGCAAGGGCCCGACGCATGTCGCGACGACTGCCGACTGCAGTAGCTGCCATAGCACCACGGCGTGGACACCGGCGACCGGATTCAGTCACGCGGGCATCACCGGCAACTGCGTCAGCTGCCATAACGGCACGCAGGCGACGGGAAAGAATACCGGGCACATGTCCACCAGCAACAATTGCGAGACCTGCCATACAACGACCGTCTGGAAGCCCGTCACGCGCGTCGATCACCTGCAGGTGGTCGGCACTTGCGCGTCCTGCCACAACGGCACGATCGCCATCGGCAAGAGTACGACGCACATCGCGAGCGACACGAGCTGCGACAGTTGCCACACCACCACGGCGTGGCGCCCGGTCGTTCGCGTCGATCACGCCCATGTCGTCGGCGTCTGCTCGAGCTGCCACAACGGCGTCGCCGCGGCAGGCAAGCCCTCGAATCACATCCCGACGACGTTGGAGTGCGGCTCCTGCCACTCGACGCTGGCGTGGACGCCGGCGGCATTCAGCCACGTCGGCATCACGGGAAATTGCAGGTCCTGCCATAACGGCAACACCGCCACGGGAATGTCGACCGGGCACATGACCTTCCCGGTCAACAATTTCGACTGCAACCACTGCCACACGACGACCGCCTGGTCGCCCAACAATTTCCGGCACATCGCGGGTGCTGGCTACCCGGGCGATCACCGGGTCGGACTCACGTGCCTCGACTGCCACGCCTCCAACACCGACGCGGCGACATGGCCAGCGCCCGCGTACAAGCCCAACTGCGCCGGTTGCCACGCGGGCGATTACGAGACCGGCCCTCACACGAAGTACGGCAATGTCAAATACACGGTGAGCGAGCTGCGCAACTGCTCCGGTGCGTGTCACACCTATACGGACTCGACTCTGACGACGATCCTCAGGAGTCGGCCGGGTCCGGAACACAGGGTCACGCAGTCCGAGTTCTAATGATGAGCCGCTCCCGGTTCCTCACGGCGGTACTGCTGACGTGGTCGGTATCGACTGCGCATGCGCAGCTCGTTGGCCGTCTCCTCGACGCCGTCGATGTCACCGCACGCCAGAACAACGTCGACATCAGCCTGCTATTCGGCTGCGGACTCCGTTACGTCTCGCATTCGCCTGCCAGCGAGGGCGATCTCTTGCGCGTCCGTCTGACGCCGATGCGCGACTGTGGTGACCTGAGCGGTGCGCTGATCGGGGCGCCGCCACCGCTCAACGGCGTGACGCTGATCCGCTCGATCGAGGTGAACCAGCTCACCTCCAGCACCATCGACATCAGCCTGCGCTTCGATAGCCCGAAGCTCTTCGTGCTGGCGCCGACCGGTGACGCCCATGGGCTGCGGATCAGGCTGCTGGGCGCGGAGCTCGATCGGGCGCGCGTGTTCATCGGCGAGCCGACGGGACCTCCGGCCACCTACGCGATCAATCTGGATTCGGCACAACAGCCCTTTGACCAGGCCGCGCTCGACGAGGCCTTGCGGGTGACCGGTGTTGCCGCCTATTCCTCCGAAATCCTGCTGGGCGACCAGAAATGGCATCGGTTGCGGATCGGGCCGTTTGCGACCGAGGCGGCAGCGCGCAAGAGTATGACGGTTGCTCGCACGCGTTATCCAAAGGCGTGGCTCGCGATCGGCGATGATGCGGAACTAACGTCGCCCAACGGCAAGGCAATCGAGCCGGGCCTGCTGCCGACACTCCCGAAATCGGCGCCGACGCTTACGCCTCAGGACATCGACGAGACGTTCAGCAAGGCGAAAAAGGCATTCAGCCGCAAGGACTACGACACGGCGATTCCCCTGCTGACGCGACTGCTCGAGCAGCCCGAATTTCCGAAGCGTGCCGACGCACAGGAGCTCATGGGCCTGGCGCGGGAACGGAACCGGCAGCTCGCACACGCGAAGGCCGAATACGAAGAGTATCTGCGGCGTTATCCCAACGGTCGGGCGGTCAAGCGCGTGCACGAACGCCTGCGTGCTCTCGAGCTGGCGACGCGCCCATCGCGCAACGCGATGGGCGGTGCTGGCGAAGAATCACCGTGGCGGGTTTACGGCGGTTTCTCGCAGCTCTACCGGCGCGACCAGTCGAAGCTTGAGAATGCGGCCTTGTCCACGAATTTCACGAGCCAGAATGCCGTGCTCAACGACGTCGACGTGGTGGCACGGCGGCGCGGCGAGCGCTATGACCTGTCGATGCGCGCCAGCGCCGGATACCAGAAGGACCTGCTGAGCGATGGCCCGGGCGATCAGGCGCGGGTGAGCCTCGCATTCGTCGAATTCGGCGATCGCGAGCTCGACTGGTCGATGCGCGCCGGGCGCCAGACACGCAATACCGACGGACTCTTCGGGACGTTCGATGGTCTCGCGGGGGGCTATCAACTGCGTCCGCGGCTGCGGCTGAATGCGGCCTTCGGCTATCCCGTCGAGACCTCGACCGACTCGCTCGATACCAGCCGGCAATTTGCCGGCATTGCCGCCAATTTCGGCACCTTCGCCGACGCCTGGGATATTTCGCTCTATGCGCTGGAGCAGCGGCTGGAAGGCGACATCGATCGGCGCATCGTCGGGACCGAGATCCAGTACTTCCGGCCGGGACGCACGCTCGTATTGCTATTCGAGCACGATATCGAATTCCAGGAACTCAACCATGCGTTGTTACTGGCTACGGTCGAGTTGCCGGGTCGTTGGACGGTGGGCGCAAACCTGGATCGCCGCAAGAGCCCGAGCCTGAGCCTGCGTAATGCCCTCATCGGTCAGCCGGTGACCGTTTTCGACGAGCTGCTCGACCTGTTCACGATCGATGAGCTCAGGCAACTGGCTCTGGATCGCAGCGCGGACGCGGACGTGTACAGCCTTTCGCTTTCGCGCCCGTTCGGCGAGCGCTGGCAGTGGTCGGTGGACTATTCACGATACGTCGCGGGCGGCACGCCAGCCTCCGGGGGAGTCGACGCCGTGCCGGACTCCGGCGCCGACAGCACGGTGGCGCTGCGCGGTGTCGCCTCAAGTCTCTTCGGCGGCAACGATCTCAGCATGATCGAGCTCCTGACGCAGAGCTCGCCGTCGGTCGAGACGCGCTCGATCGGGCTGAGCACGCGCTTCCCGCTTTGGGGGGCGTGGCGCCTTGGGCCCCGCGCCCGCGTCGATGAGCGCGAGTTCACCATGGACGGTTCAACGCAGCGGCTCTATGTGCCCTCGCTGCGGCTCGATTGGCTGAGCAAGCACGTATTGTTCGAGTTGGAAACCGGGGCAGAGATCGGGCGGCGAGAGCTCGGTACCGCGCAGGAAGATACGACGCGGTACTCTCTGAGCGTGGGCTACCGGATGAATTTTTGACTCTGCCTCGGGCTCGATCCGCCAACTGGCGCGTGAATGCGACCGTCGCGTGCGCAACGCTCGTGACTTCGGTCATTCTGCTGCCAGCGAAAGGGGACGCTGGCGACGCTGTTCGCCATTACCTGGATGACAAGACGGCGGCCAGCATCACGTTGGCGCGCGAGGCAATCGTCTTCGCGCGCGAGCGCACCGATCTGGCGGTCAATGCCCGCGATTACCTGAGCCTCACCGCGATCGAGGTCAATCGAACCGGTGAGCGCAGTTACTACTGGTCGGGCTACATCTGGTCGACGATCGACCGGCGAGACGGCGCTCCGGTCCTGGAACCTGCGGCGCAGCTGATGCTGGTGGCGGATGGCCGTCCGATACACCTGATCGACGAGCAGGACAAGTCACGCATGCTTGGAGTAGGGACACCACCGACACCTGTGCCGGTGCGGTCCGCGAGGCCAGTGCTGTATCGCGTGGAGCCCGAGATCCTGCGCTACGTGGCTGACTCGACCGATCTGAGCGTGCTGGTCGTGACCGCGGGAATCAGCGAGTCACTCACCCCGTGGCGCGATGGGCGGCGTGAACTGCTGGCATTTCTCCGTTACCTCGAGCTCGATGCGCCCTGAGCGCACGCGTTATCCTGAAGTGGCGTGCACCGGCTCGGCACTTGAAGGGAACCCATGTCTGGCGGATACCTGACAGGCGCATCGGTCATATTCAGTCTCACGTTGATCGCGAGCCTGGTCGGCCTGTTCGCGACGCCGGCTCTGATCGAGCGCTCGCTCCTTCGACCCTACTATCTGCTGCGGCGCCGGGAGTTCGGCACGCTGATCGCCAGTGGATTCGTGCATGCCGACTTGCCGCACCTCATATTCAATCTGCTCACCTTTTATTTCTTCGCATTTCCGCTCGAGCGCCACATCGGATCGGTGCGGTTCGTACTGCTGTATTTTGCCGGATTGCTGTGCAGCGATATCGGTACGTACCTCAAGCACCGCGACAATCCAGACTACGCGTCGCTCGGCGCATCCGGCGCGATCTCGGCGGTCCTGTTCGCATCGATCGTCTACTTCCCGGGGCAGAGCCTGTTCATTCTTCCAATTCCGTTTCCAATCCCGGCGCCGCTGTTCGCGGTGGGTTACCTCGCATACACGTACTACTCAGCGCGCCACTCAAAGGGCCGGATCAACCACGACGCGCACCTTGGTGGCGCGTTGACGGGCCTCGTCTTTGTCGCGCTGACGGAGCCGCGCGCATACGGAGATCTCTTCCGGATGATCACGGGTTGAGCAGTCAGGCTCCGAGCGCCGGGGCGCGGCGCAGATGCAAGGTCGCGATCGCACTCGCGAAGAGCATGAAGGCCAGCAACAACAGGCCACCGGTAAAGTCGCCAGTCGCGTTCTTGACGAGTCCCACCCCATAGGGGCCGACGAAGCCACCCAGCGAGCCGATGGTGTTGATCAGCGCGATCCCGCCGGCGGACGCGCTGCCGGTGAGAAACCGACCAGGCAACGCCCAGAACGGACCGCGGCTGCCGAGATCGCCGATCGCGGCAATCGTGAGTGCGATCATTCCCGGGATTGGCGACAGCAGGAAAGCGCTCGCCGTGAACCCGATCGCGCCGATGGTGCTCGGAATCGCGATGTGCAGGAAACGCTCGCCGGTGCGATCCGAATGCGTGCCGATCAGCACCATGCCGATGGCGGCACAGACGTAGGGAATCGCGGAGATCATGCCTACGTGCAGATCGCTCAGCCCGGACAGGCCCTTGAGGATCTGCGGCACCCACAGTGTGAGCCCGTAACTGCCGGACTGGCACGCGAACATGATGAGCGCGAGCTGCCAGACCGTTGGGTGAAGGAGTGCCTGGCGCAGTCCCACGCTGTGGCGTGATTTCGCCTGGGCTTGCTCCGCCCGGATGCGCGCGCTGAGCCACGTCCTCTCCTCGGGGTCGAGCCAGCGGGCCTGCTCCGGCGTATCGGTGAGATAGAAAAGGACCACGACTCCGAGGATTACCGCCGGCAGACCTTCGATCAGGAACAGCCACTGCCAGCCTGCCAGTCCCAGCGTCCCTTTCATCTCGAGAATCAAGCCCGTGAGTGGGCCACCGATCACGATCGACAGCGGGATCGCCGCCATGAACCACGAGACTGCGCGCGCACGCGCAGCGGCGGGATACCAGTGCGTCAGGTAATAGATGATGCCGGGAAGGAAGCCCGCTTCCGCAACTCCCAACAGGAAGCGCAGGGCGTAGAAAGTCGTCTCGCTGCGCACGAACATCATCGAGGCGGAAACGAAACCCCAGGTGATCATGATCCGTGCGATCCAGCGGCGCGCACCGACGCGCGCGAGGATGAGATTGCTCGGAATCTCGAACAGCGCGTAGCCGACGAAGAACACGCCGGCCCCGAAGCCGTATACCGCCGGGCTGAAGCCCAGGTCGCGATTCATCTGCAGCGCGGCGAACCCGACGTTGACGCGGTCGAGCCAGGCGATGACGTACAGCAACAGCAGGAACGGAATCAGCCGGCGCGTCACCTTGGCGAGCGTCGCGCGTTCAAGCACGACGGTCTCGTCATGTGCGCTCATGCTAAGCGCTGGCCTCGGTCAAGCGCTCGATGGCTTCGCGTTCCTTCTCTGGAGTCGGCCACCCTTCCGCCTTGGCGTGGCGCGATTCAGGTTGCGTGCGCCACCACTCGAACGTCGCAGTTGCGGTCTCGGCGAGTGGTCGGTAGCGCAGTCCCGCTTTCTGCGATGCCGCGTTGACGAAATGGCGCGACGGCCGGCCGGGTGACACGAGTGGCAAGTCAATCTTGAGCTGCGTGAGAACTTCAGCGGTCGCCCAGTGAAGTCTTACCGGTTCCTTTGCCATCGGCGACATCGTCTCTAGGACCTGCTCCCAGCTCACTGGCGCCGCCGGACCCGCCGCACTAAAGATGCCCGGCACGCTATTTTCGGACAGAGTCACGATCCACGGGCAGAGATCGCGGACGTCGACCCACTGCAACTCGTTCTTTGGGTCTGACGGGCCCAGGACGTCGCCGCCGCGTGCGATGCGGTCGACCCAGTAGGTAAAGCGGTCGGTCTCATCGCCCGGCCCGACGACGTAGGTGGGGCGAACGATCGTGGCCGAATGCCCAAGCGACTCCTGCACGATGCGATCACACTCGGCCTTCTGCGGTCCGTAGTTTGTCCATGACATCTCCTCGTCCTGTGGATTGGCCATCCGTCTCAAGGGCGACGATTCATCCAGTGTGGTTCCGCCGCTCGGATCGTATACGGCGACGGTCGAGACGTAGACATAGCGATCGACGCGATTCTTGAGAAGCTCAACCGAATCGCGGACGTGACGCGGGAGGTAGCCCGAGTTGTCGATCACGACGTCCCAGCGGCGCTCACCGGCAAGTGCGGTGAGACCCCGGTCGATTTTCGCGTCGCGGTTGCCGATCAACAGCTCGGCACGATCGCCGAAGAGCCCGGCGGCGCTGCGACCTCGATTGAAGAGCGTGACGCGATGACCGCGCGCCAGCGCGTACTCGACCTGCACCGGCCCCAGAAACCCGGTGCCGCCGAGAAACAGGATGTCGAGCGGCTTGGGCGGCCGGTTCTCGGCCGCGCGTGCGATTCCGCTCGCCATCACTCCCAGACTCGCTGCGGTCCACCACATCAACTCGCGTCTCGTTGGCATCTTCGTTTCCTGAAAGTGAGCGCACCACTCGCACGGGGCCCATGTCACGGGCAGCCGAACTATAGCGTTTGGCGACGAAAGGCGGCGAATTCCCGGGTCCTCACGTGCCCGGACGCCCGTCACCTGACATGCGGGTTTGTGTCAATCCCTTGACAGAAGGCCTCGGCGATTCCGCGCACGATAGCCCCGCAGCTGGCAGATACCAGCCGGCTCGCAGAGAAGGCTAGACAGAGTCGCTAAACAACTGAGGAGCACGAACATGAATGGCATCAATTCTTCGGGTCTTAAGACATCGGTCTGTGCGGCGGTCGCCGTGACGTTGACAGCGCTGATTGCGTGGAGCTTCGAGTCATACACCGGACATCTCCAGCAGCGCGCCAACCAGTCGGTCACCACGGCCCAGGTTGATTCCGGCACTTCAGCTTCCGCTCGCGACGCGCGCAACGGTTGACAAGGTGCTGCGAGAACCGGCGACACGGCGGCGCTGGCGTACCAGAGGAATCATCCTCCAGCGATTCCGCTAGACGCCACGCCGCCCGTGCCGGCCAAGGGAGATCACGCATGACCGCCCCCGCACCAAGCCCAAGCTATACTCGGCTGGGAAGTGCGGGGCGCCATGCTCAAGGACAGCCGAAAAATAGCCGCCATCCTGGCGGCGGACGTCGTCGAATACAGTCGGCTGATGGGCGCCGACGAGACGGGCGCGCTCGCCGCGCTCAAGGTCCGTCGTTTCATTTTTGACGAGCTGGCCAAAGAGTTCGATGGCCAGGAGTTCGGCAGCGTCGGCGACAGCCTGATGGCGGAGTTCGCCAGCGCCGTGAACGCGGTGCTGTGTGCGCAGGCGATCCAGCAGCGCATCGAAGCTGAGAATTCATCGCTTCCCCCCGCGCGTCGAATGCATCTGCGCATCGGCGTGAACCTGGGCGATGTGATCAAGGAAAATGGCTCCGCGTTCGGCGACGCCGTCAATGTCGCCGCACGGCTGCAGTCACTGGCAAAACCTGGCGGCGTGCTGATTTCCGGTACGGTCTATGACCAGGTGCATCTCAAGGTCCCGGCGCGCTTCATCGACGCCGGCGTGCGCCAGGTCAAGAACGTCGATGAGCCCGTGAGGACGTTCGAGATGCTACCGGCGGAGCCTGCCGGATTCGCTGGAAGGATCTCGGGATTCTTCGCACGCGTTGCATCTCGACGCATCCGACACGCGGCGAGCGGTGTCGTGGTCGTGGCCGGCGCGGTCGCGTTTGGCCTGCTGCTTCCACGAACAGCACAACGTTTGGGTGACATGCTGGCCTCGCACGATACCGAGATCATGTCTTATTCGATCGCCGTTCTGCCGTTTGCGAACTTGAGCGGCGACCCACGCAACGACTATCTCGGCGAGGGGCTCTCCGAGGAGCTGTCCAATCGTCTTACGAAGATCCCGGAGCTGCGCGTCGCGGCGAGGACGTCCGCGTTCGCGTTCAAGGGCAAGAACATGGACGTGAGCGAGATCGCCAACCGGCTCGGCGTGCGCTACGTGGTTGAAGGCAGCGTGAAGCGGCAGGCGGATCGCATCCGGGTTACTGCCGCGCTCGTCGAGGGCGCCAGCGGCTCCAATCGCTGGTCCAATTCATACGAACCGCCGTCCGCCGATTTCTTTGCCGTCGAAAGCGATATCGCCGCCCAGGTGATTACCGCGCTCGAGCTCGTGCTTGGCGAACGAACCGAAGCGTCCGGGCCACCGCCGCGCAACGGCAGCGTGGTCGCGTACGACTTCTATCTGCAGGGACTCTCCTACCTGCGGCAGGCGAAGAGCACGAAGACGCTCGAGGCTGCCGAGCAACTGTTTGGGCGGGCGCTCGGCGAGCAAGCGGATTTCGCACGCGCGCAGGCCGGACTGTGCGAGACGCGCGTGGAGCGTTACGCCCTCGAGAAGGTTCCGGCATACGTTGCGAAGGCGGAGGAGGCGTGCGGCAATGCCGAAGCGCTCGACAGCACGGCGCAGGAAGTTCACATGGCTGTGGGCAGGTTGCGGCTTGCGACCGGCGATGCGGCCGAGGCGGAAGCCTCGTATCGCCGGGCGCTGGCTCTGGTGCCGCAGTCACCCGACGCGCTCCTCGGGCTCGCCGGATCGCTTGCCGCCGGCAAGAAAATCGAAGAAGCCGAGAAATCGTATCATCGGGCGATTGCCGCGCAATCGAGCTACGCCTTCGCGCACCAGCAGTACGGAAACTTCCTCTTTTCTCAGGGGCGCTTGTCGGAAGCCGCCACCGAGTATGAGCGGGCCACTCAACTCGCTCCCGATAACCCCAGTGCGCTGAGCAACCTCGGTGGCGCGTACCTGCTCATGGGCGATTTCGAAAAGGCGGCGGACGCTTCGACGCGCTCACTGGCTATCGAGCCACGCCGCGCGAGCTACTCCAACATCGGTTACGCGCACTACTACCGCGGCCGATATGACGAGGCAACGGAGATGTTCCGCCAGGCGATCGAGCTCGCTCCCGCCGATCACCGATTGTGGGGAAATCTCGCCGACGCACAGCACTTTGGCGGGCGAACGGACGAAGCCAGGCAGTCATACCAGCGGGCGCTGGGGCTGGCGGACGGCGAACTGGCCGTCAACCCGAAACATGCGGTCAATCAGGCTCAGGCGGCGTATTATGCGACGCGACTCGGCGAGAAGAACCGAGCCAGGCGCTCCATTGCAATCGCGCTGTCCGAAGGTGAGGGCGACGTCTACGTCCAGTACTACGTGGCGCTCGCCGAGCTGGGCCTCGGCGAGAAGTCGCGGGCGCTCGCGCACGCCAGGCGCGCGCGCGAGCTGGGATTCGCCGAAAGCCTCATGCACGCCGCACCGGAGCTGGGGGAAATTCGTAAGATGCTCTGACCAAGTCGCTCCTGCCGCGCAATTCTGATCACTCGCGCGCGGCAAGCGGAGGGGGACATATATGAGAAGAACAGTAATCCCGCTGGCTTCCACGGCGGTGCTGTGCCTCGGGCTGACATTGGCCTGTACGAAGAAACCAAACGATGACGTTGCGCCCAACAATAGGGCCATCGGGCCCGACACCGAGGCCGTTGCGCCGGCCCCAGAGCTTCACCTGCTGTTCAGCAGGAAGAATGGCGCGACACATACGGAGCTGGGGAAGTACGTCGCAGAGGGCGAAGTTGTTTTCTTCAACCTGGATAGGGACGCCACGCTCGAGGTAACGATCGAGAGTGATAAAGGCAAGGGCACGGCGCTCTGCGATGAAGGGAAAGCATCTGAAAAATTCTTGGTGGACGTGGCAAGGGATGAAGACCATGGGACTACGAAGTATCTAAGACCGGGCAGAAAGCGGCTGACGATCTGTCGTGACTATGAGGGGACGTCTCTGAAGTACACGGCTCGGATCGGCGATTCCCTTCCCGCAGACCCGCCAGTCAGGATCGAGAAGAAGATCAGTGATCCTCAACCCGCACCGGGAACACAGCCCAAGCCGATCATCATCATCGAGCCGATCATCATCATCGAGGGCGATCCGCCGGATACCGATTGAACAGCCTCGGGAACTGAACCCACGGACGGAAACGACGGAGAATAGGCATGGCCAAGCTGCGAATCCTCGTGGACGAGAAGAGCGACAAGACTCAGTCAAAGTTCGCGACGAGCAAGGTCGACAAGGTTGTATTCGTCAACAAGCATACGAGCGAGACGCTGAAGGTCACAGTATCGGATCCGGCGCTGTGCCAGGGCGGTCAGGCCGTTCTGAGTTTTGATGTGACAGTTCTGGAGCAGAAGAAGATCTTCGAGATCTGCAAGGACTTTCATGCAGCGGAGTTCAAGTACACGGCCCAGCTCGGGAGCCTTCCGGAGGAGGATCCGATCATCATCATCGAGCACGCGAGTTTTCTTGAGGCCTACGGCACCGTGCTCCTATTCGCTGGCACAGCAGCACTGGGATTGCTGGCAGGCTATTACTTCGGCATGAGACGGGTCAGGAGCGGAACCGGAACGCAAGCCTGACGCGTCCGCCGCCGACTGAACCCTGCTTCGGTCGGCGGCACGTCTCCTGCGGCCATGCGCCGTGCATCGCGCCTGGGCTACACTCGGGAAGCCGGGTGGGACAGGTGCGATGCACGGGCACGAGCGAAAAATCGCCGCGATTCTCGCTGCCGACGTAGTGGGCTACAGCCGGCTGATGGGCGTGGACGAGGAGTCCACACTCACGGCACTCAAGCTGCGCCGGTCAATCTTTGATCGCCTGGTCGCCGACTACGGCGGCCGCGAATTCGGCAGCGTCGGCGACAGCCTGATGGCGGAATTCCCGAGCGCGGTCAATGCCGTTCGGTGCGCGCAGGCCATTCAACAGACCATTGCGACGGAGAACGAGGCGCTACCCTCTGAGCGGCGCATGCAGCTGCGCATCGGGGTCAATCTCGGCGACGTCATCGAGGAGAACGGCGCGCTGTTTGGCGATGGCGTGAACGTCGCCGCCCGACTGCAGTCCTTGGCGACGCCCGGTGGAGTGCTGATCTCCGGCGCCGTATACGAGCAAGTCAGGAACAAGCTTGACGCGAACCTCAGCTTCGTCGGGGCGCGCCAGGTTAAGAACATCACCGAGCCCGTCCGGGTCTACGAGGTCTCAGCGCCGGTAGCTGCGACGCTCGGCCAGCGGATTGCGGCGCTACTGCGTCGCCGGGTAGTCATCGCCGGCGCGGTCTACGTTCTGGCCTCGAGCCTGCTCGTGTGGGTCCTCTCCCGCATCGTGGACGCGACAGCCGCAGCCACGTGGCTGGTGCCCGCATCGATCACGCTGCTCGCCGCCGCCTTTATCCCGGCGATGACCGTTATGTGGCAAACCGATCGACGGCATCGAACCGCGCCGTGGATCGGATATGCCACCGCCTCGATCGTCACAGTCCTGTGTTGCGCGATCGTCTGGTCAGCCTGGACCGGATACTTTGATCAGAGGGCGCAGGCCGCCATCACGCGACCCACCCCGAAGACTCAGCCGGTCATCGCTGTCGCCGCGCTACAAAACCTGACCGGCGATGCCAAGCTCGACTGGCTGAGCGAGGGCATCGCGAACCTCGTTCGCGATGGTCTGGCCGAATCGAGTCACCTCATCGTGGTGTCTCCGACCCGCTGGCAAGCCGTACTGCGCGATCAGAAGAACGACACTCCCGTCGGTGCCGACCTGCTCAGCTCAGCTGCGCGCGCCGGTATCGACTACGTGGTTTCCGGCGAATTCCTGGCTGGACCGGAGGGGTACCTGCTAACCGCGCGGCTGTCGGACGTCGATGGCGGTGTCGAGATTGCACCGCACCGGGCCGACAAGTTGAGCGCACAGACTCTGCTCGGCGAAGCATCCCGGCTGGTGCTGATGGCGAAGCGCGGCCTCGGTGTCCCGCACACCGAAAGTGTGGCGAGTTTCTCCGCCGACTTCGCCGTCAATAACATGGCCGCGTACGAGGCCCATCTCGGCGGCATCGGCTACTTCCTGCGGTTCGACTACCGGTCGGCGGAACGCGCGTTTCGCGCGGCGCTCAAGCTTGCCCCTGACTTCCACATGGCGCGCTATCGTCTGGCGCACGTCGAAGTAGCCAGCGGGGATACGGAGGCAGGCCTTGCCACGCTGGAGCAGATTCCGAAGGATGCAGTGCTCACGCGTCGTGAGCGTTTTTACATCGACGGCGCGCGCGCACTGTTCGCGCGCGACGCAGGCCGCGCCAAGGCGATCTACAATGCCATGCTCGTGGAGTTCCCGTTCGACGTCGAGGCGCGATGGCTGCTTGCGCTGTCACACGATCTGGCGTTCGAGGACGACCGAGCGGTCTCAGAGCTCAAACGGCTTCTCGAGCAGGAGCCGCAGAATGACTACTTGTGGAGCTATCTGGGCGAGACCTATCTGCGACTCGGCGAGTACGACCTTGCTCGCCAGGCGCTCGATGAGTACCTCAAGTTCAAGCCGCGCGATCCGTTCGGATTCACGACCCTCGGCCAGCTTGACCAGCTGACTGACAATCTGGCCGGCGCGGCCGATCATTTCACGCACGCGCTCGAGCTCGAACCCGGATTCGTTCCGGCCCGCCTGGCGCTCGCGCGTACACAAGTGCTGCGAGAAGTCTGGGATGACGCCGAGCGTCTGCTGCGCACGCTCGCAGCGGATTCGGAAGCGCCAGCTGCCAGCAGGATCGACGCGGCGTTCGATCTGAGTGCGTTGTTGCGCGGTCAAGGGCGCTTCGCCGACTCGTTGCAGCCGCTGCAGGAATTGGAACCACTCATCCAGAAGGAGTACATACGCGAGGCGATGGCACTGGCCGAGCGGGGCGCAGCTCAAGCCGAGCTCGGACGTTTCGCAGAGGCCGGCAAGCTGATCGGGCTAGCCGTCGATCGCTCGCCCGGCGTTCCGACGCGCTACTTGTTCGCCCGCGGTTCGGTGCTCTTGATGCGCGGCGATTCAGCGGGAGCTCGCGCGGTTGCGGCCGACATCCACAATCAGCAGCCGCCGCAGGACAGCCCTCATGACGCCGTCGTGGTTCAGGAAGCCGCCGCGAGAGCAGCCGCATACCTCGAAGGGATGGCCGATCTGGCCTCTGGGAACGCGCCCAAGGCAGCCGAGGCGCTTACCCGCGTATTGGCACTGCAGGGGTACCAGTACGCGATTTACAAGCTTGGACTCGCGCGGGCCTTGTTGGCGGAACACAGACTCCCGGAAGCCCTCGAGATGGCGCGCGCTGCGGCGGCAGAGCGGGATCCCGGCGACATCCGGCTCGACCTCGAGCTCGATCGCTCGCGTGCACTGCTGCTCGAAGCAGAGATCCTCGCTGCGATGGGTCAGAAAGCGGCGGCAGCGGCGCGTGCCCGGGATTTCCTCACACGCTGGAAAGGTGCCGACCCCGCTCAAGCGGATCGTGCGCGCGCCGAGAGTCTCGCTGGAATCGTGCGATCGAGATCAGGCGAGGCCTGACCGCATCAAAGCGGCACACGCCGTATGCGCGCCGCGCCGCCCGAGCCCGAGCAATTGATGGCACCGTCGCGCCCGTTGCCATCGAGGTCGCGATAGATCAACGACGGCGGCGGACAGGTGCGCCCGATAATCGTCTCGGTGACGGCCAGGTCGAATTCCACTACAAGCCGCAGCCGCGCCTCGTTCGATAGCACTTGGAATCCCATTTTCTTCAGATCGGCGGCGGTATAGCGCCCGTCATGGTTCATGTCCTCGATGAATGTCGGCGCGACACCCTCGACGATGACGACCCGCAGATCGAGCAGGAATGGCGAGTAGGACGAAGTGATGTCGAGCAGCACCTCGTCGTTGTTCTTCGGTGGCGCGATGAACTGAAATGCCTCGACAGGGCCACTCTCGAGCCGGCGCAGGTAATCGACGCCGTCGGCATCGACATCCAGGTCGAACAGGGCGATCGGCTCGAACATTCCGGCCACGACTTGCATCGATGCGACGAGCGCCGACCCACCGCGCTTCGTGCGCAGCTCCTGGGAAACGGTATTGACGAATCCACCCATGTTGCGAATCACGGGAGTCACTCGATCGAAGTTCTCGTCGAAAACCCGTGCCGCGCCGTTGTTGGACATCACTACCAGTCCTACCAGGTCGTCATCGGGCCCGAATCCAAAACCGTCCAGCAGCGTGCCGCCGGTCTGCGGTCGGGGTACGGCGACGATATTGCCGGCCGTGTTGCGCAGATACGGTTTGTTGAGAAGTGCACCGCTGACGAATGCTTCGTCGATGAGCCGCTCACGCACCTGGAAATTGCCGGTGTTGGAGTCGGCCAGATCGAACGTATCGAATCGCTCCGTCGTGAACTCGAGGAAGGTCTCGTCGGGGCCGGCGCAGTCTTCGTACGGGCTCCCGGCATTGATGATCGGAAAGTGGCGCATGTCGAGGCAGCCATCCGGATCGGTGAGCACGATCGCCTCGCGCCGACCCACCGGCTGCGTAGGTTCCTCGGGCGTCTCCACAATGGCAACCGAATCGGGAGTTTCGATGCGCAACGCGAGCGACCAGCCGGTGTTGGTGGTCAGTCCCTGGAAGTGTCCCGCATCCGGCGCATCGATGCTGATGCGAACCGGCGGATGGCGGTGCCCGTCGTCCTGCGCGCCCGCCCAGCTCGCCGACGCACAGGTCAGTGCGGTAGCGATGGTGCAGGCGATTCGCGCAGATTCAACTGCCTTAAAGATCTCCATCGGCAGCCTCCCCGTAGTTTTTCTTGCCTGGGCATGATCGCGCCGCGACTGGACGGGCGTCAAACTATTCAGGCGAAAGTCGGCTCGCCGCGGCTATCGAGAGCGGCCACGCTGACTGCCGTGGAACTCCCGCTGCTCAGCATGAGTACCGGTTTGACTGACTCAACCAGCGTCGTCGCGATGACCGTGGTCATCGCAATTGCCGCCAAGCCAGACAGGAAGGACCTGATTCGTGGGGACATTTCGCTTCTCATGATCGTGCTCCTCGGGTTGTGTTTCGATCCGGGAGCGATCTTGTTCGAACGCGCGCCGGCGTTCTGTCATCAACCTGACACAAGCGCGAAGCTGACATAATCCAGGCGATCGGCGCGGCCGATCGCCGCGACGGGAGATCCGCTGGCAACTCGAATCAGCTCTCCTGGGCGGCGCTCTTAAGTGCGGCTTCATTGCGCACGGTGACCGACCCGCGTCCGAGATCGACCCAGCCTCGGCCCTTCCAGCCCTGAAGATACTGATTCACGACCTGCCGCGACACCCCGAGAAAGCTCGCCAACTCTTCCTGCGAGATGCGCAACGTGATGCCGTTTCCGGTTCGCTCGCCGTGCAACTGCCCGAGACTCAGCAGGCGCTTGGCGAGACGCGCTGGCGGATCGAGAAGCGCCGCTTCCTCTACTAGGCCACTCGTCCAGCGCAGGCGTTCTCCGCAGAGGCGGAGCAGCTCGAGGGCCACGCGCGGTTCGCGCTCGAGCAGGACGAGGAAATGTTCGCGCCGGATTGAGACCAGTTCGGCCGGAATTGTGGCGGTGGCCGATGCAGTTCTCGTCCCACCGTCGAGGAGCGCGATTTCGCCGAACGTATCCCCCGGCTCCATGATGTTGAGAAAGATTTCACGGCCGTCGGCCGCTCCGGCACTGATGCGAACCTTGCCAGTGACGACGGCGTACAGGGCATCCCCGGGATCGCCCTGGCTGAAGACCACTTCTCCACTACGATAGCCGCGCTGTACCGCCAGCTCCGCGATGCGTTCGAGCGCGGGGGCCGAGAGGCCACGAAACAGCGGGCTGCGCTGGAGCATGATCTTTCCGGCGAGCGTGGTCATACGGCGTCTCGATATCGTGCGCTGAACGAGAATGAGTGATGATACGCCTCATGCGTGGACTTGAATCGATACGCGCTTGGAGTCGTCATACGGTTGCCTTGCGCAACGGTCTGATCGTCACCCTCGCGTTGCTGCTGCTCGGTTCGGCAGCCTGGGCGGACTCGGCGTTTCGATTCGAAAACGTTCGTCGCGTGGTCGTGTTTGCCGATGTGCACGGCGCCCACGAAGAGCTGCTTTCTGTGCTGCGTGAAACACGGGTCATCGACGAATCGCAGCATTGGCGAGGCGGCGAGACTCATCTCGTCAGCCTGGGCGACTTGCTCGACCGCGGGCCGGATTCGCGCAAGGTGCTCGACCTTCTGATGCGCCTGGAGCTCGAGGCGCGGGAAGCCGGTGGAGCCGTGCACGTGCTGCTCGGCAATCACGAGGTCATGAACATTGTAGGCGACCTGCGTTACGTGTCGGCCGCCGAGTTCGCAGCGTTCGCCGGGAAAGAGGACGCCGGGCTTCGCGAGGAAGCGTGGCGGCTCGTTCTGGCCCAGGAGCCCAATGCCGTGCGGGCCGAATTCGACTCCAGGTTTCCGGCCGGCTACTTCGCGCACCGCCGGGCGTTTTCGCCGGAGGGTCAGTACGGCGCATCGCTTCTGACAAAGCCCTTCCTGCTTACGATCAACGACACGGCGTTTGTGCATGCCGGGCTCCCGGAAATGGTCGCGAAGCTCGGCCTCGACGCCACCAATCAGACGCTGCACTCGGAGCTCGCGGATTACCTGCGGACGTGGTCGGCGATCGAGACGGAGCTGCACCTCTCCCGGCCCGTCGGTTTCCTCGAGCGACCGGAGGTCGTTGCCAGCAGAGGCGCTGAGCCACAGTCGAAAACATTACTCGCGATGCAGGACGCGCAGCTCTTCACGCCGAAGGGCCCGACCTGGTTTCGCGGCCAGGCCCTGTGCTATCCGTACGCCGAATCCGGAAACCTGGATGCCGCGCTGACGAAACTTGGCGTCTCCCGCGTGGTTGCCGGACACACCGTTTCTCCGACCGGCAAGGTGCTGAGCCGGTTCGATGGCCGGGTCATTCTGCTCGATACGGGCATGCTGCGGTCGCTGTACAAGGGCTCACCCGCAGCTCTCGTTTTCGAGGATGGCCGGTGGACAGTTGCTTATGCGGATCGTCCCGGACAGCGTTTACGGCCTGAAGTGCTCCCGCGGGCCGTAGGTGCACGCCCCGCAGATCTCGACGACGATGCGCTCGAGCAGTGGCTCCAGCAGGCCGAAGTCATCGGCATCGAGGATCTCGACACCGGCATCACCGATCCGCAACGTGTCACTCTGCGCAAGGACGGCGTGGAGCTGCGCGCCGTTTTCAAGCAGCTCTCCACCGACTTTGGCGTTCGTGATCGTTCGCGAGCGATGAACGAGTCCGATCGTTTCGAGTATGAGTTGGCAGCTTACAAGCTCGATCGCCTCCTCGGGCTCGACATGGTGCCCGTAACCGTCCCACGGACCATCAAGAGCCGCCGGGGAATCCTGCAGTTCTGGGTCGACGATTCGATCAACGTGCGCAAGATGCTGGAGCAGAAGTTGCAGCCTGCGGGCTGGTGCGACGCCGGGCCGCAGTACAACCTGATGAACGTCTTCGATGTCCTGATCCACAATACCGACCGCACGCAGGAGAACGCGCTCTTTACGCAGGATTGGACGCTCGTGCTCATCGACCACTCGCGCGCTTTCCCCACGTATCTGAAGAATCCGGTTCTTTTGTATCGCGGTGCGCTCCAGGTGCCGCCGGCGCTCGCCGCGAGGCTGGCCACCCTCAATCGGGAAATGCTGAAAGAGGCGCTCGGTCCTTATCTGCACGCGCGCCAGATCGATGCGCTGCTCAAGCGACGCGACCTACTGCTGAACGACTACAGCGCGCGGAGTGGTTCCGACGAGCGCGCGGCCCACTGACGCTTCGCGCTCCGCGGCGAACCTTTGTGAGTACTCGCGCCCGATGAGCCATGCCACGAGCGTCATGGTGGCGCTTAAGACCACGATCAGCCAGATGAACTGAGAACGCGCGTCGTCGAAGACTCTCAGGCCGACGAAGACCGAGAGCGTCGACAGCAGGTCGCCGAGCCTGTAGAAAAACGTATCGATCGCTGTTTTCGCCTGATACTTCACTTCGCGACTCGCCGGGAGCAGCAACGCGCAGCGGCTGGTGTTGAGCAGCGAGTAGTCGAGGCTCCGTTGCACGATCAGCACCGACTGCAGGAGCGCGAATACCGGGACGATCCCGATCAGCAGGTAGCCGGCGAGAAACGCGATGGGCGTGACCATGAGCGCTCGTGCGAGGCCCGCCTTCATGATGATTCGCGACACCAGCAGAAGTTGGATCAGGAACCCCACGAGGGTGATGGAGGCGTAGTAGCTGCCCATGAACTGGCCGATGTAGGTCGCGGGGGAGGCGGGCGCTTCCTCGCGTGCGGTCTGGGTGAGCCAGTCGGACAGCACGAATTCACCGGTGGACGTGATCCAGTTGAGCAGCACGACGAGCGCGGCAATGCCGACGAGATAGCGGCTGCGACCGATCATTGCGAACCCGCCCAGCCAGCGCCCGGCACAGTCTCGCGCTCGGCCGGCGAGCTGTTCGTCGGCAGGCGGCGTACTTTGTGACGGCGCCGGCACGCTCGAGCGCGCCCACCCGCTCAAGTAGATTGCTCCGACCAGAATCGCCGCGGAGGCGAGCATGAGGCCGTAGGGTCCGAAGGTTTCGAAGCTGGCCGATGCCAGGCGCGAACCGATCCACGCGCCACCGGACACGCCGACGGCGATGACGCCGAAGAGCCGCTGCCCGCTCTTCACATTGAACAGGTCCGTGGCGAAAGCCCAGAACTGAGTCACCGTCATGACGCCAAACATGCTGGCCCAGACGAAGAACACGAATCCGAAACGCAAACCTGCCTGACCGAGCAGGAAAAAGATGACCAGGTTGAGCGCAAAAAATGCGTTGATGCGCTGGAACACCCGGCTGGTATCCACATGGCGGATCAGCACGCCGTACACCGGGATGATCAGGATGAGTAGCAGCGCCTGCACGCCGACGGCATAGCTTCGCAGTTCGGCACTTCCCTCGGTGAGGATCAGCGCTTCGCGGACCGGACGGATCAGGTAGTAGGCCACCATGAGCGTAAAGGCCTGCGAGCACAGCGCCGCGATGCAACGCCCTTCACCTGGCTGCACCTTGGTGAACAGCGACAGGAGCCGTTCGAATCGGGTCAGTTGCCGCGCATCGCTCATCGGGCCTCCTGGGCTCATCCGCAGCAGAGTGGAAGCTCCTACGGTGTTGCAGGGAGGCTAGCGGTGAGGCCAGGGGATATCTGTCAAGCGCTTGACACTGCGCGGCAGCGCGCCGCCACGGTCGGCTGGGCGGTCGGGGGAGGACTCGGGCAGGTTGGACGCAGGGGCGTAAAGTCTGTAGAGTGCGCGGCGCTGAAACAGGGTCGCGCGGTCAACGCCCCCTTCACTCGCGGTCTGTCCCTCCCGACGCACTTCGATTTTTTCCACAGCCTCGCTTTTGACCGTCACAGCGTTATTCGCTGCCGTGCGAGTCAACTTCAGAGGTTATCGATCGATGTCATTTGCTGATTTCGGGCTCAAGCCCGAGCTTTTGCGCGCCGTGGCTGAAAAGGGCTACGACACGCCGACTCCTATTCAATCCAGGGCCATCCCGGCCGTTCTGGCGGGGCGCGACGTGCTCGCGGGTGCACAGACGGGTACCGGCAAGACCGCCGTATTCATCCTGCCGATCCTGCAGAAGCTCGATGGAACTACCGGCCGGACGCCACGGGCCCTCATTCTTACTCCGACGCGCGAGCTCGCCGCGCAGGTCGCCGAGAGCGCGCGCACCTACGGCAAATACGTGAACCTGCGGACGCACGTGGTTTTCGGCGGTGTGAACATTGCACCGCAGATCTCCGCGCTGCGTAACGGCTGTGACGTGCTGGTGGCGACACCCGGTCGATTGCTCGACCTGGCGCAGCAGCGCGCGGTGGACCTGCGCATTGTCAGCTGCTTCGTGCTCGATGAGGCGGATCGCATGCTCGACATGGGTTTCATCAATGACATCAAGCGCGTGATCAAACTCCTGCCGCAGCAGCGCCAGAACCTGATGTTCTCCGCCACCTACACCGAGGAGATCCGCACGCTCGCGTCGCGGATCCTGCACAAGCCCGAGCTGATCGACGTCGCGCCGCGCAACGCGGCCGCCGATAACATCGAGCAGCACGTCTACCGCGTCCCGCAGGATCACAAGCGCCATCTGCTGGCCCACCTCATCGACGATGGCGGCTGGCACCAGGTGCTGGTGTTCACGCGTACCAAGCACGGCGCGAATCGCCTCGCCCGGCAGCTCGAATCCAGGGGAATCCGCACGGCTGCCATCCATGGCAATAAGACGCAGGCCGCACGCATACGGGCACTCGCGGATTTCAAGGCGAACAAGGTGACCGCGCTGGTGGCGACTGAAGTGGCTTCTCGCGGGCTCGATATCAAGGAACTGCCGCAGGTCGTGAACTACGAGCTGCCACATGTGCCCGAAGACTACGTGCACCGCATCGGTCGCACGGCGCGCGCGGGCGGGTCCGGCTGCGCCGTGTCGCTTGTGGCACCGGACGAAACCGGCATGCTCAGGGATATCGAGAGACTCCTGAAGCGCAACCTGCCGGTGACTGCCTTGCCCGCCTATCCCGTCACCCCGGATGCACCCTCGGCGCAGCCCAACGACGCGCGGCAATCCCAGTCGAGAGGCGGGAGAGCCTATTCCAGCCATCCCTCAAGCCGCGAGCAGCCTCGCCGCTGGGGCGGACGGTCGAACCGTCACTGATCGCTGGGCGCTAGTGCCAGGCACGCGCGGCCGAGAAGGCCTTTCCGTAGGGCTTCATGCCGTACCAGAAGACGATGGTCGCGATCGGTCCCAGCACGATGTGAACAGTGGCGATCGAATAGCGCAGCATCGATTCCGCGCCGAACACGTACTGGGTCAGGAACGCGATCATGACCGGCGAGATGCTCATGCCGATGAGGCTGAAGCACAGCAGGAACAATGCCGTGATCTGACCGCGCATCTCGTTGGGAATGATGACTTGCAGTGCCGCGTTCTGCGGGCCGGAGCCCATCGAGATCGTGGCGGTGTTCAAGGCTGAGAGGGCAATCGCCAGATGCGGCGTCGGCATCAGCGCGAACAGCATCGCGAACGGCAAGTGCAGTGCGGATGCGATGAACACCACGCGCAGATTCGCGTCGTCGCGGCCCTTCCTGGCGAACCTCTCTGCCAGCATGCCACCGGCGATCAGACCGATCGGCGCGATCAGCAACAGGACGAACCCCTGGATGATGCCGTATTGCGCCGGTCCCCAGCCGTAGGTGCGCTCGAAGAACGGCGCGCTCCACGCCGCGGTACCCATCGCCAGCGAGTTGATGGAGAGCCCCGCGAACATCGGCCCGAACGCGGCGCGATTCTTGTAGAGGAACTTGAACACGTCCTTGATCGGGACGACCTTGGGCCGTGCTCCGCCGGCCGCAACCAATGCGGCCTGAATGCCGCGCCGCTTCGGTTCCGGCAGGGTGGTCAGCATCAGCACGGCGAGAAACAGCTCCGGGATTGCCATGAAAAGAAAGACGAGCTGCCAGGGGCGCAATGTACCGACGATCGGCAGCGAAACATCGGCCATTCCCGAGACCAACGCGATCAGAGTCCCGCCAAAGAGCAACGCCGCGGCGATGGCGTAGAGGAAGCCGATGTTCATCACGGCCAAAGCCTTGGGCAGCTTCGCTGGCGGAAAGTAGTCCGCCAGGATGGAGAACGTCGCAGGACCATTGCCGGCGCCACCGATGCCGCCCGCCGCGCGCGCCGCGATTAACTGCCAGAACGTGCCCGAGACGCCCGCCCAGACGTTCGAGATGCTCGCCGTGAGGAGGCCGATGCTGATGATGAGTCGGCGACTCATCATGTCGACAAGTCTCGAAATCGGCAGGATGAATAACGAATTGGCTGCGGCCGCGATACCGATGATGTAACTGGCCTCAACGTCGGTCAGGCCGAGATCCACCTTGATCGGCTGGATCAGCAGGTTGAAGACGTTGGCGTTTGTGAACAGCACCAACAGCGTCAATGCGAACAGACCCACGCCGTACCAGGCAATGACCGGACTCGGCCAGGGCTCGCGCGCCGGCGTCGTGGAATCATGGGGCGGCTGGTTTTCAGCTTTGGCGCTCATCCGTCGTGACTCCCCGTCATCGCACTGCTCTATTAAGGGTGGTTCGCTCAGCGACCATACCCGTTTCTCGAAGGGTCGAGAACGGGTGCAGGAGGAGCGCCAATAGTCGATTCTGGCGTGGTGTCACTGGGCTCGCCGGGCCGGCGATGGCGGTGTATGGTCCGTGCGCCGCGTCAGGCGCGTTCTCGGCAAACCTCTTGATCGCCGCATTTTTCTCAGCGTGCGCGCTCTTACGAGCAGTGCGATCGTGATCCATGCCAGCAGGACCGCCAGGGGAACTGCGACCACCAGCGGCCACAGTACCGCGACGATTCCAATTGCCAGCGAAATCATTCCGACGATGGCGACGAGGCGCGCTTCGGTCGGTTCAAGTACGCGTTGAGCGCTGAGTGCGGCTCCAACAGTTCGCCCGAGCCGCAATGCGCCGGCGGCGGCGCGCGATGCACTGCCCCTGGGCCCGCTCATGCCGATGGCACTCCACCGCGGCTTCAACTCCCTGATGGCGCGGCGACGCCTTGGACGCAGCACGATTTCAGTTGTCGACCCGAGATCGCTCAGAAACATGCGTTCCATCGCCACAGCGAACGGTTCGTTTTCCACAACCGCATCCAACTCGTAATTGCCGATCCAGCTCGCGATGTTGAGATTGCTGGAGCCGACGCGCGCCCAGCGCCCGTCCGCGACCGCCGTCTTGGCGTGCAACATCGAACCGTTCCATTCAAAGACGCGGACACCCGCTTCGAGCAGCGGCCGATACCCTGCCTGCGACATGGGACGCAGGACAGGGATATCGCTGGCTCCCGGCACCAGCAGTCGTACATCCACACCATCGAGCGCTGCAGCGCGCAGCGCCTGCACGTACGGTGGAATTCCGGCGAAGTAAGCATCCGTCAGCCAGAGTCGTTGACGTGCGGCTGCGGCGATGAGCTGGTCGAGCCGGAAGAGCCCGGAAGTGCCGGGCGCATTCGCCACTATCCGCATCGCGACGTCGCCGACCGGAGCGATGGCCGTGCGCGGGAGTATCTCGTCATCAGGGAGTCGCGGACCGATTGCCGCCCACACCTGGGCAAACGCGCGCTCGATGTCGTGCAATGCCGGCCCGACGACTTCGATCCCGGTGTCACGCCATGGCTCAATCCCGCTGGTTGTGTCGCCGACCCACATGCGGCCGACGCACAATCCAGTGACGAAGCCAATGCGGCCATCCACCGCGAGCATCTTGCGATGATCACGGTGCAGCGAGTCGAATGGGGTTGCGAAACGGGGTGGGTTGAAGCAGCGTACCTCGACGCCCGCGGCGCTCAGCGCGCGCCAGAACTTTCGCGATGCCTTCCGAAAGCCGCCGATCCAGTCATAGACGAGACGGACGCATATACCCGCGCGCGCTCGGGACGCGAGCGCCGAGGCAAATTCCGCGCCAATTTCATCCTCGCGGATGAAGTAGTTCTCGAAGTAGATCTTGTGTTTCGCACTGTGGATCGCGTCGAGCCAGGCAGGGTAGTTCTCCGCCGCATCTTTGAGCAGCCGCACGCTGTTTCCGGATACGAGTGGCGCCCCGGCAGCACGCGTGAACGCCTGCTGCAATAGTGCACGCTCGAGAAAATCGTGCGATGCATCGCGATTCACGGGCGCGCTGGCACCGACGACGGGCTGTGTGCGAGTCGGGTCTTGCAATAGCGTCAGGCCCGCGGACGCACTCAGGCAGCTGCCGCCAGGTCGAACGGCAAGCTTCGCAAGCGGCGTTTGGTGAGCGCAAAGATAGCGTTGGCGACAGCCGGTGCGATCAGTGGCGTTCCCGGCTCGCCCGCACCGCCCGATCGTTCGTTGCTCGGCACGATGTGCACCTCCATTACGGGCGACTCGGGCAGGCGCAGCACCGGGTAGTCATGGAAATTCGACTGCTGCACGCGGCCTTCCCTGAGCGTGATGCGACCGTAAAGCGCGGCCGACAGCCCATAGACGATCCCGGACTCCATCTGCGCGCGGACGCCTTCGGGATTGATGCAGATTCCGCAGTCGATCGCGCACACCACCCGATGCACGCGCACCTTGTTGTCATCGATCGAAACCTCGGCGACCTGGGCCACGAAAGAGCCGAAGGACTGGTTCACGGCGAGCCCGAGTGCATGACCATCGGGCAGTGATTTGCCCCAGCCGGCTTTTTCCGCCGCCAGGTTGAGTACACCCAAGTGTCGTGGATGCTCGCCGAGGAGTTGCCGGCGATACTCGAGCGGATCCTGTTTCGCGGCGTGAGCGAGCTCGTCGATGACGCTCTCGACCACGAATGCGTTCTGCGTGTGCCCGACCGAACGCCACCACAGGGTCGGGACGGGCAGTTTGGGCGAGTGCAGCTCCACGCGATGCACCGGCACCTTGGTGAGATAGGCTGCATTAGCCGCTCCTTCCACTGATGTGAGGTCGATGCCGTTCTTGACCAGCACGCCCTCGAAAGGCGTGTTGACCTGGATCGATTGTCCTACGATCGTGTGGTGCCAGCGGCGCGGGAGACCGTCCTCGCCGGTGTGGATGACGACGCGTTGGTACCACTGCGGTCGGTAGTAGCCGCCGCGCATGTCGTCGTCGCGCGTCCACACGACCTTGACTGGAACACCGCTCGCTTTTGCGACTGCGACCGCTTCGCGCACCAGGTGAGCGCTTCCCGTTGCGCGACGGCCGAATCCGCCGCCCAGGAACGGTGTATGAATGGTCACCTGCTCGGGTCGCAGGCCTGCCACTTCCGCTGCCGCTTGCTGATCGACGCTTTGGAACTGCGTTCCCATCCAGATTTCGCACGCCTCGGCAGTCAGCCGAACCGTGCAATTCAATGGTTCCATCGCCGCATGGGCGAGATAAGGAAGGTCGTACTCGACGTCGAGCGTGGCTGGTGTGCTCTCGGGCGCGTCGAAGTCGCCCGCCTGAGCGGCGGTTGCACCCGGAGTGCGGCTCAACCGCCGAAACTCTTTACGCAGCGATTCGGTGTCGACGTTCGCACCGGAGCCGAGATCCCATTCGACATCGAGCGCGTCGCGGCCGAGCTTCGCGGCCCAGAAATTCTCCGCGATCACGGCCACGCCGGTGGG
>Ga0180104_1000018_pt1 | contig 54990 bp, 54 predicted proteins | sample EasRiv730_16_1Da_FD_121791 | JGI IMG/M metagenome (GOLD analysis project Ga0180104, IMG submission 121791) | Soil microbial communities from meander-bound floodplain in the East River, Colorado, USA - East River metaG ERMLT730_16_1Da | ecosystem: Environmental > Terrestrial > Soil > Floodplain ... | reverse complement strand
GTGATCGATCTCGAGTTTCCCTGCAACGTGCGCCTCGCCGCGCACTCCGACTCGATCGATGCCACGCTCAACTACAAGAAGGTGGCGAAGCGCATTCTCGAGTTCGTCGGCCAGTCGGAATACCACTTGGTGGAAACGCTGGCCGAGCGCACGGCGCTCATGGTGCTGCAGGAGTTCAAGCTCGACTGGGTGCGGCTCACGCTCAGCAAGCCGGGGGCAGTGCGTGGCTCGCGTGACGTGGGCGTCACGATCGAGCGCACGGCCTCGGATCTGAAGTAGTGAACGCGGAGGTGCCCGTCTTCATTGCGGCGGGCAGCAACGTCGAGGCGCAGCGCAACCTCGCGTTGGCCCTGACCGAGCTCGAACGCGAATTTGGCGTGCTCACGGTTTCGCACGCTTACCGCAATGCCGCCGTCGGATTCGACGGGCCCGACTTCATCAATCTCGTAGTTGGACTCAAGACCCGGCTCGGTGTGCGGGAAGTCATCGAGCGCCTGCACGGCATCGAGACCCATTGCGGACGCCCACGCAGCGCGCCCAAATGGGCGCCGCGCTCGATGGACCTCGATATCCTCCTGTACGGTGACCTTATCTGCGATGAGGCGGGGCTGAAGTTGCCGCGGCCGGATCTGCTGCGGCGCGCCTATATGCTCGGACCGCTTGCCGAGATTGCGCCGGGGCTCAAACATCCCACCGCGAACAAGGCGATCCGCGAGCTGTGGTCGGAGTTCGACCGCGCGGCCCATCCACTGCATCGCGTGGAGCTGACGCTTGAATAGACGGCGCTAATCCTGACACCGACTCGGCTCACCAGCCGATGCTGCGACCGCCGTCGACCGCGAGGATCTGTCCGGTGACGTACGGGGCATCGCACGCGAAGAACAGAACGGCGCGCGCCACATCCTCCGGCGAACCCTGCCGCTTGAGCGCCGTGCGCTCGATGATCTCCGCCTTGAGCGCCGCCTCGATGTCCTCCTCGGGCCACAGGACCGGGCCCGGCGCGACGCCGTTGACACGCACGTCGGGGCCCAGTTCGCGCGCCAGCGAGCGCGTGAGCATGGCCAGACCCGCCTTGGCGATGCAGTACACTGTGTAGCGTTTAAGTGGACGGCGTGCGTGGATATCGACGATGTTCACGATGAGGCCGTGCGTACGCCGCAGTTGCGGCGCGACGGCCTGCGACAGGAAGAGCGGCGCCTTGAGGTTGCTGCCGATGAGATCATCCCATTGCGATTCCGCGATCTCCCCCAGGGGCGTGGGGTAGAAGCCCGAGGCGTTGTTGACCAGAACATCGAGTCGTCCGAATTCGCTCAATGCCCTCTGCACGAGCCCTGCGTGCGCAGAGATCTCCCGCAATTCCGCCTTTACGACGGCCGCGGATCCGCGCCGCACGGCGTTGAGCGAAGCTCCGAGCTCTGCTGCCGCGGCCGCCGAGGCGCGATGATGGATGAGCACATTCGCGCCGTGTGCGTGCAGCATACGCACAATCGCCGAACCTACGCGTCGCGCCGCACCCGTGACCAGAACCGATTTGCCGGCGAGAGCTGACTGACTACTCATGCAAGTGGAAAGACAGAAACGACCGAGTGCCAAACATACCGAAGTCGGTCACGGGTGTCGCGCATGACGGTGAGCAAGCTGCCGCCGCTCAGCGCGGCCGAGATCGCTCACAGTCAGGCGCTGCTGGCGCGGGTCCGCCGGGAAATCGACACTCACGAGGGCTGGATCAGTTTCGCGCGCTTCATGGAAATGGCGCTCTACGAGCCGGGTCTTGGCTACTACAGTGCCGGTGCCACCAAGTTCGGCGCCGCCGGCGACTTCGTTACTGCGCCGGAGATCTCCTCACTCTTCAGTCGCTGTGTGGCATCGCAGTGCGCAGACGTGCTGGCTGCACTTGGCGGTGGCGACCTGCTCGAGCTGGGTGCCGGTTCTGGAATCATGGCAGCGGACATGCTCAACGAGCTCGAGCTGCTCGAGCACCTTCCGCAGCGCTACCTGATACTCGAGCTGAGTGCCGATCTCAGGCAGCGCCAGCACGCGACGCTCGCTGTCCGCGCGCCGCGGCACCTGCCGCGCGTCACCTGGCTTGAGCAGCTGCCGGAATCACTGACCGGGCTCATCGTCGCCAACGAAGTCCTCGATTCAATGCCCGTCGAACGCTTCCGCATTCGCGGTGATACGGTTAATGCACTCGGTGTCACGTGGAAGCGGAGCGGGCTCGATTGGTCGGAGGTTCGTGCGCGCCGGGCGCTCAGTGTGCGCGTGCGGGCGATCGAGCGTGAGCTGGGGCAGAAATTCCCCGAGCGTTATACGTCCGAGGTCAACCTGCGCGTGGGGCCTTGGATCGCCGGGCTGGCGGAACTGCTGGCCGGCGGCGTGATGCTGTTCATCGACTACGGCCTGCCGCGTCGGCACTACTACCGCGCGGAACGCAGCGACGGCACGCTGCTTTGTCATTTCAGGCATCGCTTTCACGATGATCCGTTCGCGAATGTCGGCCTGCAGGACATCGGCGCCTGGGTCGATTTCACCGCTGTGGCAGAGGCCGGCGTGCACGCGGGGTTGAAGCTGGCTGGCTTCACTACGCAAGCGCATTTCCTGATGGGAACGGGGATCGAGCGTTGCCTGGCGGCGATGACGCGGGCTGAAGTGACGGAACGCGTGAGCATTGCGCGACAGGCAATGCTGCTGACTCTTCCCGGGGAGATGGGGGAACGGTTCAAGGTGGCGGCACTGACGCGCGGCTTCGATCGTCCCTTGACGGGATTCTCGATTCGCGATCTCGCCGCCTCACTGTGATCGAGCGACCTGTCATGATCCGCCCTCGTTCACGCCTCAGCTGATTGCTGCATGGATACCATTCAGGTCATCGTTCTCGCGATCGTCCAGGGCATCACCGAGTTTCTGCCGATTTCGAGCTCGGGCCACCTGATCCTGGTGCCGTATTTCTTCAGCTGGCCGGATCAGGGCCTGGCATTCGACGCCGCGATCCACATCGGTACGCTGGCGGCAATCGTGGTGTACTTCCGCGTGCAGCTCATGCACATGGCGAGCGCCTGGCTGCGCTCGCTGACGCGTCGTGAGCTCACCGCTGACGCCCGGCTCGGCTGGGCGGTGCTCTGGGGCACGATTCCCGTGGGGCTCTGCGGCCTGGCTTTCAACGATTTCATCGAAACGAACTTTCGCAGTCCGCTGCTCGTCGCCACGACACTCTCGCTGTATGGGATCGTGCTATGGCTTGCTGACAAGCTGGGCCGGCGCGTGCGCGACGAATACACCGTGAATTGGCGCGATGTGCTGCTCATCGGTCTCGCACAAGCCCTCGCGCTCGTGCCGGGCACGTCGCGCTCGGGCATTACGATGACGGCGGGACTTTCGCTCGGCCTGACGCGCGAAGCGGCCGCCCGGTTTTCTTTTCTGCTCGCCGTCCCCGGAACGGCGCTCGCCGCTATTCTCGAGTGCTGGAAGATGTATCACGCCGCAGTCCCGGTGGACTGGAATTCAGTCCTTGTCGGCATTGTGCTGGCGGCGGTCAGCGGTTTCCTGTGCATCCATTTCCTGCTGCAGTTCATCCAGCGTATCGGCATGCTGCCATTCACGCTCTACCGGCTGTTGCTGGCAGGCGTCATCGTCTATGTCGTCGCATAGGCAGATGGGCCTCCAATCAGCCTGGGTGTTGTGCCTCGGAATCCTGTGTGCGCCGGCTTTCGCGCAGGATGCCTCGGATGCGTGGTTGCTTTCAGCCGGCGGGGAAGTCGATGAGGACGACGGTTACCGGATCGATGCCGGGCTCACATGGCTGCCTTCCGAGTCGACTTCAGTGACCCTGCTCGCCGGCACCGCGGATACTTCCACGGATCTGAACAATTCCTACTCGCGCGCGGCCAGCGTTGGCGCGGACCACTCATTCGGGAGTCTCGGCGTCAGCGCCGACGTGCGCTGGTGGGGTGACACCGAGCTCTTCGAGTCGACCGCGCTTGCCGGTTCACTCTATCTCCGGCGATCGGGATGGCGCGTGGCGTTGCGCGGGGAGATGCGCCAGTCGGATTTCGAAGAATTCGCCTTCGACACCCAGATTCCGATTCGCGGCGTGCTCGTGCCCGTCTCCGGAGCCGCGAATTGCAGCCTCGACAATTCCGCGTACGGAGCATCGGTCAGTCATACGGGAAAGGCCTGGAGCGTGCTTTTGTCAGGGATGCAGTACGAGTACTCGTCCACCGACTGCACGATCGGGAACGTCAATTTGCCGCCACAGGTGGGCAATCTGCCGCCGATCTCGCGCGAGCTCTTCCGGCGCATCGCCAATGCCGTGTTGCTCGAAGGTGCGCGCCTGATCGGCTCGCAGCTCACGCGCGAGAACGGGTTTCTCGATTACTCGGTATGGGGTTCACTGGCCTATCGGCCCGGTTTGCGCAGCTTTGCTCTCGACTACTTCCACGACCGCGAGGAATTCGCCGGCTTCGAAGCCGACACCCTCATCGGGTCCGTGACATTTCCGGTGAGCGCGCGGCTCGACCTCGAGCTCAGGCTCGGCGCAACGGACAGCGACCTCGAAGGCACGGTGTCATTCGTCGGCCTGACGCTTCTTGCCTATCTGGGTGATTGAGGCCAAACAGCTCCGCTTACGAGCGGCTCTGGTGTCGGCCGGCGGTGTCGCGGACGGTCGTGAGCGCCTCTAGTCGCCGGTCGCGAAGGCGTGAAGCCATTGCCGGCCCCGCCAGCGTCGCGATTTCTTCCATCGTAGGCACGACAGTCTGCACGGCAGTCAGTGCTCCGCGCAGATAGCTGGACGGGTCGTAGGCTCGATCCTGCAACCCCTTGCGCCCGCGCGCATCGGCCTCACACGCCAGCAGGAACGACTCGAATCGCTCCGGCCGGCGAAGCGCATCGGTGTGTTCCAGCAGCTCCAGGACCGTCGTGGGTCTGAGCTCAAAGGCGCGATGCACCACGCCGTGGTGGCGGGCGACCAGCACCGCCAGATCGCGGAACTCGTTCGGGATTCGCAACCGGTCGCAGAGATCATTCACGAGCTGTACGCTCGCCACTTCGTGACTGGCGTGGCGCGGCCACTTCTCGCGCGGCGTGAGCGCCTTGCCGAGGTCGTGGACGAGCGCCGCGAAGCGCACAGTCGTGAGGGGTGATAGGCGCGTTGCCATCTCGAGCACCATCAGGACGTGCACGCCGGTGTCGACCTCGGGGTGCCACTGCGCAGGCTGCGGTACCCCGAAGAGGGCCTCGATCTCGGGAAAGATCGCGCCGAGCGCGCCGCAGGAGCGCAGCACTTCGAAGAACGCCACGGGTCGTGGCTCGCCGAGTGCGCGCTCAGTTTCCTGCCAGACGCGCTCCGGAACGAGCGCGTGCACCTCACCGTTGCGCACCATCGTGCGCATCAACTCGAGCGTCTCCGGCGCTACGCTGAATCCCAGCGGCGAAAATCTCGCGGCGAAGCGCGCAACGCGGAGGATTCTCACCGGATCCTCGACAAAGGCCTCGGAAACGTGGCGCAGCACGCGCGCATCGAGATCGCGTATTCCGCCGAATGGATCGACGAGCGTGCCATCCGGCGCGCGCGCCATCGCATTGATGGTGAGATCGCGGCGCTTGAGATCCTGCTCCAGCGTCACCGCCGGAGAGAACTCGGTGATGAAGCCGCGGTAACCAGCCCCCGACTTGCGTTCGAGACGCGCCAGCGCATATTCCTGGTTCGTTTCAGGGTGCAGGAAAACCGGGAACTCGCGTCCGACCTGACGGTAACCGAGCCGCGCCATCTCCGCGGGGGTGGAATTCACCACCACCCAGTCGCGTTCCGCGACCGCGCGCCCGAGCAGTTCATCCCGGACGGCGCCGCCCACCAGATACACTTGCATGCGGGAATACTAGCTCAACTGGCAATCCACCCGATGCGTCGCGCAGGTCTTAACATCGCTCTGCTTCTCTGCATGCCGTTGACAGGGTGCTACGTGCTGCAGGCGGCCAACGGGCAATGGGACGTGATGTCGCGGCGCGAACCGATTCCGCGCGTGGTGGCGGACCCCGCGACGCCGGCGCCCGTCAAGGCGCAGCTCGAGCGCGTCATCGGGATCCGCGAGTTCGCGGTGCTTAAGCTCAAGCTTCCCGACAATGACAGCTATCGCAGCTATGCCGATGTCGGGCGGCCGTACGTGGTCTGGAATGTCTTCGCCACCGGAGAGTTTTCCGTCGAACCGCGCCGCTGGTGTTTCCCGGTCTCCGGCTGTGTCGCCTATCGCGGCTATTTTAGCGAGCAGAAGGCTGAGAGCTTTGCGTCACGCCTGGCCCGGCAGGGTTTCGATGTCTACGTCGGCGGCGTGCCAGCGTATTCGACGCTCGGTCATTTCGACGACCCGGTCCTCAACACGATGATCGGCTGGAGCGACGTGCAGCTTGCGGCGATCATCTTCCACGAGCTGGCGCATCAGGTGCTCTACGTGCCGAGTGACTCGTCGTTCAACGAGGCGTTTGCGTCGATCGTGGAAGATGAAGGTGTGCGACGCTGGCTTGGGCAGTCCGGGCGCGAGCAGGATCTCGCGGAATATCGCCAGCGGCGGCGGCGCCACCTCGAGCTCGCCGAGCTGTTCGAAGTCACGCGGCAGCGGCTCAGGCGTCTCTATGCCGAGGACATGCCTCCGGAGCAGATGCGCCGGGCGAAGCAGGCGGTGTTCGCGGAGCTGCGGCGCGATTACGCGGCGCGCAAGGGCGCGGGAAACGGTCGCTCGGCGTTCGATGCCTGGTTCGAGAGCGGACCCAACAACGCACACCTGGTATCGGTAGCGACGTACCAGGACTGCATTCCTGGTCTGCAGGCACTGTTGACGGAGGTCGGCAATGATTTGCCGGCGTTCTACGCCCGCGTCGGCGAATTGGCCGGGAAAAAGCATGCGGCCCGGCGAGAGCAGCTCTGTAACGCGGCTGGCGTCTCTCAGGCCCTGCGCGCACCCTCGCGGTACTCATCCAGGAGTCCGCTGGCCGACTTCGCGCCCAGGTACTGATGCACGATTCCGGCCATCGGCTGTGGCTTGATGCCGAGGCGGGCGAAGCCGTCTTGGGAGCAAATGCTGTCCACGGTCAGTGAACGGAAGTTGTCGCTCGAGAATGGCTTGCCCGGTACGAAGTCGAAGATGAATGCCTGGGTGCGTCCAATGAAGTCGGGCAGCGCGACGATTGAGCGCTTGAGACCCAGAGTCCGCGCGGTGAAGGATACGATCTCGCGCAGCGTGAATATCTCGGGGCCGCACAGCTCCAGACTCGACCTGCTGGCTGCGCCGCCATGCAGGCAGCGCATCATCGCCTCGACGACGTCGCCCAAGTACACCGGTGCAAAGCGGGCTGATGCGCGCGCCAGCGGAAAAATCAGTGGCAGCATGCCGAGCAGCTGCGCGAAGCGATTGATGAACGAGTCACCGGGCCCAAAGATCACCGACGGCCGGAAGATGGTGTAATCGATCGCGCTGCCACAGTCGCGGCGCACGATATCCTCGGCCTCTCCCTTGCTGCGCAGGTAGTGACTGGGTCCCGTTCGCGCGTCGGCTCGCAACGAACTCATGTGCAGCAGCCGCGTTACGCCTGCTGACAGACAGCCCTGGGTCACCTTGCGCGCAAGCTCGGCGTGCGCGGCTCGAAACCCGGCGCCGCCGTACCCGCGTTCGTTGAGGATCCCGACGAGATTGACGACCACGTCGATCGAGGCGAACTGCACCGCCAGTTGCACGGCATCGTGAACGTTGGCGTTCACCAACTGCAGCTCCGGCAACACCAGCAGGTGCCGATGCTGCTCGCGGTTGCGCGTGAGCACTTTGACGCGGTGGCCGGCGGCGATCAGCCGCGTGACCAGCCGGCTGCCGACGAAACCCGTTCCGCCGAGCACACAGATCGAGAGAGAATTCACCGTGGATGCACCCTTGATGAGCGATGCATGATTATAGGCCCCTTGTGCGAGGGGCCTATACCGGTGCGGGTCGCGAGTCGGCCTAGCGAATCTGTAACAGCAGCGGGGTGTTGCCGCGCCGGATACTTAGCAGCAGCACGCCTTGGCCCGCCGCGGCCTCACGCAGCCCAGCCGCGGTGGTGACGCGCGAGCGATTCACGCCGTTGATGATGTCATTCGCGCGCAGACCAGCCTGCGCGGCGCGGCTTCCTGCTTCGACGCTTTGCACGACGACGCCGGCCTGGTTGTCGGCGTCAGCGAGCTCCGCACCTTCGAGCGCCGGATGAATATCGGCCGCGGCGGTCGTCACGTCGCTGCGCTCGCCGATGACCGCTGTGACCTTGCGCGGCTTGCCCTCGCGCACCAGCCCAATCTCGATCTTGTCGCCGATGCGCAGCAGGCCGATGGCATTGCGCAGCTCTGGCGCGCCTTTCACCACCTGGCCATTCACCGAGGTGATGATGTCGTTGACCTTGATGCCGGCCTTGTCCGCTGACGAACCCTCGGCCACCTGCGAGACGAGCGCGCCCTGAATGTCCGCGGGGGCGCCGGCGGCCTGCACCAGGTCCGGGGTGAGCGTATAGATGTTGACTCCCAGCAGGCCGCGCTTGACCTCGCCATATTCGATCAACTGATTCATCACGCTCTTGACCATGTTCACCGGGATCGCAAAACCGATGCCGATGTTGCCGCCGGTGCGGGACAGGATCGCCGAATTGATTCCGACCAGCTCGCCTCTCAGATTGACGAGCGCGCCGCCGGAATTCCCCGGGTTGATTGCGGCATCCGTCTGGATGAAGTCCTCGTAGCCGTCGGGGTTGATCCCTGAGCGGCCGAGCGCGCTGATGATGCCGGACGTGACAGTGTGTTGCAGGGCGAAGGGGTTGCCGATTGCGACGACGAAATCGCCGACTTCGACCTTGCTCGAATCGCCGAGCGGAATGGACGGCAGGACCGCGCGATTGCCATTTTGCTCGTTCAGCTTGAGGACCGCGACATCCGAGCCCGTATCCGCGCCCACGACCTTGGCCGTGAAATTGTGATTGTCCTGAGTGGTCACTGTGATCTCGGTGGCGTTTTCGACGACGTGCGCGTTGGTGATGATGTAGCCGTTCTTGGCATCGACCACCACGCCGGAGCCCGCGCTCTGGAACTGGCGCTCGCGCGGCCCCTGGTCCGGGAAGTAGCGACGAAAGAACGGGTCATCGAGCAGCGGATTTTGCTGCCCGCGGTCGGTCACAGTGCCGCGCGTGGCGATGTTGACCACGGTTGGGGAAACCTTCTTGATCATGGGTGCCAGCGAGGGTACCGGGGTCTCGCCCACCTGGGCGGGCAGGGCGGCTTGCGCGGTCGCCATGCTCAGCAGGAGCGCGCTCAGCACGGACACAGCATGCAGCTGAATTCTCGTCATTGGGGTTGGAATCCTCGCATTGGGGCTCGGGATTCTACATGGCGATCCCGGCACGCCGTACACGACAGAAGAAGCGGGCGAAAAGTTCCGCCCGCCTCACACGGGAGTCGTTCTTTCAGCGCGCCGCTCAATGGCTGTCGACGCTGATCTTGCGCGGCAGAACGCTCGGCTGCTTGGGGATCACGATCTTGAGTACGCCATTCACGTGCTTCGCCTTGACAGCTTGCGAATCCGCCGTGTCCGGCAGACTGAAGCGGCGGAAGAACTCGCCGGTCACGCGCTCTGCGCGGCGGAAGCCCGCCTTCTCGTCGCGCGACTCACTCTCACGGCGTCCACGCAGGGTGAGCACGCCCTTCTCCAGCGTCACTTCGATGTCCTTTGGATCCACGCCCGGCAGATCGGCGGTCAGTACGAACTGCTCGTCCTCTTCCTTGATGTCGACAGCGGGAATCCAGTCCACGACCGAGCTGCGCGACTCATCGCCATTCTCGTAGGGCGCATTGAAAAGACGCTCCAGATCGCGGCTCAAGCGATTCACGAGCACCCACGGCTCATATCTCACGACATTCATCTCGATTTCCTCCATACCCAGGTTCGCAACGGGGTCATTTCGCACACGAGGCGGTGATTTGTGGACTCAAGCGCGCATTTCAACGTCGCTCACAACGCGCGCCGAGCGCTTCCTTGCGCCGTCAGTGGATAACCTGTGGGCGTTCTGTGACTCTCCGGTGGACACAAGATATGGGCTGCGGGGCTTTTGGGTGGTTTTGCCGGGGCCGTCAAGCCTTTCCGTAGGTAGATCTAATAACTAATTGATTAGCAACTGTTTTATGAGTGCCGTTTTGACCCAAAAAATTCTTGACGAGCCGCGAGTCGCAGGCATAGGCTTGCGCCCCTGACACAAGATGTTGTGTTCACCCGCTGTAAGAACACGCGCCTGATCAGAAGAACCCGCCATCCACCCGTATTGCCGACACAAGGGGAGCACCAATCAAGCCCATGAATACGGTGGTCAAGATCGCACCGAAAGATTTGGACAGCATCGCCTTCCAGGAGGCGTCGCTCGACATCTGGGATAAGAAATATCGTCTCACGGCCAAGGATGGTTCACCGATAGACAAGACCATGGACGACACCTACCAGCGCGTCGCGCACGCGCTGGCCGAGGTGGAACGCGAGGAAGTGCGCGAGCAGTGGAACGAGCGCTTCCTGTGGGCGTTGCGCAAGGGTGCGATCGCGGCGGGCCGCGTCATGTCGAATGCCGGTGCGCTCGATCACAAGCCGGCGACTTCGACCATCAACTGCACCGTCTCGGGAACCGTCCATGATTCGATGGATGACATCCTCAACAAGGTTCACGAGGCCGGGCTCACGCTCAAAGCCGGTTGTGGCATCGGCTATGAGTTCTCGACGCTGCGTCCGCGCGGCGCGTATGTGACCGGTGCGGGCTCCTACACTTCCGGGCCGCTGTCGTTCATGGATATCTACGACAAGATGTGCTTCACCGTGTCCTCTGCCGGCGGTCGCCGCGGCGCGCAGATGGGCACCTTCGATATCGGCCATCCGGACGCGATGGAATTCATTCGCGTCAAGCGCGAAGCGGGCAGGCTCCGCCAGTTCAACCTGTCGTTGCTCGTCACCGATGAGTTCATGCGCGCCGTCAAGGCGGATGGTGAGTGGAAGCTGGCGTTTCCACTCAGTCGCAAGGCGTACGAGGCGGAACAGCCGGATCTCTCGGATACCGACAAGTACGTGTGGCGCGAGTGGCCGACGCAGGACAACTACGTCGTCAACGATCAGGGACAGGTCGCCTGCAAGGTCTACAAGACGCTGCCGGCGCGGCGCATGTGGGACGTGATCATGTCCTCGACCTACGACTTTGCCGAGCCGGGGTTCGTGCTCGTCGACCGCGTCAATGAGATGAACAACAACTGGTTCTGCGAAAACATCCGCGCCACCAATCCCTGCGGTGAACAGCCCCTGCCGCCGTATGGGTCCTGCCTGCTGGGCTCCATCAATCTGACGCGTTTCGTGCGGCATCCCTTTACGGACTCGGCGGAGTTCGACTGGGAAGAGTTCCGCGGCGTGGTGCAGGTCTTCACGCGCATGCTCGACAACGTGGTGGAAGTCAACGGATTGCCGCTCGGGCGCCAGCGCGAAGAGATCGTGCGCAAGCGCCGTCACGGCATGGGCTTCCTGGGCCTCGGTTCCGCCATCACCATGCTGGGGATGAAGTACGGCACCAAGCCCTCGGTGCTGTTCACCGAGCGCGTGTCGCGCGAACTGGCGCTCGCCGGCTGGCAGGCGGCGCTCGATCTGGCGCGCGAAAAGGGACCCGCGCCCATCCTGACGGAGGAATTCACCATCACGCGCGAGATGCTGCGCAAGCGCCCCGAAATGGCAGCCGACGGCTGGCGCGTGGGCGCGAAGATTCCCGGCCGCGTTCTGCACGCTCGCTACAGCCGCTACATGCAGCGCATCGCGCAGGTCGCGCCCGAGCTCGTCGACGAGCTCGCGGAAATCGGTGCCCGCTTTACGCACCACAGTTCGATCGCACCCACCGGCACCATTTCGCTGTCGCTGGCCAACAATGCCAGCAACGGCATCGAGCCGTCTTTCGCGCATCACTACTTCCGCAACGTGATTCGTGAGGGCCGCAAGACCAAGGAGAAGGTGGACGTCTTCTCCTTCGAGCTGCTGGCGTACCGGGAACTGGTCAATCCGCGTGCCATGCCCGGTTCGAACAACCCGGCGGAGAAGCTGCCCGACTTCTTCACCACGGCGGAGACCGTCACACCGCGGGAGCACGTCGATATCCAGTCGGCGGCACAGACGTGGGTCGATTCGTCGATCTCGAAGACTGCCAACGTGCCCACTGACTACAAGTACGAGGACTTCAAGGACATCTATCTGTATGCCCACGAGAAGGGACTCAAGGGCTGCACCACCTTCCGCTTCAACCCCGAGGCGTTCCAGGGCGTGCTGGTCAAGGAGGAAGACCTCAAGAACACGACCTACGTATTCACGCTCGAGGATGGCACCGAAATCCAGGCGAAGGGTGACGAGGAAATCGAGTACGACGGCGAGAAGCACACCGCAGCGAATCTCTTCGATGCCTTGAAAGAAGGCTATTACGGGAAGTTCTGAGCCATGAGCGCAATTCGCATCGACAAGAAGATCGCCAAGTACCGGGTGCACAAGCCCGAGGACAAGGCGCGGGAATCTCTGAAGGACAAGGAGCGCGGCACGGAGATCGTGCGTACGCGCGACGGCCGCGAGGCCAAGGTCATCCGGATGCACGAGAAGCTCGAGCGTCCGGAGGTGCTGATCGGCTCGACCTACAAGATCAAGACGCCGGTTTCCGATCACGCCATGTACCTGACCATCAACGACATCGTGCTGAACGAGGGCACCGAATACCAGCAGCGACGCCCGTTCGAGATCTTCATCAATTCCAAGAATCTCGATCACTACCAGTGGATCGTGGCGCTGACGCGCATCATCTCGGCGGTGTTCCGCAAGGGCGGCGACGTCACGTTCCTGGTCGACGAGCTGAAGGCCGTGTTCGATCCGCGCGGCGGCTACTGGCAGTCGGGCGGCAAGTTCATGCCCTCGATCATCGCGGAGCTCGGTTACGTCATCGAGCGGCACCTGCAGACCATCGGGCTGATCCCCAAGTCGCGGCTCGACGAACATCGCCAGAAGCTCATCGACGAGAAGCGCGCCGAGTTCGAGGCGCGGCGCAAGCAGCAGGATGCCTTCGCGAAATCGCACTACCCGGAAGGAGCGCAGCTCTGCACCAAGTGCAACACGGCCGCCGTGGTGATGATGGACAGCTGCATGACGTGTCTGTCCTGCGGTGACTCCAAATGCGGATGAGGCGGACGACTCCCCCGTAAAGCCAATCGCCAACCGATTTGCAGGCATGTCGGATCCGGGTTCCCCGCCCGGTGACTCCCCCGCCAGGGAGGTGATGTGCCCCCTTTCAAGGCAGCCTTCGGGCTGCCTTGTTTTTCGTGGCATTCGGTCACAGCGAACTCCGTTCAGGTCAGGAAATCTATGGGGGGAGCCCGGGGCATGAGACGAGGGTCGATGAGAAGCAGACCGCTGAAGTCATTCCGCGCCGCCTCGATCGTGGCGCTATGCATCGGATCGATGGGTGCGGCCGAAGCCACGAATCCCTTCGTGCGGCCGGCCGAGCTCGAGCCCGATGTCCATTTCTGGACGCGCGTGTACACGGAAGTCACGGTGAACAGCGGATTCATCCACGACGACCGCCACCTGGGCGTCGTCTATGAAGTCATAACCTTCGGACAGAACCTGTCACCGAATGAGCGCGCGAAGCGCGTGGAGCGCGCCAAGGACAAGTATCGCGCCGTTCTCAAGCGCCTGGCCCGCAGCGGAGCAGGCAGCGATTCCGAGGATCGGCGCGTGCGCGCCTTGTGGCCGGAACACGCGAGCGCACGGGCTCTTGAGGAAGCCGCCGAGCGCGTCCGCTTCCAGCTCGGGCAGTCCGACCGATTTCGCGATGGCGTAATCCGTGCTGGCGCCTATGAGGCCCACATCGCCGAGACGCTCGCCAACATGGGGCTGCCGGCCGAGCTCGCAGCACTTCCCCACGTCGAGTCCTCGTTCGATCCAACCGCGTATTCGCGCGCCGGAGCCGCGGGGCTGTGGCAGTTCATGCGCTCCACCGGGCGCCGCTACATGCGCATCGACGCCGTCGTGGACGAGCGCATGGATCCGTATCGCGCCACGGTCGCAGCCGCGCAGCTGCTCGAGTTCAACTACAAGCTTCTCGGCACGTGGCCATTGGCGCTCACCGCCTACAACCACGGCGCCGCCGGCATGCGCCGGGCGAAGGAAAAGCAGGGTACGGATGACATTGTCACGATCATTCGCAAACACAAGAGCCGCACCTTTGGTTTCGCCTCGCGCAATTACTACGTCGCATTTCTTGCCGCGCTCGATGTCGATCGCAACGCCGAGAAGTACTTTGGTGCATTGGAACGCCAGGTCGAGGTCAAGGCGCGCGACGTGGTCATCCCGGCATATGTTCCCGTGAACGCGCTCGAGCGCGTATTCGCGGTCGAGCGCGCCAGCTTGCGCGTCCTGAATCCATCGCTCACAGCGGCGGTGTGGAACGGGGATCGCTATGTGCCGCGGGGATTCGTTCTGAGGGTGCCCGAGTCCGCGGTAGCAGCGACCGAGCCGGCCACACTCTTCGCTGCCCTCGTGGCGAACGAACGATTCGAAGGGCAGAAAGTCGATCGGCTGTACCGGGTTCGCAGCGGCGATACGCTTTCAGGTATTGCAGCCGCGCACGGCACGACCGTCTCTACGCTGATGCAGCTCAACGGGATCGGCAGAGCGAACCAGCTCCGTCGGGGTCAGCTCCTCCATCTGCCGGGCGCCGAACCGCGCCCGGTCGCGGTGGCGGCAGCGGCTCCGCAGACGGCCGCTCCGGCCGCTCCGGCTGCGCAGCAGGAGGTCTATGTCGTGCGGCGCGGTGACTCACTCTCCGAGATATCGCGCCGCGTCGGGGTCGCGGAGCAGGAACTGCTCGAACTCAACCGCCTGAGCGACCGCAATTTTATCTACGAGGGCCAGAAGCTGCGCGTGGCAGCCGCTGGCGCACCGGCCGAGCCGCTGCGAACCGGTACCGTGACCGTGACCGAAGTCGCGCCACAGTCCTACATCGTCGTCGATGCTGAGGCGCAACCGGAGGAACGACAGGCGAGCGAACGTGAGATCGCGCTCGCCCAGGCTGCGGAGCCGGTGTCGGCGGCGCAGGCACAGGCCCTGGGGCCGACCCTGATCACCGGCGCGCAGGCAGTAGCCAATGCCGCTGATCCCAGTGACTACACGGTGGCGGATGATGGCACCATCGAAGTCCAGGCAACGGAAACACTTGGTCACTACGCGGAGTGGCTGGGGCTGCGCGCGAGCCAGCTTCGCGAACTCAACAACATGCGGTTTGGAACGCCCGTGGTGATCGGTCGGCGCCTCAGGATCGACCTTTCCCAGGTGAGCGGCGAACTCTTCGAGCAGCGGCGGCGCGAGTATCATCAACGCCTCCAGGAAGAGTTCTTCGTCGCCAACCGCATCGTGGGCACCGAAGTGTACGTCGTGCGCCGTGGGGAATCGCTGTGGACGATCGCGCAGAAGTACCAGAACGTGCCGATCTGGCTGCTGCGTCAATACAACCCGGACGTCGATTTCGGCGACGTCCGTCCACGCACCCAGCTGGTCATGCCGCGCATCGAATCGGCAGGCACTTCACAGGCATCCGGCGCCAATCCAGCATGAGCGGATCGCGATTCATTGCCGCCGTACTCGCGATGGCGTTCCTCGTGGCAGCGTGCGCGACGTATCACGCCTACGACGGGCCGCAAAGGCCGGCAGCGCAGCTCGCGGTGATCAGCGGTTCTTCGAAGCTGCGCGCGGCGACGCCACTCGCACTGGTCATTCGGGCCGTCGACGATCGCTCGGTGGACGTGGGCTACAGTACTGTCGCACTCACCCCGGGCAGGCACCGCCTGCTGGTCGACTGCCAGCTCGGCGAACAGTCGGGCACGGCGAGCCGCCATTCGATCGATGTCGATGTCGGGGCGGGCGAGCGCTACCGATTGACCGCGGCAATGCGTCCGGGCAATCGCTCCTGTGCGAGCGTTCAGATTGCAGCGGAATAGCTCTGGCCGGCCGTCGTCTTCCTCCCCGACTTTCCCACCGTTCCCGACACGTGCCACCGTCACCTCGTACGGACCGTCAGCGATCGCGGGATTCGCCGTGGGTTCACCTGGGTCAATCAAGAAGGACGGGGAACCGTGAGAAAGTCGGGGAGGAAGGCGTCGGCGGCGCCACTTTGTCGAACTACGGCGTCTCCGCTCCAATGCGCTCGACGAAACTACGGAGGCCTGACCGATCCGCCTTCCACGCTTCGTAGCGGCGCGGTTCCTCATCCGCCGCGTTGATCTCGAGAGTCACCGTATCGGCTGCGGCCAGCTGTACCAGCTGCTCGTCGGTGACGGCGTAGAAGGCTTCACCGACCCAGTCCGCCGGTCGTTCGTAGACACGGTGCCCCAGGCCAACCTGCCTTGCATCAGTGCCAACAGGACTGGGCTCGAGGGTTATGCCGCCGGCCGTGATGCGCAGCTGTGGAGCGCTGCGCGTGCCAGCAGGACTACGACTGCGCTCATCCTCGCCGAGCAGCACGCTCAACCAAAGATAGCTTTGCCGTTGCCCAGTGCGATTGATCTCGATGGGCCCGAGGTACGCGAAGCTCGCGGCCTGCAAACCTCGTTCGGGTTGCGGCGAGAAGAACTCCAGTGGCGCACTCATACTGGTGACGGTGACGCCCGTGCGCTCATCGAGCTGCTCGCGCACGTTTTCGGTGTTCACGGGGGCGCAGGCGGCCGCGGCCGACACGGCTACTGCTGCGCACAGCAGCGATCTCTTCTTCATGACATCCCCCGCTTCATCGAATCCAGCCGTGAGAGCACGGGCAGAACGGTGCTGCCCTGTCCCGACGCGCAGCATAATGGCAAAGTGCGGGCTGGTGGGAGAGCGCCAGCGGTTCACCAAGGATCATGCGCACCGTCATCTTCGTCGTGCCGTTCTTCATGGAAGCGACGCTGCGATTCGTGGCAGGAACCGCGCGGCTTCCCGGCGTTCGATTGGGGCTCATCAGCCAGGAATCGCTCGAACGGCTTCCGGACGAGCTGCGGGGGCAGGTTGCGGCGCACTGGCGCATTTCCGATGCGCTCGATCCGCAACAGATCGCCGCCGCGGTCGACCGGCTCGCGCAGCAGATCGGTCGGCCCGATCACCTCATTGGTTCGCTCGAGCAGCTGCAGGTGCCCTTGGCCAGAGTGCGCGAGAATTTCGGGCTGCCAGGGCTCTCCGTCCAGGCAGCGGAAAATTTTCGCGACAAATCGCTCATGAAGCGCATGTTCGAGGCCGCGGGACTGCCGTGCGCCAGGCACCGTCTGGCGACCGATGCGGCCGAGGCGCTCGGTTTCGTGCGCGAGGTCGGCTTTCCGGTGGTAGTGAAGCCACCCGCCGGCGCCGGCGCCATCAATACCTTTCGGCTCGACGACGCGACGCAGCTCGAGGAGTACCTCGTACGACTCCCGCCTCACCCGGCGCGAGCGACGCTGTTCGAGGAGTTCCTGCAAGGCGAAGAACATTCCTTCGACAGCGTCTGTATTGCGGGGCGCATCGTCTGGTACTCGATCTCGCGCTACCTGCCGTCGCCACTCACGGTGCTCACGAATCCTTGGATCCAGTGGTGCGTGCTTCTGCCGCGCGAAGTGGACGGACCCGAGTACGCCGAGATCCGCGCGGCCGCCGAACCCGCGCTGCGCGCGCTGGGTCTCGACACCGGGATGACGCACATGGAATGGTTTCGTCGCCCCGGCGGCGGAATCGCGATCTCGGAAATCGCCGCGCGTCCACCGGGCGCGCAGTTCACGACATTGTTGTCGTACGCATGCGATTGTGATTTCTACCGCGCCTGGCCTGAGCTCATGGTGTACGGAGAATTCACGCCACCGCGGCGCACGCATGCAGCGGGAGCCGCGTACCTGCGTGGCATGGGTCAAGGTCGCGTACAGGCCGTCCATGGTGTCGCTCAGGCGCAAAGAGAGCTGGGAGGGCTGGTGGTCGAAGCGCGTCTGCCGCGGCCTGGACAGGCGCAGTCTTCAGGTTACGAGGGCGCGGGCTACATCATCGTGCGCCATCGGGAAACACGGGTCGTCGAACAGGCGCTCAAGCGCGCCGTCGAACTCATTCGCATCGAGCTGGGCTGACGTCAGGCGCAGATGTGACGCGTTTCCGGTCACACGTATCGGTCGGGCCTTCTATAATCCGCGGCGTCTGCGGACTTGAGTGGAGCCGGTAGGGTGCGCATGCGAACCGTATGCACGTTGGTAATGGCGGCGGTACTGCTGTCGATCGGGGCGCAGCCCGCGATTCCGGCGGCCTCACTGCAGCCCGCGGATGCGATCGTCGTGCGCAAGTCGGAGCGTAGCCTGCTGTTGATGCGAGACGGCGCGGTCATCAGCCAGTATCGAGTCTCGCTCGGACTGGAACCGAACGGGCCGAAACTGCGCGAAGGCGACTTTCGCACGCCCGAAGGGCGCTACCGGCTGATCCGCCGCAACGCGCGCAGCGACTTCTTCCTCTCGATCCAGATCTCGTATCCGAATGGCAGGGATGTCGCGCGGGCCCGCCTGCTGGGAGCGGCTCCCGGTGGCCAGATCATGATTCACGGCGCCCCGAACTGGCCCAAGTACCCACCCGAATATTATGCGCAGCGTGACTGGACCGACGGCTGCATCGCGGTGTCGAACTCCGACATGGTCGAGATCTGGCTGTTGACAGGTCAAGATACGCCGATCGAGATCCTGCCCTAAGACTGCAAGTGGAAACCAGCATCGTCATGCCCGAGGTCGTCGACGCCCGCGTCACGCCCAAAGGCAGCCTCGACGTCCTTTCCCACTCGGAGATCGATCAGCTCCTCGCCAGTGATCGCGGCGGAATGTTCGACCTGTTTCGCAGATGCGCGCTCGCCGTCCTCAATTCGGGCAGCGAGACCGACAACGCCAAGGCCGTCTTCGAGCGTTACCGCGACTTCGATATCCGCATCATTCGCCAGGCCTGGGGCATCAAGCTCGAGATCCGCAACGCACCGGCCGCTGCGTTCGTCGACGGCGAGATGATCCGCGGCATCCAGGAGCACCTCTTCTCAGTGCTGCGTGACATCGTCTACACCGCCAACGAGATCATCGACAGCGGCCGCTTCGACCTGCGCGAAAGCGCCAGCATCACCAACGCGGTGTTCCATATCCTGCGCAATGCGCGGCTGTTCGACATCAAGGGTCGTCCCAACCTCATCGTCTGCTGGGGCGGGCATTCGATCAGCCGCGAGGAATACGACTACACCAAGAAAGTCGGCTACGAGCTGGGGCTGCGAGGGCTCAACGTCTGCACCGGTTGCGGACCAGGTGCGATGAAGGGTCCGATGAAGGGCGCCACCATCGGTCACTGGAAACAGCGTAATCATGCCGGGCGCTACATCGGGGTCACCGAGCCCGGGATCATCGCGGCGGAGCCGCCCAACCCGATCGTCAGCCACCTCGTGATCATGCCGGACATCGAGAAGCGGCTCGAAGCCTTCGTGCGCATCGGTCACGGCATCGTGGTGTTTCCGGGCGGAGCGGGCACCACCGAGGAGATCCTGTACCTGCTCGGCGTGCTGCTGGATCCGCGCAATGCCGAGCAGCCGCTGCCGCTCATCTTCACCGGACCTACGGGGAGTGCAGCGTACTTCGAGCAGATCCACGCATTCATCGGCGCCACGCTTGGAGTCGCCGCGCAGCAGCGCTACCGCATCATCACCGGCGATCCAGCCGCGGTGGCGCGCGAGCTGACGCACGGGCTCGACGACGTGCGCGAGTGGCGCCGGCGCACCAGCGACTCCTACAGCTTTAACTGGCTGCTGCGCGTTCCGCCGGAGTTGCAGCAGCCGTTCGAGGTCAACCACGAAACCATGGCCGCACTCACGCTGACAGGCGATCAGCCGTTGCACCTGCGCGCGGCGGACCTGAGGCGGCTGTTCTCCGGCATCGTGGCCGGTAACGTCAAGGACTACGGCATTCGCGCCATCGAGCGCCATGGACCGTTCGAGGTTCGAGGCGATCGCGCCATCGTGGCCGAGCTCGACCGGCTGCTGGCCGGCTTCGTCGCCGAGCGGCGCATGAAGATCGCAGACGGCCAGTACCGGCCGTGCTACCGGCTGGTGGCCTGAAGATCGATTCATGACACCGGCGCGCATCCGCTACCGCTTCGTGCTGCCCGATGGTCGGCGCGAATCCTTCGACCTGTACTTCGACGCGCTCGACTTTCGACTGCTCAATCCGCACCCGGCCGAATTGCCCTTCTGGACCGCGCTTGGTTGTAATCAATGCGAGAACTGTCCACTGAAAGCCGAATCGCACCCGCAGTGCCCGGTCGCGGTTCATCTGGTGGGTGTCATCGAACGACTCGAGAGGCTGGTGTCCTACGATCAGATTCGCGTCGACGTCCACACGGCCGAGCGTACGGTCACGCACGAAACGACGGCGCAGCAGGCGCTGAGCTCGCTGCTCGGTCTGATCATTGCCACCAGCGGTTGCCCGCGCACGGAGTTCCTGCGCCCGATGGCCCGGTTTCACCTGCCGCTTTCCAGCGAAACCGAGACGATCTATCGCTCGGTGACGATGTTCGCGCTGGCTGAGCTCCTCAAGCCGGGAAACGGCGCCAGTCCCGACACGCGGCTGGAAGGGCTCAAGCGCGCTTACAGCGAGCTGCACCGGGTCAATCGCGGACTGGCCCGGCGCATCGGTGCCGCGACCGGAAGCGATCCGGCACGCAATGCGGTGGCCCTGCTCGATGCGTACGCGACGCTGCTGCCGAACGCGATCGAACAGTCGCTCGCCGACATGCGGCCGCTCTTCGGCGCCTTGCTCGACGACGCGCGCTGACGTCCGCGTGCGTTGGCTCACAATCGCGCCACCCCGGACATAACGCGCGCATTATTCGCTGCGACCCGGGTCGCACTCGACCAGCGGGCTGCGCCATGCCCGAAACACCTGCCGGGCCGCTGTGAACCAGTTCCTGTCGCCCTCCCGGAGCGGGCAGTAGTGTCCAACGAAATCTTCAGGATACGTGGCATGAGCGACAGCAAGACATTGAAAAGTGAAGCCAGCACTTCGCGGCGGGACGCCGCGGAGGGCGCGGCTGCGCCGCGTGGAAAAACAGAGAGCTCGGAAGCTTATTCGACCTGGCTGAACCGTGCGCAGAAAGGCGGCGGCCGCCATTCGGCCATCACGCGCAATCTCAACAGCTGGAACAACTACAAGAACTGGGCCGACAAGGTCCGCAATTCCTGGGACAACGACAAGTAGCGCTACCGCGGAAGTCCGTCGCCCGCAACCGGCTCGGGCACCATCGGACCGCCGGGCACCACCGCTTCCTCCGCAATCCCCGTTTCGCCCGGGACCGGCGTGGCCTGCGCCTGCGGTGAACGCGACTCCAGCCACTGCACCAGCGGATCCCACTGCTCGAGATCCTCGCGCACCAGGTACGGCTTCATCTCATGGATGCCGACACCCAGCTCCGCGCCGCGGATGTAGTTTTGTGAATCGCGGAACGTCGCCACGATCGGGATCTGCAACGTGGCCAGAAACCGCATCAGCGACTGGTAGATGAGCGTTTGCTTGCGCACGCGGTTGGCGATCACCCCGATGCGGTTGTCATTGCGGCGCACCTTGGCGACCAATAGCAGATCAGCGATGCATTTCGAACAGGCATGAATGTCGATGTCGGACGGCAGCACCGGCACGAGCACCGCATCCGCGCCGCGCGTCAGCTCCGGCATCTCGTGCGACGACAGCGAGGCCGGCGTGTCGATCACGACACGCTGCGTTTCCTCGGGTAGGCGCAGGTGGAAGCTGCGAGTGGTGCGGTTATTGCGCTCGTAGGCAGCGATGCCGTGGATTGCCGGCTGCTGCGGCGTGCGCTTCTTGAGCCAGCGGATGCTCGATCCCTGAGGGTCATAATCCATGAGGACCGGACGTAGTTCACGGACGGCGTAGTAGCTGGCGAGATTGATGGCGATGGTCGTCTTGCCAGATCCGCCCTTCGGGTTGAGAACGACAATTCTGTACATGGATCCGGCAGTTGCGCTGGCCCACGTGAGTGGGCGGGATCAAGCCTACGCAGGGCATCCGGGTCGCGCAAGCACGTATACGGTGCGCGCGATTCCCCGAATCGATGGCCTGTGAGGGTGCTCACGCTTGCACAGCGGCGCGCCACCTATAGTCGCAGCGCCACTTTGCGAGAGAGCTACTCATGGAAGTACTGCTTCTGGCCTGGGACGAGCTCGATGATCTTGTTGGCTGCATACGCAAGGTCTGGCTCGGCCTGCGCATCGATCTCTCCGCTGCGCGCCCTCTCCGAACGCGCTGATGAAAATCGCTCCGATCGAGCGACCTGCCGATACATCCCTGTGAACTAGTCCTGCCGGCACGGCGCTTCCATCCGTGGGAGCCATCCGGTCTGCACGTCCCGGTGCAGCCGTTCGGCCCGAGCGAACTGATGATTCGATGAACGCACCTGCCTCACCCGTGTACCGGCGTTCGGCCGGATCGACTGCACCTTAGGTGCAGTCGACAACGTCACCGGCCTCACCCAGAATCCTGACCCGGTCTGCAGCTGCGGACCCTCCATTCTCATTGCACGCCTACGTTGCCGGAGCAGCGCATGAGCACTGTCGTTGAGCGCGAGACCCGAGGATTTCAGGCCGAGGTCAAGCAGCTTCTGAAGCTGATGATCCACGCGCTCTACAGTCACCGTGAGATCTTTCTGCGCGAGCTGATTTCCAATGCCTCGGATGCCGCCGACAAACTACGCTTCGAAGCGCTGGCCAGACCCGAGTTGCTGGCGGATGAGCCAGAGCTCGCGATCACAGTCGAGTTCGATGCCAGGCAGGGCACCGTTGCCGTGTCCGACAACGGCATCGGCATGTCGCGCGCAGAAATCGTTGAGCAGCTCGGCACCATCGCCAAGTCGGGTACCGCGGAGTTCTTCAGCCGGTTGACCGGCGATCAACAGCAGGATTCGCACCTCATCGGCCAGTTCGGCGTGGGTTTCTATTCGGCGTTCATCGTCGCGGAGCGCGTGGAAGTGTTCTCGCGCAAGGCGGGTGCCGCACCGGAGGAAGGCGTGCGCTGGGAGTCGAACGGCGAAGGCGAGTTCACCGTTGAAACGGTCACGCGGCCGAAGCGAGGCACGAGCGTGGTCCTGCACCTGAAATCCGACGCGAGCGAGTTCGCCGACGGGATACGGCTGCGGGCGCTCGTGCGCCGCTATTCCGACCACATCGCCATCCCGGTTCGGATGCTCAGGGAGGGCGCGGCGACGCTCGACTATGAAACGGTCAATCACGCCCAGGCGTTATGGACCCGGCCGCGCAGCGATGTGACGGACGAGGAGTATCGCGAGTTCTACAAGCACGTTTCACATGATCATGCGGAGCCGCTCGGCTGGAGCCACAACAAGGTCGAAGGCAAGCGCGAGTACACCAGCCTCCTGTATGTGCCGTCACACGCGCCGTTCGACCTGTGGCAGCGGGAGGCACCGCGGGGCGTGAAGCTCTACGTGCGGCGCGTATTCATCATGGATGACGCCGAGCAGTTCCTGCCCCTGTACCTGCGCTTCATCAAGGGCGTGGTCGACTCGGGAGATCTGCCGCTGAACGTCTCGCGGGAGCTCCTGCAACGGGTGCCGGAGATCGAGAGCATGCGCGGCGCGCTGACGCGACGCGTGCTGGAGCTGCTGGCACGGCTCGCCAGCGAAGAGCCGGAGAAGTACCGGACGTTCTGGAAGGAATTCGGCCGCGTGCTGAAGGAGGGTCTGGCGGAGGACGCTGCCAATCGGGAGCGCATCGCGAAGTTGTTGCGTTTCTCCACCACTCATGGCGACCGTGAAGAGCAGGACCAGTCGCTCGACGATTACGTCGCGCGCATGCAGCCCGGCCAGGAGCGCATCTACTGCATCGCCGCCGAGAGCTTCGCGGCCGCGCGCTCGAGCCCGCACCTGGAAATTTTCCGACGCAAGGGCGTCGAGGTGGTGTTGCTGGGCGAGCGCATCGACGAATGGCTGGTCGGGCATCTCACCGAGTACGACGGCAAGCGACTGCAGGACGTGACGCGCGGCGATCTCGAGCTCGGCAATCTGTTCACCGACGCCGATCGCAAGCTCAAGGAAAGCGATCTCAAGGAGAGCAAGACGCTGCTCAGGCGCGTGAAGGAAGCCCTGGGCGACAAGGTGAGCGAGGTGCGGGTCAGCGGCCGCCTCACCGAGTCCCCGTCGTGCCTGGTTCTGGGTGAGCACGATCTCAGCCGGCAGATGCAACGCATCCTCGAGGCGGCGGGTCAGAAGGCGCCGGCGTCCAAGCCACTGCTCGAGCTCAACGTGCAACATCCGCTGGTTAAGTACCTGGATGGTTTGACCGACGCCGAACAGTTTCGCGAGCTTGCGCTGCTGCTCTTTGACCAGGCATTGCTCGCGGACGGCGCACAGCTCGAAGAACCGGCGGATTTCGTCCGCCGGTTGAACCGGCTCCTGCTCGCCTTCGGTGCTCCACGGCCCGTGCTCTGACATAATTGTTCCAGGGACAAAGTCGTGACCACCCGCGAAAAACCCACCGATGCCGAGATTCGCGCACGTCTCACGCCCGAGGAGTTTCACGTCACGCAGGAAAAGGGCACGGAGCGGGCCTTCACCGGCAAGTACGCCTACAACAAGGACAAGGGTGTGTACGCGTGCGTCGTCTGCGGCAACGAGCTCTTCAGCTCCGAGCAGAAATACGATTCGGGTTCTGGCTGGCCGAGCTTCTGGCTGCCGCTCGCGCGCGATCGCGTTCGCACCGAGGCCGATCGCAGTCACGGCATGGTGCGCACCGAGGTGCAGTGCGCGAACTGCGGCGCGCATCTGGGTCACGTGTTCGAAGACGGCCCGCAGCCCACGGGCCTGCGTTACTGCATCAACTCCGCGTCCCTCGGTTTCAATCCCGAATCATCCAAGTAGTCTCAATCCACCAGGTGATCCCATGAATACGATGGCGATGCGACTAGTGTGGTCGCTGCTGGCACTGCTGTGCGTGGCATGCAACGAACGTGACTCGAGCCAGACCCAGGCGCCCGCTTCGAGCACCACGACGACGGATGGACTCGTGATCTCGGAGCTGGTGCCCGGAGAAGGGGCGCCCATCGCGGCCGGTTCGGTTGCCGTCGTGCATTACACCGGCTGGCTCTACGATGAAGGCGCTGCAGGCAACAAGGGCAGCAAGTTCGACAGCTCGGTCGATCGCAATGAACCGTTCCGCTTCGTCCTCGGCCGCGGCGACGTGATCAAAGGCTGGGATCAGGGCGTGGAGGGCATGAAGGTCGGCGGCAGGCGGCGCCTGGTCATTCCCGCCGCGCTCGCGTACGGTGAACGCGGAGCGGGTGGCGTGATTCCGCCGGGCGCGACACTCGTCTTCGACGTCGAGCTGCTCGGCATCGAGCCCGGAACTCCCGCGCAACCCTAGTCAGGAACCCGCCATGCCGAGAGAATCGCTGTCACTGCTCGCGATCCCGATCGCGTTGTTATTGGCATCCGCCGCACCAGCAGCGACGCTCATTCATGCCGGGCGGTTGATCGACGGCGTTTCGAGCAAGCCCGCCGAGCGGGTCACGGTGATAGTCGAAGGCAACCAGATCGCCGGCGTCGAGCCTGGCTTTCGTGACGGCGGGCCGCAGGATCAGGTCATCGATCTCAGGCAGGCGACATTGCTGCCGGGATTGATGGACATGCACACCCATCTCACCAGCGAGTACAAGCGGACTTCGGAGCTCGACCGCTTCAAGGACGACCCGACCGACGTCGCGTACGAGTCGGTGCAGTACGCTGAACGGACGCTGCTCGCGGGCTTCACCACCGTGCGCAATCTGGGTGATTCGTTCAACGCCTCGATCGCGCTGCGCGATGCCATCAACGCCGGCCGGATCAAGGGTCCGCGCATCTTTACTGCCGGGAAGGGTATCGCCACCACCGGCGGCCACGGCGATCCCACCAACGGCTGGGCAGCTCACCTCGCTGGTCGCCTTGGGTCGGTGGAAGGTGTGATCGACAGTCCGTTGCAGGCCGCACAGGCGGTACGCCAGCGCTACAAGGATGGCGCTGACCTCATCAAGATCACGGCCACCGGCGGCGTGCTCAGTGTCGCCAAGAGCGGGCACAACCCGCAGTTCACCGAAGAGGAAATTCGCGCGGTGGTGGCCGCAGCGCGCGACTACGGTTTCACCGTTGCGGCGCATGCTCACGGCACTGAAGGGATCAAGCGCGCAGTCCGCGCGGGCGTGGATACCATCGAGCACGGTACGTTCATGGATCGCGAGGGGATGGAACTGATGAAGCAAAGGGGCACGTATTACGTGCCGACGATCAGTGCTGGTAACTGGGTTTACGAGCGGGCACAGGATCCGACCTTCTTTCCGGTGCTCGTGCGACCCAAGGCGCTCGAGGTCGGACCGCAGATCCAGAAGACGTTCGGCGATGCTTACAAGGCGGGCGTGAGAATCCTCTTTGGCACCGACTCGGGAGTTTCAGCGCACGGCGAGAATGCCAAGGAATTTCAGCTCATGGTGGAAGCCGGAATGCCGCCGATGGCGGCGATCCAGTCGGCGACCTCGGCGTCTGCGCGGTACCTCAAGATCGACGACCGCCTCGGCAGCATCGAGCGTGGCAAGACCGCGGACCTGGTCGCCGTTCCAGGCGACCCGCTCACGGATATCACCGCGATGCGGCGTGTGTCCTTCGTGATGAAGGACGGAGTCATCTACAAGCAATAGAGACGGGCCCGCGCTGGTGTCGTTTCGTCCGCCTCCGCTCCAACGGCTCACGATCCCCGGTCCCGTGGGGGACCTCGAGGCCGTGATGGAGGAGCCCGCGGTCGTGCCGGTGTCACGGTTCGCTGTGATCTGCCACCCGCACCCGCAGGCGGGCGGCACGCTGCACAACAAGGTCGTGCATACGCTCGCGCGCACGTTCCAGGAGCTCGGCGTGCCGAGCCTGCGCTTCAACTTCCGAGGTGTGGGCAAGAGCGCCGGCGAATTCGACAACGGCAACGGCGAGACGGAGGACGCGCTGGCGGTCATCGAATGGGGCCGGACGCGCTGGCCCGGCGCCCGGTTCTGGCTGGCCGGCTTCTCGTTTGGTGCGTTCGTGGCGCTCAAAGCGAGCGCGCGCCTCACGCCTGAACGCCTGATCACCATCGCGCTGCCGGTCCAGCGCTTCGAGTTTGCGCCGCTCCGCCCGCCCTCATGCCCGTGGCTCCTGATTCAGGGTGATCAGGACGAGATCGTGGACGCCCGCTCTGTGCTGGCGTGGGCGGAGCAGCTGTCACCCATGCCCGACATTGTGACATTGCCGGGCGTCGGACACTTCTTTCACGGCCGGTTGCAGGAACTCAAAGACGCCGTCATTCAGCACACGCGAGACCAATCAGCGACAACGCATTGACGCGCCGCGGGGGTGCCCACGGCGGTCGTCGAAAGATAAATTCCCCGGGAAAATCAACAGCCGGAGCGGCCTTGCACCGCTCCGGGCATTTCGTGCTTGAGCTTCAGTTGACCATCCCTTTGAGGCTCTTCAGGGCCACGATCCGCACCTTCTTGCTGGCGGGCTTGGCCTTGAAGATCGCCTTCTCGCCGGTGAAGGGGTTGATGCCTTCGCGAGCCTTGGTCGCCGGCTTCTTCACGACCTTCATCTTGAGCAGGCCTGGCAGGGTGAACAGCCCGTTACCGCGCAGGCTCTTCTTGATCACGCCGCCGAGCGAATCAAACACGGCACCGACTTGCTTGCGCGAGAGATCGGTCTCCTTGGCAATGTGGGCAAGGACTTCTGACTTTGTCGGCGCAGCATTCTTTTTCGCCATCGTTGCAGTCTCCTGTGGTTTCTTTGGTCGGGGCGGGACGCCCCTGTCGAAAATCGCGCGGCAAAATAGCACAAGAAAACCCGGCGGGTAAGCATTCGCGCGATATTTTTTTTTTTCGAGGAAGCGCGAAACGCTGGATTTGCAGCCTCGCGCGTGCACTCGCGAGCGCGCAACCTGTCGCCGAACGCGGACGTTGCGAGTTCGATTGTTGCTTCACACATCGACGTAAGCCCGCGAATTCCTCGCAGGCAGGCGCGGTTCAGCGCAGCAGGATGAGGAGCGCCTGGAGCCCGATGAGAACGAACAGCGGCGACAGGTCGAGACCGCCGATGGGGGGAATGATGCGCCGGAACGGGGCCAGCAGCGGTTCACAGATGCTGGAGAGTATCGCGCCCGCCGGGCTGTAGGTGCCGGGCGCGACCCAGCCGAGCAGCACGTAGACGATGACTGCGACCAGGTAGAACTGCAGGACCTTCTGGACCAGGTCGAGAATCGCGAAGCGCACGAGGACCGTCATCGCCGGCAGCCCCAGCCCATCGAGCGAGAGGAGGATCGCGGCAGCCGCCAGTTCGACCAGGAGCAGCGCGATCAAGCTTGCGGTATCGAAGCGGCCGATGGAAGGAATGACGCGCCGCAAAGGCAAAACCAGCGGGTTGGTGATCCGCACGATCGCCTGTGCGATCGGGTTACGAAATTCGGCGCGCACCAGCTGCAGGATGACGCGCATCAGGAACGCGAACACCGCCAGCCACAACAACGCTCCAACTACGTATCGAATGGCATCCACAGGTCAGTGCCCAAACTGGTCGGCAAGCTCCGCCGCGCGGCGCGTGGCGGCCGCCACGGCGCGGCTCACGATACCACGCAGGTCCGCGCCCTCGAATTCCCGCAGCGCGGCCTCGGTCGTCCCACCCTTGGAAGCGACCTGCGCGCGGAGTTCCGCCGCGTCATATTCGCGCTGCCGCGCGAGACAACCGGCGCCATACGCGGTCTCGATGCTCAATGTGCGTGCAACGTCGGCCGGCAGCCCCTGTTCGCGTGCCGCGGCTTCAAGCAGTTCAATCAGCAGGAAGAAATAGGCAGGTCCGCCGCCAGAAACCGCCGTCACCGCATCCAGCTGCGGTTCGCTCGCCACCCACACCACGGCACCAACGGTCGAAAGCAGGCTCCCGGCGAGCGTCCGGTCAGCTTTGCTGACCGCGCTGCCGGCGAACAGCGCGGTAACACCGCAGCCGAGGAGGGCCGGGCGATTGGGCATCGTGCGCACGATGCGTTGATGTCCCTTCAACCAGTGCGTGATGGCCGCCAGCGGTATTCCGGCCGCCACCGACACGACCAGCGGACGACGCGCGCGGATCTGCGGCTCGAGAGCGGTCACTACTGCTTGCATGACCTGCGGCTTGACCGCCAGCACGACTACCTGCGCTTGATCCGTCGCGGCGGCATTGTCCGGCGCGACCGGCACGCCGAACTGTCTGCTCACCGCATCCAGCGCTGCCGGCAGCGGATCCGCGACCGTGATCTGCGAACGCTCGGCGCCGCTTGCGATCAGGCCGCCGATGAGTGCCCGCGCCATGTTGCCTGCGCCGATGAATGCGATCGGGGGGACTTGCATCGTGGGCCTCGCTCTCTTATGGGGGTCGCGCGCCGAATATCGCCGTGCCGATCCTGAGGTGAGTGGCGCCCTCGCGCACGGCGGCCTCGTAGTCGCCGCTCATGCCCATCGACAGCACGTCGAGTGCATGACCCTTGCCGTTCAATCCCAGCAGGAGTTCTCGCAGACGTGCAAACCAGCGCCGCTGCTCGATCACATCGTCGCTCACGGGTGGAAGGCACATCAGTCCGCGCAGGCGGATCCGCTTAAGACCGGCGACTTCGTCCGCGAGTGAACTCAGCTCGAGCGGTGACACGCCCCCCTTGGCGGGCTCATCGACGAGCTTGACCTGCAGGCACACGTTCAGCGGCGGGGCGTGATACGGTCGTTGTGCATTCAGCCGGCGCGCGATCTGCACCCGATCGACGCTGTGGACCCAGGCAAAGTGCTCGGCGATCACGCGCGTCTTGTTCGACTGGAGCTGTCCGATGAAATGCCAGATGAGCGTCTCGCCGCCAAGCGCCTCGATCTTTGCCAGGGCTTCCTGCGGGTAGCTTTCGCCGAAATCCACAATGCCGAGCGCGTGCACCGCCCGCATGGCCGCCAGCGGCTGCGCCTTGCTCACCGCGACGAGTGTGATGTGCGTCGGATCACGGCCGGCCGCCGCGGCCGCACTGGCGATGTGCGAGCGCACGAAATCGAGATTCTCGGCCCAATTCTGCGGAACAATTAACATATTGGGGGCATTCAGGCTCCGCTATACTCACGACGCTTTTTTGGGCGGATTTCCGCCGGCTGGAGCCGGGCGGGGCCATCGAGCCCAAGGCCGTTGCCATCAAGGAGACCGAATGGCCGTCGACATCGCGCAATTGCTGGCGTTCGCCGTCAAGAACAACGCTTCCGATCTGCACCTGTCCGCGGGCGTGCCACCCATGATCCGGGTGGACGGTGACATGAAGCGCATCAACATGCCAGCGCTGACGCACAAGGAAGTGCACAGCATGGTGTACGACATCATGAACGACAAGCAACGGAAGGCGTACGAGGAATTCTTCGAGACCGACTTTTCTTTCGAAATCCCCAAGCTGGCACGCTTCCGCGTCAACGCGTTCAACCAGAATCGCGGCGCCGGCGCGGTGTTCCGCAACATCCCGTCGCAGATCCTGACGCTCGACGATCTGGCGGCGCCGAAGATCTTCAAGGATCTCTGCATGCTGCCGCGCGGCCTGGTGCTGGTCACCGGACCGACGGGCTCCGGCAAGTCCACCACGCTCGCCGGCATGGTCAACCACTGCAACGACAACCGCCCGGATCACATCATCACCATCGAAGATCCGATCGAGTTCGTGCACGAGAGTAAGCGCTGCCTCATCAACCAGCGCGAAGTGCACCGCGATACGCTCGGCTTCAGCGAGGCGCTGCGTTCGGCATTGCGCGAGGATCCGGACGTGATCCTGGTCGGCGAAATGCGCGATCTCGAGACCATCCGGCTGGCGCTCACGGCCGCCGAAACCGGCCACCTGGTGTTCGGAACCCTGCACACGAGCTCCGCCGCCAAGACCATCGACCGCATCGTCGACGTGTTCCCGGCGGCCGAAAAGGAAATGGTACGCGCGATGCTGTCTGAATCGCTGCGCGCCGTGATCTCGCAGACGCTCCTGAAGCGCATCGGCGGCGGCCGCATTGCGGCGCACGAGATTATGATCGGCACGCCCGCGATCCGGAACCTGATCCGCGAGGGCAAGATCGCGCAGATGTATTCCTCGATCCAGACGGGCCAGGCGCAAGGCATGCAGACGCTCGATCAGTGCCTGACGGAGCTCACCACCAAGGGCGTCGTCAGCAAGGAAGAGGCGCGTTACAAGGCGCAACACAAGGACAGCATCTGATGGAACGCGATCAAGCCATCAAGCTGATGCAGGACCTGCTGAAGCGCATGGTGGAGAAGAAGGGCTCGGACCTCTTCATCACCTCGGGCTTCCCGCCGGCGATCAAGATCGACGGCGAGATCCGGCCGCAGAGCGAGCGCTCGCTGACGCCGGAACAGAGTGCCACGCTGGTGCGCGCCATCATGAACGACAAGCAGACGCGCGAGTTCGACTCCACCAAGGAGTGCAATTTCGCGATTGCGCCGCTAGGCATCGGGCGTTTTCGCGTGAGCGCGTTCGTGCAGCAGGGCAGTATCGGCGCGGTGCTGCGGACCATCAACGCCAAGATTCCGTCGTTCGAAGAACTCGACCTGCCGCCCATCCTGCGTGAGATCGTGCTGTCGAAGCGCGGCCTGGTGATCATCGTCGGCGGCACCGGCTCGGGAAAGTCGACCACGCTCGCGGCCATGGTGGGCCACCGCAACGAGAAGACGCGCGGCCACATCGTCACCATCGAGGACCCGGTCGAGTACATTCATCCGCACCAGGGCTGCGTGGTCACGCACCGCGAGGTGGGTGTCGATACCGACTCCTGGCACACCGCGCTCAAGAACACCTTGCGCCAGGCGCCGGACGTGATCCTGATCGGCGAGATCCGCGATCGCGACACCATGGAGTACGGCATCCAGTTCGCGGAAACGGGGCACCTGGTGCTCTCGACGTTGCACGCCAACAGCGCCAACCAGGCGCTCGATCGCGTCATCAACTTCTTCCCGGACGAACGGCGCGAGCAGCTGCTGATGGATCTGTCGCTCAACATCCGCGGCATGATCTCGCAGCGGCTGATCCCGCGTGAGAGCGGCACCGGGCGCATCGCGGCGATGGAGATAATGCTCAATTCGCCGCTGATTCAGGACTTGATCTTCAAGGGCGAGGTGGCGCAGATCAAGGAAGTCATGTCGCGCTCGAATCGGCTCGGCATGAAGACCTTCGACCAGGCACTGTTCGAGCTCTACGAGACCGGGTTCATCTCCTACGAGGATGCGTTGCGCAACGCGGACTCGAAGAACGAGCTCAGGCTCCGCATCAAGCTCGAAAGCAAACGCGAAATGAAGGCCGAGGCCGAAGGCGCGCAGTCGCTGCGCATTCTCGAAGAGACCGAAGGCAAGGTGTTCTGATGGCCGAGGGTGCGATCATGCAGGGTGCAAGCGACTCACCGGGCGGGCCGGGGCAGGCGACGCTCAATACCAAGCCGCTGTTCCAGCTGATGGTTGAGAAGAAAGCCTCAGATCTCTTCTTCACCTCGAACGCCCCGGTCAAGATCAAGATCGAAGGGCAGATCTTCCCAGTCAATAAGCAGGTCCTGAGCCCCGACACCGTGCGTCAGGCCGCTTACGGATTGATGACCCCCGAGCAGGTCGAGTACTTCAACGAGGAGCTCGAAATCGACTTCGCCATCTCGGAGCCCGGGCTCGGGCGATTTCGCGTCAACGTCTTTCACCAGCGCGGCTACCCGTCGATGGTGCTGCGCTACATCACGGCGGACATGCCACGCCTTGATGTGCTCGGGCTGCCCGACATCCTCAAGGACCTGGTGATGCACAAGCGCGGTCTGATGCTCATGGTCGGCGCCGCCGGCTCGGGCAAGTCGACCACGCTGGCCGCGATCATCAACTACCGCAACGAGACCTCCTCGGATCACATCCTCACCATCGAGGACCCGATCGAGTTCCTGCACACCAACAAGAAGTCGATCATCAACCAGCGCGAGGTGGGCCTCGACACCAAGTCCTACGCACGCGCGCTGCGTGGCGCGATGCGCGCCGCGCCCGACGTGATCCTGATCGGCGAGATCCGCGATCGCGAGAGCATGGAGGCTGCGATCACGCTCGCGGGCACCGGTCACCTGTGCATCGCGACGCTGCACGCCAACAACAGCGCCGAGACGCTCGACCGCATCATCAACATGTTCCCGCGTGATCAGCACAACCAGGTGTACCTCGATCTCTCGCAGTACATGCGCGCGATCGTCTCGCAGCGCCTGGTGCGCACGCGCGACGGCAAGCGCATCGCAGCGGTCGAAGTCATGTTGAATACGCCGCACATCTCCGAGCTGATCAAGCGCGGCGACGTCGTTGCCGCCAAGGAAGCGGTGCGCACCAGCACCGAGCGCGGCATGCAGAGCTTCGATTCCTCCCTCTACGGGCTTTTCAAGCAGGGTAAGATCGAACTCGAGGAAGCCCTTTCGAACGCCGACTCGCGCACCAACCTGGAAGCGAAGATTAATTTTGGGTGAGCCCGGTGTCTCTATCGACGGCACTTAACGTGCCGTCGATCCGGGCGAACGCCCGTACATGGATGTATGGGCCGGCATGGTTCACAGGGATGTCATCGCACGTCATCGCGGTCCCCTCACTTCCTCGTCTGACCTCACCGCGTCGCCTTGAACCGCTCGTTCGCCTCCTCGAACAGGCGCCGCGCCGCCTCGAGATCGAACGGCCGCTCGCGGAGCGTTTCCGAATCCCACTCACTGCGGGGCGTCGCAAAAAAATCGCCGCCGTAGATGTGAATCGCGCCCGTCATCCGCCGGATCGGATTGGTGACGGAGTGGATGGCGTCCTGCGGCAGGGCAAACACCTCCTTTTCCGAGAGTGACGCCGCGCTGTGGGCCTCGATCACGGGGCCGTTGCGCGCCCACACGATGTTGTCCTCGCGGCCGGTGTAGATACCGATAGAGGCCCACATGCCGTGATTGTGAGGCAGCAACACCATGAGTGGCGCCCACACGACATTCAGGATGGTGAGATCGGGTGCACGGTGGATGGTGTGAATTCCGACTTCCCGCGGTTCCCCGAGTCCGTCGAGCACGGCACCCGGCTCGGACACTGCCCGATTGAGAACTTCCTGAACCGCTCGCTGACCGTCGGCTTCCTTGCGGGCGCGCTTCACGTCCTCGGTGAATCGCACGACGTCGAACTTGGAGCTTGCTCTGCCAGAAGCCCTGATCGGATTGACCTGAGCCGCGACCAGGCCGGCAGCCGCGGCGAGAATCGTTCGTCGGCAGAATCCTTGAGACATGCGCACCAACCTCCCTCGCAGCGCACGACCATCCGTCACGTCGCAAACCGCGATAGCAGGAACACCGAGCACACGGCCATTCCGAGGCCCGTCATTTCGGATGCGGACAGCCGTTCTTCGAAGAATGTTACGCCGATGATCGCGAGCAACAAGGCGCTGGCGACCGCATAGAATGCGCCGGCGGTTGAGAGCTTCATGTAGCGCATCAGCACGAGCCATCCGAGTGCGAAGAGCAGCGTCAGCAGCATGCCCGCCGCGAACCAGCGGTTCGTCAGTGGGTGCTGGTGCTCGCTGGCAGCTTTCAGGAAACCGTCGGCGGCGACCCCGCTGAGGCTCACCAGGATTGCCAGTACGATGCCAACGTGATTGCGAATCATCTTGGTGGCGCTCACTGATTCAAGATTACGGGCGGTTTAAGGACCGCCGCCGCCGTGACAAACCTTGCTGCGCGAACCGACAGGTATCGGCCGGCTGCGGAGCCATCGTAAACGAGATCGCGGCGAGCCTCTGTCAAGGGCATGACACCAGCTCGCAAGCAGTAGGCGCAAAGTCTGCCGCTTTGCGGCTGTCCCGGCGAACGCCAGGTTCTGAGCGTCTAGAACACCGTTGTGGCTTCGAAAACGGGCCCGTCCACGCACACACGCTTCATTGCGGGGCCGGCGTCGGTCTGCACAAGTACCGTGCAACCCGCGCAGCCCCCGACCGCGCAGGCCATGAACTCCTCGAGGGACACCTGACACGCGATCCTGAATTCGCGCGCCACGGCGGCGGCCGCCTTGAGCATCGCGGTCGGGCCACAGGCGAACATTTCCACTCTGGCGAGTTCCGTGGTCGCCAGCGACCTCAACCACTCCGCCGCGAGGCTTGTCACGTAGCCGTGATAGCAGCCCGGGAAGTCGGCGAAGCTGGCCAGGCGACTGGGGATCCCCCATTCCTCGAGCAGCGGCATCGATGCGATCACTCCGGCCGGGATCCCGGGTACCAGAATGGTCGAGGGCCGCGCGCGGAACGGAAACGGGATCTCCGAACCCATCAGCACCAGTGGCTGCCACTTCGCCTCGCGCCGTTTGCTCAGCACTTCGGCCAGAAAGATCATCGGCGGTATTCCCACACCGCCACCGACGAGCAATACGCGGGGCCGCTCCGGATTCAGCTTGAAGCCCTTGCCGATGGGACCCATGGTGTTGATGACATCGCCCGCGCGTCTTGTGGCGAGATGTCGAAGTCCGGTGCCGACGATCTTGTAGAGGACCTCGATCCAACCCGCGCGTGCGTTGGCGCGCATGATCGACAAGGGCCGGCGCATCGGCACGGACGGATCACAGGTGAGATGCACGAAGCTGCCCGCCGTCGCACTGGCCGCGCAGCGGGGCGCCTTGAGCCGCAGGATGAACTGATCGCCTGGATGGGCGGACTGTTCGATAACCGCCGCCTCTTCGATGAAGATCGTGTTGCGATGAGCCTTTTGCGTCACGCGCGGTTCCAGTCGCGGCGCAATCCTTCCGTGACGGCCTCGAGTACGGCCATGCGTACCGCCACGCCATTGGTCACCTGCCGCTGAATGACCGACTGCGGTCCATCGGCGACCTCCGAATCGATCTCGACTCCTCGATTCATCGGGCCCGGATGCATGACGATTGCTTCCGGCTTGGCGTAGCGCAGCCGTTCACGGGTCAGCCCGAACTCGCGGAAATAGCTCGCCCCATCGGGAATGGCGGGCTGCGAAATACGCTCCCTCTGGATGCGCAGCATCATGATGACGTCGACACCGCGAATGCCCTGTTCCAGGGAGTGCACACGCTCGCAGGCGGGGAACTCCTCCGGCGCGGGCATCAGGCCGGGTGGTGCGACGAGCCGCAATGCTCCGATGCCAAGCGCCTTCAGTGCGTGGAATGCCGAGCGCGCGACCCGGGAATGAGCGATATCGCCGACGATCGCCACTGCCAGCTTCTGAAATCCGCCCTTGCACTGGCGAATGGTGAGCGCATCGAGCAACCCCTGAGTCGGGTGAGAGAGATGCGATTCGCCCGCGCTCAGAACGCTCACGTGCGGCGCGACGTGCCGCGCCACGTAACCCGGAACCCCAGACTCTGCCTCGCGCATGACGAGCACGTCGATGTGCATCGACTGCAGCGTGTACACGGTATCGAGAATTGTCTCGCCCTTGCTGCGCGACGACAGATGCACCTCGAGGTTGATGATGTCCGCGCCGAGCCGGCGGGCCGCCAGCTCGAAGGATCCGCGGGTGCGCGTGCTGGCCTCGCCGAAGAGATTGGCCACCGTCACTCCGGCGAGCGCCGTCGAGCGCGGCGGTGGCGCACCGAGCGGCCGTATGAATTGCTGCGCGCGATTCAACAGGCGCTCGATGAGCGCCCGAGGAAGCCCGTCGAGGGTGATCAGGTGACGCAGCCGGCCCTCGGCATCGAGCTGCTGCGGCATCGCGGAGTTGGCGTCTTGAGCCGTCATGTCGTTCGCGGCATCGTTTCCGTCTGGTGTGCGGGCGCCGTGTGGTCGAACCAGCGTTCGAGTATGACGCAGGCGGCGGCCGCATCGACATCCTCACGCCGGACGCGCCGACGTCGTCGCCCGTCCGCCCGCGCGTTCCGCAACTCTTCAGTCGCCTCGAGGGACGAGAAGCGTTCGTCGATCATCTCCACCGGAATCTGGTGCTGCTTCCCGAGATCCCGGGCAAAGGTCTCAGCCGGCAGCGTCAACTCGCCGCGCGAGCCGTCGGCATTGAGCGGCACGCCGACGACCAGGATCGTCGGCTGGCACTCGTTGACCACGCGATCGATCGCCGGCCAGTCGATCCCGGCGGGACCGCAATGCAAAGTGGTGAGCGGCCGCGCGCGGCGCGTGACGGAATCACCGGCCGCCACGCCGATCCGCTTGCGGCCGTAATCGAAGGCCAGGGCTGTCCATTGACGCGGCCTGAGCTCAGGCATGTCCGGCGACAGTCGAGATGCGGGTGAGATCGATGCCGAGCAGCCGGCCCGCCGCCTGCCAGCGTTCTTCGAAAGGCAGATTGAAAATGACCTCCCCGTCGGCCGGAGCGCTCAACCAGGCGTTCGCGAGGATCTCCTGCTCGAGTTGTCCCGCGTCCCAGCCCGCGTATCCCAGTGCGATGAAGGCGTCCGGTGGCCCTTCACCGCGTGCCATTGCCGCGAGGATGTCGCGCGAAGTGGTGACCTGGATCTGTTCGGAGACCTTGAGCGTTGAATCCCAGCTGCCCCCGTGACGGTGCACGACGAAGCCGCGATCGGTCTGAACCGGTCCGCCGCGCAACACCGGCTGTTCACCGATGCGTGCATCGGCGGCATCCAGCGACAGTTGCTCGAACACATCGCTCAACTTCATCGGCAGCGGCCGGTTGAGCACCAACCCGAGCGCCCCTTTGGAGCTGTGTTCGCAGATCAACGTGACGGTCTGGGAGAAATTGGGGTCGGTCATCGCCGGCATGGCGATGAGAAGCTGGTTGCTGAGGAACTCGGGCGCCGTCATGCGATAAGTATCCGGTCTCGGCAGGCGACGCTCAAGCCGCCCTTCGCTCCACTCCCTCGCCCGCTTGCGGGAGAGGGTTGGGGTGAGGGCGCTCTAGGGCGATGCAGTCGCACGCACCGTCGACTGCACCAGCTCCCCGGCCAGGAACTGCCACTCGTAGGCAAACCGCAACACGTCGTGGCGCTGCCGCAGTTCCGACGGGAAGGGATCGAAAGGTGTCGCGAGCTTCAGGATCGCCAGCGCCGCCTGATCGAGCTCGGCGTGCCCACTGCTCTTGCGGACGACGATGTCTTCCATCTCGCCATTGGCACGTACCGCGACTTCCAGGACCGGGCTGCCGGAGAGTCCGTCACGGCGGGCCTCGAGCGGAAAGTTGAGTGTTCCGACGCGCTCCACCTTGCGTTTCCAGGCGTCCAGATACACCGCGACGTCCGACTCACGCGTGTTGGGTGTGACAACGAGTTCGCGAGCGCCGCGGCCCTTGAGCACCAGCTGTTCACTGTCGTCGACCGACGGCAATGGCGAGACCGGCCCTGCCCGCAACAGCAATGGCGTCTGCGGTGAGCCGCTGTCTTCCGCAGCGGCATCCGTGAAGCGCACCGTGTGGTTCGCGCGGCCGCTCGAGGCGAGCACTTCGGCATTGGCCCGCTCGCGGCCCGCCTGCTGGCTCGTGAGAGCCTGTCCCTGCGGGATCCCCGGGTTGTCGATCGGAACCAGCGATGATTGCGGGCTCTCGGGGCGGCGCTGGCTGGTGGTATTGCCCGAACCCTGCTGGCTGCGCTGGGAGAGGTAGTCAGCGGTGGGGTTTTCGGGTGATTCGGGCAGGCGATTGCTGACGAGCAGGACCTCGAGCGTGGGCAACGAGTCGCGATTGGCGAGGCCTTGCACGCTGAACGAAACGCCGAGGATCACGATGCCGTGAAACAGCCCCGCCAGGAAAAGGGTCGTCATCAGCCGATCCTTGACCGGCGCGATGCCTTCTTTGGAGAGACTGACGTCCACGGGGGCGGTTGAGGTCAGCGCTGCACTCACCCCGGTCGTCGCGTTCATCGACGTCCCAGCCGCCGCGTAATGGCGTCCATCAGCAACGCACCGATATCCAGCTTGAACTGCTTGTCGAGCTCGCGGATCCCGGTGGGGCTTGTCACGTTGATCTCGGTGACGAAATCGCCGATCACGTCCAGCCCTACGAACAGCATGCCGCGTTCGCGCATCGCCTGACCGATGCAGCTCGAGAGCCAACGGTCGCGGTCCGTCAACGGCCGCCCCTCGCCGCGCGCGCCGGCGGCGAGGTTGCCGCGGTTGTCGGCAGCCGATGGGATCCTCGCCAGCGCATACGGCACCGGCTCGCCGTCGATCAGCAATACCCGTGCATCGCCGCGCGTGACGATTTCCGGCAGGTAGCGTTGCACTATCGCGTAGCGCTGGCCGTACTCGGTGAGCGTTTCGAACACGACGTTGGTGTTCTTGTCGCCGTGCTCTAGCACGAAAATCGAGCGGCCACCCATCCCGTGCAGCGGCTTGACGACAATCTTGCCGTGCTCGGCGAGAAAGGCGGCCATGTCGGCCATGTCGCGGGATATCAGTGTCGGGGCACAGCAATCCGGAAACCAGGCGGTGAACACCTTCTCGTTCATGTCCCTGAGGCCCTGGGGGCGATTGACCACCAGGGCACCCTGCAGCTCGGCGCGCTCCAATATATATGTGCTGTAGATGTATTCGGTGTCGAATGGCGGGTCCTTGCGCATCAGGATGACGTCGAAGGTCGCCAGGCGCTCCACGCGCCGCTCACCGAGCGTGAACCAATCCCCGGGGTCGTTGCGGACCGTAACCGGGGCGGCGCGTCCCCAGGCGTCGCCGTCGCGCAGCCAGGCATCGCGGAGCTCCAGGTAATGCAGCTCCCAGCCGCGCGCCTGGGCCGCAAGGAGCATCGCTAGCGTGCTGTCCTTGGCGGGCCTGATGCTCCCGATCGGATCCATGACCACGGCGAGACGCACGCGATCCGCCATTCGTCCGCCCTCCTCAATTCACGCCGTCCGGGTGCGGCGACGGGGATACTACCCCGGCTGCAAGAAGAAAGGCTTCAGGCCTGACGCCCGACGCTTGGGCTCCTTCCTGCTGAGGCCCGATGCCCGACGCCTTTCATTTGTGATCTCCGTCACGCTGCCAACCCGCCTCTAAATTGTGAACTGTGCGCATTAGCGGAGGCGAAACCGATATGTTAAAACGCGTCCTCGTTGCGGCGGCTCACAGGGAGAAATGGCGCGTGGTGGACGGCAAGTCGAAGCTCAGCGGGCTCAAGGTGCTGGTCATCGATGACAGCAAGACGATTCGTCGCACCGCTGAGACGCTGCTGAGCAAGGAGGGCTGCGAGGTGTATACGGCCATTGATGGCTTCGACGCCCTCTCCAAGATCGCCGACCATCAGCCCGACATCGTGTTCGTGGACATCATGATGCCGCGTCTCGATGGCTACCAGACCTGTTCGCTGATCAAGCACAATAAGGTGTTCAAGTCGATCCCGGTCATCATGCTTTCGAGCAAGGACGGATTGTTCGACCGCGCGCGCGGACGCATCGTGGGCTCGGAGCACTATCTGACCAAGCCGTTTACCAAGGACGAGCTCTTGAACGCCATCGAGAATCACGTCGGTAAGTGAACGGGGGAACCGGAGGCTTGCGAATGGCCCTGATACTGATTGTGGATGACTCGCCCACCGAGGTGCACGTGATGCAGAAGGCCCTCGAACGGCACGGCTTTCAGACCGCGGCCGCCGAGAACGGCGCCGAGGGCATCCGCAAGGCTAAGGAAATGCGCCCGGACCTCATCTTCATGGATGTCGTGATGCCGGGAGTGAACGGTTTCCAGGCCACGCGCACGCTGGCAAACGATCCTGTCACGCGCACCATTCCGATCATCATGGTGACCACCAAGGGACAGGAGACCGACCGGATCTGGGGTTTGCGCCAGGGCGCCGTGGATTATCTCGTCAAGCCGGTAACACCTGCCAGGCTGGTCGAGAAGGCGCAAGCGGTGCTCGCTGCCTGATATGGAGTCACCCGCACCGCTGCGCACATTACGCGATCGACCGTTTGAGCTGCTTCTGGAGCTCGAGCGACGCAGTCGCGCCGGTGCGGCGGAGCAGGGACGCGATACGGGACCAGACAGGGAGTGGGTCGGCGTGGCGTTTCGAATGTCGGGGGAGGTTTACTTAGTCGCGCGCGAGGAAACCCGCGAGGTTCTCGGGCTACCCACGGCGATCACGCGCATTCCGGGGGCGCGCAGCTGGGTCAAGGGGCTTGCGAACGTGCGGGGGCAATTGCTGCCGATTCTCGATCTGCGCCAGTACCTGGGCAGCGGGGTCACCCAGCCCAGCCGCAATGCGCGGGTGCTGGTGGTGAATCACCGCGAGGTACCGGCGGGCTTGATGGTCGATGAAGTGCTGGGCTTCCGGCGCTTTGCCGACCGCGAGTTTTCCGCCGAAGTGCCGCCGACAGTGGTGCGCGTGGATCGCTACTTGGCCGGCGCGTTTCGGCGTGGCAGCGAAGTGTGGCCGGTGCTGAGCCTGCGCAACCTGGTCGAAAGTCCGAGTTTTCTGCAGGCAGCGTCCTGACGGACGCGCGAGCGGGGGTCCGAGCGAGTCGGAAGATCTAAGTAATGGCCCATAGTCCAACTCCAAAGCTGCACGGCTTGCGCCTCTTGCCGGTATTGATGGCTTTGGCGCTCATGTGCCTGCTGCTGGCAGCAGCGGGCGTGCTGTTCGGCGATCGATTCGCCGGCTCGATCAGCGGTCCTCCGGCGGCGACGCGCCTCGCCAGTCTCTCGCAGAGCCTGCCGCTCAAGGCTCAGATGGCTCTCAAGGGCGACGCGGCGGCATTCAAGGCACTCGACAGCGGGCGCAAACAGCTGCAGTCCGCGCTCTCAAGTCTGGCGAGCACCGACCCCAAGATCGCAGGCGATGAGCGCTGGCAGCAGCTCACCGATTCGGCGGCGGTCGTCCTCGAAGGTCGCGAAGCGGCCGATACCGTCAACAAGTCGGCAGCGCAAGCGCGGGAGCTGACTCCGCGACTGCTCGCAGAGCTCGGCAATCTCTCCAGCGTGCTGGGCAACCGGCTGGAGGCGTTCGCGCGCCACCTGGAGCGCTTCGAGCTCAATCTCCAGCGGGTCCAGCAGGACCTCGAGGCGCTGGCCGCGGGCGTGGGCGACGCGCCGGCGATCGCACAGCGCGTGGCGGACAGCACCGATTACCTGGGCCAGGTCCTCAAGGGCCTCGCCGGCGAGGATAGCGGGCTTGGCGTGCAACGGGTCACCGGAGCCGATGCCGAGCAACGTTTGCGCGCTGTTCAGGAGCTCTACGGTCAACTCAATGAACGCGTGCTTGAGGCGGTCTCGGCCACACAGTCGCTGGTCGCGGCGCAGAAGGCGGCCAGCGAGATGGCGACCGCCGCGGATGCGCTGGCGAGCCTGACCGGCGATCTGACGCCCGTCGTGAGCGGCGCGGGCGCTAACTTCTTGAGCCGTACCGTGCCGCTGGTGCTGATCGGCGCCGCGCTGCTACTGCTGGTCATCGTTGCCGGGATCTACATTGCCGCGGCCAACATCCGCCGCGCGGCCGAAACGCACCAGAAACAGAACGAACGCAATCAGGAAGCGATCTTGCGGTTGCTGGACGAACTCAGCAGCCTGGCCGATGGTGATCTCACGGTGCAGGCCACGGTGACCGAGGACATTACGGGTGCCATCGCCGACTCGATCAACTACGCCATCGAGGCGCTGCGCGAACTGGTGGCGACGATCAACGTCTCGGCGATCCAGCTGGATGGCGCAGCCAAGCAGAGCCAGGCGTTGTCGGTGCATCTCGCCAAGTCCAGCGGCGCCCAGTCGAAGCAGATTGCCTCGGCGACCGAGTCGATCGGCGCGATGGCGGGTTCCACCGAAGAGGTCTCGAACAACGCGGAGCGTGCCTCAGACGTCGCGCGCCACTCGGTGGACATCGCGCACAAGGGCGGTGACGCCGTGCGCCGGACGATCGACGGCATGAACGCGATTCGTGAGACCATCCAGGAGACCTCGAAGCGCATCAAGCGGCTGGGCGAGAGCTCGCAGGAGATCGGCAACATCGTCGAGCTGATCAACGACATCGCCGAGCAGACCAACATTCTGGCGCTCAATGCCTCGATCCAGGCGTCGATGGCCGGCGAAGCCGGGCGCGGATTCGCCGTCGTGGCGGACGAGGTGCAGCGGCTCGCGGAGCGCGCCGCCAACGCTACCAAGCAGATCGAGGTGCTGGTTCGCACCATTCAGACCGACACCAACGAGGCCGTCGTCTCGATGGAGCGCAGCACTACCGACGTGGTGGGCGGGGCGCTGCTGGCGGAGAACGCCGGTGCGGCGCTCGAGGAGATCGAGCAGGTGTCGAATCAGATCGCGAGCCTGGTGCAGAACATCTCGGCCAGCTCGCGCGGCCAGGCCTCCGCGGCGGGCAATATTTCGCGCAACATGCAGGTCCTGCGCGAGATCAGCTCCCAGACGGCGGACAGCACCAGCGCCGCTTCGCAGGCGATTGGCAAGCTGGCCGAGCTCTCGGCTCAGCTGCGCAAGTCCGTTGCCGGCTTCCGTCTGCCGCACTACACGCCGCCCGCCGCAGCTCCCGTCACCGCACCCAAGCCGGCAGCTGCGCGAGCGCCCGTCGATGCGGCGACGACGGGTGAGATGCGGAAGGCGACCGTCAACGCCTGACGGCCAGGCGTGAGCAGCCTTGCACGCCCTGCACGCGACGCACAGGATCGGTAACGAGATGACCGAAGTCTCATCGCAAACGTTGCACGTCGTGAGCAAGGAGCTCAGCGCGACGCTCAACGAGGCGCGGGTGGCGCTCGAGAACTACGCCGAGCATCCCGAAACTACCAAGCTGCTGGATCAATGCGCGGCGCACCTGCACCAGGCGCACGGCGTGCTGCGCATGGTCGAAGTGTACGGAGCTGCGTTGCTCGCGGAGGAAATGGAGCAGGTCACGCGCTATCTCAGTGCCACGGCCGGCACCGAGAAGAACCAGGCCGAGGGTCTCGATGCGCTGATGCGCGCAATGGTGCAACTGCCCGCGTATCTCGAGCGTGTGCTGAGCGGTGGTCGCGACCTGGCGCTGGTGCTGTTGCCCTTGCTGAACGACCTGCGTGCCGTGCGCGGCAGCTCGCTGCTGTCCGAGGGTACGCTGCTGCTCCTGAATCTGAAGTCGGACCAGCAGGCGGCCCCGTCGCCGCCACGCGGCGGCGAGCCGCCGCTCACCCTGGTGCAATGGGCCCGCCGGCTCCGCACGCGCTTCCAGGTGGGACTGCTGGGCTGGATTCGCGGCGAGCGCGTCGCGCAGAACCTGGAAATACTGGCGCGCGTTTCCGAAAAGCTCGAGCAGGTCGCCACGACGCAGGCGGTCTTCCAGCTGTGGTGGGCCGTGGGCGCGGTGCTCGAAGCCTTGCGCGCGCAGGGACTCACCGAAGGGGCGACGATCAAGCGGCTGATGGGTCTGGCCGATCGCGAGATCAAGCGGCTGTATGACCTGGGCGAGGCGCGCTACGGCGAGAACCCTCCGCTCGATCTGCTCAACAATCTTCTCTACTACGTCGCGCGCGCCACCAGCCGCGGAGCGCGCGTCATGGCGGTACGCGCCTCGTTCAAACTCGGCGAACTGCTGCCGGTCGATGACTCGGTCGAGCACGAACGCGAGAGCCTGTCGGCGCCCAGCGTCAAGCTGATGCGCACAGTTGGCGCGGCAATCAAAGAAGACCTGTCGAAAGTGAAAGACGTGCTCGACATCTTCGTGCGCAAGGGCGGCACGCAGGTGGACGAGCTGGCGCCGCAACTGGAGCTGCTGCGAAAGATCAGCGACACGCTGGGTGTGCTCGGTCTCGGAGGGCTGCGCACCCGCGTGCAGAACGAGACTCAGCAGCTGCAGGCAATCTTGTCGCAGGGAACGCCGGTCACGGACTCGGCGCTGGTGCAGATGGCCGCGACCCTGATCAGCGTCGAAGACAGCCTCGACGAGCAGCTGGTGCGCCTCATCCTGCCCACCGCGCCACCGGCTATCCAGGGAGAGCCCGAGAGCGACGTAGAGATCGGCCCCGACACCGACTACCGCCAGGTGACCGAAGCGGTGATGCGCGAATGCATCGTCAATCTCGCGCGCATCAAGGACGCCATCACGCTCGCGGTGCAGAAGCCCGATGAATCGCAGAGCCTCGACGCGGTGCCGCAGCTGTTGCGCGGGATCACCGCGGGACTGCTGATGCTCGGCAAGGCGCGCGCCGTCGAGGTCGTCGAAAGCATCGCGAACCTGATGCAGGACATGCTCACGCCGGGTGTGAAGCCGCCGCCTGACCGGCTCGATCGATTCGCCGATGCGATCGTCAGCATCGAGTACTACATGGAGACGGTGCAGAGCGGTCGCAGCGATCCGTGGTACATGCTCGACAACGCGCAAGCGTGCCTTAGGGCAGTAACCGACCTCCAGACCAGCGTCGTTCCAAGCCGACTTCCGCCGGATTCGGCTGTACACACCCGCACGATCGCGATCGACAGCGACAGACCCGCTGCTTCGGCGCCCGCCGCGCGCGCGCCGGCTCCGGACACCGAAGCGACGCACGCAGCCGTGCAACACGCGGCGTCTCACCCCGTGCTCGCGACGTCCGAGTCGCGCAAGATTGACCCCGAATTCCTGGAGCTCTTCATCGAGGAGGCGAAGGAGGAAGTCGTCTCGATCGATCGCCAGTTCCAGCTGTGGGATCAGAACCCGTCGGATACCGAAGCGCTCGTCAACGTGCGCCGCTCGTTCCATACGCTCAAGGGCAGCGGTCGCATGGTGGGGGCGATGCTGCTTAGCGAGTTCGCGTGGTCGATCGAGAATCTGCTCAACCGTGTCATCGCCAAGACCTTGATCCGCACGCCAGGGATGATGTCGTTGCTGCGGGAATCGGTGCGTGCAGTGCCGCAGTTGGTGGAGCAGCTCGAAAGCGGCCAGGCGCCCGAACTCGATGTCGATGCGATCATGAGTCGTGCGAATGCATATGCCGAGGGTCGCGAGCCGGACCAGGCTGCGGCGACTCCTGCCGCGCCCGAGGACCTGGCGCTGAGCACTGAAACATTCTCGGATTCGGTTCCGCGACGTGCACCGGCGGCGCCCGCTGCGGCGAGGGAGGCCCCACGCCCTACCTCGCCGGCCCAGCCGGCGATGGACCCCGTACTACACGATATCTACAGCCGCGAATCCGCGGGTCATCTCGCGACCCTACGTGACTTCATCAAGCGCTGCGCGAGCCTTCCGCCACCGTGGATGGTGAGCGAGGCGGTCTACCGCGCGTGTCATACACTCAGCGGCAGTTCGAAGATGGCCGAGGCCCGCCAGGGAATCAAGATCGCCGAGCCGCTCAATCGCTACATGCGCAAGGTGTTCGAGAGCAAGCTGGGCCTCGAACCCCAGGGTCTCGAAGTGCTCGAGCAATCAGTGCGCGCCATCGAGGAGGTCGTCGGCAACATCAACGAGTCGAGCGGCTTTTTCTTATCGCACGGCACGCTGGTCGAGCGCATCCGCGCACTCGAGCACGAGCTTGACGAGCGTCTCGCAGCACGTGAGCTGGATCAGACCCGCGAGTCGCAGATGGCGGCTGCAATCGCTGAGGCAGCCGAGGAGGAGAGCCCGGAGTTCGACGCCGAGGTCGCTGCCATCTTCAGCGAGGAGGCGACCGAGTTGCTCGAAGCCGCCGAGCGTGCGCTGCAGGGCTTGAGCCAGGAGCGCAACAACAAGGAGCTGGCGTTCGAGCTCAAGCGTCAGCTGCACACCCTCAAGGGCGGCGCGCGGATGGCCGGTATCACGGCCATGGGGAATCTCAGTCACGAACTCGAGACGCTGGTTATCCAGATCGATGACGGCCAGGTTTCCGGTGACGACCGCGCCTATGAAATTCTGCAGGGGAGCCTCGACGAACTGAGTCACATGCGCGACGCAGTCGGCGCCGGGCGCCGCGTCGCACAGGCGCGCGAGCTGATCGCTCGCATCCGCGGGCTGACGCAAGCAGCCGCACCGCCGCCGGCTGCGCCAACACCGCCGGCGACTGAGGCACCCGCTGTTTCGCCAGCGCCCGTGGCAAAGGCGCCCGCTCAGCCGCCACTGGCTGTTTCGAAGCCAGCTGCTGTACCCCCACCACCGCCGGTGACGATGGCACCCGTGCCACCGGTTGCGGCGGTGCCGCTGCCCGCCGCGAGACCGATCCCCACGTTGAGCGATGAGCCTGCGTTATCGCCGCCAAGGATGGTCGAGCCGATCGAGGTCTCCGTTCCAGCCGCGTCGGAACCTGCTCCGCGTACGATCGAGTGGAGCTCTCGAACGGGCGAGGAAGAAGAATCCGCCGAGGACATCGAGTCGGCGACGCCGATGGCGCTGCCCCCCGGCCGCGAGCCGCAGCCGGCCAGCGAACGGCAGGAGCTGGCACGCGTCGACGCCGACCTGCTCGATACGCTGCTCAACAATGCCGGTGAAGTCAGCATCTTCCGTTCGCGGCTTGAACAGCAGGTGAGCTCGATCGATTTCAACCTGCAGGAGCTCTCGCGCACGGTGACGCGCCTGAAGGAGCAGCTGCGCAAGCTCGAGATGGAAACCGAAGCGCAGATTCTGCACCGTCACGACGACGAGGGGACCCGGCGCAAGGACTTCGATCCGCTCGAGCTCGACCGCTATTCGGCGATCCAGCAGTTCTCGCGTGCGCTGGCCGAATCGTCCAGCGACGTCGCGAGCATCCAGGGCCTGCTCGAGAATCTCACGCAAGAAGCGCACAACCTGTTGCTGCAGCAATCGCGCGTCATTACCGAGCTGCAGAACGGGCTGATGCGCACGCGCATGGTGCCGTTCCAGCGCCATGTCCAGCGACTGAGCCGGCTGGTGCGGCAGGCCGCGAATGAAACGGGAAAGAAGGCCGAGCTCGTGGTCGAGGGCGCATCCGGCGAGCTGGACCGCCAGGTTCTCGAGCGGATGCTGCCGCCGTTCGAGCACATGCTGCGCAACGCGGTGGTACACGGCCTCGAACTGCCGGCGGAGCGCGTCACGAAGGGCAAACCGGAGTCGGGCAGGATCCTGGTGAACCTGCATCGCGAAGGCGCGGAAGTGGTCATCGTCGTCGCCGACGACGGCGCCGGAATGAACGTGCGCGCGATCCGCGAGAAAGCGGTGGCACTGGGTCTGGTCGATCCGCGGCACTCGCTCACAGATGAGGAGGCGATGCAGCTCATCCTCGAGCCCGGATTCAGCACCGCCGGTTCGGTGACCAAGGCTGCGGGGCGGGGCGTCGGCATGGACGTCGTCGCCACCGAAGTGAAGAAGCTCGGCGGCGCGCTGTTCATCGAATCCACGCCGGGCGTCGGGACGACGTTCACCGTGCGGCTGCCGTTCACGCTGGCGATCAGCCAATCGCTGATCGTGCGGGTCATCGATGAGTTCTACGCGCTGCCGTTGCCGACCGTCGAAGGCGTCGTGCGGCTCTCCAGCGCGCAGGTCGCGCAGCATCTGGCCGAGGAGACGCCGACGTTCGAGTATGGGGGGCAGAAGTACCGTTTCCAGCACCTCGGCGCCTTTCTCGGCAGCGGTCCGGCACTGCTGCCCGAAGGCGACGCATCGGTTTCCGTGATCCTCGTGCGCGCCGGCGAGCATTCGAGCGCTCTCGTGGCCGACGAGCTGGTCGGCAGCCGCGAGATCGTGGTCAAGTCCGTGGGCCCGCAGATCTCGAGTATCCGCGGCATCTCCGGGGCGACGATCCTCGGCGATGGCCGCATCGTGATCATCCTGGATGTCGGCGCGCTCGTGCGCTCCGAGTGGCGTTCGCGACCGAGTCCCGACTTCCAGCCGCGCGATCGTGAGGACAAGCGCACCTTCGCGTTGGTCGTGGATGACTCGATCACCGTGCGTCGTGTGACGCAGCGCCTGCTCGAGCGCAATGGCATGCGTGTGATGACCGCGAAGGACGGCCTGGACGCCGTGACCATGCTCCAGGAGCACGTCCCCGACGTGATCCTGCTCGACATCGAGATGCCGCGCATGGATGGATACGAGGTCGCTTCGCATGTGCGCAACGACCCACGCCTGAAGGATGTGCCGATCGTGATGATCACTTCGCGCGTCGGTGAAAAGCACCGCGCACGGGCGATCGAGCTCGGTGTCAACGACTATCTCGGCAAGCCGTACCAGGAAGCGCAACTCCTCGATGCGATCGAACCGCTGGTGCGGCGCAGACGCAAGCAGGCAGCGAATTGAAACTTCCACCCCCTCTCCCCTTGGGAGACGGCTGGGGTGAGGTCCACTCCCTCCCCCACTTGCGGGAGAGGGTCGGGGTGAGATCCACTCCCTCGCCCGCTTGCGGGAGAGGGTCGGGGTGAGGGTCTTGTATCGATGGACATTCCAGTAAGCGAACTCTACAGCCTTCTGATCCCGCTCGCCGGCGAGCGCCTGATCGTGCCGCGCGCAAGCGTGGCCGAAGTCGTGAGCTATCAGGCACCCGAGACGATGACCGGTGCGCCGCCGTGGTATCTCGGGACGATCAGCTGGAGCGGCCGGACGGTACCGGTCGTGTCTTTCGAGGGGGCCTGCGGTCAGTCGATACCGGGCACCGGCGGCCGCACGCGCATCGTAGTGTTCTTTTGCCTCGGGCAGAAGCTCCAAGCGGGCGCGTTCGGCATTCTCACACAGGGCTTTCCGCAGCTGGTGCGCGTGAATCCTGACGTCGTGAAGGCGGATACGACGCGCACGTTCCCGGAGCGCATGCCGGTGCTGTGCCAGGTGCGCATGATCAATGAGACGCCGCTGATTCCCGACCTCGAACGGCTCGAAGAAATCATCGCGGAAGAAACGACAGCGAGCAGTTCAACGTAAGCTCTCGGCACACTGCATCATTTGCTGGCGGTGCATGACATTTGCGCCGCCGTCGTCTTCCTCCCCGAGGTCTTCTCCATCCGGCTCACCCAGATTCCCCGTCCTTCTTGATTACCTGGGCAGCGCGATGCCGTATCCCGCGAGCTGCAACGCCGGATCCCGCGATGCGGGTGGTTGCGTGTCGGGAAATATGGGTGAGCCGGAAGGAGAAGACCTCGCGGCTAGCCGGCGTCGCCGAGCAGCGCTTGCAGCGCGCTGATCGCGGCAATCGCCGCCGTCTCGGTTCGAAGAATGCGTGGACCGAGGCGAACCGGCTCAAAGCCGCGCTTCGCCGCCGTCTCCCGCTCGTTGGGTGCCAGGCCGCCCTCGGGACCGATCAATAGCGTCACCGCCGACAACTGCCCGAGCGAACTCAATCCGCCGCCTGCCGTCGGGTCCAGCAACACGCGAGCGCCGTCGCTCGGAGCTTCCGCCAGCCAGCGTTCGAGCGCGACCGGCGAGGCGAGATCGGGCAGGAGATTGCGGCCGCTCTGTTCGCAGGCGCTGATCGCGATGGCGCGCCAGTGCTGATGCTTTTTCAGCGCCTGCGAGGCGTCGAGCTTCACGATACTGCGCTCCGTCACGACCGGCACGATCGCCGCGACCCCGAGCTCGGTGGCTTTCTGCATTACCCAGTCCATGCGCTCGCTGCGCGAGATTCCCTGCACTAGCGTGATCCTCAAGGGCGATTCGCGCTCGACCGATCGATGCTCGCCGATGTGCACCCGCAGCGTGGTCGCGTGCGATTCGATGATCGCCGCAGGATATTCACCGCCTTGGCCGTCGAACAAGACGAGTTCATCGCCGATCGTGAGACGCAACACGCGGCTCACATGGGCTGCGGCGGCCGTGCCGAGACGTATCTCGCGTCCAGCGCCCAGCGGCTCTTCGACGAACACCCGCGTCACGCGCATGTGGCGAGCTCTATCCCCTCGCGCGCGACCTCGACCATGAGGCGGATCTCGTCCGCGTTGATCACGTACGGCGGCACGAAGTAGACGACGTTGCCGATCGGTCGCAGCAGGACGCCGCGCTTGAGACCATGCTGGTAAACCGTCAGCCCGCGCCGCTCGCGCCAGTCGTACGGCTCGCGGGCATGCTTGTCGCGCACCATCTCGATGGCGACGATCATGCCGTGCTGGCGGACTTCCGCGACGTGTGGATGATCGGTGAGATCGCGCGCCAGGCCGCCCATCAGCCTCGACAACCCATGGTTGCGCGCGATGACGTCGTCGCGCTCAAACAGATCGAGGCTTGCCAGTGCCGCGCTGCAGGCGAGCGCATTGCCGGTGTAACTGTGGGAGTGCAGGAATGCCGTGAGCTTCGTGTATTCGTCGTAGAACGCCTGGTAGATGGGCTCGGTGGCGAGCACTGCGGAGAGCGGCAGATAACCGCCGGTGAGGCCTTTCGACAGGCACATCAGGTCCGGGCGAACTCGCGCCTGCTCACAGGCGAACATCGTCCCGGTGCGTCCAAATCCGACTGCGATCTCATCCGCGATCAGGAGCACGTCGTGGCGATCACAGGCTTCGCGCAGCAGTTCGAGATACACGGGGTGATACATGCGCATGTTGCCCGCGCATTGCACCAGCGGCTCGACGATGACTGCAGCGACGTCGTCCGCGTGGCGCTCGAGCGTCTCCTGCATCAGCGCGAACTTGCGCCGTGAATGTGTTTCCCAGCTCTCGCCCGGCTCGCGCTCATAGCAGTCGGGCGAAGGCACAGTAATGACATCCATCAAGAGCGGCTGGTAGATCGACTTGTAGAGCTCGACGTTGCCGACCGCGAGCGCACCCAGGGTTTCACCGTGATAGCTGTTGCTGAGCGTGATGAATCGCTTCTTCGCCGGGCGCCCACGGTTGCGCCAGTAGTGAAAGCTCATTTTGACCGCAATCTCGACGGCGGCCGAGCCGTTGTCGGCGTAGAAACAGCGTGTCAGGCCCGCTGGCGCGAGGCGCGTCAGCCTTTCCGCCAGCTCGATCGCAGGTTCGTGTGTGAAGCCGGCGAGGATGACGTGCTCGAGCTGGTCGAGCTGCTTGCGCATCCGTTCATTGATGTAGGGATTGGCATGGCCGAACAGGTTGACCCACCACGAACTGATGGCGTCCAGGTAACGCTGCCCCGCGTAGTCCTCGAGCCACACGCCTTGTCCGCGCCGGATGGGAATCATCGGCAGCGTCTCGTGGTCGCGCATCTGCGTGCACGGATGCCAGACCACCTCGAGATCCCGTCGGGACAGTTCCTTGTTGTTGTTTGCTTGCGGCATGGGAGTGAATTTTAGGCGTTTCTGGCATCATCCGCGCCTCGGAACCTGACGAATGAGGGCGAATGGCCAGGCGTGCGCGGAGCACCGGCAGCAGGGGCGATATCCAGGTCGACGTGGCGACGGGCTGGCTCGTTCCCGTGCGCCGGGTCGAGTCACCCAATTGTGATCCGCGGCCGCCGGGCATCGAGACGGATCTCATCGTCGTGCACGGCATCAGCCTGCCGCCAGGCGAGTTCGGTGGACCGTGGATCGACCGCCTGTTCTGCAACACGCTGCCACCGGACGAGCATCCGTACTTCGCCGAGATCTCGGGCAAGAATGTGTCGGCGCATCTGTTGATCGACCGGCAGGGCGTCCTGACGCAATATGTGCCGTTCAATCTGCGCGCCTGGCACGCGGGCCCGTCGAGCTACGCTGGTCGCGGTCCTTGCAACGACTTCTCGATCGGCATCGAGCTCGAAGGAACCGATGCGAGCGCCTATGCAGAGCGGCAATACCATGCGCTTGCTCACCTGATCGTCGTGCTGTGCCGCGCGTATCCAACCCTCAGTCCCGGACGCCTCGTGGGTCACAGCGACATCGCGCCGGGCCGCAAGACCGATCCCGGTCCCGCGTTCGACTGGCCGCGATTGAGGACGCTGGTGGCGCTCGAAACGAGCACCAGCCCCGGCTTCTGATTTACGCATGACACTTCTCGCCCTGCTTTTCGGTCTGGTGCTCGAGCGCACGCTGACGCACCTCCTGCACCTGCGGGAACCGCGCTGGTTCGATGGCTATCTCGATTGGGCGCTGGCGCGCTTTCGCAACGTGCGTGGTGGGGCCGCACTCTTCCTCACGATCCTGCTGGTGCTGCTCCCGGTCCTGCCCGTGGCGCTCATCGCCTGGGCGTTCCACGACGTGCTGCTCGGCGTCGTGTTCATCGCATTTGCGGCCTTCGTGCTGGTGTTCTCGCTCGGGCCGCGCGATCTCAAGGACGAAGTCGACGACTACATCGAGGCGTTGAATCGCGGCGATCGAGAGGCCGCGGCGCGCGTCGCACGCGAGATCATGGAACACGATGCCGGGCAGCGCACCGGCGTCGGCCCCGACACACTGGAAGAGGCGATCTTCGTGCAGACCAACAATCGCCTGTTCGGCGTCGTCTTCTGGTTCATGCTGCTTGGGCCTGCCGGCGCCTGGCTTTTCCGGGTGAGCGACCTGATGCGCAGGCGCGCGGTGTTCGAGTACCGCGGTCGTGCGGAGGGCTCCGAGCACGTTCCGGATTTCGTCGACGCTTTGCACGCGATCTATGGCGTCCTGGCGTGGGCACCGGCGCGGCTGCTGTCGCTCGGTTACGCGCTGGCCGGCAGTTTCGAGCAGGCGCTGGGTGAGTGGCGGCGGCAGATGCAGAACGCCAGCGCCCGCTTCTTCGACACCAACGATCACCTGCTGGCGAGCGTCGGCACCGGAGCACTTGGAGCGACCAACCAGGCCGAGGACGTTATTGCGCTGCCGGGCGTCGAACGCGTTCGCGCGTGCATGCGCCTCATCACGCGCGCACTCCTCATCTGGCTGGTCTTCATCTCGGCACTGGTGCTCATCGGCTGGGTCCGCTGAAGGTGCCGCCGCGATGAAGCTGCATGGGGTCGCGCTCGCCGCTGCCGCTGCGCTCGCCGCCACGATTCCGGCGCCGGCAACACCGCAGCAATCGGGGCCGGCGCAACGGATCGTCAGCCTTGCGCCGAATCTCACTGAGCTCGTATTCACCGTCGGCGCTGGCGATCGACTGGTGGGTGCCGACGTATTCAGCGACTTCCCGGCCGCAGCGCAGAATATTCCGCGCGTCGGCGATGCGTTCCAGGTGGACTACGAGCGCGTGCTTTCGCTCGAGCCGGATCTGGTGCTGGTGTGGGACACCGGCACGCCCGAGCCGGTCATCGAGAAGCTCAAGCATCTCGGGCTCAACGTCGAGCGCATCAGCACCACGCAGCTGGGCGACATTGCGCTGGCGCTTCGCCAGGTGGGCGAGCTGACGGGAACCCGTGCGACTGCGGAGCAGGCTGCGCTTGCGTATTCGACGGCGATCGAGCAGCTCAAGCTCGAACATGCCACCGACGCGCCGATCAGCGTCTTCTATCAGATCTCTTCCACACCGCTCTATACGATCAATGGCCGGCACCTGATCAGCGAAATGCTGGCATTGTGTGGCGGCCGCAACATGTTCGCTGATCTCGAACAGCTCGCACCACCAGTGAGCCTCGAGGCCGTCCTCGAGCGCAATCCGGAAACGATCCTCGCGGGCGATGACGTGCGCGACGACCCCTTCGCGCTCTGGCGTCCGTGGCGGAATCTGCGTGCCGTCGAGCTGGGAAATCTCTACGTGCTGAAAGTCGATCGCATCGCACGCGCTACGACGCGAATCGTCGCCGGGGTGGAAGAGGTCTGTGAGGTGCTGGATCGAGCGCGCGAACGGCGGCTCGACAAGTCGGCCGCGGGTGAGAGATGAGCACGGATCCCGACCAGCCGGAGACCTGGCCGGGCGTGCACGATCGACGCAAGCCGCACCCGACACCGCTCGCGCGCCGGTGGCTGATGCTGCTTATCGTCCTCGGTGTGCTCGGCGGTTTCACGCTGCTCATCTGGCTGGCGGTTGAGGTCCGGAAGCTGACCGACGACCTCAAGGTGCCGACGCCCGAGGACATCCGCCGCGCCGTCGTGCTTCTGCGTACGCTGGCGGTGATCATGAGTGTCTCGGTGGTCGGCGTTGCGATCTGGATCGGGCACTTCGCCTGGCGCGTACGCCAGACGGATGTCTTTCCGCCGCCCGGTTCGCGACACGTGCGCGTGAATGGAGTACTGAACGGCCCCGAGGCGCAGCGCGTGG